>Ga0307505_10000465_pt1 | contig 45099 bp, 44 predicted proteins | sample 23_S_MG_FD_202183 | JGI IMG/M metagenome (GOLD analysis project Ga0307505, IMG submission 202183) | Soil microbial communities from Populus trichocarpa stands in riparian zone in the Pacific Northwest, United States - 23_S | ecosystem: Environmental > Terrestrial > Soil > Riparian zone > Trees...
GAGCGGGAGGGACTTCGAGGGAGGGGCACCGAAGCGCATATATGGTAACACGGATGCCGCGAAATCGTCATCCAGCCATGACCCTGACCCAGAAGCGCATCGCCGTGTCGGGCCCGTCCACGCGAATGACCGTCGCTGAATACCTGGCGGCAACACCGCCGGCCGCCCGGAAGGCGCTTCGCCAGCTTCGCGCCACCATCAGGAAGGCCGTGCCGGGCACCACGGAGCGGATCGCGTACGGCGTTCCGGTGTTCGAGCTCGATGGGAAGTACCTCCTCTACATCGCCGCCTTCAAGGCGCACGTGAGCGTCTATCCGGTGACGAAGGGGATTCTCGCCAAACACGGCACGGCGATCGCGAAGTACCGGAGCGGCAAGGGCACGTTGCGCTTCCCGCTGGGCAAGCCGCTTCCGCTCGCGCTCGTCGGCAGGCTCGCAAAGGTACGGGTGCAGGAACGCCGCGCCGCGCGGTAAACCGTCCCGGCCGTGCGTCGTGACGAAACAGTGCCGCCGGGGTATCCTCAGGTCCGCGTCCCCCGCTCACCACCCCAGGTTCACATGCATCCCATCGCACCCGTCGCCCGCATTGCATTCGTCGCGTCCCTGATCGCTGCCCCGATCGGTGCGCAGGCTCCAACCACCAGGGCCGCGCCGGTGTTCGAGAACGGGATGGCGCAGGTGGTCCCCGCGTTCGCCGACTCCAGCCAGTGGATCCGGCACAACCTGTGGGTGGAGACCGACTTCGATACCGATCGCGACGGCCGCAGCGATCGCGTGCACGTCGCCGTCACGCGCCCGCGGCAGACGGACACCGAGGGGCTGCGAGTGCCGGTGATCTATGGGTCCAGCCCGTACTTCGCCGGCGTCGCGCGCACCTTCGCCTTCTGGGACATCCGTCACGACCTTGGCGCCGATCCGCCGAGGCGCGGGGTCATGCTCGGCCCGGAGTACCAGCCGGAGCGCACGCGCATCTCGAACGCGCTGGTGAACCAGTGGGTGCCGCGCGGCTTCGCGGTGGTGCACTCGGAGGCGTCGGGCACGGGACGCTCACTCGGCTGCCCGACGATCGGTGACTACCCCGAGCGGATGGCGATGAAGTTCGTGATCGACTGGCTGAACGGCCGGGCAAGGGGTTACACGACCGCGACCGGCAGCCAGGAGGTCCGCGCGCCCTGGTCCACCGGCAAGGTCGGGATGATCGGCACCTCCTATGAAGGGACGCTCCCGCTGGCCGCGGCCACGACCGGGGTGGAGGGGCTCGAGGTCGTGATCCCGGTGGCACCGAACACGAGCTACTACCACTACTACCGATCGAACGGGCTGGTGCGAAGCCCGGGCGGGTATCCGGGCGAGGACGTGGACGTGCTCTACGACTTCGTCGCGAGCGGCGACCCCGCGAAGCGCGCGGTGTGCGACTCCATCTGGAAGGGCGAGGTGTTCTCCGCGATGGATCGCCGCACGGGCGACTACAGCGGCTTCTGGGCGTCGCGCGACCTGCTTCCGCACGTGAAGGACATCCGCGCCGCGGTGCTGCTCGCGCACGGGTTGAACGACTGGAACGTCATGCCGAGCCACAGCGTGCGCATTTATGAGGAAATGAGGCGGCTCGGGAAGCCGGTGTCGCTGTACCTGCACCAGGGCGGCCACGGTGGAGATCCGCCGTTCGAGATGCAGAACCGCTGGTTCACGCACTACCTGTACGGCGTCGAGAACGGCGTGAGGAACGACGCGCCGGTGTGGGTGGTGTCGAGCACGTCGAGCGACTCGGTGCTGGCGCTGGCGCGCTCGCTGCCGCCGGCGGAGCGTCGTCGGCTGCGCATGCCGGCGCCGACACCGCAGGCCAGCTACCCCGCGCCGAGGACGGAGATGGTGACGCTGCATCCCACGGGCGACGGCAACGGCATCGGCTCGCTCGCGACGGCACCGGCGCGGAAGGTCGAAGCGCTCGCGGACAACCCCGCGCAGAGCGCGCACGCGCTGGCGAGCGCCACCTCGTCGCCGAACCGGCTGCTGTATGCGACGGCCACGCTCACCGATTCGATCCGGATCTCGGGGACGGTGCGGGTGACCCTCCGCGTGGCGGTGGACCGTCCCGCCGCCAACCTCGGCGTGTACCTCGTGACGCTGCCCTACGACTCGAGCACGATCGGGAGCGAGGGACGGGCGGGGATCGTGACGCGCGGGTGGGCGGACATCCAGAACCATGCGGCGCTCACGAGGGGCGGGAACTACGCGTCCATGACGAAGGGCGAGCCGCTGGTACCGGGCCGCTATTACGACCTGACGTTCGACCTGGAGCCGGACGAGCAGGTGATTCCCGCCGGGAAGCAGCTCGGCGTGATGATCCTGTCGAGCGATCCTGAGTTCACGCTCGTGCCACCCGCTGGGGCGAAGCTGACCGTGGATGCGGCGCGGACATCGATCGCGGTGCCGGTGGTGGGTGGGCTCGAGTCGCTCACGCGGGCCGGGTTCATGCGCCAGGTTCCCTGAATGGGAACCGCGGAGACGCAGGGGCGCAGAGGCACATGAAGTCGCGCCTATCCCTCGTGGGAATTGCCCTGATTGCGGGTGCGACCATCTCCGCGGCGCACCCGGCAACCATCAGGACACATGAAGTGCGTCTCGACGCAAACAGGTTCTCCCCGGCCCAGGTAATTGCAAAGCCCGGCGACACGATCCGCTTCGTGAACGGGCTCGGCGGTCCGCACAACGTCCAGTTCATGGCCGAGTCCATCTCGGTGGCCTCGCGGCACCTGCTGAACGCGGCGATGCACGACCGCATCCTGCCACTGACGAGCCCGATGTTCCTCACCGAAGGGGAGACGTATGAGCTCGTCGTCCCGAAGCTCACCGCTGGACGCTATCCATTCCTGTGCTCGCCACACTGGGCGAGCATGCGCGGCGCGCTCGTCGTCACGGAATGACTCGTGACGCATACCGCGCATCGCGTGGTTGCATCAGTATGACGACCAGGCGCATCCCGCTCCTCACCGCCGCGCTCGTGCTCTCGGCGTGCGCCAGCGAGCGCGTCACCCGGCCGGCGGCGCCTGCCGAATCCGCGCCGCGCGCGATCACGGCGGTGGCGACGGACGTCGTGTACTACCTGGACGGGAAGGAGATCACGGCGAAGCAGGTCGAGGCCATGGACCCGCAATCCATCCACACCGTCGAAGTCGTCAAGGGCGAGTCCGCGCGACGCATGCTCGGCGACCGCGCTGCCTACGGCGTCATCCTCATCACGTCGAAGGCGGCGGCTCCCTCCCGCTGAGGGCTGGTCGCGCTGGGCTGCTTCCGCCCGGGCGCATGCGCGTGCAACTTCGCGCATGTCCCTTCGCGTTTCCGCCCTGCTCGTCGCGGCCATCGGCCTGCTGGGCTGCGGCACTGAACGCACGCGCGACAACGCAGGGTCCACCGTTCCGACGATCCTCTTCCTCAGCGACTTCGGGCAGAAGGACGGCGCGGTGGCGGTGTGCAAGGGTGTGATGATCGGCATCGCGCCGGCCGCCAGGATCATGGACATCACGCACGACGTCCCGGCGTACGACATCGAGAGCGCGGCCGAGCTGCTGGAGCAGGCGGTGCCCTTCTATCCCGAGGGGACGGTGACGGTGGCGGTGGTGGACCCGGGGGTCGGCAGCGAGCGCAAGTCGATCGCGGTGCGCACGAAGAGGGGACACATCCTCGTGGGCCCCGACAACGGCATCTTCACCCTGCTGCTCGAGGCCGAGGGACTGGATCGCGCGGTGGAGCTGACGAACGACCGATATTTCCTCAAGCCGGCGACCTCGTTCACCTTCCACGGCCGCGACGTGTTCTCACCCGTGGCGGCGCACCTCGCGGCAGGCGTCCCCCTCGACTCATTGGGGCCCGCGATCACCCCGGTGCGGCTGCCCATCCAGCCGGCGCGGCGCGTCGGCGCGGGCGTCGAGGGACGCGTGCGCTATGTCGAGCAGCCATACGGCAACGTCGTCACCGACATCGGGCCGGCGCTGCTGGACAGCGCGCGGTTTCGCGTCGGCGATACGCTTCGCGTGACCGTGGGTTCGCGACAGCTCGTGCTGCCCTGGGTGAACACGTTCAGCGATGTCGTCACCGGCGCGCCGCTCGCGGTGATGCATTCCCGCGCGCTCCTGTCTTTCTCGCTCAACATGGGCGACTTCGCAGCACGGTACGGGGTGAAGCGCGGTGATCGCGTGCTCGTGCGGCGCACCCGCTGAACCAGGCGGCCAGGAGGGGAACTGCAACCACGCAACACTGATGACGCTGGGCACACGGGAACGGCCACTGAAGAGCAACGGCACAAGCTCCTGTTGTTCAGTGGCAGTTCCAGTGTGCCCAGTGTGAACCGTGATTCGCAGTTTCCATCCCATACACGGACCCGGCCCGGCGCATAGTATTGCCCGCATGAGACTCCTCCCTGCCCTGCTGCTCGCGCTGCCCGCCCTCTCGGCCCAGACCACGCGCCGTGAGCTGATGCCCATCGCGTTCAGCAGCTCCGCCGACGCCGCGTGGGCACGGAAGCCTGTTCACGCGCGGCAGGACCTGCGCTTCGCGGTGCGCGACTCGCTGACGTTCAGCGGCACCGGCGTTCTCTCGCTCGGCGGCCACGGCGTGGAGGTCGCGATGCGGATGTTCCGCGATTCGGTCGCGCCGACGCGCAACCGGCTCTCCACGGTGCACCTGCGACGCCACTTCGATGGACAGGACTGGCGCGGGTACAACCGCCTCGCGATCCGGATGCGCCCGCGCCTCCGCGGGTTCAACCACTTCCCGATCGAGATCGTGATCCGGAACGACGGCGCCGACAAGCTGCCCGATCGCTACAATCGCGAGGGGATCCATTACGTCACGCTGCTGGATACGGGCACGACGACCGTGTACTGGGAGATCGATCCGCTCCCGCGCGACCGCGTGCGGTCCATCGAGTTCAACTACTGGATGAACAAGATGGTGCCGGCGCCGGGCGACACGGTGTCGTTCGTCATCGAGGGCGTCGAGCTCCAGCGCGTGGATCCCGACGTGCACACTGGCTGGCAGGTGGGCCCGGGACGGATCGCCTACAGTCACACGGGCTATGACCCGCGCGCCGACAAGTCCGCGGTGCTTGGCGTGCCCTCCGGCGCCGTCGCAGAGCTCGTGGACAGCGCGTCGCAGCGCGTGCGGGTGTCGAGCCCCGTCGGGTCGTCGGGCGTCTTCGACTTTTCCCGGGTCACCGCGCCAGGCACCTACTTCATCCGCTCCGGCAGCGCGCGATCGCACCCCTTTCGCATCGGCGACGACGTGTGGGAGCGCACGATCTGGAAGTCGCTGAACTTTCTCTACGGCAACCGCTGCGGCGACGACATACCCGGCGTGCATCCCGTGGATCACCAGGACTGGTTCGCGATCCTCGGCGGCGACACCATCGTCATGAACGGCGGCTGGCACGATGCCGGCGACCTCTCGCAGGGGATCATCAACACCGGCGAGCTGACGTACGCGCTGTTCGAGCTCGCCGAGCGGCTGCGGGTGGGGCAACGCGACCCCGCGCTCGTGGCGCGCGTGCTGGAGGAAGCGAAGTGGGGGCTGGAGTGGGTGATGAAGGTGCGCTTCCCCGGCGGGCACCGGATGTACTTCGCCTCGCACAACCTCTGGACCGACAACGTGAAGGGCACGGCCGACGACCGCTCGCGCGAGCCGAAGAACAACCCGAACGCGAACTATGTCGCGGCGGCGGCTCTGGCGAAGGCACACGCGGTGCTGCGCGAGTCGGATCCCGGGCTCGCGGCGCGCGCGCTCGCGATGGCGCGCGAGGACTGGGAGCACGCGATCGTCGGCATCGAGAGCCCGGCCACGCGGCACACGCCGGCGTTCGCCGCGACGCAGATGGAGCTCGCGAGCATCGGCATCACCGCGTCGGTCGAGCTGTTCCGCGCCACCGGCGACGCGCGGTATCGCGATCAGGCCATCGGGCTCGCCCGGATCGTGAGCCGCACGCAGCAGAAGACACCGGTGGGATCGCGGTTCCCGCTGTCCGGGTTCTTCTTCGGCGACACCGTGCGCGACACGCTGTTCCACCAGTTCCATCGCGGCAACGACCAGGCTCCCATCGTCGCGCTCGCCCAGCTCATCGAGACGTTCCCGGCGCACGCGGACCGCGCTGACTGGGGCAACACCATCCGCCTCCACCTGGCATACCAGAAGCGTGTCGCGCAGACGACGGCCCCGTGGAACGTGCACCCGGCCTACGTCTATCGCGAGGCCGACGACGTGAAGGAGGTCGCGGACTCCGGCGCGCTGCACCACGCCACGCGTGAGGCGTATCGCGAGATGGTGCGTGCGGGCATGCCGATGGGCGACGGCTGGTACCTCCGCAACTTCCCGGTGTGGTTCGCGCGCCGCGGCAACTACGGCGTGCTGCTCTCGCAAGCCAAGGCGCTCTCGGCTGCGGGCCGGCTCCTCCGCGACAGCTCGGCGACGAGCCTCGCGCGTGCGCAGCTCCACTGGGTCGTGGGACGGAACCCCTTCGCGCAGAGCACGATGTTCGGCGAGGGCCACGACTGGCACCAGCAGTACAGCGTGTCGTCCGGGGATTTCGTCGGCAGCCTGCCGGTGGGGATGCAGAGCCGCGCTCACACCGACCTGCCCTACTGGTCCGCGCAGAACATGTACGTCTACAAGGAAGTCTGGGTCCACAGCACCGCGCGCTGGCTCTGGATCCTGGCCGACCTCGTGGACCGCTGAGCGCTAGCTGAAGGTTCCTTCCTTCGGACCGCGGGTGCTCCTGTCGATCTGGCGGATGGCGCCGAGGTGGTAGGCGAGGTGCGCGATGCTCCCGATCATGCCTGAAAGCTCGATGCCATGCACCTCACGGGGCGCACCCAGTGCCGTGAGCCACGCCTCGCACTCCGCGCGCAGCCCGGCGCGGATTTCCTTCCACTGCGCGTCGTCCACGCGCGACGTCTTCCAGGCCTCGTCCCAGGTGGCGTCCGCGAACGGGTTGCCGCCCTCGCGCGCCCAGCGGTTCATGAGCGAGATGCCGTAGCGCAGGTGCTGCGCGTGGGCGGCGATCGTGGCGCCGTCGGACACCGAGCGCGACGCGTCGGCGGCGGAGAGCCGGTCGAGGGATGCGAGGAGGCCGACGTCCCCGGAATTGAGGATGAACGCCCCGCCAGGCTTCTGGATGCCGCGGGTGAGCTCGCTGAACAGCGTCGTCAGTGACCTGGTGATTCCTTCCGTGTTCATGCGGTGAAGTTAGCTTCTCTGGCCTACCCAGCCTCAACCCGCATGGACGAGAAGGCGCTGTTCACGAAATTCTGGACGCACGAGACGAAGACCACTGGCACTGTGCTCGCACGCATTCCCGAGGGATCGAGCTACCGGCCCGACCCGAAGTCGCGCACGGCCCAGGAGATCGCGTGGCAGATCGTCTGCGAGGAGAAGATGATCATCGAGGCCCTGGAGACCGGAACGGTGGCGTGGGCGCCGCCGCCGATGCCCGCGGCAATGAGCGACGTGCTCGCCGCATACGAGACACAGAGCGCGGACATCATCCGCCGGTGGACCGCGCTGCCCGCCGAGCGATGGAGCGGCTCCCTCCAGTTCTTCGGGCATCCGCGGTCCGCGTCAGCCATGGCCTGGAGCTTTCTCTTCGATATCGTCCATCATCGTGGGCAGATTTCCACTTACCTTCGGCCAATGGGGTCCACCGTGCCGCAGATCTATGGACCGAGCGGTGATGAGCCGTAGCCCGGGTCGCGTATTCCTTGCGGCATGCGCCCTGGCCGCCGCAGCGGCGATCACCGCATGCGATGAGGGTCGCACCGAGCAGGTGGATGGCGGACGCGTGCTCGTGTTCGAGAAGCAGCTCGTGCCGGTCGTCACCGGCTCGGACACGGTGGTGGTGAAAGCCGAGATCGCGCGCTCGGCGGAGCAGCGCACCATGGGCCTCATGGAGCGCCAGTCGCTGGCCGCCGACTCCGGGATGCTGTTCGTGTACGAGACCGACCAGCCGGCCAATGCGGGCTTCTGGATGTTCCGGACGCGGATTCCGCTCGACATCGCGTTCGCCGACTCGGCGGGAGTGATCCGTGCGATCCTCACGATGCAGCCGTGCGAAGCGTCGCTCGCGGCAGGCTGTCCGACGTACGTACCGAATGCGTCGTACCGGTACGCGCTCGAAGTGAACGCCGGGTTCTACGCGCAACGTCGCGTTGTGGTCGGATCCCGCATGATGGTACGCGCGCAGCAGTAGTTGGCCGCGAGCCAGGAACTGCCTGAACGCGGAAACGCGCGGATCAGCGGAACCAAACGGATGACTGCTCGACGGCTTGCAGTTCACTCCTGCTCCTCATCTGCGCGTTTCCGTCCATCCGTTGGCTTCCGTGTCACCGCAGTTCCCTGGGCTTGCTTGGGAAGGGCCCTTGAATGCGGAAACGAACGGATCGACGGAAACCAACGGATGGCTGCTTAGTGCTTGTCCGTGTGAATCAGCCGTGAAAACGAGGGCTCCGGGCCGAAATGGAGCAGCAGGCCCACCTGGTAGGTCGTCAGGCGGAGGTAGTTGTACAGCTGCTGGCTTGCCGATGGGTGGAGCACTGGCGTGGCCTTGATCTCGATCACCACACGTCCATCGACGAGCAGATCGAGCCGCTGCGACTGCAAAAGTACCCCGCGATAGAGCACCGGCACGGACACCTCGATGTCGACGGTGTGCCCGCGTGCAATGAGCTCCTGCTCCAGCGCCAAGAGATAGATTCGCTCGGAGAGCCCGAAGCCGAGAGTGTTGTAGACGGCGAAGAATGCTGCGATGATGGATCTGGTCAGCGCCTCCTCGAGGAGGTTTCCCATTTCACCAACCTGCGACGATCGCGGCGGAAAGCCGCACCATATGAGGCCGCCGCCGTTCAATTCATTTCCTGATCCGTTTGTTTCCGTCAATCCGTTCGGTTCCGTGTCCAAGCAGTTTCGCTGAGGTCGACAACGCGGCCGTATGCCACTTCACATAGTCCGCCTCGGATCCCCGCGCGCACCGGACGAAGGGTTGCGACTGGGCACGGTGCGCCGCCCCCCGCGAGGCGTGCCGAAGCGCGACTTCGCCAGGCGGGATTTCTACGACCTCTGGCTCCCGGATCTCGCGCCCTCGGCGCAGCTGCTGTCCTGGGCGGTGGCGTCGCCGTGGACGGACGCGCGATGGAAGCAGTTTGCGCGACGCTACCGGAGCGAGATGCGCGCACCCGTGCCGCAGCGCATGCTCGGGCTGCTCGCGGCGCTCTCGCGGCAGACCACCCTGGCCGTGGGCTGCTACTGCGAGGACGCATCCCGCTGTCATCGCGCCGTTCTTCGCGAGCTGCTCGCCGAGCGCGACGCGGAGATCGCGGACTAGCGGTCGCTCAGGGATCCTCGCCGTTCGTCTCGAAGAACTCGACCACGCGGCGACGCGCGCCGGCGCGGGTGTACACGTCGGGCCGCCGCGATTCGACCAGCATCGCGATGATCTCGCCGACCTCCGCCGCGCCCTGCGACTCGGGGAGGGTGCGCGAGTCCGGACCTCCATGCACGGCGTTGTTCCCGAACTCCGTCCGCACCACCCCTGGTGACACCAGCGAGAACTGGATGCCGGGATGCGTCTGGTGCACCTCGGTGCGAAAGTTCGCGGTGATGGCGTTGAGGAAGTGCTTCGCCCCGCTGTACGCCGAGCGGATGAGCGCCGAGGGCACGCGCCCGAGCATGGACGACACGTTGATGACGTGCCCGTCGCCGCGCTCGCGGAAGTGTGGCAGCACCTCCTGCATGCCGTAGATCGCCGATTTGACGTTGACCTGCATCATGAGATCGATGTCGTCGTCGGTGAGCTGGGAAGGCAGCCGGGTGATGCCGCGGCCAACGTTGTTGATCCACACGTCGATGCGGTCGCACCGCGCGAGGGCCGTGGCGACGACGCGCCGCACCTCGTCGCGGCGGGTGACGTCGGCGGTGATGCACACCGCGTGCGGGCCGACGCGCGCCGCCAGCGCGTCCAGGGCGTCCTTCCGGCGCGCCACCAGCACCACCGTGTGTCCGCGGCGGGCAATGGATTCCGCGGCCGCGGCGCCAATCCCGCCGCTGGCCCCCGTGATCACCACTACCTTCCCCGTCATGGCGTCTCCCAGACCCATGGTTCCAAGCTACATCGCGCTGGCGTCTTTCTTGACCATGGCAGGCGCATGAACCTCTGGAACATCGGCTTCCTCGTCATGGGCGTGGTCGGGGGCGTCCTCGCCCTCATTGGCCTGCTCGACGCGGTCAAGGGCACGCCCGTGACGCATGTGATCGGCTTCCGCGACGGCGACATCCCCTCCGTGCACGACGAGAATTTCGAGGCGTCCATGGAGCTCGCCACCCGCACCGAGCTCTTTCCCGGCAACCACGCCGAGTACTTCTGGAACGGCGACCAGACCTATCCGCGGCTGTTCGACGACCTTCGCGCTGCGAGGGAGAGCATCACGCTCCTGCTGTACTACAACAAGAACGGTCGCATGGCGGACATGCTCGCCGAGATCCTCACGGAGCGAGCTCAGGCGGGGGTGGACGTCCTCTTCCTGTACGACGCCTGGGGCACGTCGTTCTCGGGGGATTACATCGCGCGAATCCGCCGCGGCGGAGTGCGGATCGAGAAGTTCCGCCCCATCGCGCTCAAGGCCATCAACAGCCTGAACCACCGCTCGCACATCCGCGTGATCTGCGTGGACGGGCGCATCGGCTGGACCGGGGGCTTCGGGATCGACGACAAGTGGTTCGGGGGTGGTCGCGCGCACGGCGAGTGGCGCGACTCGAGCGTGCGGTTCACCGGGCCCGCGGTGTCGCAGCTGCAGTCGGCGTTCACGTCCTGCTGGGCCGAGGCCACGGGCGAGCTGCTGGTGGGAAAGCGGCTCTACCCGGTGAACGACGAGAACACCGGGAACGACGGCGAGGGGATGGTGGCCGGCGTGCTGCACGGCTCGCCATCGGTGGGGAGCACGGAGGCCGAGCGTTTCTTCGCGCTCTCGATCGCGGCCGCGCGGGACAAGCTGTACATCACGAACTCGTACTTCGTGCCGGACCGCGATTTCCGGCGCCTCATCGGCGACTCCGCTCGTCGCGGGGTGGACGTGCGCATCCTGACGGTGAGCGACAAGGGCGACGTGAAGAGCACCTGGTACGCGGGACGGGCGCGGTACGAGGAGCTCCTGCGCGCCGGCGTACGGATCTTCGAGTACCAGCCGACGATGATGCACGCCAAGACCATCGTGGTGGATGGGCTGTGGTGCGCCGTGGGAAGCATGAACGCGGACAATCGCTCCCTGTCGTTCAACGAAGAGACCGTGTTCCTGACGCTGAACGCGCGCGCGGCCGCGGTGGTGGAAGGGCACTTCATGGAAGACCAGAAGCACTCGAAGGAGATCCACCTCGCGGAATTCTCGCAGCGCGGCAACTGGGAGAAGGTGAAGGAGAACGTGTGTTACGCGTTCTGGCGGGTGCTGTAGCCCTGGTCCTTGGATCGTCGCGCCAACGAAACTGCTCACGCGGACGACGCGGACGAACCTGACATCGCGGACAGGCCTCTGTTGCGACCAGAGAAGACCAGCCGCCTGAACGATGGCCTTGGTCCAAAATTCAACAGAAGACCAACCTCCAGGCCGGTCGCCTTGAGGTAGTTGAGCAGCTGTTTCTCGTCGCCCTCAGTGAGAGCCTTGTTTGCTTTGACCTCGACAAGAACCTTGCCCTCGACGATCAGGTCTGCCCGGTAGAGCCCCACCTCCACGCCCTTGTACATGACAGTCGTGGGAGCTTCCCTGGCCACCACGATGCCTCGGGATTGCAGCTCAACGAACAAAGACTTCGAGTAGACAGGCTCAGCATAACCGTGACCATGCTCGTCGTACACGCAGTAGAACGAGTTCAGGACTCGTTCGGTGATCTCTCGATGGAGCAACAGCGCCATGTCCGTGTCGTCCGCTTGGTCCGCGTCAGTCCGCGTGAAGCTGGTCCACGCTGCACAGATGCCAGTCTAGGCGCGCCAGCCCGGCCCACCGATACCATACGACCGCAAGCGTAAACCAACCTTTCCCCGCTCGGGTCCAACCGGTCATGCGATCCCTCGCCACATTCTGCCTCCTGCTCGCGACGCCGCTGTTCGCGCAGGCCCCTGCTCCCGTGGACGAAGCGGCGCTCCTGCGTCGTGTCGAGGCACACCTCGACTCCCTCGTCGCGGCCGACGCGTTCTCCGGTGTCGTGCTCCTCGCGAAGAACGGCCAGCCTGTCTGGGAGCGCTCCTACGGCTTCGCCGACCGCGAATCCCGGCGCCCGAACACCGTGGAGACCGCCTTCAACCTCGGCTCGATCAACAAGGTCTTCACCCGCATCGCCATCCAGCAGCTGGCAGCCGCGGGGAAGCTGCACCTCGACTCATCGCTCGCAGCGGCCTGGCCCGACTACCCGAACGCCGACGTCGCCCGACGGATCACCATCCGGCAGATGCTCGGCCACCGGTCCGGAATCCAGGGCGACATCTTCGCCGCGCCGCCCGGGAAGACGCGCCACGACGTACGCCACAACAACGACTACCTCCAGCTCTTCGTCGCCCAGCCGCTGGCGTTCGAGCCGGGCACGCGCCAGCAGTATTCGAACGCCGGCTACGTCGTGCTCGGCATGCTCGTGGAGCGGCTGTCCGGGAAGGACTATTACGACTACGTCCGCGCGCACATCTACGCGCCCGCGGGGATGGACAGGACCGGCGCATTCTCCGTGGATTCGCTGCCCGCGAACACGGCGCTCGGTTACACCGGCTGGGCAGGCGCGCGGCAGCGCAACACCGCCACGCTTCCCGGCCGCGGCAGCGCCGCGGGCGGAGGGTACAGCACCGCGCACGACCTCATGCGCTTCTTCCAGGCGCTGCGCGAACGGCGGATCGCGTCGGGACCGCCGCCGGGCGGGATCGGTGCGGCCGGAGGTGCGTTCGGGATCAACGCGGCGATGGAGGGAGCGCTGCCGGGAGGCTATGACCTCATCGTGCTGGCGAACCTCGACCCGCCTGCGGCGAACCGCGTCTCGGGCGCCATTCGCGGCTGGATCGGCGCGCGCGACGACTAGCGCGTCAGGTCGCGCAGCGCATCCTTCCCGATCCAGCGCTCCGTCGGATGGGCGGAGGCGGCGAGCGCGCGTGACAGCTTCAGCGCCGCCGCCTTCGCGCCCTTGCGGTGACCGATCCCGCGCAGCGCCCAGCTCACGCCCTTCTTCACGAAGTTCCGCTCGTCCTTCGCCGCGCGCTGCACGAGCGCCAGCGCCTTCACGAAGGGCGCGTCGGGCGCCTTCTTGTGATGCAGCGCCATGCTGGCGAGGAGCGCGAATGCCGCGCGCTTCACGAACTCGCCCTTCGCGCGGCTCCACGTCGCCACCTTCGCCCACGCGTGCGGCGAGCGGTCGAACAGGTGGAAACACATGGTGTCCGTGATCGCCCAGTTCTCGAAGTCCCTGGCCCAGCGATCCATGTCCGCCGATGTCACGGTCTTCGGGTCGGCGACGAACGCCGCGAGCATGCGCGCTTCGTACCATCCGGTCTTCCAGAGGGCATGCGCGAGCGCCGTATCGTTGCGATAGGGCTTTGCCATGGCGCGCAACTCGCCGACGCTCACTCCGAACACCTTCTTCGCGACGATGCCGTAGCGCGCCATCCCGTCGCGATTGCGCTTCGTGCCCTTCCGCTTCAGCGCCGCGAGGATTCCGCGGACGCGCGCGTCATTGCCGGCGGATGCCATTGAGTGTGGGAGGGTTGGGGGGGGACGGGGTCAGCGAACCAAGCAACTGCCACGCGCACGGCGCGGCCAAGCGCGGACTCCACGGGCACTCGCAGCATCACGTCCGCGATGGTCCGGTTATGGCCGCGTCGTCCGCGTTGCCGTTCTGCGACCAGGGGGCCGACGGAATGAAACGGAGGCCTGCTCTGTGCCGTACTCTCTCAGGGTACAGCCCATACCTTAGAGAGCCACGCCAGCTTCCGGAATGAGACCAGTGACCGAACCCCTGTACGAGCGCGTTCTTGCCGCCATCGGCCAGCAGTACGAGCTCGAGGGTGAGATCGGCCGCGGCGGGATGTCCGTCGTGTACCGCGCGCGCGACAAGCGCCTCAACCGGCAGGTGGCCATCAAGGTGCTCCCCCCGGAGCTCACCTACGATCCCGCCATCCGCCCGCGCTTCACCCGCGAGGCGCAGACGTCGGCCCATCTCTCCCATCCGCACATCGTCCCCATCTACGACGTTGGCGAGCAGGACGGCATCGCGTACTTCGTCATGGGCTACGTCACCGGCGGCAACCTGGCCACGCTCCTTGCCGGCGAGCCGAAGCAGCCGCTCGAGGAAGTCCGGCGCATCCTCGCCGAAGTCGCGGGCGCGCTCGACTACGCGCACGTGCGCGGAGTGATTCACCGCGACATCAAGCCCGACAACATCCTGCTCGACCGCGACTCCGGGCGGGCCATGGTGACCGACTTCGGCATCGCCCGCGCGGTGGAGGGGGGTACGCGACTCACGCTCACGGGGATCGCGGTCGGCACGCCGACGTACATGTCTCCCGAGCAGGCGGTGGGCGAGCGCGAGATCGATGGGCGCAGCGACCTCTACTCGCTCGCGGTGGTGGGCTACCAGATGCTCACCGGGCGCGTGCCCTTCACCGCCGGCAACTCGCTCGCGCTCCTGCTGAAGCACGTGAACGAGGCGCCGCGCCCCATCCACGAGCTGCGTCCCGACGCGCCGCGCCCGCTGCGCGACGCCCTCGAGCGCGCGCTCATGAAGTCGCCGGAAGATCGCTGGCCCACCGCGGCCTCGATGCGCGACGCCATCCTCTCGAACGAGACGTCGGTGGCGGCCTGGCGCGCGGGCCAGTCCGATCCGGTGCGCTACGATGCCGCGACGCCGAGCCCCAAGCCGGTATCGCGTCGCACGCGTGACCGCGGCCGGGACGACCTGCGCGTCGTGTCCCCGCGGCGCGGCACCCCCGCAGCCGACACCCCGCCGCCTTCCGGCACCCCGCTGGCCGCCGTTCCCGAGCCGGTGATGCAGGGGAGACTCCTCGTCGAGCAGGGGCATCTCGTCGCGCTCACGAAGGAGCAGAAGGACGACCTCAAGCTCTGGCATGGCCGCACCACGCTGTTCGAGCGCGTGAAGTCCGCGCGCTTCTACTTCTGGCAGACGTTCGTGCTGACGATCGGGGCCGGCTTTGGCTTCGCCGGGTTCCTCGCGAGCGAGGGCGCCGCATTTCCTCTCCTGCTCTCGCCATGGATCCCGATCCACATGATCCCGAAGCTGCACCGCCGACTGAAGTCGCTGAAGCAGCACGGCGTGAAACGGCGCCGCGTGCTGCTGATGCCGCGCGCGAAGTGGGTCATCCCGCCTGCCCCCCTTCCCCAGCCGACGCACACCCAGCAGCTGGCGAAGCTGGCGCCGCGCGAGGTTCTGGAGGGCCCCGGGGGCTCCGCCATCCGCCGCGCGAAGGACGACCGCGATGCCATCATCCACATCCTCGACACCATTCCCACCGAGGACCGGGTGCTCATCCCGGACGTGGCGCCCACCGTCAACGCGCTGATGGATCGCGTGTCGCACCTCGCGCAGTCGCTGCACCGCATCAACGCCAGCATTGACACTCGCCAACTCGACGTGCTCGAGCGGAAGATCGCAGAGGCGGAGCGCCGCGTCGCCCAGGGTGGGGACGACAAGAAGCTCAACCTCCTGCGGCAGCAGCGAGCCACGATCCTCGACCTGGTGGAGCGCCGCGATTCGCTCGGACGGCAGCTCGACAACGCGGAGCTCGCGCTCGGCACCCTGCGGCTCGACCTCATCCGCCTCAAGTCATCGGGGCTCCAGGCGGGGCTGAACGAGGTGTCCACCGCCACCCAGCAGGCGCGCGCTGTGTCGCGCGAGATCGGCACCCTGCTCGCCGCGACGGCCGAGGCCAGGGACCTCTAGGGAAACAGCAGGAAACGAAACGTCCGGAGCTACCGAAACGGCACGATCAGGCAAGAACCGTTGTGTTCTATCTGCATCCTCGGTCGTTTCGGCCTTTTCGTTTCTGCTCCTGTCAGCTGGCGGACCTCGGCAACGTGAGCCGGAAAAGGCAACCCGATCCGGCGCTCTGGAGTGTGACGTCGCCGTGCATGCCGCGCGCGAGATCGCGCGCGATGGCGAGGCCGAGCCCGAGCCCGTCCACCGGGTTGCTGAGCGATCGCTCGAGCTGCACGAATGGCTCGAAGACGCGCGCCTGCCGGTCCTCCGGAATGCCGGGCCCGTTGTCGCGCACGATCACCGCGACCTGGGCCGAGTCCGCGGGGTCGGCGAACACCTCGATGCGCGTCCCCGCGGGCGTGTGCTTGAACGCGTTGCTCACGAGGTTCACGAGGATCTGCGTGACCTTGGCGGCGTCCGCGATCGCCACGACGTCGTCACCACAGGGCAGGACGCGCAGCACGTGCCCGGGCGCGGTAGGCAGCGTCGTGACGTAGTCCTCGAGCGACGCGATCACCGCCGCGATCCGCACCGGCGCCCGCTCGTACGACACGCGCCCGGCCTCGAGCCTCGTGAAGCCCAGCACGTCCGAGATGAGGCGCGTCGTATGCTGCAGGTTCCGGTCGATGCGGTCGAGGTCGCGCTGCACCTCCGGGGCGAGCGGCCCGCGCACGCCGAGGCGCAGGAGCTGGACGTATCCGCCAATCGCGTGCAGCGGGGTGCGCAGCTCGTGCGACATGGCCCGGAGGAAATCGGCCTTCGTGTAGTTCGCCTCCTCGGCGCGCTGACGCGCCGCCTCGGCGTCGTGGCGCGCCTGGCGCTGCTCCTCGTACAACCGCGCGGTGTCGAGGGCCAGGCCGGCCGGCAGCGCCACCTCGCGCGCCGCGAGCACATCGAGGTCGTCGTGCAGGCGTCCGCCGGCCGACGTGCCGAAGGTCATCCCCCCGATCGTGCGACCGCGCGCCATCAGCGGCACGCAGAGGAGCGAGCGGGGGGTGAGCGCCGCCACGAAGTCGCGCAGCTCCGGGGTAGCGAGCGCCCCGTAGAACTCCGTGCCGGGATCGTGGAGGACTACCGGCTCGCCGCCAATCATGGCGGCATTCCAGGGGAGCCGTGGATCCGTCGCGGCGAGAGGGAGCTGGCCGATCACCTGGCGCAGGATGGTGCCGAGCCGCGGGTCCACCGCGCTCGCGGCCACGCCCGTGACCTCGAACGACGCATTGACGAGGTACACGCCGGCCCACTGTCCGAGCAGCGGGAGCGCGAGGTCCGCCACTTCGCGCATCATCGTCGGCTGGTCCAGCGTGGAGACGAGGCGCGAGCTCGCGGAGGCCAGCAGCCGCGCGACGTCGTCCTTGCGCTTCTGCGCGGTGATGTCGCGGTAGAAGATCGTGAGGCCGGTGGGATCCGGGTACACGTGGATGGAGTGCCAGAAGTCCTTGCCCGGCACCTGGTAGTGGTACTCGAAGTGCGCGGGCCGCTGCGTCTCCATGGCGCGGCGGTACTGGCGTTCGAGCTCGGTGCCCACCGTCTCCGGCCACTGCTCCCAGTGGTTGCGTCCCACGACGTCCGGTCCCGGATCCACGCCGACGTTCCGGGCGGCCGCGTTCATGTACACGATGCGCCAGTCGCGGTCGAGCGCCAGGAAGCCGTCCGTCATGCGCTCGAGGATCTCGGCGCCGCGGCTTCCAGGCGTGAAGGGACCGGGTTCGGCGCTCGCCTCGTCGCGCTTGCCGGGTGGTCGTGTCATGAGGGGGGGGGAATCCAGGGTGGACGCCCCAAGTATCGGCTGCAACGGGACGCTGGAACAGGGCATTACGGCCGCGGATTAACCCTCCGGAGGGCGGAGTTGCCGCCCCTGCACGGAGGGAAGGGGCACGCGCTGCGACAGCTCGCGCTCTGTCTTGTTGCCCGATCAGCGCGCCGAGGATGAGCAGCTAAGTTGTGCGCGAACGAACCCCTCCCCTCTGGCCACATGACACGCGTCCTCCAGCTCCTCGCCCTGCTCCCCATGATGGCCGCCGCCCAGGCGCCCGGCCGCAAGATCGAGGGAGAGATCGCCGGCAGCTATTTCTTCGGCAACACGCGCCAGACGGTGGCGAGCACGCGCGCGCAGTTCGAGCGCAGCGACAGCGGCTTTACCTTCCGCACCCTGGCGCGGTTCAACTATGGGGAGCTGACGCAGGACCTCGTGGGCACCACGGTGAACAAGCGGTCCTGGGAGGCCGGAGCCAACTACGACGTGCGCCCGTATGCGGACTTCACTCCGTTCGTGAAAGCGCTGGTGGAGTCGAGCCTCGAGAATCGCATCGCGCGACGCGTGAGTGCGGGCGTGGGCAGCCGGTACAACATCGTGCGCCGGCCGGGCACCGACGTGATCTTTTCGGTCAGCGCGGCGGGCGAGCGCACGGAGCCGCTGATGCCAGCCGGCGCGCCGGCGGTGGAGGCCACGACGCTCGCCCGCGGGAGCAGCGAGCTCCGGCTGCGCCGGGAATTCTCCCCCACCGTCGGCTTCACGATGGAGACGCGCTACCAGCCGGCGCTCACGGAGCCCGACGACTACACCATCACGTCCATCAACACCCTGAAGGTGCGGCTGGCGCGATTCGCGGCACTCACGCTCACCGTGCGCGACAACTACGACAACCAGGCCGTGACCCGCGGCGCGCGGGTGAACAACGACGGCGAGGTGCTCGTGGGGCTGCTGACGACGTTCTGACGGAACATCACCACGCTCGACGCAACGGGCCGGCTGGCGCCCGTCCCGCCGCCCCGCTAGCGCTATCGGCCCCTGTCCCGAAGCACCCGCTTGAGTGACCGCGCGCCGAGCATGGACATCAGCACGGCAAGCAGGGACGCCGCCGAGAAGATCCAGGCGACGATCGCGAAGGGGGTACGGTCGTGAACGTCCAGGTAGTAGCCGAGCGCGCCGGCGGCGGTGGCGAGGAAGGTGAACACCAGCTGCTGCGCGGCTGCATACAGCAGGAGCGCGCTCTCCTCGAGACGGCCGATGTTGAACCGCACCGCGCCGCGGTTCGCCTGGTCGAACACGCGGTTCATCTTGTCCGGCATGGCCATGGCGGCCATCGCCGTGTCCCGGATGACGGAGCTCAGCTTCGCCTTGAGGTCGGCGCCGGGGCCGAGCACGAACTCCTCGAGGTAGGGGCCAACGACGCGAATCGGGTTCATCCCGGGATCGATCTCCGTGCACAGACCGAGCGTCAGGAGCGACGCGCGCTCGAAGATCACCCACTCCTTCGGTACCTGGAATGCGCGCGACAGCTGCCGGAACGACACGTCGAGCTTCCGGAGGTCGGCCATCGCCTCGATCTTCGTCTTCATGTCCACCTGGATGTCCTTCAGGGAGAAGGACTCCGACGTCATCTGCTCGAGGAACCGCTGCTGGAAGTACGTGATGGCCCGCTCGGCGGCCGCCTCCTCCCCGCCCTCCTCGTCCCGCGCGATCATCCCCATCTGGCGGAGCGCGGCCGCGATCTTCGCTGCGTCGCGCCGCAGCACGCCGTCCCAGAACATCGGGACACCCGCCTTCATGCTCGGCGCCATCCGGCCCACGGCGCCGAAGTCCACGAGCGTGAAGGTGCCGTCCGCGTGCACGAGGATGTTGCCGGGATGCGGATCGGCATGGTAGACGCCGTCCACGAAGATCATCTGGCACACCACGCGCAGGATCCGGTCGGCGAGCGCGGGGCGATCCACCCCCATGGCCTCGAGGGCCTCGAAGTCGGTGACCTTGACGCCTTCGACGAATTCGGTGGTGAGCACGCGCTGCGTGGAGAGCTCGTGCACCACCACCGGGAAGTGGACGTTGGGGTTGCCGGCGAAGTTGCGCGCGAGCAGGGCGATGTTGCGCGCTTCCTGGCCGAAGTCCAGCTCCTCGCGGATGAGCTGCGCGATGTCCGCGTGATACGACTCCATGCCGCGCATCCGCACCACCCACTGGATGAGGCCGAGAATGCGCCGGATGGACTCGAGGTCGAGCGCGGCGATGATCTCGATGTCGGCGTGCTGCACCTTCACGGCCACGCGACGCCCGTCGTGCAGCCGCGCCTCGTGCACCTGCGCCAGCGACGCGCTCGCGATCGGCACCGGGTCGAACGCCGCGAACAGCTCCGCAGGGTCGCGCCCCAGCTCCTTGCGGATGCGCGCGGTGACCTCGTCGAGCGGGCGCGCCGGAACGCTGTCCTGCAGCTGCTCGAGCTCCGCGCGGAACTCCGCCGGCAGGAAGTTCGTGAGGATGCTGATGAGCTGCCCCACCTTGATGAACAGTCCCTTCAGCTCGAGGATGGCCGCCACGAGACGCCGCGACGTGCGGCGGTGCCGCTCGATGAGCCGGGCATTGTAGATGCTCGGCCCGAGGATCGGACGCCAGAGCCGGAGCCACAGGTAGCCGGCGAGGATGCGCACCGTGATCCAGTAGGCCTTGGCCGCGCGAAACCGGGTGGGAGTGCCGGCGCGCTGGATCGCGTATTCGGCCGTCTGGCTCATTCGGGGAATCTAGGCCCTGCTCCAGTTTCCGAAGAACCCGGGAGAGGCTCGGAAAACCGAAGAGACGCAGAGGCGCAGAGAAGGGCGCAGGACTTTGATTGCCTGGTACTGGCGCCCGAGTCTCGAACGCCACGAGCCCACAACCAGGCATTTGCCTGGTTTTCTCTGCGCCTCCGCGTCTTTGCGGTGAACCCTAGTTTTCCGAGCTTCCGCACAGAGGAGCCAGACCAGGTGCACAGATTCCTGATTGCCGCTTGCCTGATAGGCGCGTGTGCCTCGCCGCGTCAGCCAGAGTCCGGAGACAGCGCGCGTGTCGCGTTCGCGCGCACCGTGGATTCACTGCTCCTCGACACAGAGCAGCACGAGATTCGCGCCGTGCTCATGGTGAAGGTTCCCAACACCGTGATCGGTGACGAGTCGCCGCTCATCGACCAGCCCTTCCGGCACGACGCCGAGCCGGGCCCGCACACCTTGAACGGCACGCTGTACGCGGAGATCGGCGCGCTCCGGCGCCTGCTCGGCGACGGCCTCCCGGTGGAGATCCGCGAGGACCGCGTGTTCGTGGGCCGAAACCCGGAAGTCATCGTCTTCGGGCACCGCCACGGCGACGCGATGTTCGTCCCGGTGAAGCTGTTCGCCCGGCAATACGGCGCATACGTCGACATCGGGTGCACGCTAGCGAACTGCGGCTTCATCTGGACGCGGCCAATGATCGAGCACATGAAGCACATGGGGATGACGGGCGGGAGCGGGATGCTGGAGGGGCACGCCGAGGGGATCGTGAGTGGCGTGAACGTCCGGCGGCTGCCCACCGGCTGATACGATGGGCGCGGGGTTCCTGGCGCTGGTGCTCCTGGTGGCGATCGCGAGCGGTGCCACGGCGTCGGTGGCGGGGTTCGGCATCGGCAGCCTGCTCACGCCGTTGATCGCGGTGCGGCTGGGCGTTCCGGCCGCGGTGATCGTGGTCGCGATCCCGCACGCGGCGGCAACGGCGGTGCGCGCGTGGCGGCTGCGCCACGCCATCGACTGGCGTGTCCTGCGGAGCTTCGGCGCGGCGAGCGCGATCGGCGGCATTGCCGGCGCGCTCCTGTACACGCGGCTGTCGTCGCGCGCGCTGACCATCGTCCTCGGCGTCCTGCTCATTACCACGTCGCTCATGACCCTCGCGGACGTCGCGCGCCGCTGGCATCCGCACGGCATCGCGTCGCAGCTGCTCGGCGCGGTGTCCGGGTTCTTCGGTGGCATTGCCGGGAACCAGGGCGGGCTCCGCGCCGCGGCGCTGCTCGCCTTCGGACTGACGCCGGCGGCATTCGTCGCGACCAGCACGGCGGTCGGCGTGGCCGTGGATGCCGCGCGCCTGCCGGTGTACCTCCTTCGCGGCGGCGGCGGGCTCGTCGCCCTGTGGCTGCCGATCACGGTCGCCACCGCCGGTGTGCTCGCCGGCACCCTGCTCGGCGAGCGCGTGCTCCTCGGGCTCGCACCTGCGACATTCAAGCGCGTCATGGCGGCGCTCATCGGTGCGCTTGGCCTGTGGCTCCTCTGGCAGGCGCTCTATCCGCTTTGACAGCAACAACCGGAGCGCGCCCCTCGCCCCGCCTACCGCATCTTCGGCACATGTCACGACTGAACGACCTGCTCGCGGACGCCGCGAAGCGCTCCGCCACCTATCTGGACCGCCTGCAGGACCGGGCAGTCGGACCCTCCGCCCACGCCGTTGACGGGCTCGCGCGACTCGACGTGCCGCTGCAGCAGCAGCCGCTGGACCCGCGCGAAGTGCTCCGCGAGCTCGACGAGATCGTGTCACCGGCCACGATGGCCATGGCGGGCCCCCGGTTCTTCGGCTTCGTCATCGGCGGCTCGCTGCCCGCCGCGCTGGCCGCCAACATGCTCGCGTCGGCGTGGGACCAGAACACGGGGCTGTACAACGTCACCCCCGGCACCGCGAAGCTGGAGCAGGTGGCGCTCCGCTGGCTGCTCGACGCACTGCACCTCCCCGCGCACTGCGCGGGTGCGTTCGTCACCGGCACCACCGTCGCCCACATCACGTCGCTCGCCGCCGCGCGCCACGCGGTGCTCGCGAAGGCGGGATGGAATGTCGAGGCCGACGGCCTGTTCGGCGCGCCCCCGATCACCGTGGTCGTGAGTGACGAGGTGCATCCCACGCTGCTCAAGGCGCTCGGCGTCGTGGGCCTCGGGCGCAACCGCGTGACGCGCGTGCCCACGGACGCGCAGGGTCGGATGCGGCTGGACGCGTTCCCGAAACTCCACGGGCCGGCCATCGTGTGCGTCCAGGCGGGCAACGTGAACACCGGCGCCTGCGATCCCGTCGCTGAGCTGTGCGACCTCGCGCAGCCGAGTGGCGCGTGGGTGCACGTGGACGGGGCGTTCGGGCTGTGGGCCCGCGTCGCGCCGAGCCGCGCGCACCTCGTGGCCGGCGTCGAGCGGGCCGACTCCTGGGCCACGGACGGCCACAAGTGGCTCAACGTGCCCTACGACAGCGGCATCGCGATCACGCGTGACGGCGAGGCGCTGCGCAAGGCGATGGCGGTCACCGCGGAGTACCTGCCGAGCGAGACTTCGAACCGCAACCCGGCGGACCATACCCCCGAGCTCTCGCGCCGCGCGCGCGGCGTGGACATCTGGGCGGCGATGCGTTCACTGGGCCGCGAAGGGCTGGCCGAGCTCATCGAGCGGAACTGCCGCCAGGCCCGTCGCTTCGCCGAGGGTCTCGCCGCGGCCGGCGTCGAGGTGCTCGCCGATGTCGCGCTCAACCAGGTGCTCGTCTCATTCGGTTCGCCGGAGCAGACGCATCGCGTGATCGCGGCCATCCAGGCCGAGGGCACCTGCTGGGCCGGCGCCACCGTGTGGCAGGGGCGCACCGCCATGCGCATCAGCGTGTGCTCATGGGCCACGACAGATGCCGATGTGGAGCGGAGTCTGCAGGCCATGATTCGCGCGGGACGTGCAGTTGGAACGGGGGAATAGGGACTCGGGGCCAGGGACTGGAGACGAGAGAGTAGCCTCCAACCTCCAGCCTCCAGCCCCCAGCCCCCAGCCTCTCTACTCGTACCGCAGCGCCATCATCGGGTCCACCTTCGACGCCTTCACCGCCGGCACGTACCCCGCCGTGAGCGCCACGAGTCCCAGCAGCACGGCCGACGCCGAGAGCACGATCGGGTCGTAGCCGCTGATCTGGTAGAGCAGCGACTTGGCCCCGCGGCCGAGCGCGATCGCGCCGGCGATGCCGATGATGCCGCCCACGAGCGTCATGAAGCCCACCTGGCGCAGCACCATCCCGCGGACGTTCCCCATGCTCGCGCCGAGCGCCATGCGCACCCCGATCTCGCGGGTGCGCTGCGCCACCGAGTAGGCGAGCACGCCGTACAGACCCACCGCGGCGAGGATGGTGGCGAGGATCGCGAACGCGGTGGCCAGGATGCTGATCATCCGGTCGAGGAACACGTTCTCCTTCACCTGCTGCGGCATCGTCTTCAGGTTCTCGATGGGGAGGTTCGGATCGATGCGGCGCACGACGTTCGGGATCTGGCGCAGCAGCTGCATCGGGTCGCCGTCGGTCCGCACGTAGAAGTTCATGCGCGACACCGCGCCCTGCCGCCATGGGATGAAGAACTGCGGCGGGATGGTGTCCTTGACGTCGCTGTACTTCGCGTCCTTCATGACGCCGATGATCTGCAGCTCCAGCGCCCCGGTGTCGCGCTGTGACATGAACCTGCCCACCGCATCGTTCCCGAGCCCGAACTTCTTCACGAACGTCTCGTTGACGATGGCCACCCTCGTCGGCTGCCCGTCGTCACCCTCGGTGAATTCGCGTCCGCGCAGAAGCGGCACGCCGATCGTCGCCAGGTAGTCGGAGCCCACGAAGTTCACGCTGGAGCCCGCGTCGGTGTCGGGGCCGCGATCGAACCCCTGCACGCGCACGCTGTTCCCCCAGTTGCTGTTGTCGAGGAGGGGGACCGTGGCCGAGGACACTCCGCTCACCCCTGGCACGGCGCGCAGCTCCTCCGTGGCGCGGATGAAGAGCGCCTTGCTGCGCGTGGTGTCGTAGCCGTTGCGGCCGGGGGAGATCGTGAACGTCACCAGATTGTCCACCTTGAGCCCGAGGTCCACGCGGCTCACGTTCGCGAGGCTGCGGATGAACAGGCCGCCGAAGATGAGCAGCGTCATGGACAGCGCGATCTGGCTCGTGACCAGCACCGTGCGGAACCGCGCCGCAGCGCGTCCGCCCGAGAGCTTGCCAGAGTTGTTGCGCAGCGCCGTCACGAGGTCCGGCCGGGTGGACTGGAGTGCCGGGAACAGCCCGAACAGCAGCCCCGTCGCCACGGAGAGTCCCGCCGCGAACAGGATCGCGACCCAGTTGAGGCCGAACGTCATGGTCTCACGCGCTTCGGGAGGCAGCAGCGCCACGATGCCGTTCAGCGTCCAGTGCGCCACCACGATGCTCGCCGCGCCCCCAATGAGGGCGAGCAGCACCGATTCCGTCATCAGCTGGCCGAGCAGCTGCCGGCGGCTCCCGCCCAGGGAGAGGCGCACGGCCATCTCCATGGAGCGATTGGCACCGCGCGCGAGCAGCAGGTTGGCGATGTTCGCGCAGGCGATCAGGAGCACGACTCCCGTCACGGCGAACAGCAGGAGGAGCGGCGTGGATGCTTCCTGGTGCATCGAGCTCTGGCCGCGGCGCCCGTCCACCACCACGACTTCCTTCGACTTGAAGCGCGCCATGGTCTGGTCGCTCATCCCCTCCTGGAGCGGCACCTCGACGTTGAGGAGGATGGGCTTGTACACCGCGTTGATCGCGGCCTTCGCCTGGTCCATCGTCACGCCCTGCTTGAGGCGCGCGAAGGAGTAGATCCAGTACTGGCGGCGGTTCTCGAAGCCGCGCCATCCGGGAGCCATCACCGCGCGCATCGAGAGCGGGACGAACACATACGGCTTCGATCCGAGGGTGGTGCCGTCGAAGCCCGGCGGGCCGACCCCCACGATCGTCAGGTTGTTGCCGTTCACCATCAGCTGCTTGCCGACGACCGCGGGGTCCTTCCCCAGGTGCGTCTCCCAGTACGCGTGGCTGATGACGGTGACGAAATGCGCGCCGGGAGTCTCGTCGTCTGCCGGCGTCAGGAGCCGGCCGAGGGCCGGCTGGAGCCCGAGCACGGGGAAATAGCCGCCGGAGACGTACGTCGCGCCGGCATCGATCGGCACCCGGTCCTCGAACTTGAGGTTCGCGCCGAAGCCCACGTGCCCCGCGATCCCCGAGAACTGGCCCGGGCTCTTCTCCAGGTCGCGGAACATCGGGTAGCTCCAGATCTGGTTGCAGCCGCCGGACTGGTTGCAGGAGGTGGAGCCGTTCATGACGCCAGGGGCGCTGATGTTCACCAGCCGCTCAGGCTCGAACACCGGGAGGGGACGCCGCAGCATCTGGTCGAACATCGAGTAGATGGCGGTGTTCGCGCCGATGCCGAGGGCCAGCGACAGGGCGGCCACGGTGGTGACGAATGGCGTCTTGAACAGCGTGCGGAACGCGAGCTTCAGGTTGCGCATTGGGGGGATGCGAAAGCGTGATGGCAGGCCGGACGAGGGGCCTGCAGGCTCAGACAGCAGGACCGGCGGAATGGTTGTAGGCCGGGGCGGGCCCGGTGAGCCCTACTCCCCCTCTCGCGGATAGGTTTCCACCCGCATCCGACCCAACCGGTGCATGCCCGTGGCACGAATAGATTTCCGGCATGCAGCGCGCACTCCTGGTCGTCCTGGCACTTGCCATCGCCTGCTCCTCCGGCGAGCCCAGCACCCGGCGCCGGCGGGCCGACACCGCCGCCCCGGTGGACACGGCGGCCGCCATGGACGTCCGCCGGCCATTCGAGGCCCCGCCCGACTGGGAGCAGGTGTCCAACCCCAGCGGGCTGCTGTTCAGCCAACCCGACAACTTCACCCTCGGGCTCGGCGCCACGCCGATCGAGTCGTGCAGCGACAGCACGCCATCGGCCGACGTCCCCGTGTTCGACAAGACCTTCATGGAGCGCTGGCCCCTCACGCTCGCCATTCGCAGGGGCGACGTGAACCGGATCGCTCGCTCGAACGGCTTCACCCTCGATTCCACCGAGGTCGGAACCCACGACTCCGGCGGCGGGTCCACCACGGTGCGCCGGGGGGAGGGGTGGGTGCTCCTGAGCGGGCATACGGCGAACGCGGTGTCGGTGCTGTTCGCGGCGGTCCGTCACCCCGCGGGATGCCACCTGGTCTGGGCGTCGCGCGGCGCGGAGCTGAATGCGGACACCCTGGGCCGGGTGCTCAGCACCGTGCGCTTCTCGCACTGACCCGCTGGAACGTCCGGTCGTGGTTCCGCGTATATAATGAAGCGGGTTGCCTGACCTGTTCCCTGTCACCGTGGGTTCCATGGACGAGAAGCAGCTGCAGAAACTCATCCGCAAGAACGCCGAGAAGGCCGCGAAGCTGGCCAAGGCCCGTGATGGCCGCCAGTTCGACAAGACGCTGCCGCCGCCTCGCGATGAGGAGCACGACATCGAGCGCACGCACTTCTTCAAGGAAATGAAGAAGCGCGAGTTCTGAGCTCTCCCTTCAGCAGGACACAAATGAAAGCGAACCGCCGGTGTACCGGGGCGTCTCAGCGCCTCGTGGCAGCCTTCGCGCTGCTCGCCGCCCTTCCAGCCGCTCCGCTGGGCGCGCAGGCCGGGCCCGCGGATGCACTCGGCTGGCTCACCGGGTGCTGGGAGCGTCGGACCGCGACGGCACTCGTGCAGGAGCAGTGGTCGTCCGCCGCGGGCGGCATGCTCCTCGGCTTCAGCAAGACCACCGTGCGGGACTCGGTGCGCGAGTACGAGTTCCTCCGCATCTATCCGGTGGGTGACACGCTGGTGTATCACGCCCAGCCTTCGCGACAGCAGCCCGCGGAGTTCCGCGCGGCGCCGCCCTACGACACGACCGTCACCTTCGCGAACCCGGCGCACGACTTCCCCCAGCGCATCATCTATCGCCGCATCGGCACCGACTCGGTGCACGCGCGCATCGAGGGAACGCGGAACGGCCAGACGCGCGGCGTGGATTTCCGGTATGCGCGCGCGGCCTGCCGGTAGAGATCGCGGTGCCTGGGTCGAACAGACCAACTACCGAATGACCCGAATTACTCGAATGACTCGAATACGGCAACAACAAGAGAGGTTGTTGTATTCGTGTTCATTCGAGTCATTCGCGTAATTCGGCAGTTCTTGTGTTCCGGCCCCGCCACAACGATCCCTACCGCGCGCCCCACCCGTCCAGGTGGTCCAGCAGGTTGTCCAGCGACATGACGTGGCGCGTCTTGTCGCGGGTTCGCCGGAATATCACATGCGACCAGCCCTGCATCCCCACCGGCACGTAGGTCTCGCGGTCGAGCCGCAGCTTCTCGCCGCTGATGGCGTGGCCCAGCACACGCTCGTACCGCGACCGCGGAAGCACTCGCTCCGGGAAGAGATCCTCCCATTGGCAGAGACGGCCCACGCTGTCGTATTCGGGAGGACGGTCCGTGAGCTCGAGCAGCGAGGGCGCGCGTCCCGCCATGACGGCGCCGATCAGGCGGAGCGTGAAGGGATCCGAGAAACGCTGGATGGAGGGCCAGAAGAACCGCGTGATCCGCCCGGCGATCTCGCGCAGCGGCAGGCGCTCGTCGCCTGTGGTGCGCCACATCGGCTCGTCGATGTCCTGGATGAATGGATTCTCGGGGTAGCACGTGTATTTCGCGGACCAGCCCTTTCGCGAGCTGTGCGGCACCGGTGTCACTCCCGCGATCATCGGCAACTCGCGCCGGAATGCGTCCAGCTCGCCCAGCTCGTACGACGGCCAGCGCATCACCGCCTTGATGATGCCGACGCACAGCGTGGCCGTCGCGATCATGAGGGACGCATTGGGGGTGAAGTCGGCCGTGACCTCCACGCGGTTGCCGCGCGGGCGCACGCCCACGCCGGTCGAGCGCCGGTTGGCGGCGAGCAGCATCACGGGCGCCGGCAGGATGTGCGTCAGCAGGAACGCGAGCTTCCCCACCGAGCATGATTCCGTGCGCTTCTTCGATGACGGGCTGAACGACACGTTGTAGTGCGTGCTGAACCCCTGCAGCTCGACGTCGTGGCCGTGCGTGCGCTCCCACGCGTCCAGCTCCTCGCGCAGGAAGCGGATGTTCTCCCACAACGCCCGCCCCGCCTTCGCGCCGCAGCCCTGCTCGATCTCGAACATCCCGGTGGCGATCTCGATGACGCCGGTATCGAAATAGACGGCGCCGCTCGTGGGCAGGTGGTACGACCGCCCCGTGCGGTGCACCATCTTCTGCCGCACGATGTTCGTCGGCGACTTGAAGACGTCCTCGGGCTTCGCCGGCTGGCCGTCGAGCAGCACGGTGAACTCGCTCTCGAGCCCCATGGCGCCGAGAGAGATGGGGGCGAGCGGCGAGGGATTGGGGCCTGGTTCGCGCGCAATTCGGCGCTCCCGCTTGCGACGAAGTGCCCCAGTCCCGGGTCTCGGGTCTCCAGTCCCCTTTTCGCTGCTCATAACGGCTCGCCGTCCAGCTTGGGATTGAACGTCTCGAGCGGCGCGCCCCGCGGCACCGCGATGACGTACCCGAAGTCGAGGTGCAGGTGGTCGTCGGTCATCCCGGGACGCGTCCCGAACGGGCGCACGTACACGCCGGGCATCGAGCGGTACGCGATCTCGGCGTATTGCTCGAGCACATCCTGCTGGTCCAGCATCGTCTCGCCGATCTTGTAGATGTTCACCGCGGTGCCCCATGCGTGGGGCGTGGCGTGCCCGCTGAGCGCGTGACCGGGCGAGCGGTAACCGCCGTTCGCCGAGATGTGCACGTAGCTGCGCACCGCCGCCCGGAACTGCTCGAGGCCCAGGGCGAGCAGCGTGATCGCGCACGGGACGTAGCGCGGGAACGTCCGCTGGGGCTCCGCCTCGTGCACGTCGGTGTGGATGAACTCCCACAGCGCGAAGTGCTCCGACAGCTGCAGCTGCATGGCGATGTCCCACGAGGGGATCTCGTAGAAGTAGCGCGGCAGCTGGTGCGCCTGCCCCACCGAATCGGCGATGATCGCGCCCGGCCGCAATGCATCGCGGAATCGCTTCTCGAGCCGCCGCCCGTCCACGATCCGCAGCGGCAGGCTGTGATGGAGCGCGCCCCAGCGCGACGACGCCACCGTGGGCTCAGTCATCGTGCTCCTCCGCCGCGCCGGTGAGGTGCTCGTACACCATGTACGATGCGGCGGCGATCGTCGGCGACCGCCCCGTGGTGCGGGGCTCCCACTCGGTGAGCACGGACACGACATACGGCTTCCGCTTCGGCAGGTACACGATTCCCGCGTCGTGCGCGATGGTCGAGATCTCCCCCGTCTTGTTCGCCACGCGCGCGTGCGCCGGCAGCCCCGCGGGGATGCCGTTCCGGAACTCCTGCTCGTGCAGCACGCTCAGCATCTGGCGGGATAACTCGGGGGAAAAGGCTCGCTCATCGGCCATCAGTCGCAGCAGGTGCACGAGTCCGTCGGCGGTCACGCGGTTGTTGATGCCATGCTCGAAGGCGAGCTCATCCTCGACGCCGCGGCGCAGATCGATACCCGCAAGCTCGTGGTCCTCCAGCACGCGCTGCAGGAACTCGATGCCAAGCAGGTCGAGCAACAGGTTCGTTGCCAGGTTGCTGCTACGGATGATCATGTTCCGCGCCAGCTCGCTGACCCGCATGGTCTTGCCAATCGCACCCTGTACTTCCGAGTCGGCGTCCCGCTCCGACATGACGCGGAACGCGGTCCCGTCGTGGGCGCTGCGGAAGCGGTTGCGCACGTGCAGCCGCGATTGCGGCAGCAGGCGGCCCGTGTGGATGGCCGCATACGTTCCCAGCAGTACCGCCAGCTTGATGGTGCTGGCGGCATGGAACCACCGATCAGCCCGGTAGCCGAACTCGAAGCCGGTTTCGAGATCCTGGACCGAGACGGCGAGGGCCACTGCCTTGGACCGTTGCTCGAGCTCTTCGAGCCTGCTGGAGAGGGATTGGCTTGCGGCCAGCTCCGGAGGAGCGGGTCTGACGGGATTGGACATTGGCGGGCTGAGGTAGTCGCAATGAAGATGCCCATCCGACTACGATTGATACATGGGCGACCGGATCCGAAAGACCGACGAGGAGTGGCGCAGCCAGCTCACCCCCGAGCAGTACCACATCCTGCGCGAGAAGGGCACCGAGCGCGCCTTCACCGGCGCGTACCTGGACAACAAGAAGGACGGCACCTACCGGTGCGCCGGCTGCGGCGAGCCCCTGTTCGCGTCCGACACCAAGTTCGACTCCGGGTCCGGCTGGCCGAGCTTCACGGAGCCCATGCCGGGTGCCAACGTCGAGATGGAAGAGGACCGGAGCCACGGGATGCGGCGCATCGAGGTGCGCTGCAAGAGCTGCGGCGCCCACCTCGGCCACGTCTTTCCCGACGGACCGCCCGACAGGGGTGGGCAGCGGTTCTGCATCAACTCCTGCTCCCTGAGCTTCGAGGAGAAGAACCAGGGATGAGCGAGGTCGCGACGTTCGGCGGCGGATGCTTCTGGTGCCTCGAGGCGGCGTTCCAGCAGCTGCGCGGCATCGAGCAGATCGTGAGCGGGTATGCGGGCGGGAAGCGGCCGAACCCCACCTACGAGCAGGTGTGCAGCGGGGCCACGGGTCACGCCGAGGTCGTCCAGCTCACGTTCGACCCCGACGTGATCTCCTATCGGGACATCCTCGGCGTCCTGTTCACCATCCACGATCCCACGACGCTGAACCGCCAGGGGAATGACGTCGGCACGCAGTACCGCTCCGTGATCTTCCATCACTCGCCCGAGCAGGAGCGCGCGGCGCGCGAGGTCATCGCGGACCTGGAGCGCGAGCAGGTCTGGGACGATCCCATCGTCACGGAGGTGCTGCCGCTGCCGGCGTTCTACCCCGCCGAGGAGTACCACCGGGATTACTACAACCGGAACTCGAGCCAGCCGTACTGCGCGGCGGTGGTGGCGTCGAAGGTGGCGAAGGTCCGAAAGCAGTACTTCGACCGGCTGGCGAAGCCCGCGTAGCAGCTACTCCCGATCCTCGCTCCGGTTCTCGTCGGTTCGCTGCTCGACGCGGATGTTCAGCAGGCTCCGGTCGGCACGATCGAGGAGCGCCGGCAGCGACTCCCCGTCAGCGCGCGCGGCCCAGCCGAGCGAGAACGGCACGGGCGCGGAGCGCAGCGCGGAGCTGCTCAGCCGTTCGGTCACGCGCCGCGTGCGCGCCTCATCGGCGTTGATCAGGATGATGACGAATTCATCGCCGCCCATGCGAATCACCGCCTCCTCGGCGCGCACGTGGCGCATGAGGAAGCGGGCCATGCGGACGAGCACGCGATCACCGGCCTGGTGACCGTGCTGGTCGTTGTACTGCTTGAAGTGATCGATGTCCACGTAGATACAGCCGAACCGGCGGTCGGCATCCAGGCGGAACTCGAACTCCAGCTGCTCCAGGTAGCGGCGGTTGAGGCAGCCGGTGAGCGCGTCGTGCGTGCTCATCTCGATGAGCTCGGACTCCAGCCGCTTGCGCCCGGTGATGTCCACGAGCACGCCGTGGCAGAAGCGCTCCCCCGTTTCCGGGTCGGCGAGCACGTAGCTCGTGTCGAGCACCCAGCGGGTCTCTCCGTCGCGCCGCTTCACCTGGAACTCGAACTCCTTCACGCGCCCGTCGCGCTCGAGCAGCTTCATCTCGAGCTCGCGCTGCGCCGGGTCCACGAACAGGTCGAAGGCGTTGAGGCCCCGGAAGTCCTCCAGCGATTCGACCCCGAACATCTCGAGGAAGGCCGGGTTGGCGTCGAGAATCTGCCCCTCGGGCGTCGTGATGTAGATCCCCTCGCCGAGGTTCTTGGCGAACTCCCTGAGGCTTTCCGGGTCGGCGAGGCTTCGATACCGCGAACGCGACTCGGCGCGTACGCTGCCGAACGGCGACGCGGGCCTGGCGGAACGCGGTGGTTCGGAAGCGCTGCTCATGAATGAAGTAAGCAAGGCGGCGCGATTCGAACCCGGCGCGCGCACGGCATCGCACCGCGGGGGTGGAATCATATGTTTACTCACGGGGCGCCGGAGGTGTCCCCGCCTAAAGTTGCGCCTAGCGCGCCAGAGTGCCAGACGCGAAGTTGTCGGGGCGGTGTTTTTCCCCCCAAGCCGTGCCACACGAGGCGTCATGAGCATCTTCGGCCGTCGCGACACGTCGCCCATCCCGAGCACCAACTTCTCGGTCCTGGACTCACATATCACCGTGAGCGGGGACCTGGAGACCGACGGCGCGCTGCGCATCGACGGACGACTGGAGGGCGCCATCCACCGGGCCGACCTCATCGTGGTCGGCGAGGGCGCCTCGATCGTGGGCGACGTCAATGCCCGCGAAGTGATCGTCGGCGGCTCGGTGACCGGGAACATCTTTGCGTCGCAGCGCACCGAGCTGCAGTCCACCGGGATCGTGGCCGGCGACATCCGTTCCGCGGCGATCCTCATCCATGAGGGCGGCGTGGTGCAGGGTCGGCTCTACATCCACCCGATCAGCGGCGGGAGCGACGAGTCGGGCAAGCACAGCTCCGGGAGCAAGCAGCTCCCCGCCGCCAGCAGCGAGAGCGACAGCAACCTCTCCCCGGCGCTCCTCGGCAAGTAGCCAGCGCGAACCACCCGGACGGCAGGAAGAACCCGGACAGGAACGGCGTCGGGATCGTCCACTATATTCGCGGCCATGGCTCCACTCCGGCGGAAACGCGGAACCGGTCGCGCAGGCACGCTGTCCGAGGTGCCGCACGGTTCGCGCCCCGATCAGGTGTATGCGCGGCTCCGTGACCTGATCGTCGATGGATCGGTGGCGCCCGGCACCCGCATCGTCGAGACCGACATCGCCGCGCGACTTGGCGTCAGCCGCACACCCGTCCGTGAGGCGCTCCAGCGCCTCCAGCAGGAGGGCTACGTCCTCGGCGCGCCCGGCGCGCAGCAGTCGCGGCTCACCGTGGCGCCCCTCACGGTGAGCGACGTGCAGGAGCTGCTCGACATCGTCGGCGCCCTGGAAGGGCTGGGCGCGCGGCGCGCGGCGTCCATGGTGCCCGCGGACCGGCGCGCACTCGCGCGCGACCTGCGCGGTTTCAACCAGGAGTTTCTCCGCGCCGGGAGCGCCTCGCCGGTGGACCACGCCCGCCTCTACGACGCCGACGAGCGCCTGCACCGCCGCATCGTGGAAGCGGGAATCGGTCCGCGGCTCCTGGCGCTGCACGACGCGGTGAAGCCGCAGGCGGAGCGCTACATCCGGATGTACATCAGCATGCTCACCGGCGACCTCAGGACGTCAGCCGACGAGCACGACGTGATGATCGACGCGATCGAGGAGGGACGCGCGCCCGACGCGCAGCGCGCCATCGAGCTGAACTGGCGCCACGCCGCGGCGCGACTGGCGAAGGTGATCGAGGATACGCAGGAGAGGACCTAGCGCTGCTGCGCGCGCTTCGCGTCCTCGTTCTTCGGATTCCACCTCACCGCCTCGGCGTACTCCGCCTGCGCCAGGGCCGCGCGCCCGGTCTTGTCGTAGATCATCCCGAGCCGATAGTGCACGTTGGAGAATGACTGCGGCGTCGTGGTTTCCCTTGGCGCGTTCGCGAGGAAGTGCTTGAGCTCGCGCTCACCGCGCTCCATCTCGATGCCGCCGATGGCTGCCACGATCCCGTAGAGCGCGTGCGCGACGACCTCGTCCCCACGGCGCGCGAGCAGGCGGTCATAGACGCGCAGCGCCTCGGGGAATCGGCTTCGGGTCCGGTAGAAGCCGCCGAGGCCGTAGTAGCCCGCCGTGCTGTCCGGCGCCGCGGCGATCGCCGCCTCATGCGCGCGCACCACCGCGGAATCGTCCTTCTCCCGCATCGCGATTCGGGCGTACGCCAGGTGCCCGCGCATCGGGTTCAGCGTCGCGAGCGCGGCCGCCTGCTCCCGCGCCTTGTCCATGCTGCCACCCATGACGCCCGGGGCGATGCTGTAGAAGTCCACGAGCCCCATGCGCGGCTCCACCATCTTCGGATCCAGCTGCACGGCCTTCTCGAACTGTGACTTCACCTTCCGCGCGAGGAAGGGCTGGCGGAGCTTGCTGGCGCTCTGCGCCTCCTCTCCCACCGCGCTCCCGAGCCAGAAGTGATACAGCGCGCTCTGCGGCTCGCGCTTCACCGCGCGCTCGAACCACTCGATGGCGTCGCCGTTCCGGTTCTCGTTGTCCGCGATGCGGCCCAGATAGTACATGGCGGAGGCGTCGGCGGGATTGGCCTTCAGCCGCGCCTCGAAGGCCGCCCTGGCCTCGGGGTACTTCCGCTGGGTGAACAGCTCCTCGCCGGAGGGGGACTGGGACAAGAGGATCGACGGGAGGGCAATGAGAACCAACAGGGTGCGGTGCATGGGCCTACCGGAAGCAGGAGGGATGGCATGCAGACAGTGCCGCGCAGCACAAGGTTTGGAAAGGCCGAACTGCCCGAATTGCCCGAATTGCCCGAATTTCACTTCAAAGCCCGGAGTTCACCCAGCGTTTCCATCACCCTCTGGAGTCCTGCCACGGCGGGCCGATCCCCGAGGTGTCTTCGTACGATTCGCGTAATTCGGGAAATTCGGCACTTCAGTCTGTTCGGTTGTTCAGTCGAGGGACTAGTACCGCTGGAGCTCCTGCTCCTCGACCTCGGCGCGCAGCCTCAGATAGGAGTCGTAGCGCGAGGCGCTCAGCGTCCCGGCCTCTACGGCCGCGCGAACAGCGCATCCCGGCTCGGCGCCGTGGGCGCAGTCGGCGAAGCGGCAGCCCTCGCGCGCCATGCGCAGCTCCGGAAAGCACTGGTCCAGCTCACGCGGCGCGAGCTCCCAGAGGCCGATCTCGCGCAGCCCCGGGGTATCCACGATGGCGCCGGCGGTTGCGCCCAGCCCCTGGACCAGCGGATGCAGGAAGGCCCCGACCGTGGTGTGGCGGCCCTTGTTCACCGACTCGCTGATCTCGGACACGCGGAGCCCCAGGCCCGGGAACAGGGCGTTGAGCAGCGACGACTTGCCCACCCCCGACGGGCCGCTCACCACGGAAACGCGCCGCGCCAGCGAATCGCGCACCGGCTCCAGCCCGATCTGCTGCTTCACGCTGATGAAGTGCACGGGGTATCCCGCGCGCTCGTAGTCCGCGAACGTGGCGCGCGCCGCCGCCTCGCCCACGAGCTCGATCTTGTTGATGATGATGAGGGGCGCGAGTGCGTTGGCCTCCGCGATGACGAGGAACCGGTCGAGCATCCGCGGGTGCGGCTCCGGCTTCGCGGCAGCGAACATGATGATGGCCTGATCGAGGTTCGCGGCGATGACGCGTTCCCCGCGGCCACCACCCGGCGCGCGGCGCGCCAGCCGGGAGGACCGCGGCAGCACCTCCTCGATGGTCCAGGCCTCGCTGGCGTCCTGCGCCAGCCGGACGCGGTCGCCCACCGCGAGCTTCACGGTCTGTGCCGACGTCGCCACGGTGTCCCGGCGCATGGAGCCGTCGGCGCGGCGCCCGGTGTCGCCCTTCTTCAGCCGGCCCCGGAGCACGGCCTCCAGCTCGGCGCCGTCGTCGCGGAGCACGCGCCACACGCCGCCCGTTCCGCTGGCGACCGTGCCGAAGGCATCACTCACGCGTGATGTCCTTCGCCCTCGTCGGCGTTCATCGCGTCCCACCACTTCCGGCGCGGCGTGCCGTCGGCCGCGCGCGCGATGAGATCGTCGAGCAGCCGCTTCACCTCGTTCAGCGGCAGCGCGCCGGCGCGGCGTCGCACCTCCTCCTCCGTGGCCGCGCGGGCCAGCACGTCAGTCTCCAGGTGCCCTTCCGGCGAGCTCGCGCCGATGCGCGCCCATTTCACGAAGAAGAGGTACGCGCTCCACTCGGCATCGCCCGCATGCTCCTCGACCAGAATCTCCACGCTGTAAGAGTACCCGTCCGCCCCCTCGAACGCGGCCGGACGGTCGTGCACCGCCATGTATCCGCCGAGGGTGTTCGGGTCTCCCTGCGAGAAATCCGGCTGGCGAAACTGGGCCATGAGTGGCTCTCGGCTCCTGGCTCTCGGCTCTCGGCTCTCGGCTCTCGGCTCTCGGCTCTCGGCTCTCGGCTCTCGGCTCTCGGCTCTCGGCTCTCGGCGAGAACCTAGGAGCGTGAACCGGGGCCGACCGACTTCCTGCGTCGCGAGACCAACTCGCGCAGGATGTTGCCCGTCAGGAACGCGATGTTCGCGGGACGCTCGGCCAGCCGGCGCATGAGATACGGATACCACTGCGAGCCGAAGGGCACGTACACGCGCATGCGGAATCCGTCGTGCACGAGCTGCTCCTGCATGTCGCGCCGCACGCCATACAGCATCTGGAACTCGTAGCGCTCGGGCGGGATGCCTTCGGCCTTCGCGAAGCGCCGCGCCTCGGCGATGAGCGCCGGATCGTGCGTCGCGAGCCCCGGGTAGTTGCCCCGCTGCATCAGCGCGTGCATGCACTTCACGTAATTGTCGTCCACGTCCTTCTTGTCCGGGAAGGCGACGCTGGGCGGCTCCTTGTAGGCGCCCTTGCACAGGCGCACGCGGCACTGGAGCTCGAGCGCTCGCTCGGTGTCGGCCCAGGTGCGGAACAGGTAGCTCTGGAGCACGATGCCCACCTGCGGGCGGAACGATGGATAGAAGCGCTCCTCGAAGAGTCGCAGCGTGCGCTCCGTGTATGCGCTCGCCTCCATGTCGATGCGGACGAAGGTGCCGTGCTCCCGCGCGCGCTCCAGGAGGTCCTGCATCAGCATGACGCACAGGTCCTCTTCGATGTCGAGCCCAAGGGCGGTGAGCTTCACCGACACGTTCGCGTCGAGCCGTTCCTCCGCGATGCGGTCCATGATGCGGAGGTAGGAGTCACGGGTCGCGCGCGCCTCCCGCTCATTGGTGACGCTCTCCCCCAGCTCGTCGAGCGATGCGGTGATGCCCCGCGCGTTGAGCGCGCGTACGGCCGCGATGGCGTCGTCGAGCGTTTCACCGGCCACGAAGCGGCGCGCGAATCCCTTGGCGAACCGGTTGTTCCGCACCATGCGGAACAGCTGCGGCTGGTTCGACAGGTACAACAGGAAGGAACGCAGCATCCGGTCAGCGCACGGGACGCAGCGGCGCCTCGATGCGCCCGGTCACGCGGAGCACCGGGTACCGTCCCCCGTGCTCCAGCCAGGGATCGAGCACGCTCGCGGTGGTGAGCCCGTCGTCGCTCTGCGGCTCGAGCAGGTACATCGCGAGGATGCCAAGCGGCTGGCCGCCGCGCACGATGAAGGTGCCCGCGGGCAGCTCCGCCGATTCCCGCTCCCACCGCCCGGTGAGCGTCACCTCCGGTCCCTGGAAGCGCTGCTCGCGCCGCTGGACGGAGTCGATGAGGAACCGCTCCACCGGCAGCGTGGCGGCCGCGGCGAGCTGCTCGATGAAGATGCCGTGGCGCCGGAGGTGCTCGAGCACCGGCGCCTGCTCGGCGGCGATCACGTACGCAAAGGGCAGCGACTGGAGCAGCGCCGGCTCGAAGCGGTCGTACACCGGCACGCGCACCGTGCGCATCCGCCCGGTGCGGCGCAATCCCGGGCGCAACCCCGCCTCGGCGCGCGCGCTGTCGCCGGTGCGCACGACGTCCTCCACCAGCATCGGCTCCACGCGCGGCGTCTGCGTCATGCGCGCGCGGATGGCGATCATCGGCGAGCTGTTCGGGATCGTCGCGAAGGCCGTCGTGCGGCGGTCCGCCTCGCGCCCCACCTCGAGGAAGTCCTCCGCGTTGGCGGCCACGAGCGAGAGCAGCTCCACCACGAACGAGTACGTGCTCGCCACGCGCTTCGCGAAGGGATCGTGCGAATACGCTTCGGCGAGGATCGCCACGCGGCCGCGCAACCCGAAGTAGTTCGTGCCATAACGCGGACGGTGGTCGTACGTGAACCAGCCGCGCTCCACCGAGTCCTGGGACACGAAGTTCCCGTAGGGGAAGGTCTCGAGCCGCAAACGCTCGCGCAGCCGCAGCCGCAGCGCCGGCAGGACCGTGTCGCGGGTGAAGGGACCCGAGAAGCGCGCCGCGGGATTCAGCGTCGGCGCGTACGTCAGCCCGTATCCGTGGAAGCTGCCGTTGGTCGTGTGCATGTCCACGAACACGTCCGGCTCCCATTCGCGGAAGAAGTCGAGCGAGGCGCGCGTCTCCGGCGCCTGCGCGCGGATATAGTCGCGGTTGAGGTCGAGTCCCTGCCCGTTGGCGCGCTGGCCCACCAGCGCCGGCCCCTGCTGCGAGGAGCGATTCCGCTCCTGCGGGCCAAGGGAGTCGTTGCCGTCGGCATTGTAGATCGGGACGGCGATGATCACGAGGGAATCCACGACGTTCTGATACCGGTCGCGGGCGAGGTCGCGGAGCACGGCGAGCAGTGCTTCCTTCCCCTCCACTTCACCGCCGTGGATGTTGCCCTGCAGGTACACGATCGGGCGGTTGAGGCGCTTCGCGTCGGCCGGACTGCGGACCAGGGGACGCGACAGGATCACCATCGGGAGCTCCCGGCCCCCGGGCGACCGCCCGAAGGTCCCGACGTGAACGTCCTTCGACATCGCCTTGAGCGAATCGAGGAATGCCATGACGTCGGCGTGCGTGGATGTCTCGGTGAACCGGCTGCGCTCGGCGCGCGTCTTCGGCGTCACCCGCTCGATGTCGCGCGGCGGATAGGCGGAGATCGGCATCGGGCCGCTGCTGCCGCGCGGGCCGGCCGGTCCGCAGGCTGCGGCGAGCATCAGGGACACCAGCGCAAGCCGGCGCGTGGAGCGTTGCATGGGAAATCCTGTCAAACGGGTTTGCCTTCAGCCGGATAGAAGCGGCGGGACGCCCGCCCCATTTCCACGAGGATGCCGGCCGGCGCGAAGCGCCCGGGGAAGCGTCCGTCCAGCAGCGAGAGCCGGCGAACGATCTCCTCGATGCCAACGGCGTCCATGTACCGGAAGGGCCCGCCGCGGAACGGCGGGAAGCCGAGCCCGAACACTGCGCCAATGTCGCCGTCGCGCGGCGAGCGAAGCACCTCCTCCTCGAGGCAGCGCGCCGCCTCGTTCACCATCGCCAGCACGCACCGCTCGGCGATCTCTTCCTGCTCGACGCCGATCACGGGACCGAGCCGCTGGGGCTCGGCGCGGCGATCCCCCTGGTGGATGAGCTGGTACACCGATGGATCGACCCCGCCCTTCCGGCCGCTTTCGTCATACAGATAGAAACCCTTCCGGCCCTTCCGACCCGTACGCCCGGATTCGACCACGCGCCGCACCCCCTCTCCCGGCATCATGCGCGCCCCGAACGCCTCGGCCATCACGAGTCCCACCTTGCCGCCGACGTCGAGCCCCACCTCATCCATGAGGGTGATGGGTCCCACGGGGAAGCCGAAATCCACCAGTGCCTTGTCGAGCGCGTCCACCGGCACACCCTCGTCGAGCATCCGCCCCGCCTCGTTCATGTACGCCGCGAGGATGCGCGTGGTGTAGAAGCCCGGCCCGTCGTTCACGACGATCACCGTCTTGCCGAGCCTGCGCCCGTACGCCACCGCCGTGACCGTCGCCTCGGGGCGCGTCTCCGGCGTCACGATGATCTCGAGCAGCGGCATCTTGTGCACCGGCGAGAAGAAGTGCATGCCGAGCACGCGGTCCTGGCGGCGCAGTCCCTGCGCGATGCTGCGAATCGGGATCGTGCTCGTGTTGGACGCGATGACCGCGTCCTCCGGCACGAGTTGCTCCACCACCTGGAGCACGCTGTGCTTGAGGGCGAGGTCCTCGAACACCGCCTCGATCACGAGGTCCACGTTGCCGAACCCCGTGTACTCCGTGGTGCCGCCGGCCAGCGCCATGTAGTCGTCGAACTGCTGGCGGGTGATCTGCTTCCGCGTGAGCCGCTCCTTCAGGACGTCGCGAACGGCCGCGAGACCCTTCCCCACGCGTGGCGCGTCGGTGTCCTTGAGCCGCACCAGCGTGCCTTGCTGCACCGCGACGCTCGTGATCCCGGCGCCCATGAATCCCGCGCCGAGCACGCCAAGCTTGCGCACGTCCCTCCGCGCCGCCGGCACCTCGGCATCGGGCACGCCAAAGTCCTTCTTCAGCGCCGTGGTCGCGAAGAAGAGGAACACGAGCTCGCGCGACACGGGCGTCAGCGCCATGCGGCCGAAGACGCGCGCCTCTTCCTCCAGTCCCTTCTCGAGCCCGTTGGCGAGCCCGTACCTGACGACGTCGATCGCGGCGAGCGGCGCGGGGTAGTGTCCCTGCGTCTTGTCCATCACGCCTTCGCGCGCCTTGCGGTACACCACGTTGCGGCCGATCGGGTTCCCGTCGAGCGCGGCGGCCATCAGCCCCTTGCCGCCGCGACGCGGCCGCAGCGACCCGTCCGCCAGCTCGGCGGCGCGGCGGACCGCGGTGTCGAGCAGGATGGACGGGTGGACCATCTCGTCCACGAGCCCCATCTGGAGCGCCTTCTTCGCGCGCACGTTGCGCCCGGTGAGGATCATGTCGAGCGCGCTGCTGGCGCCCACCAGCCGCGGCAGCCGCTGCGTTCCTCCCATGCCTGGTATGAGCCCGAGCTGCACTTCCGGCAGCGCGAGCACCGTCTTGGGGTGGTCGCTGCACACGCGATAGCGGCAGGCCAGCGCCATCTCGAGTCCCCCGCCGAGGCACGCGCCGTGGATCGCGGCCACGACAGGCACGCGCGCCTTCTCGACGGCGCCGAGGAGCCGCTGGCCGAACCTGGCTGCGTTCTCCGCGTCCTGCGGCGCGCGAAACTCGAGGAACTGCTCGATGTCCGCGCCCGCGACGAAGATGTCCGGCTTGCCGCTGATGATCACCGCCCCGCGGATGGAGCGGTCGCGCTCGATGGTATCGAGCACGCGCTCGAGCTCAGCGCCGAGCGCGCGGTCCACCTTGTTCACCGCGTCACCGGGCTGGTTGATCGTGGCGACGAGGATTCCGTCGCGGATCTCGGTGGCGACCCCGGCGGCGTCCGCCGTCATGCCCGCTCCACCACCATGGCGTGCCCCATCCCGCCGGCGGCGCACACGGTCATCAGCCCGAACTGTCCCTCGCGGCGCGCGAGCTCGTGGCAGAGCGTCGTGAGGATCCGCCCGCCGGTGGCGCCGAAGGGGTGCCCGATCGAGATCGAGCCGCCCATGACGTTGAGCTTCGAGCGGTCCACCTCGCCCACCGGGCGCGAGAATCCCGCGCGCTCCGCCCACTCCTTCGACGCGAGTCCCTTCAGGTTGCAGAGCACCTGCGCGGCGAACGCCTCGTGCATCTCGACGAGGTCCATGTCCTTGAGGGCGAGCCCCGCGCGCGCGAGCGCGACCGGCGCCGCGAGGACGGGGCCCATGAGCAGCTGTTCGCCGGGATCGAGCGCGGCGTACGCGTAGCTGCGGATGAACGCCAGCGGCGTGTACCCGAGTGCCTTCGCCGTGTCCTCGCCCATGAGGAGCACCGCGCTCGCGCCGTCCGTGAGTGGCGATGCGTTCCCGGCCGTGACCGACCCGTACTTCCGGTCGAACACCGGCTTGAGCTTCCGCAGCTGCTCGATGTCGGAGTCGCGCCGCACGCCATTGTCGGTGACGAGCGACTCCTCGAACTTCGGCGGGATCCACACCGGCGCCATCTCGGCGGTGAGCCGGCCGTCGTCCAGCCCCACGGAGGCGAGCCGGTGCGAGCGGAGCGCGAACTGGTCCTGCTCCTCGCGCGTGATCGCATTGATCTTGGCCATCTTCTCCGCGCTCTGCCCCATGGTCTCGCCCGTGGACGGCTCCGCGATGGCGGGAGTGATCGGGACGAAGTCCTTCGGCCGGATCGATCCCGCGATACCGAGCCGCTGCGGCAGCGTCCGGGCCTTCGAGAGCGCCACGAGCTTCTCGGCCATCGTGCGCGAGTGCAGGATGGGCACGTTCGAGAGCGACTCCGCGCCCCCGGCGATCGCCACCTGGACGTGGCCGAGGGCGATCTGGTCGGCGGCGTCGGTGATGGCCTGGTTGGCCGACGCGCAGGCGCGGCTCACGGTGAACGCCTCCACGCCCTTCGGCAGCATCGGGAGGAGCGAGACCTCGCGCGCGATGTTCAGCGCGATCACCGAGGGGATCACCGTGCCGTACACCAGCGCATCCACCTCGCGCCCGTCGAGCTCCGTGCGCTGGAGCAGCTCGGCGACGCAGAGCTTGCCGAGCTCGATCGCCGTGAGGTGCTTCAACGCCGTGCCTGATTTCGCGAACGGCGTCCGCACGCCGGCGACGATGGCGACGCGACGGCCGCTGGTCCCATAGGACGGCATGGACGGAAGCTACTACAATTGGGAAATGCCCACGCCCCGCGACCTGGACCTCCTCGCCACACAGGTGTTCGACGTCCTCGTGCTGGGCGGCGGGATCACCGGGGCCGGCATCGCGCGCGACGCCGCCCTGCGCGGGCTCACGGTGGCGCTGGTGGACAAGGGCGATTTCGCGAGCGGCACCTCCAGCCGCTCGTCGCGCCTCGTGCACGGCGGCGTGCGCTACCTGGAGCACGGACACCTGCATCTCGTGTTCGAGGCCAGCGCCGAACGGCGGCGGCTCCTCCGCCTGGCGCCGCATCTCGTGCGTCCCCTGGCGTTCACCTGGCCGGTGTACCAGGGGCAGCGGCTGCCCGTGTGGAAGCTCGCCGCGGGGCTCACGCTGTACGATGCCCTCGCGCTGTTCCGCAACGTGGAGCGGCACAAGCGGCTTCGCCCCGACGGCGTGCTCGCGTGGGAGCCCGCGCTCGAGCGCTCCGGCCTGCGCGGCGGCGTGCGCTACTTCGATGCCGCCACCGACGATGCGCGACTCACCCTGGCGAACGTGCTCGACGCGCGCGCCGCCGGCGCGGTCGTCATGAATCACCTCGCGGTGACCGGCGCCGGCACGGTGCGCGACGGACTCCGTGCCGTGACCGTGGAACATGCGCTCGACGGGGCGCGCGCCGAGCTCCGCGCCCGCGTCATCGTCAACGCCGGCGGACCCTGGAGCGAGGGCGTGCTCGGGCGCCTCGGCATGCCGGCGGCGCAGCGCATGCGCGGCAGCAAGGGATCGCACATCGCCGTGCCCCGCGCGCGCGTCGGCAACCGCGCCGCCGTCACTCTCACGCATCCGGGCGACGGCCGCGTGATGTTCGCGCTCCCGGCGGGGACGCACACCATCATCGGCACCACCGACATGTTCACCGAGGAATCGCCGGACGCGGTGCGCGCCGGCGCCGGCGAGGTGCGCTACCTGCTCGACGCCGCGAACGCGCTCTTCCCCGACGCGAAGCTGGTGCGCGACGACGTCGTCGCGGCCTGGAGCGGCATCCGCCCCCTCGTGCCCACCGGCGGCTCCTCCGTGGCGGCGTCGCGCGAGCACGCGCTGGCGCGCGCGGACGGCGTGGTCTCCATCACCGGCGGCAAGCTCACGACGTACCGCGTGATGGCCTCGCAGGCCACCGACGCCGCCCAGCAGATGCTCGGCCGCCGCGTGACGAAGTCACCCACGCGGGACCGTCCCCTGCACGGCGGGGACGTGGATGCGGGCGCCGCGCTGAAGGAGGCGCTGCGCGTCACCCCCGACGCCGCGTTCGCGACGCGCCTCGTGCAGGCGTACGGCAGCGAGTGGCGCGACGTGCACGCCTACTGCGAGCGCAGCGACGCGGCGCGCGCGCCGCTGGTGGAGGGGCTGCCCTACCGCATGGGCGAGATGGCGTGGAGCGTGGAGCGCGAGGCGGCGTGCACCCTCGGCGACCTCCTGATCCGTCGCGCGCACGTCGCCTTCGAGACGCGGGACAACGGGCGCGCGGCCGCGCGGCGCGTCGCGGCCCACCTGCGCTGGCCGGACGCCGAGCTCGCGCGCTACGACGCCGAGGTGGAGCGGATCTTCGCCATCACGTCGTGACGTCGTCGTGGATCGTGGCCAGCTCCAGGAGCTTGAGGCGCCGCGTTGCCGCCGGCAGCCGCAGCACGAACGACTCTCCCACCGCCTTCCCCAGCAGCGCGCGGCCGATGGGCGACGACATGGTGACGTGCCCCTCCTGGAACTCCACCGCGTCGCCGAACACGAGGTGATACTCCTCCCGCTCCCTGGTCTTCTCGTCCTCGACGACCACGCGTGAGCCCAGCCCGACCCGGTCGGTCGGGATCTGCGCGATGTCGATGGAGCCGAGCTTGCTGAGGCGCGTGTGCAGCTGGCCGAGGCGGGCCTGGACGAACTGCTGCCGCTCCAGCGCCGCCTTGTATTCGCTGTTCTCGCGCAGGTCGCCGTGCTCCACCGCTTTGCGGATCTCGTTCGGCAGCGTGACGTTGAGCTCGTGCTGCAGCTTCTCGACCTCCGCCGCCATCTTGCGCTTCAGTTCTTCGATCATGCGGAACCGCCGGGGACAAAAATGGCAGCGCCCGGCTGGGGGGCCGGGCGCCGTGACGTTGTTCACTGATTGTACCGCTCCGCTGCAGCGAGGTCCAGTGCTCGCCTGGTCGTCGCTCGCCTGGTCGTCGCTCGCCTGGTCGTCGCGGTGAGTCGTTCCACAGGCACGCGGTCCGGCGCGCT
>Ga0307505_10000466_pt1 | contig 45026 bp, 34 predicted proteins | sample 23_S_MG_FD_202183 | JGI IMG/M metagenome (GOLD analysis project Ga0307505, IMG submission 202183) | Soil microbial communities from Populus trichocarpa stands in riparian zone in the Pacific Northwest, United States - 23_S | ecosystem: Environmental > Terrestrial > Soil > Riparian zone > Trees...
GACGTCTTATTTCAGGGGCGGGGATGCCCTCTGGGTCAAACTGGTCGTGACCAAGCCTCCGTTGCCGATTGTTCGTCCAACGGATCTGCAAGCCAGTATCGCGGTCAGCAGATAGGATTTGTTTCGCGAACTGAACGAAGCCCTCGGTGCAAGCCGGGGGCGTTTCTACTTCTTCGAACTGCTCACTTGTAGCGCTCGATGATCAGCGACGTCCCCCCGTTTGTGAGTAGCGCTTCGGTCCGAAGTTCGGCCAAACGTTGACGTCACGCCCATTGAGGGCGGCATGGGTGGAGGTTCTCCAAACCTCCCACCCTTCCGATCGCGATGCTCGCAACCCATGAGGAATCAGTTGGTTGCGCAATGAGTCAACGAGTCGGAATCGGCAGTTGTAGTCCGATAACGGACGGCTGGTTGTACCCCGCCAGAACAAACGAGGCGATCTTACGAGGAATTTTGGAGGCGCCGCCCGGATTTGAACCGGGGATGGAGGTTTTGCAGACCTCTGCCTTACCACTTGGCGACGGCGCCGTATCGAACGTTCGCGGGTTAGCTTACGTCGCCTGGACTGCCACCCGAAGACCGCGGATGCGGGGGAAGGTTGGAGCGGGAAACGGGATTCGAACCCGCGACTTCGACCTTGGCAAGGTCGCACTCTACCACTGAGTTATTCCCGCTCGCGACGAAAAGCCAGGGTACCACAGCCGCTCTTGGACAGGCAAGAACACCAGCTAACGACGCGCCAGATCGCGCAGGAATTGCGCGGCGTCTTCGGGCCTGGTCGGGTTCAGGTGCAGCCCCACCAGGGACTCCAGCGCCCCCGAGCGCGTCACGCGGGGCAGGATCTCGATGTGCCAGTGGTAGAAGTCGTAGCCCTCCACTACGGGCGCGCTGTGGATGGCCATCTGGTAGGGCGGATTCTCCAGCGCCTGGTTGATCCGCCGCAGCACGTCGCCCAGGAGCCGGGCCACGTCCAGGCACTCGTCCCAACTGCAGTTCTCGAAGTGCGCCGAGTGGCGCCGCGGCAGGATCCAGGTCTCGAAGGGACTCCGCGACGCAAACGGCGTCATGGCCACAAGGGTCACGGTGCGCGCCACGACGCGCCGGCCATCTTCCTCTTCCTGGCGGACGATGTCGCAGAAGAGGCATCGCTCCTTCGCCAACCAGTGCGCCCGCGCGCCCTCCACCTCCTCCTGCGCCTCGCGCGGCACGACCGGCAGGGCAAAGAGGTGCGTGTGCGGGTGCAACATGGTGGCCCCGGCGGCGGCGCCGTGGTTCTTGGTCATGACGAAGTACCGGAAACGGGTGTCGCGCCGCAGGTCCTGCGTACGCTCGCGCAGCGCCCACAGTACACGGGCGATGTCCTCGTCGCTCAGCGTGGCCAGCGTCTGGTCGTGCCGCGGCGACTCGATCACCACTTCATGGGCACCGATTCCGGTCATCTTGTCGAACAGGCCCTCGCCCTGCCGCTCGAGCGTCCCCTCCACCCGAACCAGCGGGGCCTGATTGGGCACCACGCGGGTAGACCAGCCGGGGCCGTTCGGCCCCCCCACTGCGCGCTCCACCCAGAGTTCCGAAGGCGTCATGTGCTCGTGCCCCTCACACATGGGGCAGTCGGGATCGGGCTCTACAATCACCGACTCGCGCGCGAAATCCCGCGGGTGCGGGGCTTCGGTGCCCACCACCACCCAGCGGCCGGTCACCGGGTCCCGGCGAAGCTCGGACACGGTCATCGCATGGCACCCGAGGGAGGCAGGCGCGCGGCCAGGCAACGGGAGCTAGCCGCCGAAGGCGTTCGTAAATACCTCGAGGCGCGGTGGGGTCCCGCGGGACACGACCACGACGTCGAACCGGCACGGCACGTTGCCGGCGCCCGTTCGCTCGAGGAACTCCGTCGCGACCATCGCGATCGTGCGCTGCTTGCGCCAGGTGACGGCGGCGGCGCCCCCGCCGAAGCGGTCGTCGGCGCGGGTCTTGACCTCCACGAAGACGACCGTGCGGCCCTCGCGCGCCACGATGTCGATTTCGCCGCGCCGCGTCCGGTAGCGCCGCGCAAGAATCTCGTACCCCCGGCGCCGGAGTTCCGCGCAGGCCGCGTCTTCGCCGTCCTGGCCCACGCGTTGCCGGGGGTCGCGTCCCATCCCGCTCCGAACGTTTGCACGCACCGCGCCATGGTGGGGTCGTCCAGTCTGGGCCGCTACTTCCGCTTCCAGCGCGTGCCGGCCGGTCCGTCTTCCAACACGATGCCGCGGTCCAGCAGGCCCACGCGGATGGCATCGGCGGCCGCAAAGTCCCGGCGTTGGCGGGCGGAGCGCCGATCCTCGATCAGCCGCTCGATCTCCTCCACCGGCACGGGCGGCGTGGCGTCCTCCGTTCGGCGCAGGCCGACGACGCCCAGGACGTGGTCCGCGTTCTCGATCTCCGCCAGCACGCGCGCGGCATCCCGGGCCGACACCTGCTTGGCGTCGATCGCGGCATTCACCTCGCGCACCAGATCGAAGATCGCGGCCAGCGCGCCCGCCGTGTTGAGGTCGCTCTCAATCGCCGCCGTGAAAGCAGCGTGGGCCTTGGCCGTCATCGCGGCGACGGCTGGATTGTCGGCGTCGCCGGTCAGCGACTCCAGGCGGACCATGCAGTCCACGATCCGCCGCAGCGACTCCTCGGCCTGGTCCATGCCGGCCCACGTGAAGTTCAACTGCTTGCGGTAGTGCGAGGACAGCAGCAAGTACCGGAGGGCCGAGGGCCGATAGCCCTTGGCGGCGATGTCGGGCACCGTGTAGACGTTGCCGACGGACTTCGACATCTTCTCGCCTTCAACGAACAGGTGCTCCACGTGCACCCAGAACCGAGCAAACGGCTTGGTGGTGGCGCCTTCGGCCTGCGCGATCTCGTTCTCGTGGTGCGGGAACACCAGGTCGATGCCGCCGGCGTGCAGGTCGATGGGCGCCTCGCCCAGGAGGCGCAGCGCCATCGCGGAGCACTCGATGTGCCACCCTGGCCGGCCCGGCCCGGCGCCGAGGTCCCAGGACGGTTCTCCCGGCTTGCTCGCCTTCCACAGCACGAAGTCGCGCGCGTCGTCCTTCGAGTACTCGTCGGCGTCCACGCTGACGCCGGTCTTCATCCCGTCGTGGTCCAGCCGCGCCAGCCGCCCGTAGGTCGGAAACGACTGGATACGAAAGTACACGGAGCCGTCACGCCGGTAGGTGTGACCGTTCCGTTCCAGGGCCAGCACCATGTCGGACATGGCCTGGAGATTGGCCTCGTCGGTGGCCCGGGGCTGCTCCTCCGCCGGCTCGATCCCCAGCAGGGCCGAGTCGTCGCGAAACGCCCGAATCCACGGTTCGGTGTAGGACCGCAACGACGCGTTCGCGGCCTGCGCGCCGGCGATCGTCTTGTCGTCCACGTCGGTGTAGTTGAGCACCTCGTGGACGGCGTGGCCGCCCACGTGCTTCAGCGCGCGGCGCAAGACGTCGAGGCACACGAACGTCCGGAAGTTGCCGATGTGCCCCCGCGCGTACACCGTGAGGCCGCACGCGTACATGCGAACGGTGTTGTCGCGGAGCGGCGCGAACGGCTCCTCCTGCCGGGTCAGCGTGTTGTAAAGGCGAATCATCGACGACAGCTGGCGGCGGGCGTCACAGGTCTACGGTCAGCGTTCGACCGGCACTGGCCAGCATCATCTGCGTCTCGCTGATCTCGATCGAGATCGGCGAGCTGGCGGCCTGCAGGCATGCTTCGAGGAACTGGTCCACCTTGGCCAACGCCACGGCGGTCCGTCGGTTGTCGAATCCGTAGCCCATCACCGCCGTGGCCACGGCGTCGCGTACGGTGGTCACGTAGCGCCGGTCGCACGGGAACGTCAGATTGGCGCTCATACGGCCAACCGGCTGAACAGGCGTTCGGCGCGCTGCCGATCGGCGTCGATCTGCGCGCGCAATGCGTCGATGTCCTCGAACCGCCGCTCGTCGCGGATCCGTTGAATGAACGCCACGCGGATCGTGCGGCCGTACAGATCCCCCACCGGCGCCAGGATGTGTGTCTCGAGCGTGGGAACCGATTCCTCGAAGGTAGGCCGGGTGCCGATGTTGGTGACGCCGCCGTGGACGACGCCGTCGATGGTCACCATGGTCGCGTAGACGCCGTGGGGCGGCAGCAACTCGTTGTCCGTCTGGAGATTGGCAGTGGGAAACCCCAGCTCGCGCCCGCGCTTGCGGCCTTCCACCACCACGCCTTCGACGGCGTACACGCGCCCCAGCAAGGCGCCGGCTTCATCCACCCGCCCCTCGCTGACCAACCGCCGGACCCGCGTACTGCTCACGATGAAATCGCGATACCGCACCGGGTCGATCTTCTCCGCGCGGAACCCGTAGGTCAGCCCCAGCGAGCGCAGCAGGCTGAAGTTGCCGCCGCGGTCGCGGCCGAACAGGAAATTGGCGCCGACCCACACCTCGGACACGCGCAGCCAATCCACGAGCACGCGCCGCACGAAGGTTTCCGCATCCCACCGCGACAGTTCGGGCGTGAACCGCACCACGGCCACGCACTGGATGCCGGCCTGGTGCAGCGCACTCAGTCGCTGGGCCGTGGTCATCAGCAGCGGAGGCGCCTTGTCGGGCCGCACGACTCGCGGGGGATGGGGGTCGAAGGTCATCGCCATCGGCGTGCCGCCGCGCTCCGCGGCGCCGCGCGTCACGCGCTCGATGATCTTCAAATGACCGCGGTGCAGCCCGTCGAAGTTCCCCAACGCGAGCACCGGGTTCGTAATCCACGAGGGGCGGGGGGTGTCCGGAAAGTGGATGGTCTCCATTCACTCCGGGGCGACGGCGACGCGGATCACCAAACCATCATATGCCAGCTCCACCCCCGCGGGCAGCCGCGCGTTGGTGGCGCGATGCCCCAGGTCGTGGGCCATGTGGGTCAGATACGCGCAACGCGGGGCAAGGCGCTCGACGACCGCCAAGGCTTCATTGACCGTGAAATGGGTGGCGTGCGGCTTGTCGCGCAGCGCGTCCACGACCACCGTGTCCACGTTCTCCAGCAGGGGCCACGCCGCCTCGTCGAGGCGGTTGCAGTCGGTCAGGTAGGCAAAGCCCCCGACGCGAAAACCCAGCACCGGCATGGCGCCGTGCCACAAGGGGATCGGCACCATGCGCATGCCCGCGACCGTCAAGGGCCCGTCGATCACGTGCGCCACGATCTCGGGCACGCCCCCGCCCACACGGGGCCGGTCGTCGAAGATGTAGTGGAACGTCCGGCGGAGGTCCTGCCATGTGGCCTCGGTGGCATAGCACGGCAACGGCGCACGCTGCAGGTGGTTGAACCGGCGGACGTCGTCGAGCCCCATGATGTGGTCCGCGTGGCTGTGGGTGAAGAGCACCGCGTCCAACCGGTCGATGCCGTGGGTCAGCGCCTGCTGCCTGAGGTCCGGCGTGGTGTCCACCAGCACCTGCCCCTCCGGCCCCGCGATCAGGATCGAAGGCCGGAGCCTGGTGTCGCGTGGGTCCTCCGATCGGCACACGTCGCACCGGCACCCGATCATGGGCACGCCGTGAGACGTGCCTGTGCCGAGAAACGTGACCCGGCCCGCGACGGTCAAGGCAGGATGATGCGCGAGTCCGGCGGGCGCGGCCCGTCGGTCCCGACGGCCTCCATGAACCGGACGCGCAACTCGAAGAGCACCTGCTCGAGGAGCTGGCGTTCCTCCGCGCTCAGGTTCCCGCGCGTCTTCTCTTCGAGCAGGCCCAGGATCTCGATCATGTGCTGGGCGCCCGGCAGGTTGACCGGACCCGGCACCCCCATCGACGGATCGGCCACGTCGCCAAAGTGCACGGCGGCCGTGTGTGCCAACGACCAGATGAACGCCGGAAAGGTCAACGCGGTGGCGCGGTCGGGCGCGCCGTCCTGGGCGAGTGACGAAGGTCGATCGGGCATCGGCGGGCTCTGATTCAGGAAACTCCGGATGGTAGCATGGCCACGTGAGCGATTCGGCCGGAGCCGCCCTTGAACGCTTGATGTCCATCATGCGCACGCTCCGCGCGCCGGATGGATGCGCGTGGGACCGCAAGCAAACCTTGACGTCGTTGCGCCCGTTCGTCCTCGAGGAAACCTACGAAGTGCTGGACGCCATCGAGCACGGGACGCCCGCCGAGCTCTGCGAGGAGCTGGGCGACTTCCTCTTCGAGGCCGTGTTCCTCGCCCAGATCAGCGACGAGGCGGGCCAGTTCACGCTGCGCGACGCGCTGATCGGCGTCTGCGACAAGCTCGTCCGCCGGCACCCACACGTCTTCGAGCGCGACGGCGAGACCGACGGCCTCACGAGCGACCAGGTGATCGAACGATGGGAGGCCCTCAAGGCCCGCGAACGCGCGCTGGCCGGCAAGGTGTCGAAGCCCACACACACCGGCGTCTTGACGGGCGTGCCGAAGACGCTGCCCTCGCTCCTCCGCGCCTACGAGCTCGGCGCCCGCGCCGCGGCGGTGGGCTTCGATTGGGCCGGACCGGGCGACGTGCTGGACAAGCTGGACGAGGAGGTGCGCGAGATTCGCCACGAGGTGGACTCGGGCGCCACCGGCGACATGTCACGCGCCGAAGACGAAGTGGGAGACCTGCTGTTCGCGGTGGCGAACCTGGCGCGCAAGCTGGGCATCGAGCCCGAATCGGCGCTTCGGCGCGCCAACGAGAAGTTCACGAGGCGCTTTGCCGCCGTGGAGCGCCGCGTCGAGGCCCAGGGCCGCTCGGTCCGCGACGCGACGCTGGAGGAACTGGAGGCGGAGTGGCAGCGCGTCAAGCTCGAGGACGAGCCCAAACCTGCCGCCCCCGATACGTCCGCGCCCGCACCTGACGCCCGTCGCTCCACAGCGTGATCTGACCATCCGCGTCGGTCCGCAGCACGGTGGCGCCCACCGCCGCCAGCCGGGCCAGCACTTCTGGGGCCGGGTGCCCGAAGGTGTTGCCCCGCCCGCAGCTCACGAGAGCGAAGTCGGGACGCCATCCTTCGATAAGCGCCGTCCCAGTCGACGTTCGGCTGCCGTGATGCGCCACCTTCAGGACGCGTATGGGCGCGGGCGTCAACGCCGGCAGGATGCGCCGCTCCACGTCGGCGCTGATGTCTCCCGCCAGCAGCACGGCCACGTCGCCGTACACGATCTCCAGCACCACGGAGTCGTCGTTCCTCACCCGCCGGCGCTCCCAGTCCGGCTCCGGCGGGTGCAGCACTCGGATCCTCGCGTCGCCCCACGTGACGGCTCGGCCTTCGCGTTGGGAAACGACCGGGACGCCCTCGTTGACCGCGCGGCCACGGAGCTGAACGCTGGGCGGATGGTTCGGCACGTCCACGCCAAGCCAGAGCGCCCGGACGGGAACGGCGTCGAGGACCGCGCCGGCGCCCCCGATGTGATCCGGATCCGCGTGGGTGACCAGCAGCGCATCCAGCGACGGTGCGCCGCGCGCCCAGAGCGCGGGTACCAACACGCGGCGACCGATCCCACTGCCCTCTCCGAAAGGACGGCCGCCCGTGTCCACCAGGAGACGTCTGCCGGCGGTCTCGACCAGGAGTGACTCCCCCTGCCCCACATCGAACATCGTGAGCTGGAGGCCGCCGACCGGATTCCAGGCGTTCAGGAACCTGGTTGGTCCAGCGGCCAGCACGCCCGCCACGCACACGGCCACGATGCCGGCGGCTCCCTTCGTCGAGCGCGGACCCACCCACCACGCGCCGAGCGCGCCGTAGTAGACGAGAAGCAGGGCCGCCGGAGGACGCGGCGCCAACCAGGCCAGGCCGGGCACTCGCTGGCTGAGTGTGGTGCACCAGTCCAACGCGAACACGGCCTGGTGCGCCACCCACCCGATGGCCTGCGCGTCGACGCCCAGCACGTCCAACGCTACACAGGCAAGGCCGGCGACCTGCGCCACGGTCATCATGGGCACCGCTACGATGTTCAGCAGGACGCCCGCCACCGACACGCGGCCGAAGAACCAGAGGCCGATCGGGAACACCACGGCCTCTACGGCCAACGTGGCCGACATCGAGACGGCCAACCACCGCAGTGGCATCGGCACGGAGGTGGGACCAGCGCCGCGGAAGCTCCCGATGAGCGCCAGCGTGGCGCCGCACGTCAGCAGGAACCCGGCGTCGCGCAGGCTCAGGGGATCCACCACGATCATCGCCGCCGCCGCCGCGGCCAACGTCTGCCAGGACGACGTACGGTGGTCGATCATGTGAGCGGCCAGGTGCAGGGCCGCCATCAACGTCGCGCGGCGAACCGACACGCCGGAGGTGACCACGATCGCGAACGCGCCCAGCACCAGCAGCGCCAGGCACGCGGACGTGCGCGGGCTGCGTCCCGTCAGCAAGCCGCCCGCCATGGCCAACAGCACGACGACCGCGATGTTGCCGCCGGAGATCGCCAGCACGTGGTAGGTGCCGGCGATCTGCCAGCGCTCCCGCAGATCGTCTGGCAAACCGCTGTCGTCGCCGATCAGGACCGCCGTGACGACGGCGCCGGACACAGCGTCGTGTTGGCCGACCGCCGCCGCCACGGCGCGCCGGATCCGACGGCGCGCGCCAGCGGCCGTGCGGTCCAGCCAGTCGCCGCGACCAACCACCTCCACAAGCCACCCGCTCTTCACCGAGCCCAGAACCGCGGTGCCAGCCAGCGCCCGGGCCAGCTCGTCGTTCGGGACGCCGTCGTCCAGGAACCGGGCGGGACGGCGGAAGGTGACGGGCACCTCCAACGTGGCGCCCTCATGCCACGCCTCCGAGGCAGCCGCCGGCACGTCTCCCGACACCGTCAACGCCGCGCCGCCCTCCACGGTCGTCCAGCGGTTCGCGTCGTGTAGCGCCGTCACCTCCACGCGAAGGGACACGAACCCGTCGCGCCGGCCCGCGTCTTCTCGAAGCACCACCCGAGACAGGACGGGCTCGCTGTGTCGTGGCCCGTCGTGGTCCTCAACGAGAAACCCGCCGAAGCGCTGATCCAGGGCGAGCCGCAGCGAAGGGACCACCGCCGCGGCAAGCGCGCGCTGCGTGAGGACGCAGCCGGCCAGCGCGCAAGAGACCAGCACGAGCGCGAGGATCGGCCACGGTCTGACCCGCCGCGCGAACGCGACGACCGCGGCCGAAGCCGTCAGGGTCAGCAGCACTGCGCCAGACGTGCCGACGTCCGAACACCACGGCGCGGCGCAGGCGCCCAGCACGATCGCCCCCGCGAGCCACACTCCCACCACCGGCACGAATGGGAGCGGTGCAACTGCCCTGCCCCCGTCGGCGCGCGCACTCCATCAATCCCCAGGCCACGCAGGAGCGGCGCGCTTGCGGCGGGTGGCAGAACTCGACAACAGCGACTGGAAGGGGGCGCGCACAATCTGCGCGGCGGTTTGCGCCAGACGGCGCGACGGGCGTACCTAGCGCGATTCGGACATGTAGCCGCGGCGGGACCGCACCAGCAGCCCGTCGCGCTTGACGCGCACACGGATCGTGCGCCACGTGCCGTCCGGTGCACGCGACGAGTTGAAGCCGATCGTGTATTGCGCGTTCAGCTCCTCCGCGATGCGAGCGGTGGCGGGCCCGAGGTCGGCGGCCGACCGCACCACTTCCGTGTAGCCCCCCGTCGGAGACGTCAGATCCTGCAGCGCCGCCGGGTTCACCCGCGTGCTGGTGCGCGCGTCCACCTCGTCGATGGCCACCGCGTACACGAACGCGTCGCGCCGGACGACGGCGTCGCGCGCCTGCTGCAACGTCCGGTCGCTGGCGGTATCGGCGCCGTCGGAGATGACGACCAGGGCCGCTCGGGGCCGTGCGCGCCGATCGAAGAAGGGCGCGGCCTCCACCACGGCGTCGTAGATCGCGGTGCCGCCACCGGCCAGCACCGGCCCAAGCCTGGCGGCCGAGGCCGGACGCGTCCACGGCGCCGCCAGTCGAGGGCGGTGGTTGAAGAAAGCCACAAAGGCTTCGTCCTCCTCCATCAGCAGGGCGCCGATGAAACGCTCCACCGCGGCACGCGCATCGACGATGGGCTGGCCGCGCATGCTGTCGCTGGCGTCGAGCAGGAGACCAAGGCTGACCGGCACGCGCTGGTCGCTGAACTGCGAGACGATCTGCTGGGTGCCGTCCTCGAACACCTCGAAGTCCTCTTGCACGAGGCCCCGCACCAGCCGCCCTTGCGCATCGACCACGGTGGCCGTGACCGGCACCGTGACGACGCCGCCACGAAACGTCTGGCCGCTCAACCCGACCGCCATCCCCAGCAAGCACGCGGCGGTAGTGCAGTTCCGGGCCCACTTTGGGCCTTGGGCCCTGGGCCTTGGGCCTTGTCGTGAAATGCCGGGAGTCTGCACGACCCCAATCCTATAGCGAAGCCGCCCCAGGCGGCCGATCGGGCTTATCTGGCGGCTGCGGCCGCGTGGTAGTCCTGCAGCGACCGCACGGAGAGCGCGTGCGACCGCAGGGCCTTGATGGCGCTGACGGCGGCCGATGCCCCGGTCAGGGTGGTGATGCAGGGCACCTGCGCCATGGTGGCGGCGCGGCGCACGGCGCGGTCGTCGAAGAACGAATCCCTCCCGAGCGGTGTGTTGATCACGAGCGCGATGTCTCGGTTCACCAACTGGTCGGCCACGTTCGGGCGGCCTTCGTTCACCTTGTACATCACCTCCACGTCGAGTCCCTCGCCGCGGAGGAAGGCAGCGGTGCCCCGCGTGGCGGCCAGCGTGAAACCCAGTTGCGCCAGCTCCTTCGCGATCGGGAGCACCGTGGGCTTGTCGCTGTTGTTCACGCTGATGAAGACGGTCCCAGACTCCGGCAGCCGCTGCCCCGCGCCCAACATCGCTTTGTTGAAGGCCGAACCGAAGTTGTCCGACCCGCCCATGACCTCGCCCGTGGACTTCATTTCCGGGCCGAGGATCGTGTCCACGCCAGGGAAGCGCACGAACGGGAACACGGGGCTCTTGACGAAAACCCCCGAGGCGACCAGGTCCTCGGTCAGCCCCAGCTCCGCCAGCGTGCGTCCGGCAGCCACGCGCGCGGCCATCTTGGCCAGCGGCGTCCCGGTGGCCTTCGAGATGTAGGGCACCGTCCGGGACGAGCGCGGGTTCACCTCCAGCACGTAGACGACGTCGTCCTTGATCGCGTACTGGATGTTCATCAGCCCCACGACGTCCAGCGCGCGCGCGATGCGCCGCGTGTACTCGCGGATGGTCCCCAGGTGGCGCTCGGCCACCATGAAGGGGGGCACCACGCAGGAGCTGTCGCCCGAATGAATCCCCGCCTCCTCGATGTGCTCCATGATGCCGCCGATGACCACCGCGCCCGTGTGGTCGGCCACCGCGTCCACGTCGAACTCGAACGCGTCCTCGAGGAAGCGGTCGATGAGCACCGGGCGGTCGTAGGACACGTCCACGGCCCCCGTCATGTAGCGGTCCAGGGCGCCCGCGTCGAACACGATCGCCATGCCCCGGCCGCCCAGCACGTAGGACGGCCGCACCACCACGGGATAGCCCACGCGCTCGGCCTCGGCGCGTGCCTGCTCGCGGGACACGGCCGTGCCGCTGGCCGGCTGGGGAATCCCCAGGTCTCGCAGCAGCTCGGAGAAGCGCTTCCGGTCCTCCGCCAAGTCAATCGAATCCGGCGACGTGCCAAGGATCTGCACGCCGGCCTCCTGCAACGCCAGCGCCAGCTTGAGCGGCGTCTGCCCGCCGAACTGGACCACGCACGACACCTCGCCGCCGGCGGCGCGTTCGCGCTCGATCACCGCCATCACGTCCTCGAAGGTCAGCGGCTCAAAGTACAGGCGGTCGGCCGTGTCGTAGTCGGTCGACACGGTTTCTGGGTTGCAGTTCACCATCACCGTCTCGAAGCCTTCCTCGCGGAAGCCGAAGACGGCGTGACAACAGCAGTAATCGAACTCGATGCCCTGGCCGATGCGGTTCGGACCGCTGCCGAGGATCACCACCTTCTTCGACGGGGTGGGGTCGGCCTCGCACTGCTGTTCGAACGTGCCGTACATGTACGGGGTGAAGGACTCGAACTCGGCCGCGCACGTGTCGATGCGCTTGTAGGCCGCCACCAGCCCGGTCTCGAGACGCCGCTGGCGGACGGTGCTCTCGTCCACGCCGTGCACGGCGGCGATGTCCTCGTCGCTGAAGCCGGCGCGCTTGAGCGTCCGCAGCAGGTCCGCGCTCATGTCGCGGAACGGCCCCAGCTCGATCATCCGGCGCAGCTCGACGATCTCCTTGAACTGCTCGAGGAACCAGGGGTCGATCTTCGTCAGGTCGTGGATGGTTTCGGTGGTCCATCCGCGCATCAGGGCGCGGAACACGGCCCACATCCGCCGGTCGGTCGGGACCACCAGGCGACGGCGCAGAGCGCTGTCGTCCTCCTCCCATTCCTCGAAGAGCGTGTCGGGGCCCGTGGGAAAGAGCGTGCCGCGCTTGCCGTGCTCGAGCGACCGCACCGCCTTCAGAAACGCTTCCTTGAACGTCCGGCCAATGGCCATGGCCTCGCCCACCGACTTCATCTGGGTGGTCAGCGTGGGGTCGGCCTGTGGGAACTTCTCGAAGTTCCACCGCGGATACTTGACCACCACGTAGTCGATGGTGGGCTCGAACGAGGCGGGCGTCAGCCGTGTGATGTCGTTGGGAATCTCGTCCAGGTGATAGCCCAGCGCCAGCTTGGCGGCGATCTTGGCGATGGGGAACCCGGTGGCCTTCGACGCCAGGGCGGAGGACCGCGACACACGCGGGTTCATTTCGATCGCCACGATGCGACCGTCGACCGGGTTGACGGCGAACTGGATATTGGAGCCGCCGGTCTCGACGCCGACGCGCGTGATGATGCGACGCGCCAGGTCGCGCATGCGCTGGTATTCCTTGTCGGTCAGCGTCAGCGCCGGCGCCACGGTGATCGAGTCGCCCGTGTGAACGCCCATCGGATCGATGTTCTCGATCGAGCAGATCACCACGAAGTTGTCGGCGACGTCGCGCATCACCTCCAGCTCGAACTCTTTCCAGCCGATGACGGATGTCTCGACCAGGATCTCGTGTACCGGGCTCAGGTCCAGGCCCCGGCCGGCCAACTCGCGGAACTCCTCGATGTTGTAGGCGATGCCGCCCCCCACCCCGCCCAGCGTGAAGGAGGGGCGGATGATCGCCGGGAAGCCCACGGTATCGACGATGTCCAGCGCCTCCGGCAACGTCTTCGCCACGCCGCTCGCCGGCGTCTCGACGCCGATCTCCGCCATGGCGTTGCGGAAGAGCAACCGATCCTCGGCCACCTTGATGGCGTCAATGGAGGCGCCAATCAGCTTCACGCCGTACTTGGCCAGGGTGCCGCGTTCGTGGAGCGCCACCGCCAGGTTGAGCGCCGTCTGCCCGCCCACGGTGGGGAGGATGGCGTCGGGCCGCTCCTTCTCGATGATCGCTTCGACGACTTCGGGCGTCAGCGGCTCGACGTAGGTCTGATCCGCCAGCTCCGGGTCGGTCATGATGGTCGCGGGGTTGCTGTTGACTAGCACCACCTCGAGGCCTTCGGCGCGCAGCGCCTTGCACGCCTGCGTGCCCGAGTAGTCGAACTCGCACCCCTGGCCGATCACGATCGGCCCCGAGCCGAGGACCAGCACGCGCTTGATGTCGGTACGCTTCGGCATTCGAGTTAGCGGCGCTCCATCGAGTCCAGGAACTGGCGGAAGAGATAGTCGGCGTCGTGCGGCCCGGGAGACGCCTCCGGGTGGTACTGCACCGAGAAGATTGGGCGCGTGGTGTGGCGGAAGCCCTCGACGGTCCCGTCGTACAGGTTCTCGTGCGTCACGGTGACGTCGTCGGGGAGCGACGTCGGGTCCACGGCGAACCCGTGGTTCTGCGACGTGATCTCCACCTTGCCGGACTGCAGTTCCTTCACCGGATGATTGGCGCCCCGGTGCCCGAACTTCAGCTTGAACGTGGTGCCGCCAAGCGCCAGGCCCAGCACCTGGTGGCCGAGGCAGATGCCGAACATCGGCAGCTCCGACGCCACCAGTTCGCGGACGTTCTCGATGGCGTAGGTCAAAGCCGCCGGATCGCCGGGACCGTTGCTGAGAAAAATGCCGTCGGGCCCCGATGCCAGCAGGTCGGCCGCGGGGGCCTGGGCCGGGAACACCGTGACGTCGCAGCCGTACCAATCCAGCCGGCGCAGGATGTTGTACTTGATGCCGAGGTCGTAGGCCGCCACCCGCAGGCGCCGTCCCGCGATGCGCTGGGGCGCAATCCCGAACTCCCGCTGGTCGGCTTCCCCCGACGTGGCCGATATCGTGCGCCATTCGTACGGCGTCAGGCAGGTGACGCCCTTCACCAGGTCGGAGCCCTCCATCTGCGGGATCGCGCGCGCCTTGTCGGTGAGGGCGGCGGGATCCACGGGGCCCGTCGCAATGATGCCGCGCATCACGCCGGCCGACCGCAGGACGCGGGTCAAGGCCCGCGTGTCGATGTCGGCGATCGCCACGATGCCGTGCTTGACGAGATACTCCCGCAGCGTGCTGTCGGCGCGCCAGTTACTGGCCCGCGGGGATGCCTCGCGCATGATGAACCCGGCCACGCGCGGGCCGCGCGATTCGTCGTCGCCGTCGGTGACGCCGTAGTTGCCGATCTGGGGCGCGGTCATCGTCACGATCTGTCCGGCGTAGGACGGATCGGTCAGCACCTCCTGATAGCCGGTCAGGCTGGTGTTGAAGACCACCTCGCCCTGCGCTTCGCCGGGCGCGCCAGCGGCCACGCCCCGGTACCATGTGCCGTCCTCGAGGACGAGAGTTGCGTTCATGTGTGTCGTGTGTGTCTGCGTGCCGGGTCGCCGCCGCGCGCGGCAATCGCGCTTGCGCCGCTTGCACGCGAGTTAACTGGCGATCCTAGCACGGTCGCCTTGACACTGCGCGGACGCTAAGCAACAGTACGTGCCTAGTGCTCCCGAACGCAGGCGTCTCGACCACGCCCTCGATCCTCCACGTCGATATCCGCCGGTTTCCCTGGATCAACCGCCTCGCCGCCGACTACGCGTTCGACGCGGCGCGTCTGGCCCCGTTTTTCGCCGGCGACGTCCGCGATGCCGACGCATGGCGTGCCACGATTGCGCGGGTGCAAGCCCACCCGCGGCGTCGTGACGATGTCGTGACGGTGTTGGCGGCCCAGCAGTCCCGGCGCGGCGCGCCGGCAGCGGCCAAGGACGCCACCGCCACGCTGCGAGAGCCGCGCACCGTGGCGGTCGTTACTGGACAGCAGGCTGGCCTCTTCGGCGGACCGCTCTACACGGTCCTCAAGGCGCTGAGCGCCGTTCGGGAGGCCGAGGTGGTCCGCGCCATCTACAACGTGCCGGCCGTGGCCATCTTCTGGGTCGACGCGGAAGACCCCGACTGGGCCGAGGTGAACGCCTGCGGCGTGCTGGACGGCGACGCCGCGCTCCGCACCGTGGCCCTTGACGCTGCCGCCAAGCCGCCGCCCGGGCGTCCGATCGCGCACGCCCAGCTGGGGTCGTTCATCGAGGGCGCTTTGGCGGCGCTCGAAGCCAGCCTCGCGCCCTCGGAGTTCACCCCGGAGCTCGTCGCCGCCCTCCGCCAGGCGTACGCGCCGGGCCACGGCATGGCGGATGCGTTTTGCCGCTGGCTCGAGGCCCTGCTGGGCCCCAGGGGCCTCATCGTCTACGACGCCTCGGACCCGGCGGCCAAGCCGCTGGTGGCGCCGCTCTTCGCCCGCGAGGTCGAACGCGCCGGGCACACCGTCCAGTGCGCCATCGACGCCGGCGAGGCGCTGACGGCACTGGGCTACCACGCCCAGGTCACCCCGCAACCTGGAGCCGCGGCCGTGTTCTCGACGCGGGACGGGCGCGTCGCGATTCGCACGGCGGAGGACGGGCTTCTAGTCGGCGAGGAGCGGGAAACGCGCGAAGCGGTGGCCGCGCGGGCGCTGGCACGCCCCGAGGGGTTCAGCCCGAACGTCCTGCTGCGCCCGTTGGTGCAGGACACGCTCTTTCCGACTGTGTGCTACGTCGCGGGGCCGAGCGAGCTGGCCTATCTGGCCCAGCTCAAGCCGGTATACGAGGCCTTCGGCGTCCCCATGCCTCTCGTCCAGCTCCGGGCGTCGGCCACGCTGGTCGACGCCAACGCCGCGCGCTTTCTCGCCCGCGGCGACGTGGCCTTCGAGTCTCTTCACGCACAAGACGAGGCGGCGCTGAACGCCCTGCTGGCGGCGGCTCTGCCCCCTTCGATCGACGCAGCCCTGGAGGGCGTGCTCGGCGCCGTCGAGGAGCGCATGACCGCGCTGGCCCGCGAGGTCACGGTCGTGGACGCGACCCTCGAAGGCGCGGTCCGGTCGGCCGTGGGCCGGATGCAGGACGACGTGAAGAAGCTTCAGGCCAAGATCCTTCAGGCCGCCAAGCGGAAGGACGAGACCCTGCGCCGGCAATTCAAGCACGCCCAGGCGCAGGCGTTTCCAGGCGGCACCCCGCAGGAACGCGTCGTCGGTTCCATCTCGTTCCTCAACAAGTACGGCCCCAGTCTGGTCGATCGCCTGGCCGAGGGGCTGACGCTCGAACCCGGCATGCACACGGTCCTGGCTCCCTGACGTGTTTGCCCCCGAGCCGGATTAGAACCATACTGCGTCGGAGCCAAGTAGTGGCGCAGCGCCCCCCAGGCCTTCCGGCCTCCCCGACTCGAGCCCCAGGGCCTCGACCCCGCCGGCGTGGGCGCTGGAAGCGTTGGGCGATCATGGGCCTGGGCGCTGTCGTCGGCCTCGTCGTCCTGACGCTGGTCATCGCCTACATCAGCTTCTCCCGGATGATCGACGCACGGCTGTCTGGAGAGCGCGAGCGCTCCCTGCCCCGGGTCTACGGCCGTCCCGTCGAGTTTCGTCGGGGGCAGAGCCTGACCGAGCAAGATCTGGTGGCGCGTCTCAACGACCTGGGCTACGCGCAACGTGCCACGGTGGAGCGCCCCGGGGAATTCGCGATCCGGCAGAACGAGATCTGGCTGGCGCCGCGCGGGGGCGATCTGGCCGCCAAGCAGGTCAGGCTGATCCTGCCAGCGCGCCCACCCCGCGTCGGCGTGCGGCGCGGGATCCAGGCCATCGAGGTCGTCGGCGACGGGCGGACCGAGAAGGTCGCCATCGATCCCCCGCTGCTCACCGCGTTCATGCCCGCCGGGAGACGCCAAAAACAGCGGCGCGTGCCGCTGGACACCATGCCGCTGCGCATGCAGCAGGCCGTCTTGGCCATCGAGGACCAGAGCTTCTACTCCCACCCCGGCATCAACCCGTTCCGCCTGGGGATGGTGGCCATGCGGAGCCTCCTTGGCAGCGAGTCGCGGGGCGGAGCCAGCACCATCACCCAGCAGCTCGCGCGGATGTTCTTCCTGTCCGACGAGTTCAATGCCGAGTTGCAAAGCGGTGAGCGAGGCCGGAGCTTCGCGTCCTACCTCCGAAAAGCGCGCGAAGGGCTGATGTCGCTGGTGCTCGAACGCCGGGCCTCCAAGAGCGAGATCCTCGAGCTGTACCTGAACGACGTCTACCTGGGCCAACGAGGCTCCTTCGCGATCCACGGCGTGGCGCAGGCCGCGCGCATCTTCTTCGGCAAGGACGTCGCGAACATCAGCGTGGCCGAAGCGGCGCTCATCGCCGGCACGATCCAAAGCCCGGCCTCGCGGTCGCCGTTTGCCAACCCCAAACGCGCCGTCGAGCGCCGCAACGTCGTGCTGCGGGCCATGGAGTCCGAGGGCTTCGTCTCGGCCGCCGACACCGATCGGGCCGTGCGCGAGCCGCTCCAGATTTCGGCACGCGCCGTGGACAACGAAGGGCCGTACTTCGTGGACCTGGTCAGCCAGCAGGTCGGCGCGGAGTTTCCCGGCGTGACGACCGACGCCAACCGCGTCGACGTGTACACGACGCTCGACCTGAACCTGCAACGCGCCGCGCTCGATGCCGTGCGCACGGGCCTGGCCGAGGTGGACAAGGTGCTCGCCGCCCGGCGGCGCAAGGTGACCGCCCGCCCGCAGGCGGCGCTGGTGGCCGTTGATCCACGCACGGGCGAGATCCTGGCGATGGTGGGCGGCCGCTCCTACAACCAGTCGCAGTTCAACCGCGCCGTCACGTCGCGCCGCCAGCCCGGCTCGGTGTTCAAGCCCTTCGTGTATCTGGCCGCCTTCGAGCACGCCGCCCGCACCGGGGAACCGGACTTGACGGCCGCCTCGCTGACGCTCGACGAGCCGGCGGTCTTCAACTTCAACGACGAGCCGTGGGAGCCGCGCAACTACGACGACTACGACGGGGAGATCACGTGGCGGCGCGCGCTGGCGATGTCGCGGAATCTCGGCACGATTCGCGTGGGCGAGCGGATCGGCTTCGACACCATCGCGTCGTTGTGGCGGCGCGTGGGCGTGGGCCAGCCGCCGCGCGCCTTTCCGGCGATCACGCTGGGGGTGTTCGAGCTGACGCCGCTCGAAGTGGCGCAGGCCTATACCCTCTTCGTCAACGGCGGCCAGGTCCGGCCCCTGCGCGCCATCGCCAGCGTGAAAGCCGACGCGCGGTCGCTCGAGCCGAAGCCGCAGACGCTGACGCGCGTAGCCAGCGCCCAGTCCGCGTTCCTCGTCACCAACATGATGCGGAGCGTGCTCAACGAGGGCACGGCCGGCGGCGCCAGGTCCCTGGGTTTCGTCAACGACGCGGCCGGGAAAACCGGGACCACCAACGACCTGCGCGACGCCTGGTTCGTCGGCTTCACGCCGGAACTGCTGACGGTCGTGTGGGTGGGCTTCGACGACAACCAGCCGCTGGGCCTGACCGGCGGCCGGGCCGCGCTGCCCATCTGGACCGATTTCATGAAGACGGCGGTCGCCGGCAAGCCCAACGTGTACTTCGAGGCTCCGTCGGGCATCGCCTGGGCGGAGATCGACCGGGCCACCGGCAAGCTGGCGCTGCCCACCTGCCCCAGCACGTTCACCGAGGCGTTCGCCTCGGGTACGGTCCCCACCGAATACTGCCCTCTCGACCACAACGCGGTCGAAGAAACGTCCAGCCCGATCGCTGACCACTAGCGACGCTACGCCTCAAACCGCCGTCGAAGCCCCCCGGCCTATAATCGACGGGGAAACATGAACCAGGAAGTGTTCACGGCGCTGGCCGAGGCGCTCGAACAGGGCGAGGAAACCGCCCTTGTGACGATCGTGTCGGCGAACGGGTCGACGCCCCAGCGCGTGGGCGCCAAGATGCTGGTGTACGCCGACGGGCGGACCGTCGGCACCATCGGGGGCGGCTGCTACGAGAACGACGCGTTCGGCCGCGCGCGCGAAGCCATCGTCTCGCGGCGCCCCATCACCGTGCGCTACGAGCTGAACGACGACTTCGCGCAGGAAACCGGGTTGGTCTGCGGCGGGCAGATGGAGGTCTTCATCGAGCCGGTGGAAGCGTCGCCGGAGGTGTTCATCTTCGGCGCGGGCCACGTGGGCCACTGCGTCGCCAAGCTGGCCCACGACGTCGGCTTCCGCGTACACATCGTGGACGACCGGGAGAAGTTCGCCAACGTCGAGCGGTTTGGACCCGACATCGACGTCGTCGTGGACGACATCCCCGGCTGGCTCCAGGCGCGGGCGTTGCCGCCGACCGCCTACGCCGTCATCGTGACCCGCGGCCACCGGCACGACCTGGACGCGCTGCGCGCGCTGACGGCCAGCCCGCTCCGGTATCTGGGGCTCATCGGCAGCAAGGCGAAAGTGAAGCGCATCTTCGACGTGCTGGTCGAGGAGGGCCTCGGCCCCGACCGGCTGGGCCGCGTTCACGCCCCCATTGGCCTGGACATCGGCGCCATCACACCCCAGGAAATCGGCGTGAGCATCGTGGCCGAGCTGATTGCCGTCAAACACGGCAAGGTGGCCAAAGCCGGCGATGCAGTCGTGAGCATGCGGTGGGACGGGGCCCTGCGCTATACTGGGTCCAGACTCTAAACGACTGATACCCAATGGGTTCTCACGAACTCGGCGATCGGGCCCGGCGGCTCCTGGCCGCCCTTGTAGAGGCGTATATCGAGACGGGCGAAGCTGTGTCTTCGCAGGTCCTCGCCGTGGAGAGCGGTCTGGGCGTGTCGTCGGCGACGGTTCGCAACATGGTGGCCCAGCTGGAAGAGGCCGGGCTGGTGCACCAGCCGCACACCTCGGCCGGCCGGGTGCCAACCGATCTCGGCTACCGGGCATTCGTGGATGGCCTGCTCGAAGCACGGAAGCCGTCGCGGCCGCTCGCGAACGTGGAGAACCGGATCCTCCAGCAGGCCGGGCGTTCTCCCCTGCTCGACGACCTGCTGGCCAACGTCTCGCACGTCGTCTCCCGAACGGCTCGCCAGGTGGGGTTCGCCATGGCCGTCAACGACGGCACGATCCTTCACCGGATCGACTTCGTCCCCTTGAGCGACACCCGCGTCCTGGTCGTGGTGGTGTCCAACAACGGCCAGGTTACCCAGAAGGCCGTGGACCTGGACGAGCAGCTGTCGGCCGACGACCTGTCGCAGGCTGCGCGCTACCTGACCACGGAGTTCGCGGGTTTGCGCCTGCGGGAGATCCGCGAGGCCGTGCTGGTGCGGCTGCAGCAGGCCCGGACGTTCTACGATGCCCTGCTGTCCCGCGCCCTGCGCCTGGCCCAGACCTCGCTTGACGACGTCGCCGAGCTGCCCTCGTTCCACGTGGAAGGTGCCGCCTCGCTCCTCCAGCACGACGGCGGGGACCAGGTATCGCTGGGCACGTTGCGCGCGCTGCTCGAGATGATGGAAGAGAAGGAGCGGATGGTGCGCCTGCTCTCCGAGTACATCGACGGGCCGGGCCTGACGATCATCATCGGCGCCGAACACACCACGCCGGGCCTTCGCTCGTTCAGCCTCATCGCGGCCACGGCCGTCGACGGCGGCGCGACGCGGACGGTGGGCGTGATCGGACCGACCCGCATGGACTACTCGCGCACGATTGCGCTGGTCGACGGGACGACGCAGGTCGTGACCCGCGTCTTGCGTCACGCCAGTTAGCCAGGGCTCATGTTCCACTCGATCCCGGGAACCCCTTGGTCCTCTGACTTTTCACGATGACGGAATCCGAATTGGAACACCCCGACGCGCCCGACGGCGCGCCTTCGTCCTCCGACAACACGGCCGACGCGCCGCAACACTCACCCGATCTCGAGGCGCTTCGGCTCGAGAAGGACGCGCTCCAGGATCGGCTCCTCCGCACGGCGGCCGAGTTCGACAACTACCGCAAGCGCGTGGAGCGCGAGCGCCGCGAACACGCCGACGCCGTGGCGGAAGGCGTGCTATCGGATCTGCTGCCCATCGTCGACGACCTGGAACGCGCGCTGCAAACGCCGGCCTCGCCCGAGGCGCAGGCCTACCGGACGGGCGTGGAGCTGATCCACAAGCAGATGGTGGACCTGCTTCGTAAGCGGGGCGTGACGCCGATCGACACGACCGGCGCGGACTTCGACCCCCGCGTGCACCAGGCCGTCACGCAGGAACAAAGCGACCAGCACCGCGACGGCCAGGTCATGGAGGAGTTGCGCCGCGGCTACATGCTGGGGGATCGGCTGCTGCGTCCCGCGATGGTGAAGGTGGCCACTTCGTGAGCAAGCGCGATTACTACGAAGTGCTGGGCGTCGCCAAGGGCGCCACCGAACAGGAGATCAAGAGCTCCTACCGGAAGCTGGCGCTGCAGTTCCACCCCGACCGCAACCCCGGCAACAAAGAGGCCGAGGACAAATTCAAGGAAGCGGCCGAGGCCTATTCGGTGCTGGCCGACACGGACAAGCGGCACATGTACGACCGCTTCGGTCACGCGGGACTCGGGGGCGCGGCCACCGGAGGCTACGATCCGAGCGTCTTCACGGGCTTCGAGGACATCCTCGGCGGCCTGGGCGACGTGTTCGGATTCGGCGACATCTTCGGCGGAGGCAGGCGGCGCGCGGGACCGCAACGGGGCGCCGATCTCCGCTACGACCTGGAGATCTCGTTCGAGGAATCGGCCAAGGGCACCGAGAGCGCGCTGCTCATCCCGCGGCAGGAAACCTGCGAGGCCTGCCAGGGGTCGGGTGCTGCCGAGGGTTCGAAACCGACGACGTGCCCGCAGTGCAAGGGCCGCGGGCAACAGCGCTACCAGCAGGGTTTCTTCACCGTGGCGCGCACGTGCGGCCAGTGTCGCGGCACGGGGTCGGTCATCGCCAAGCCGTGCACGACGTGCCGCGGCGCCGGGCGACTTCAGAAGGAACGCAAGCTGACCGTGCGCATCCCCGCCGGCATCTCCACGGGCCAGCGGATGCGGCTGACCGGCGAGGGCGAATCGGGGCCCGGCGGCGGCCCATCGGGGGATCTGTACGTGGTCGTGCACGTGCAGGACCACGCCTTCTTCCGCCGCGACGGCAACGATCTGTTCTGCGAGATGCCCGTCCACTTCACCACCCTGGCGCTCGGCGGCGACATCCAGGTGCCGACGCTGGACGGCACCCAGCCGCTGTCGATTCCCCACGGGACACAGACCGGCTCGACGTTTCGCGTGAAGGGCCTGGGCATGCCCGACGTCAGCGGGCGCGGCACGGGCGACTTGCACGTGGCCGTGAAGGCGCTAACGCCGCGCAAGCTGTCCAAGGAGCAGAAGAAGCTCCTCGAGCAACTGGCCACCACGCTGCCGGACGAGAGCCAGGAGCCGACGCCCGCCCAGTCCGACGACGACCGCGGTCTCTTCGATCGCGTCAAGGACATCTTCGGGTAGCCCGGCATCGTGGAGCCTTCCGCGCGCCGCACCTGGCCCGCACTGGTCGTCTCGGGCCTGGACGACGCGTCGGCCGATCTCGTCCAGGCCGATCTGGTGGACTTCGCCGTGGACGCCATCGACGAGAGCGCGCCCGATGGCTGGCGGATCTTCTTCAGCACCGTGGAGTCTCGCGACCAGGCGCTGGCCCACGTGCGCCGGACCTATCCCACGTGCACGGCGACGCCGCTGGAGGTGGACGACGAGGACTGGGCCGCCCGGTCGCAGGCCGCACTTCGAGCGGTGACGGTAGGCTCGATCATCGTGGCGCCGCCCTGGGACGTGCCGACGACGATCGTGATCCAGCCGTCGATGGGTTTTGGGACGGGGCACCATGCCACGACACGGCTGTGTCTGGCGTCGCTGCAGCGCCTGAATGTGCGCGGGCGGTCGGTGGTGGACGTGGGCACGGGGTCGGGGATCCTGGCGATCGCGGCGAGCCGGCTGGGCGCCGATCCCGTTCAGGCCTTCGACGACGACGAGGATGCCGTGCACGCGGCGTGGGAAAACCTGGCGCTGAATCCGAGCGCCGTTGTCACCATGCTCGTCGGCGACCTCCGGTCGGTGTCCCTCGACCGCGCCGACGTCGTCCTGGCCAACTTGACCGGCGGGTTGCTGATGGCCAGTGCCGCCAGGCTCCTGAGCCTCGTGAGGCCGAGCGGCCACCTCATCCTCAGCGGGTTCCAGACGCACGAAGAGCACGACGTCATCGCGGCGTTCACGGGTACGTCGCTGGTCGAGAGGCTGGAGGAGGAGAGCTGGGTGGCCGTGACGCTGCGAGTGATTGCGGACTCGTAATCCGGCTCATTTCGCCCAGCGGTGCGCGACGCCGCGAATCTGCGTCAGCGCCTGCTCGATGTTCTCCAGCGAGTTGGCGTAGCTGAAGCGCAGATAGCCGTTCCCGTAGTCGCCGAAGGCCGTTCCGCTGAGGCACGAGACACCGGCGTCGTTCATCAGCAGGTCCGCCAGCGCGCGGCTGTCGAGGCCGGTGCCGGTCACGTTCGGAAACGCGTAGAAAGCGCCCGCCGGCACGCTGCACCGAAACCCTGGAATGGCGTTGAGGCCCGTCACGATCGCGTCGCGCCGGCGGCGGAACTCCGCCACCATCGCGTCCACGCAGTCCTGCGGACCGTGCAGCGCGGCCAGACCCGCCCGCTGCGTGAAGCTGGCCGTGCAGGAGTTGGAGTTCACCATCAGCCGTTCGACGGCGGTGGCCAGCCACGTCGGCATCACGCCATAGCCCAGACGCCATCCGGTCATCGAGTAGGTCTTCGAGAACCCGTCCAGGATCACGGTCTTCTCCAGCAGCCCGTCGAACTGCGTGATCGACTCGGGGCGCTCGTCGTACCAGATGCGCGAATAAATCTCGTCGCTGAGCACGATGAGGTCGCGGTCGCGCACCAGCGCGGCGATGCGCGCCAGATCCCCCTTGGGGATCACGCCTCCGGTGGGGTTGCCGGGCGAGTTCAAGACCACCAGCTTCGTGCGCGGCGAGAGGCTGCGCTCGAAGAGGTCCAGGTCGAAGGAGAATCCCCGCTCCTCGACGAGCGGCATGGGCACACGCGTCGCGCCTAGAAAGTCCACCAGCGACTCGTAGATCGGGAACCCGGGGTTGGGATAGATCACCTCGTCGCCAGGCTCGAGCAGCGCCGTCATGACGAAGTACATGATGGGCTTGCCCCCCGGCACCACGCAGACATTGGCGCCCGACACCTCGATGCCCCGCGTCCGCGCGACGTACTGCGCGATGGCCTCGCGAAACTCCGGAAAGCCCGCGGTGGGGCCATAGCCCGTCCACCCCTCGTCGATCGCCTTCTTGGCGGCTTCCTTGATGTGCGCGGGTGTCGGGAAATCGGGCTGGCCGATCTCGAGGTGGATGATCGACTGCCCCTGGGCCTCGAGCGCGCGGGCCTTGGCCAGCACCTCGAAGGCAGACTCGGTCCCGATCCGGGACATGCGTTCGGCCAGTTTCATGGTGAGTTTCGAGTATAGCAAGCTGGGGATTGCGCCGACGACGTGCGCGACCGCCGCGAAGACCGGCGCCGCTGACGCGACCGTACGTTGAAACGGGGAGGCTTACCCCTCCCCGCCTCTTACGTTGGGCCTTGTGACTTGGGCCTTGGGCCTTCTGCCTTGGGCCTTGACTCCCCGGGCCTAGAATTCTTTGGCGGGCCCGGTAATATTCCCCACCCAGTTGTTGTTCTCGTTGCAGATGTACTCCATCAGCTCTTCACCGGGCCGCAGGCGCGCCGTGAACGTGATCTTGAACGGCCGCGTGTAGACCACCAGGTCCTCGACGGTCGTCTCGATCGTCATCGTTCCCATGTTCGTGCGGGTGTAGCGCTCGATGGTGTGGAGCTTGTCGGAGTGCGGGTGGCCGATGAAGTCGAACCAGGTGCGATCGTTGAAGCCGACCGTGTCCACCACCAGCGTGTCGCCCTCCCAACGGCCGATCGAGTGGCCATACCAGGTCGGATCCGGATCCTCGGGGTGCTTCCCGTTCATGAAGATCTGCCGGTAGCTGTGGATGTTGCCCTCGAACAGGAAGAACGTGTGCGTGTCGGTCTGCAGGATGCGCCACGGGTAGGGATCACGGCGCGGCACGCCGGTGGGCAGGCAGTTCGCTTCGGGGTCTTCCTTGGACATCCGCTTGTCCATGATGGCCTGCCACTCGGGGCGAATCGGAATGGTCTCGCCCTTGGCCAGGCCCATGCGGATATCTCCCACCGGTCCGCCACCCTGCCACACGCCGCCAAAGTCCACCTTGCCGTTCGGCAGCCGCGGGGCGGGGCCTTGCGGGACTGCCGGACCGCGATTCTGGCTTCCGGCACCCGCGGGCGACGTGGGCGCCGGCGGTGTCTGTTGGGCGGAAGCGACCACGAGGGCGCCAATCGCCAGCGCAAGAGCAAGAGTCGTCGTACGCATCATCTATGCGGCTCCAATACCGGCGTCAACGCCGGGCCGGCGGCGGCGCGTCGCCCCCGGACGATCCTGCGAACACCTGGCGACCATCGGCCAGCTTCACCACTCGGGCGTTGGCCATCTTCGATCCGTCTTTGGCCGCCGACCCCTCGATCGTCACCTCGTCGCCAACGGTCAACGAGTTGCGCTTCCACCCGTTGCGCGTGAGCACGTTGGGGCTGGCCAGCTCCAAGTTCCAGTTCGTGACGGCGCCCTGCTCGTCCTTGACGTCCACGTAAAACCGCGCGTGGGGGTTCATCCACTCCACCTTCGTCACGGTTCCCTTGAGCGTCACCGGCTTGTTGGCGTCGTACTCAGCGGCGAACGAATGGTGGGCGGCCACTGCGCCACCCGACGCCAGGAGCCCCAACCCAACGACCATTGCACGGATCCCTGTCATGTCGCGTACCTCGAGGCGAATGCTACGCTGACACCCGAACACTGTAAAGTCTAGCCAAGCTTAGGTAGGGATCAGCACAGTCCCACTACCCACTACCCACTACCCACTACCCACTACCAACTACGAACTACCAACTACTACCAGGAGAACCGCATGCGTGTGCAACCGAAGGGCTTGGGGACGGCGTGGGTCGGAGCGTTGGCGCTCGTGTGGCTGGCGAGCTGCGCCTCGCAGCCGACGACGCAGTCCCTGGCGCGGGAAGCCGCGGTGGCGATGGGGGGAGAGGACAAGCTCAAGGCGGTGCAGAGTGTCGTGATGAAAGGCGGCACCGGCGCGAGGTTTCGCCTGGGGTCGACGACCAAGGCCACCGACGCCGAACCCGGAGCTGGGCTGGCGAACGTCGTCGAGACGCTGGACCTGGCCAACGGCCGGGCGGTGCTCGACTACGAAGTGAAGAACGGCGACTTCACGCAGCACCGGCAGGAGATTCTGACGAAGAAGGGCAACGCGCTCGTAGGCCTCGACCAGGTCGGGACGCGCCCTCTGGCCGTCATGTCGCCCAGCGGCCTCTTCAGCTGGGGCACGCAGAACTCTCCCGAGTTCCTCCTGAGGCGTAACGTCGTCTCCGCGCTCCTGGCGGGCCTGACCTCCCCCACCGATCAGCCGCTGGAAAGCCGGACGCTGGACGGAAAGAGCTACCAGTACGGACGTGCCAAGCTGCCCAACGGCGAGACCATCGGGCTCTACTTCGACGCCGAGTCGAAGCTGCTGGCGGCCTTCGACGCCCTCGACACCGAATCGATGATCGGGGACGCGCCTGCCGAGTACCTGCTGTCGGACTACCGTGACGTCAATGGGCTGAAGCTGCCTCACGCGATCGCGATTCGCAAGGGCGGCCAGCCATATTCCAACGTGCAGTTCACGTCGGCATCGGTGAACGACGCGGCCGCAATGGCCGTCTTCGACATCCCCGACGCCGTGTCGGCCGAGGTGGACCGGGCGATTGCCGAACGCGAATACTCCCCCGTGACGCTCTCCAAGGCGGCCGAGGGCGTGTTCTTCGCAGCCGGCTACTCGCATCACAGCATGGTGGTGGAGTTCCCCACGTTCCTGGCCGTCGTCGAGGCGCCGTACACCGAGGCGCAGAGCCATACGTTGGCGCGGGTGCTCAAGGCGCAGTTCCCCGACAAGCCGATTCGCTTCGTGGCTGTCACCCACTTCCACTACGACCACACGGGCGGCGTGCGCGGGCTGGCCTCCTACGGCGCGACCGTGCTGGTGGAGAAGGGGCACGAATCGGTGATGCGCCCGGTGCTGGAAACGCCGCACAGCAACCCGCCGGATGCGCTGGAAGCAGCGCGGAAGAACCTCACGGGCGGCATCCTCGAGATCTTCGACGGCCGCAGGACGGTGACGGAGGGCCCGCAGTCGCTCGAGCTGTACACGATCGTCGGCAACCCGCACGTGGACCCGAAAGTGCTGGCGTACGTGCCTCGAACGCGCGTGCTGTTCCAGAGCGACCTCTTCTTCCCTGGTACCGGAGGCGCCGCCAGCCCCGCGGCGGTGCATCTCTACGACTCGGTCCGGACGCTGGGCCTGAAGGTTGCCGTCAACGTGGGAGGCCACGGCGGCGTCGCGCCGTTTGCCGAACTGGAGAAAGCGGCCGCAGCCGCGCCCCGATAGCACGGCCTACCGGCGACCGGCGACCGGCGACCGGAGACTGTGTGATCGACGCGGCCCTTGACAACGAGGCCACAAGTACTATCTATTTAGTACTACTATGACTGCTCCCACACGGCCCGTCCTGACCCGCCAGGAACTGGCCCTCATGAAGATCGTGTGGCGTCTCGGCGACGCCACGGTGCGCGAGGTGTACGAAGCCCTGCGCGAGGAACGGCAGGTGGCCTACACCACCGTGATGACCGTGATGAAGCTCCTCGAGACGAAGGGCTACCTCCGGAAGGAATCCGAGGGCCGAGCCTTCCGGTACCGTCCCACGCAGGCCGAGTCCACGGTGATGACCAGCCTGGTGCGCGACTTCGTGGACCGCGTCTTCGACGGGGCCGCCAGTCCCCTCGTGGCACACCTGGTCCGCGACTCGCGCCTCTCGAAAACGGAGCGCGCCGAGTTGCGCCGGCTGATCGACGGAGTGCGGTCGTGACGCCGGGCCTCACGACGCTGCTCGTCTACAGCGCCCAGGTGCTGCTCGTCGTCGCCGTGGCGGCGGTCGCTGCGTGGGCGAGCCGCGTGCGGGCGCCGGGGATTCGGCTGTGGTTCTGGCGCGGGACGCTCGCCTTGTGTCTCCTGTTGCCAATGGTTGCGTCCACCTCGCCCGCCCCCAACGTATCGGTCACCTTCGGCTCGGCCGCGGTGGCGGCGACATCGGTCCAACCGCTCGAGCAACCCGATGGATGGAGCGTGGGGATTCTTGCGGTCGTGGTCGCCGGCGTCGTCGCGCGCCTGTTGTGGATCGCGGTGGGACTCGTCCGGCTCTGGCACCTCCGTCGGACGAGCACATCTGCCACTTTGGCTTCGGAGGACGAGGCACTGCGCCAGACGCTGGCCCCACGCGCGCGCGTGTGCTGGACCGAGCGACTCGCGCAACCGGTCACGTTCGGCCTCGTGAGGCCGGTCGTGCTCCTCCCCTCGCGGATGGGCTCTCTCGATCCAGACGCGCGACGCGCGGTGCTCTGTCACGAGCTGGTCCACGTGGCCCGACGCGATTGGCCGTGGATTGTCGCCGAGAACGTCGTGCGCGCCGCGCTGTGGTTTCACCCGGCCGTCTGGTGGCTCATCGACGAGCTGCAGGTCAGCCGCGAGCAAGTGGTGGACCGCGACGTCGTTCACCGGACCGGAGCCCGCAAAGCCTACATGGAGGCGCTCCTATGGTTCACGGACACGCCGGCCACGTCCCTGCCCGCCACGGCATTTCTCTATCGACGTCACTTGCGTGCGCGCTTGCGCCAGCTTTCGGAGGAGTCACCCATGCGTCGTATCCATCTCGCTCTCGCCACGCTTGCGATGGTTCTGGTGACCGGAATCGGCTCCGCAGGGATCATCCGCGCGCTTCCGCTGGACCGCACGGCTCTCGGTTTGGCTCAGGGTTCCCAGGCACGCCTGGAGATTCGATTGGTCGTGGACGATGTTCTTGCGCGCGCCACGCTTGGGGGCGGCAGGCTCCCGGCTGCGACGGTCGGTAGCGAGCGCCGCCAGATCTATCTGGCCCCCGACGCGATCGTCACCACAGCCGACGTCGCAGATGCCCGGGTGACCGATGCGGGCGGTGGTCGCTTCTCGGTCATCGTCAGGTTTACGGAGCAAGGCTCGTCCCGAATGGCTGCGGCCACGGGCAAGCATATCGGCCGGCGCGTCGCAATCGTGCTGGACGGTGTGGTGCTGGCCGCGCCGGTCGTCAAGAGCCCGATCGCCGACAGCGCCGTCCTGACGGGCGACTTCACCCGCGCCCAGGCCGAGGCGATCGTCAACCGGCTGCCGACGCGTCTGCTCGGCGTGCAAGTGCGGCCCGCACCGTGGGCGTCGTTCTCGGGTGTCCAACCGGGCGAGACGCCACAGGAGCGGCCATTCACGGCCCTGGACGACGGCGTGACGTTGCCCACCGTCATCAGCGAGACGCGGCCGGTCTACACCCAGGCAGCCATGGACGCGAAGGTCCAGGGCGTCGTCGGAATGGCGGTCGTCGTCACCACGGAGGGCACAGTGGGCGACGTCCGCGTCATCACGTCCCTGGACACGCAGTACGGCCTCGATCAGGCGGCCGTGGACGCGATGCACCTGTGGCGGTTCAAGCCGGGCACGAGGCAGGGCCAGCCCGTCCCCGTGCAGGTGGAAGTCCAGATGACGTTCACGCTGAAATAGGCTCGACCAACGGCACACCGCGCCCGCGCGGCCGTGCCGATCTCGTCGCATGATAGGGGGGACATGGATCCAGGTCCCCCCAGCGACCGACCCAGGCTCGTCGGCTGGGCGGGTCCGCTCCGGCGCTACTCCCCCGTCGCGACGTTCGTCGCTGGCTTCCTCTTCGATCTGCTGACCATGCAGCGGATCGACGCCTGGACCGACCTCGCGTTTCAACTCGCCTATCTCCTTCTCCTGACCGCCCTGCTCCTCTATCAACAACGGGAAGCGACGGGCGTGTGGGCGCCCGCCGGTCTCACGGCGAAGTGGTGGCGATACAACGTCGACGCGCTCCACTTCCTCTACGGCGGCCTGCTCAGCGCCTACGTCGTCCTGTACGTCAGGAGCAGCACCGGAACCTCGTCTGTCGCCTTCCTCGTTCTGCTGGTCTGCGTCATGGTCCTCAACGAGGTGCCGCGACTACGGCAGGCCGGTCATGCGCTCCGGCTGGGCCTGTACGGCTTCTGCGTGCTCTCGTTCCTGAACTATTTCATCCCGATCGTGGTCGGACGCATCGCCTGGTGGGTCTTCCTGCTGTCGCTGCTGCTCTCGGCCGCCGTCGTGTGGCGGGTGGCGGCCCTGCTGGTCCCGAAGGACGCGGAGTGGAGAAGCAAACGGACGTGGCTCTTCGCCCCGGCCGCCGGTGTCCTGCTGCTGATCGGCGCGCTCTACGTGCTGCGGTTGATCCCGCCGGTGCCCCTTTCGGTTCAGTTCCAGGGCATCTATCACGACGTCCGTCGCGATGGCGACGGCTTCACGCTGATCTACGAGCGGCCGCGGACGGTCACCTTCTGGCGGCGTGATTCACGGCCCTTCGCGCGGCGCCCAGGAGATCGCGTGCACTACTTCGCGCGCGTGTTCGCCCCAGCCGGTTTCTCGCATCGCGTCGTGATCCGATGGGAGATCCAGGACCCCACGTACCGCACGTGGATGACGAGCGACCTGATTCCCCTCGACGTGTCGGGCGGCCGCGCCGAGGGCTTTCGTGGGACGGCCGTGAAGGCGAACTTCCTCGCGGGCCGCTGGCGTGTGACGGCCGAGACCGACGATGGCCGCGCGATCGCCAGGCTGTCGTTCCGCGTCGAGGACGACACCGGCACGGACGAGCGCGCCTGGGACACAACCCGTTTCTGAGAAGCTCTGGAGAGACACCCATGACCGGCAGAACCGATGGCGGCTTCCGCATCGAGCGCGACAGCATGGGCGAGGTGCGCCTCCCCGAGCATGCGTTGTGGGGCGCGCAGACGCAGCGGGCGGTGACGAACTTTCCGATCAGCGGCCAACCGCTGCCGCGCGCGTTCATCCGCGCGCTGGGCCTCATCAAGGCGGCCGCCGCCGAGGCCAACCGCGAACTGGGTGTGGTGACGGCAGAGATGGCCGGCGCCATCGTCGGCGCCTCGCTCGAAGTCGTCAACGGCGATCACGACGCGCACTTTCCGGTCGACGTGTTCCAGACCGGCTCGGGCACCTCGTCGAACATGAACGCCAACGAGGTCATCGCCGCACTGGCCACCAGACGATTGGGGCGGCCGGTGCACCCGAACGACCACGTCAACTACGGTCAATCGTCGAACGATGTGATTCCGACCGCGATCCACGTCGCGGCCACGTTGGGCATCCGTGAGGCTTTGGCGCCCGCGCTCGCCCACCTGGCCGCCACGATCCGCCGCAAGGCGGCGTCGCTCGATGCGGTGGTCACGACCGGCCGCACCCATTTGATGGACGCGATGCCGGTCCGCCTGTCGCAAGAGCTGGGCGGCTGGGCCACGCAAGTGGAGTACGGCATCGCGCGGGTCGAGTCGTCGTGCGTCCGACTGCAGCGTCTGGCGCAGGGCGGCACCGCGGTCGGCACTGGCATCAACACCGACGAGCGCTTCGGCGCGGCTTTCGCTCGCGCGCTCGCCCGGCGAACCGGCGTGGCGTTCGAGACCAGCCCGGACTACTTCGAATCACTGTCGGCCCAGGACGCAGCCGTCGAGGCCAGCGGCCAGCTCAAGACCGTGGCGGTCTCGTTGATGAAGATCGCCAACGACCTTCGCTGGATGAACTCCGGCCCCCTGGCCGGCCTCGGCGAGATTGCGCTGCCGGCCCTGCAGCCGGGGTCGTCGATCATGCCGGGAAAGGTCAATCCGGTCATCCCCGAGGCCGCCTGCATGGTGGCCGCGCAGGTCATCGGCAACGACACCGCCATCACCGTCGGCGGCCAGTCCGGCAACTTCCAGCTGAACGTCATGCTGCCGATGATCGCGCGCAACCTGCTCGAGTCCATCCACCTGCTGGCCACGGTCACGCGTTTGCTGGCCGACGAGGCGATCGCGGGCTTCACGGTGGACGAGGCGCGCCTGAGGCTGGCGCTCGAGCGGAACCCAATCCTGGTGACCGCGCTGAATCCGATCATCGGCTACGACAAGGGCGCGGCAACGGCCAAGCGAGCCTATGCGGAGGGCCGGCCGATCAAGGACGTGGCTCGCGAGACCACCGGTCTATCCGACGCCGAGCTCGATCGGCTCCTCGACCCTCGTGCCCTGACGACCGGTGGCATCAAGGCACCCGGCGCAGGCGGAGGCTAGGCGGCCGGCCAGCCGCCTGGCGGGGCCTTCGGTTTCTCCTTCAGCGTCTTCAGCACGTCCGCGTGGGCCTGGATGGGCCCGTGGATCGGGACGTGCTTGTCGACACGCAGCTTCCGCGCGGCGATGGCTCCCAGGAACGTGTCGCCCCAGGGTTGCTGCTGCCACCCGTTGTCGAAGAGGTCGGCCTGGATCAGCGTGCGGTCGCGCGGCACGTAGGCGAAGAGCGCGGCCTTCATGTGCGAGGTTTCGATGTTGTACACCGTGACGGCGTTCGTGCCGTCCTTCAGCTCCAGCACGTCGTCCGCCAGTTGAAACACGACGGGCTTGGGTGCCTTGGCCAGCGCGTCCTGCTGGATCGTATGAACCCGGGCCGCCAACTCCGTGAAGAACGCCTCGTAGATCCGGGGCGTGATGATCGTCAGTCCTTCGGCCACGGCCGTGCGGACTCCCCCTGCGTGATCGAGGTGGTGGTGCGACACCACGGCGTGCGTCACGGGCTTGCCGGCCCGCAGCATGCGGGCCTGCTCGATGACGGCCTTCGTTCGGGCCTCGTCGAGCGGCACCTCGAACAGCGTGATGTGGTCGTCGAACTCGATCGCGACGCTGCGGTGGGAAGATCCCGCCAACCACCAGATGCCCTTCCCCACTTCCTCGACCGTCACCGTGGGAGCCGGCGGTGTCGGCGCCGGCGCCGCCGTCACGGCGTCGGATGCCGCCAGGTCCGCGAGCTCGGCGTCCAGGCCCTGCGAGCTCAGCGTGCGTTCGGTCGTCGTCCACTGATCCTGCTTGGTGATGATGACTGTCGGCAGCTTCACGCCGCTGACCTCGGCGTACTCCGAGAACCGGGCTTCGAGGATCACGTCGCCCCAGTTCGGGTCGTAGCCGCGCATCGAGATGTGCGAAGGGAGATTGGTGGCCGGATCGACGGCCAGCGTCGCGACGTCGCCCGACGCCGTGGTGACGTCCACGTGGGCCTGGCCGTCTTCGGTCCGCAGGTTGGCGACGGTCGCGGCCGGGTCGAGCGCCGCCCGCACGAGCGACAGGGGATGGCGAAGCCACTCGCCCCGACGGTCGCGGGCCACGCCGTCGCCCGCGCGTTGCGGCTCCGCCGCGGCACCACCGGGACCCGCCGCCGACACGTTGTAGGCCACGGATCCGTCGAGCCCCTGGTCCTGTCGCACGACGATCGCGTTGGCGAACTGGTACTGGGCCGTGCGCACCTGTCGCGTGCGCATTCGCGGAGCCGCGGCGTCCAGCGTGCGCCGGTATTCGGTGACGAGGTTCACGTTCGGCGGCGCCTCGGGCGTCACGCTCCCGCCCACGGCCAGGTCGCGCCCACTCCCCTCCATCGTGAGGGACCGGATCGCCTGCAGGCGCGTCGCGCCACCCATTGCGTCGGCGGCACTGGTCACAACCTGCATCTCCGGCGACAGCCGCGTACAACCCGTCAGTGCGGCAAGAGCCATGGCGAGCGCCGCGTGTCGAACAACGGTGGTCATGTGCATCGAAATCTCCTGGTGGCGCGGTGAGATTATCACCACGGGCCGGCCCCGTGGGCCGAGTCTTCAGTTGACAGGATCGGGCCGACCGCATTCAATGAGGACCCCATGAAACAGACGATCTCCACCGCACTGCTCGCCGCCGTCGTGGTTGCGGGCACCTCGGCGCAACAGCTGTCGAGCCTCGGGAGCCTGTTCGACCGCTACACGGTGAACCCCACCTGGGCCCAGCTCCCGCCGGCGATGCCCTGGGGCGCATCCACGTCGTCGGTGGCGGTGGACGGACAAGGGCGCGTGATCGCCATGGTGCGAGCCGTGCCGTACTTTCGGATGTTCAACGCGGATGGGTCCTTCGTGCGCGCGTGGGGCGACGCGGGCCTCTTCCACCTGGCCCACAGCGTCCATGTGGCCCCGGATGGCGCGATCTGGGCCACCGACCCAGACGATCACGTGGTGCACAAGTTCGGCCCGGACGGCAAGGTGATCCTGACGCTCGGGAAAAAGGGAGCGAGCGGGAACGATGCGTCCACAGACACCTTCAACCAGCCGAACTCGGTCGGCTTCGGGCCCACCGGAGACGTGTTCGTCTCGGACGGCTACGTCAACTCGCGGGTGGTGCAGTTCACGGCCGAGGGTCGATTCGTGCGCATCCTTGGCGGCAAGAAGGGCGCCGGGCCCGGGGAACTGAACACCCCGCACGGCGTGGCCGTGGATCCGCAAGGCCGGGTGGTCGTGGCAGACAGCGGCAACAAGCGATTGGCGATCTTCAGCGCGGACGGCGCCTTCCTGAAGAACCTCGCCGCGCCGAGCCGTGGCGGCGTGGCCGCCGCGCCGGACGGCACGCTCTACGTCAGCGACGTCAACGCCGGGGCCGTCACGGTGCTGAAGGGCGACCAGATCGTGGACGTCATCAAGGTGGACGGCAGGCCGCACGGCCTGGCTGTTGATGTCCGAACCGGCGACGTCTACACCTCGTCCACCCTCGCGGACCGGTGGAACGTGACCAAGACCGTGGTCAAGAAGGCGGCTCCTCGATAACACGAATGCCCCAGTTTCGGTATTGAGGTCGGCGCCAAGGTTGGTGTTGCGTTTCGTCGCCGGCTGTAGGAGGATTCGTCGCGCGCGGATCGCAAAGATCCGTCAAATTGTCGTATCGACTTCGTCGGGGAGAAACCAGAGGTGACCATGCGTCTCGTCGTCAGGATCCTGGCCGTCGTCGTCGGACTCGCAGTGACGCCGGCTGTTGCGCTGGCACAGGCCTCTATCTCGGGTGCGGTGAAGGACACGTCCGGGGCGGTGCTCCCAGGGGTCACGGTCGAGGCCGCCAGCCCGGTGCTCATCGAGAAGGTGCGCATCGCTGTATCGGATGGAAACGGCGTCTACCGGATCGAAGATCTTCGCCCCGGGGCCTATACGGTCACGTTCACGCTGCCAGGGTTCGCGACGCTCAAGCGCGAGGGCATCGTGCTGACCGGCACCCTCACGGCCAGCGTGGACGCCGAGATGCGCGTCGGTGGCCTCGAAGAGACCGTCACCGTCACCGGCGAGAGCCCCATCGTCGACGTGCAGAACGCGCGGCGCGAAACCACGATCAACAACGACATCCTCAAGGCCATTCCCACGGTGCGCAGCTACAACGCGCTGGTGGTGGTGGTGCCCGGCGTCGTCACCAACCTCAACGACACCGTGGTCGGCACGTCCACCACGCAGTTCCCGATTCACGGCGGCCGCAACAACGAGGGCCGGATGACCATCGACGGCTTGAACATCGGCAACCCGCCCGGCGGCAACCAGCCGCCTGCCTACGTCGCGGACGTCGGCAACGCCGAGGAGGTCACGTTCTCCACGTCGGGTGGCCTGGGCGAGTCCGAGACGGGCGGCTTGACGATGAACGTCGTGCCCAAGACCGGCGGCAACCGCCTGTCCGGGTCCGTGTTCTTCAGCGGCACGAACGAGTCGCTGCAATCCGACAACTTCACCGACGAGATTCGCGCGGCCGGCCTGGCGGCGCCCACGCCGTACACCAAGATCTACGACCTGAACGGCGCCGTCGGCGGCCCCATCAAGCAGGACCGCATCTGGTACTTCTTCAACGGGCGCACGCAGGGCAGCAACCGCATCAACGCCAACCAGTGGTTCAACAACAACGCCGGCGATGCGACGAAGTGGAACTACTCGCCGGACCTCAGCCGGCCGGGTTTCTCGGACCGCACCTGGGAGAACCTCAGCGCGCGCGTCACCTGGCAGGCCAACGCCAAGAACAAGATCAGCGGCTTCTGGGACGAGCAGGCCACGTGCCGGAGCTGCCAGGGTCAGACCTCTGGCATCACGGACCCGGCGCGTGTTTCCCCCGAGGCGGGCAGTATCGGGGCCACCAAGCCTTTGCGTGTCATGCAGGCGTCGTGGAACTCGCCGCTGACCAGCCGCCTGCTCCTCGACGCGGGCTTCGGCGGCGTGTACTACGGCTGGGGCAGCTTCGAGCGCGAACCAAACCCCACGCGCGGCCTCACCCGCGTCATGGAGCAGTGCGCGGCCGGGTGCGCGGCCAACGGTGGCATTCCCAACCTCGTGTACCGTTCGCAGAACTTCAACGTCAACAACACGGGCTCCTTCTCGTGGAAGGCCAACATGTCCTACGTCACGGGTTCCCACAGCATGAAGGTGGGCTACCAGGGGACGTGGATGACCGACAACCGGGTGTGGATGACCAACGACAACAACCTGGAGTATCGCGTCAGCAACGGCATTCCCAACCAGCTCACGCAGATGCTCGACGCCTTCCAGAACGACGGGCGGGCCGGGTGGCACGCCGCGTTCGTCCAGGAACAGTGGACAGCCGGTCGCGTCACGCTGCAAGGCGCGCTGCGGTTCGACCACGCCGGCAGCTGGTTCCCCGAGCAGACGCTCGGCCCGTCCCGGTATTTCCCGACGCAGATCGTGTTCCCGGCCACCAAGGGCGTGAACAGCTACAACGACTTCACGCCCCGTATGGGTCTGGCGTACGACGTGTTCGGCAACGGCAGGACGGCCGTCAAGGTGAACTACGGGAAGTACCTCGAAGGCGTCGGCGTCTCGACCAACTACGCCAACACCAACCCGACGCTCCGCATACCGACGTCGCTTGGCGCGTTTGGCCCGCAGGGCGTCAATCGCGCATGGACCGACGCGAACGCCGACTGGCTCCCCCAGTGCGATCTGAACATCCCCACGGCGCAGGGGCCCACCACGGCGCGGTACGGCGAGGGCGGTCAGGATTTCTGCGGCCCGATCTCCAACGCCCGCTGGGGACAGAGCGTCCTGACCAACAACTACGACCCGGATCTCCTGCACGGCTGGGGCGTCCGGCCGTCGGACTGGGACTTCGGCGCATCGATCCAACAGCAAGTCCTGCGCCGTATGTCGGTGGAGGTCGCGTATCACCGCCGGTCGTTCCGCGGCTTCACCGTGCAGGACAACACGCTGGTGGCGCCGTCTGAGTACAGCCAGTACAGCATCACGGCGCCATCCGATCCCCGACTGCCCAATGGCGGCGGCTATGTGGTCGACGGGCTCTTCGACATCGCGCCGGCGAAGTTCGGCCAGATCCTGAACACCGTCATCGACTCCAGCAAGTACGGCGACGCCTCGCAGGTGTTCAACGGCGTGGACCTGACGGTCAACCTGCGACAGGGTGGGCTGACGCTCCAGGGCGGCTCCAGCACGGGGCAAACCACGTCGAGGTTCTGCGACGTGCGCGCCAACCTCCCGGAGCTGAACCTCGCCGTCGGCGCAGGGTTGCAGACCTCCCAGGTCAGCACGTCAAGCCCGTACTGCAACGCTTCGAGCGGCTTCCTGACGCAGTTCAGGGGCCTGGCCTCCTACGTCGTGCCACGAATCGATGCCCAGATCAGCGCCGTGTTCCAGAGCAAGCCCGGACCGGCCCTGCTGGCAAACTACGCGGTTCCCACGGCCGTGGCTGCGCAGTCGCTGGGTCGGCCGCTGGCTGGCAACGCGCCGAACGTCACCGTCAACCTGATCGAGCCCGGCACGAGGTACGGGAACCGGATCAACCAACTGGATCTGCGTCTGGCCAAGAACCTGCGGTTCAGCGGCAAGCGCACGATGCTGAGCGTGGACCTGTACAACGCGCTCAACACCGCCGCCATCCTCACTTACAACAACACGTTCGTCCCCGGCGGCACCTGGTTGCAGCCGCTGACGGTCGTGACCGGGCGCATGGTGCGCTTCACGGCGGAGTTTGATTTCTAGAGGGGTCGCAGTCTTCGGTCTTCGGTCTTCGGTCTCCGGTCGCCGGTCCGTCAACTACTAACAACCAACTACGAACTACCGACGGGCGCTCTCACCTGGGAGCGCCCGTTCTCTTTTTGCGCCGCCATCGATCGACGGCGGCCCAGGCTAGAAACAACGGGCTCAACAGAACCGCTGCGTAGATCGCGATGGTCGGTCCGCCGGCGCCCGTCAGGAGCGTGCCCATCGTGTGGCGGAACGGGTCGTCGTTGACGAGGTAGGTCCACGTGGTCGCCGAGGCCGGCGGGATCGCGCCAGGCCCATCCGCAGCGCCGACGCGCGCATCCACGGCCTCGCCAAACCCCTCGAACGACGCCAGGACACCGGCGGTGAACACCTGCAGCGGCACCCGCCCGCCCAGGCGGGCCAGGTGCGCGCCCTCGCGAAGCTCGGCGCAGTGGGCCAGGTGGCGCCGCCACTCCTGGTCGATGGCCCTCAGGCGCACTCGATCCTCGAGGTCACCGCGGCCGTCGAGGAGCTCGCGACGCTCGGCCACCACCGCCGCAAACTGATCCTCGACCACCGCGGCGTAGCGGGCCAATGTGCGGCGGACGTCCCAGTGCTGCCCCTCGATCACGCGCTGCGCCCGTGCGATCTCGCGGCGCACAACGGGGCTCTCGAGCGCATCCTCCTGTCGAGCCGGCACCAGCGCCGCCGGCAGCAGGCGCTCCAGCCCGCCGTGGCGGACCAGCAGGTCATCCTCGAGGCTGACGAAGAACCGCGTCTCTCCCGGATCACCCTGGCGTGCCGCTCGTCCCCGGAGTTGCCGATCCACGCGCCGGCTCTCGTGCCGGCTGGTGCCAATCACCAGCAACCCGCCCAGCGCCGCGACGGCGTCGTGCTGGGACGCGTCGGCACCGCCCAGACGAATGTCGGTGCCCCGGCCCGCCATGTTGGTGGCGATGGTCACCGCGCCACGTGCCCCCGCGTGCGCCACGACATCGGCCTCGGCCTGGTCCTGGGCGGCGTTGAGCACGCGGCACGGCACGCCAGCGGCACCAACCAGGCTCCCCAACCGCTCGGACTCCTGCACGGTCAACGTGCCCACGAGCACCGGACGGCCAACCCGGTGCTGCCGCACGACCTCCGCGACCACTGCCCGCTCCTTGGCGGCACGGTGGGTGAACACCTGGTCCGGCAGGTCGAGTCGCCGCGAGGGACGATGCGTGGGGATCACCACGACGCGGCGCCCATAGGTCTGGTGCAGTTCGGCGGCGGCGTCCTGCGCCGTGCCCGTCATGCCGGCGAGCCGCGGATACCCACGGAGGAATCGCTGCAACGTCAACGACGCCAGCACCTGCCCGTCGCGGCCGGGGACCAGCCCCTCTTTCGCTTCGAGCGCGGACTGCAGGCCTTCCGGCCAGCGCCGGTCCGGCACCGTCCGGCCGGTCAGCTCGTCGATCATCTCGATGCGTCCGTCGCGCACCAGGTAGTCCACGTCGCGACGCAGGAGCGTCCGCACGTGGAGCGCACAGCTCACCTGGCTGAGCACGACGTCGTCGCCCTTCTCGTGCAGGCTCCCCGTGTCGAGGGCCGTCTCGACCGTCGCGAGCCCCCTGTCCGTCAGCTCGACGTTGCGGCCGTGTTCGTCCACCACGAAATCGAGGTCGTCAACTAGCCCTGCAATGATGCCGGCCATCCGCGCGCCCGGGGCAGGAGCCTCTCCGTCGGTGGACCCCGCCAACACGAGGGGCACGCGCGCCTCGTCGATGAGCAGCGAATCGGCTTCGTCCACCAGAGCCGCGTGGAAGGGCCTGTGCACCAGCTCGTCCACCGCGCCGGCGCACAGGTCTCGCAAGTGGTCGAATCCCGCTTCCTTGGCGGTGACGTAGGTGACGTCCGCGGCGTACGCCTGCCGTCGTTCGGCGGCCGACATTCCATGCTGGATGTACCCAACGGAGAGGCCGAGCAACCGATACACGGGTCCCATCCACTCCGCGTCCCGGCGCGCCAGGTAGTCGTTGAAGGTCAGGACGTGGACGCCGCGGCCTTCGAGCGCCCAGAGCGCGACGGGCATGGTGGCGGCCAGCGTCTTCCCTTCACCCGTCTGCACCTCCACGATGGCCTCGCGCGCGAGCGCCAGGCCGGCGACGATCTGCTCGTCGAACGGCACCTGGCCGAGCGCGCGGCGGGCCGCCTCGCACACGTGCGGGAAGACCTGCGCCGCCCCGGCGCTGCCCGTCAGGCCGTGTGCCAGGTTGGCCGATTGAATCCGGGCATCGCCGAGCTGCAGGCGGATCGCGTGCAGCGATCGGTCGTAGCCGCTGAGGTCGAAGTCGACTGGCTCGCCACGCAGGCCAGCCAGTCGTTCGCGCCACCCGATGGGATTGCGAACCAGTGAAGCTCTGCTCAAACCATGCGGAGCTTCACTGGTTCCAGTGTCTCTGGCCCCGCTCCACCACCCCACCACGCTGGGAGACGCGTGGCGGGGACCCCGGCTCCGCGGGGGCCATCTTCTATGGCCGGTCGAGAGAACTTGCTTCAATCGTGACGACAGTGGCCATAGAAGATGTCTTGGCTGGCGCCTACGGCGTCGGCAGGCGGAAGGCCACCAGTTCGCCGCTGTAGCCGGCCCCCGAGATCGCCACCACGAGGTACTGCTGTCCACCGGCCATGTAGGTCATCGGCGATCCGGTTTGCGGCGCCGGCATGTAGACGGCGCCAACCTCGCGGCCCGTCCCCTTGTCGAAGGCCCGCAGCATCGCGCCGCGTTGACCGTTCGGCGTCGGCCCCAGATTGCGTTCGCCGGCAATGACGAGCGTCTTGGTCACCAGCGTGCCCGAGTTGTTGCCCGGCCGTCCCAACGGCGGCAGCGCCAGCCCCTTGAGAGCCGGGTGGTTCGTGATGTTCGTAGGCGTGGCGCCAAAGGGCGTCACCCATTTGATCTCGCCCTTGTCCATGTCGAAGGCCGTGATGCGGCTGTAGGGTGGCTTCACGATGGGCAACCCCTGGACGGTCAGCGGCGGCGCCCCCGTCGTGCCCTCGGTCGTGTTGGCCAGGGCGGCGGCTCCCGAGCCAGAACCGCCGGCGCGCCGGGCTCCGCTGAGCACGGTGCCTTGGAAGTACGGCAGGTCCGACGTTCCCGGCGGCGCGTCGGTCAGGCCCAGCGTGGCAACCGAGGTCTGCGACGCCACATACAGCGTGTGGGTCTCTGGATCGAAGGACCCGCCAGGCCAGTTGCTGGCCGCCGCCTGCGCGCCCATCGTCAGCGTCGCGATCGGCCCCTCGGCTCGGCTGACCGACGGGGGCGTGAAGATGGGCCCGAGCCGGTAGTTGGACACGAGCTTCACCGCCTCGGCGCGCAGTTCCGGCGTGAAGTCGATCAGATCAGCGATGGTCAGACCCTGGCCGTCATAGGCCACCGGCTTGCTTGGAAACGGCTGCGTGGGCGCGTACCACTCCCCCGGCGCATCGCCCTTCGGCACGGGCCGCTCCTCGATGGGCCAGATCGGCTCGCCGGTCTCGCGGTTGAACACGTAGAGGAAGGCCTGCTTGGTCGGTTGCGCCAGCGCCTTCACCGGGCGTCCGTTCACCGTGATGTCGATCAGGATCGGCGCGCACGGGATGTCCATGTCCCAGATGCCGTGGTGCACGAGCTGGTAGTGCCAGCGCCGCTTGCCCGTCCGCAGGTCCACCGCGACGATGCTCTCGCTGTACAGGTTGTTGCCCGGCCGCTTGCCCCCGTAGTAGTCGTGGGTCGGCATCTCGATCGGCAGGTAGGCCAGGCCCAGTTCCTCGTCCACCGAGACCTGCGCCCAGGCACCGGTGTTGCCGGTGTAGTCCGCCGAGTCGCCCTGCCAGGACTCGCGACCGAACTGCCCGGGCAGTGGAATGGTGTGAAAGGTCCATAGACGCTTGCCGGTCCGGACGTCGAAGCCGCGCACGTACCCCTTCACGTTCGCCATGCTGCGTGGGTTCGCGCCCGTCTCGAACGCCGCGCCCACGATCACGACGTCGCGCGCCACCATCGGCGTCGCGTGCAAGCCGACGCGGGCCGCGCTCTCGTCGAATTTCTGATCGAAGTCCTGCTTCAGGTCCACGATGCCGGCGCGCCCGAACGCGGGGACGCGCTGCCCGGTGGTGGCGTCGAGCGCCACCAACTGGTAGCCGGGCGTCACGTACAGGATCCGCTCCTCCTTGCCGTCGGTCCAGTACGACAGGCCGCGGCCCGAGAGCTGCCGTGGCGCGATGGCCGCGCGTGGGCCCTCGTTCTCGTTGTGCACCCAGAGGATCTGGCCGGTGGTGGCGTCGAGGGACACAACGGAGCGGCGGGTGCCCCCCGTAGAGAACAGGCGGCCGCCCACCACGAGCGGCGTGGACTGAAGGTTGAACTCGGGCGATGGTCCCAGGTTGTCGGTCTTGAAGCGCCACGCCACGTCCAAGGACCCGAAATTCGACGCGGTGATCTGATCGAGGGGCGCGTAACGCGTGTGCCCCAGGTCGCCCCCGTACGCGCGCCAGTCGCCGCCCGTCGTGCCCTTCTGGCCCGCGATGGTGGCCGAGGCCACCACCACGAACGCCAGCAGGCTCAACGTCCCCTGCCCTGGGCGCTTACGCAATTCGCACCTTCCGTGGGTGCTGCGAGTTGTCCTCGAGGAACGTCTTCTTCACCTCGAGGTCCTTCTCCGTCGGCTGCACCTGCCCGTTCACGTCGGTGACACGGGACACCAGCGTGTGCTCGCCCGGCGTAGCGCCCGTCCAGGAATAGGTGAAGAGCTTCCAGCCGTAGCGCTCGCGCGTGGAGGGATCGAACGTGGCCGCCTGCCACGGGCCGTCGTCCGCCTTCACCTCGACGGACCGGATCGGCGTGCCGTCGTTGAGCACCACGCCCAGCACCTTGTGTCCGCCGGCCGCCTGTGACACGCGCGCGATGTACGACTTCAACTGCATGTGCGTCACGGCGCGCTCCGTCCATTTCAACTCGCCGTTGATCATCTCGCCGCGGAGCGTGCGATACCACCGCGCCTGGTACTTGCCCAGGTACTCCTCGGCTTGCAGGTGAATCTCGGAGAGGAACTTCACGTTGGCCACGCCGTACCAGCCTGGCACCAGCAGACGCAAAGGCGCGCCCTGGTGCTTGGTGAGCGGTTCGCCGCCGAGGGCATAGGCAAGGAACGGCTCGCGCGACATCGCCTTCTCGCGCGACAGGCTCCGTCCGAACTGCTGCTCCACCTTGTATTTCTGGGTCCGGAACTCCACCTCTTCCTCGCCCTTGTCGGCGCCGAAGAACACGAACTCGCGCGCGGACTCTTTCACGCCAGCCCGGTCGAGCACCGTGCGCAGCGGAAGGCCGGTCCAGCGGCCGTTGCTCGACGCGCCCTGCAAGGGCCGCCGGTTGCCCGAGCACTCGAAACCCACCACCAGTTCCTGCCCGCCGATCTTCTTCAGCTCTTCAAGTGACAGCGCCAGCGGCCGATCTACCAATCCGGACACCTTGAGACGAAAGGCCACAGGATCGACGTCGGGGTGACCGTAGTGCTGCGTGGTGAAGAACTTGTCGCGCGGCGTGAACGGCCCGTCGATGGTCCGGATGTCCAGCGTGCGCCGATCCGCGGCCGGCGCCGGAAAGGTTTCGGGAAGATCCGTGAACGGCACCAGCGTCTCGCCCTGCGCCAGCACCGGAAAGGCCCATTCCGGAATCCCGAGGGCCGAAAGTCCCGCGGCCGCCAGGCCGCCCTGCAGAACGCGCCGACGAGTCGTCTGTGTGTTGCCCACCTGCCACTCCTCCCGCCCCGACTGGTGGGGCGCACGGCTTGAATCCAGCCTTCATATCACGTCGCACCGCCGGCGTCACCAGCCAAAGGCGGGCCGTGGTACGCTACCCGCCGAGGACATGACCGCATCCAGTCGTTGGCTCATCAAGGGCGGATGGCGCGTGGTGGGGGCAGGCGCGGCCCTGGCCGCGTTGCTTGCCCTGGGTACCGGGCGCGTCCTCGACGCGCAGGCCGCCATCCCCGGCTCGCTCTCCAGCCTCACGGGGGTCGTGGTCGATGCCACGCACGCGCCGGTTCCCAACGTGGCCGTGGTCGTCGAAGACTTGGGACGGCGCGTCACCCATCGATACCGGACGGACGTACAGGGACGCTTCGACGCCATGGACCTTCCGGCCGGCGACTACGAGGTGGAGATAGCGGTGCCCGGCTTCGCGCTCTTCCGCGAGCCGGTGCTCCTGGCCGGCCCGCTCGTCGATCGCGAGATCGTGCTGGTCGTCGAGACGCTGGAGGAGACCATCACGGTCGGCGGCGACGGAGGCGACCAACCGGGCTCTGCCGTGAGTCGCGAGCCCGCCACCGCACCGTGCATGGTACCGACAGACGCCACCACGCTGTCACCGATCGGCGGACACCTGCGACCACCCCGCATGCTGAGCCGCACGACACCATTCTTCCCCGAGCATCTGCGGCAGGACGGCGTGGACGGCACGGTGCGACTCGAGGGACGCATCGACCAGAGCGGTGCCGTGGGCTCGCTGGACGTGGTGGAAGCCTCTCATCCGGACTTGGCGCTGGCCGCCGAGGACGCCGTGCGGGGCTGGACCTGGGAGCAGGCGCTCCTCAACTGTACGCCCGTCGAGGTCGGCTTCACGGTCGACGTCCGGTTCGTCGCAGAGGATTAGCGCTAA
>Ga0307505_10000467_pt1 | contig 44929 bp, 46 predicted proteins | sample 23_S_MG_FD_202183 | JGI IMG/M metagenome (GOLD analysis project Ga0307505, IMG submission 202183) | Soil microbial communities from Populus trichocarpa stands in riparian zone in the Pacific Northwest, United States - 23_S | ecosystem: Environmental > Terrestrial > Soil > Riparian zone > Trees...
TGAGCCGAGACTTTGATCGCGACGTCGCGGCCGAGTCGAGTGTCGCGGGCGCGAAAGACCTCGCCCATGCCCCCCTTGCCGATGGGTTCGACAATTTCATAAGGTCCGAGTCTGTCGCCTGCGGCTAGGGTCATAGATGGTCAAGCTTATGCGCGAATGCGGGGGTTCCGGTTAGCAACCCGCCGCCGTGAGGCACTCGAGGGAGATCGTCCGGTCTACGCAGACGGAGGTGTTCGGAAGCCGGGCGACGACGTCGCCGGGAGCCCCCCGACGAGCTCAGGCCCGGCACCGAGATCCTGGCGCGCGAGAGCAAACCTGCGGCGTAGCCGCTTGGCGCCCGCGCGTCTCCGCTGTCAGTGCTCTCCGATTCTTGGTGGGAGGGTGGGACGGCGACGTGGGTGCCGCGCGAGCCGCGCGAAATTAGGCCTGCTTTAGGGAGTACGGCGCGCACGAACCGGACTCAATCCAACGAAGGGCACGCGGCGCTTAACTGATGGGTATAACTACTTGATCTGATTGAACTTATTATGGCGGAGAGGGTGGGATTCGCACCATCCCACGTTGTTGCAAACAAAGAACTTACAGGAATTGACCTTCCTCACGATCCGCTAGAAACGCTCAAAGACCCGGGTAGACGCACGTATTGCGCACGTGGCGCCATATACCACTTGTATATGGCCAAGTGGCTGCGGAGGCATCTGGGATGTCACAAACGGCTACAGTCAGTTCCGGTCGGCGACGTCTGCATGTCGGGGGTCTCCAAAGCTGAACTGCTGTATGGCGTCGAGGTGTCACCACGGCGGGCGGCAGGATGCGGCAGCGCTGGCGTGAAGCGCCGAGGAGCCATGTCGGGGCCAACGATCTGTGACGGGGGTCTCGCTGTTGGTGCCGTCCACACCCAGCGCGAACATCGCCGCCCACGCGCGCGCGCGGGCTGACGCTGGTCACCAACAACACCGCCGAAGTCGAGCGGGTGAGCGACCTCGCCATTGATTCCGCATTTTGGGGGCGGGGTGGACGGCAAGGGTTACCGAGGGCGGCAACATAGCGCTAATCTGACGCGGCGAGTACTATCGCACGAACGTCCTCCTCGGCCTGGACCTTCGGCACGAGTCGCGTGAGGCTGATGCGCTGACAGCCGTTGCCCTTGGACTTGCCGAGGGCTACCGCGATGTCGTCGATCGTCCGGCCCGTCGAGACGAGGCGCTGGTAGCTGACGCCCCCCTCACGTGGCCCACTTTCCGAGCGGCGCGCGCACCTGGCCACCCGGGCACGCCGACGAGCGCCCTGCAGGCGTGCTGCCGACTTCCCTGGGAGCGGTGACTTGAGACGAAGACGATAAGATGACCGGGGCCTGCTCGCCGCGAGCGTCATCACGGCAGCGGCACGAGCTTCTTCAACTCTTCGATCCAGTTGACCACCACTCGAATCTTCGGCGTCGCGTCCTGCGGGCTAGCCGGAGCCGCGGACGGGTTCTTCATCAGCAGGAAGCGCCCGTCAGGAGCCAGGTCCCAGGCGCGGCCCTCCGCACCCCAATAATAGTTGTTGGGGATCACCACTGCCGGCGTCCCCAGCTTCAAGCCGTTGCTGGTATCCACGTCTACGGCAACGAGTCCCTGCGCAGCGTTCGCGGCGTAGAGGACTTTTCCCGAGCGGGACCAAACCGGTTGGGCGAACGCGCCCAGCGGAATCTGCTGGCTTCCCGCATCGGGATACGGGCTGAAGGATGCTCGGGGCTGGCCGTTGGCGAGGGCCGTATAGACCAACCACTTTCCACTGGGATCCACGGCAGCGTCGGTCACAAGAAATTCCGATTCGGCGCGCAACAGACGAGGTTCACCGGAGGCCACCCAATCCTTGCCCATCGGAATGGCAAAAGGCCTCAGGCCACGCTCCGTCGGCATGGTGGCGATTAGGGCGCTCTTGTCCGGAGTGAACAAGTAAGGAAAGACGTTGCCGCCTTTAACCGCGGCGAGCACTTTCTGGAAGTCACCGGAGCCGTCGGCCGCAATCGAATACAAGGCCTGCCCGTCGTCTTCATTCGTCCGGAAGATGATCCGCTGTCCGTCCGGGGTCCAAGCGGGAAACACCATGGGCTTCCCGAAATCCGGCAGGCGCGCGAAATTCTGGTTGCGGACGTTCCAGATCCAAATCTGGAAGCCCACCTGGATCGCTACGCGGTCACCCGTGGGGGAGATGCGCGCGATGCGGTAGTTATCTGGCGGCGCGGGCAGCGGCGTCTCCTTGCCGCTTGCATCCACCCAGGCCAAGGTACGGATTCCGCCCGGACTTCCCAGTGCTAATCCCCCCGCACCGATCTGGTAGACAACCGTTCCTGAATCGGAAACCCCCACCTTGGGGACCTGCCCCACTTCGATCCCATCGATCATCGGGAACGGACTTCCCACTGGGCTGTAGTCTTTGTCCAGCGCCAGGGCAAGCACTTGCGAGGTGGGTTGGTTTGTCCAAAACACCAAATGGCCCCCGTCTTCGCCCGTCTTCACAAACGTGCCCATCGTCCCGTTGGCCAGCGTACGGCGGGTGCCATCAGCCAAGTCCTGCAGAACAATTGTTCGATTGGCAAAGGTTCCGTTCAGGGACAGCAGAATCTGCTTACCACCCGGCAGTAGTTGCGGAGTATTCAGCAAGGCGGTCTCTTTTACGATGAGCGTGGGTTGTCCGCCGTTGGCCGGGACGCTGAAAACGCCTTGCCCCATATTGGGATAAAGGATCTCTCCGTTTGCCATCCATCGCGTGCCCAACGGTGTGACGACTTGTTCCACAATCACGCCCGAGGCGCCGCCATTGATCGAGATTCTCTTCAGTGCTGCGCTGGCGCCCAAGGCCCCATCGAAGTATCCGACCTGTTGGCCGTCATACGAGAAGAAGGGCAGCCTGGCCCCCCTCGTCCCGGGAAGCAGCGCGGATTCGAACGAGTCCAACCCCCAGACGCGCAGACCTTCGGCGGTGGGATACACAACCTTCGATCCGTCCGTCGATATCGCTAGATTCGCATCGAGCAGCAGGGGACCGTCCAGTGCGAGGACGGTCCGAACGACCCGCGGCGCAGGCGGCTCCGGCGCGGAACGAATTCCGGCCCACCAGGCGATCGCCGCGATCGCCGCCACGGCTACAGCGGCTCCGGCCAGCGTCGGCCATCCCAGCGCAGACTTCATTGCGGTTGCGGCAGCTTGCGGTGCGGCTTTGGCCTTGCCCAGTTCGAGATACGCTTCCACGCCGCTGATGTCGTGCAGGCGCTTGCGGGGATCTTTTTCCAGACACTTGTCGAGCAGTGGGCGCAGTTCCGCCGGAACACCGCTCAGGTCAGGATCGATCTTCACCACCGACGCCAGCGTGTCGGTCAGGTCCTCTCCGGTGAACAGCTTCTTGCCGGTGACCATTTCGCACAGCACGACGCCGAAGGCCCAGATGTCGGCGCGTTTGTCCACCGGTTTGCCGCGAGCCTGTTCGGGAGCCATGTAGGCGGCGGTGCCGAGAATCGCACCGGCCAGTGTCGCGGCCATGGAGATAGTGGGCGAGGCGTCGGGGTCAGGACTGAAACTGCTGGACGAGCCTTGTGGCCCGGTCTTCGCCAGTCCGAAGTCCAGCACCTTGATGGTGCCGTCCGCCTTGAGCATGACGTTGCCCGGTTTCAGATCGCGATGGACAATTCCCTTTTCGTGCGCAGCTTCCAGCGCCGCGGCGATCTGGCGGGCGATGGCGAGTGCTTCCTCGACCGGGATGGGACCTTGCTTGATGCGATCGGAGAGAGGCTCGCCATCGACCAACTCCATGACCAAGTAGTTATCGCCGACATCGTGCAGCGTGCAGACGTTGGTGTGGTTCAGAGAAGAGATCACGCGGGCTTCGCGTTCAAAGCGCTCGCCGAATTTTTGAGCCGAGACTTTGATCGCGACGTCGCGGCCGAGTCGAGTGTCGCGGGCGCGAAAGACCTCGCCCATGCCCCCCTTGCCGATGGGTTCGACAATTTCAAAAGGTCCGAGTCTGTCGCCTGCGGCTAGGGTCATAGATGGTCAAGCTTATGCGCGAATGCGGGGGTTCCGGTTAGCAAACCGCCGCCGTGAGGCACTCGAGGGAGATCGTCCGTCTGCGTAGACCGGGATTTCCATTTTGGCCGTCCCGGTCGGCACTGTTATAACCCCAGGCGACCTTCCGCGTGGGCCGGATTCGTTCGGGGTCCATGCTTCAAGCTCCCGACACCGTCTGCGGGGTTCATCGTGCGGTCGCACGTCCCGGAAGCGACCTGGTTCTGGGGCATTTCTCGGACACCTCTCCCTGCCTGTGCTCTTTCTTCGTCAGACCTGCTCCGTGGCGCTCGCTGCACGTCAGCCCGTCGGCACCGGCAGGGCCAGATCCGCCGGAGCATCGACCCTGGGCGATGCGGCCAGTCGCGCGATGGACGCGGATTCGGCCTTTGACCCGGGCGTCGCCCTGCTGGCCTTGTTTGACGAACAGATCGTCGTGTCCATCGGTGGGTCGCAAGGTGGTGCCGCATGAGCACCGGAGGAGCCGGAGCCGTGGTCGCAGTCGCAGGAGTCATCCTGTCTATCAACCGGTGGTTGTCGCGCGTGCCCCTTTCGCTGCTTCAGCTAATGATGCGCATCGGGGTCGGCGCGGTGTTCTTCAATGCCGGTCTGCTCAAGTACCGATCCTGGCAGTTGACGCTCCTGCTATTCCGCGACGAGTACAAAGTCCCGCTCGCCGATCCGGCGCTCATGGCGCGGCTGGCCACGTTCAACGAGCTGGTGTTCTCGACGCTCCTCGTGTTCGGCCTTGCCACGCGCTTGGCGACGTTGCCTTTCCTGGGCATGATCGTCGTGATTCAAACCTTCGTGTACCCGAATGCCTGGATCGAGCACCTCGTCTGGACCTCGCTCCTCCTATTCCTTCTGACACGCGGCGGCGGGGCCCTGTCGTTGGACGCTCTCATCGCGGGTCGCTTCGACCTGCGCCGTCAGGGCTCGCCAGACCCACGCAGAGACAAGTAGCCATTTGAATTAGTGCGTTGCTTAAGGGCCTACCGGCCCCTGCGTCGCCCCACCATCGCACACACTGGAATCACTTCGGGTCTGCCGACGTGGCGAATGCGATCGGCTTCGTCGCCTTGGTTCGTCTTGGGTCTCGTGCGTAGAAATTTCTAGGTCGTCGCTTACGGCCGAGGTAAGGTATTGGCCCGATGTTTCGATCGGCCAATGCCCCCATTTGGGTCGTCGGCACCTTTCTCCTGGTGTCGTTGGCGTTTGCCTGGCCCTTGCCCCTTCACATGACCACGCACCTTCTCGGTGATCCGGGTGGTGACACTGGAGTGTACGTCTGGAACCAGTGGGTCTTTTTCCAGGAAGTGACACACGGGAGAAATCCGCTCACCACTGCTGCGATTCTTGCGCTGACACCTGAAGTCGATCTATCGCAGCACAACTACACGGCTTTCCTAGATCTCTTGGCGCTACCTCTCATTCCATGGCTGGGCGTAGTCGCGAGCTTCAACGTCGTATTCATCTCGATCTGCGTGATCAACGCTGTCGCAGCCTACGGCCTCTCGCGAGTGGCCATGGGTGCCGGCAGGTGGGAATCGTGGCTGTCCGGTCTGGCCTTTGCGTGGTCGCCAGTCTTGATGGCGCGCAGCACAGGACACTACAGCCTCCTTGCGGCCGCACCCCTTGCAGCGTTCGTGTGGGCATTGATCGTCGCGGAGCGCTCGCGTTCCTATCGGCGCGCGGCCATGGTTGGAGTCTGCATGGCGTGGGCGGCGTTTTGCGATCCCTATTTCGCCGTCTACTGCGTTCTGATAGCGGGTCTCTACATCGTCAGCACCGTTGTTCGTGTGCGAAGGGCCGAAGCCAACCGGATGGTTCCGTGGACATGGCTGCTCGACGTGCTGATCGTTTCGATCGGCGGGCTCATCGTCGGCATGATTGCCGGCGCCCGCGGAGTTATTTCCGTGATGGGTGTCAATATCAGCGTCCGCGAACTCTACACTCCGACGCTGGCCCTAACGTTGCTGGTCGGAATCCGCATGGCGATTGCGATCCAGCCGCGCTTCGAGTGGATTCAGACGCCGCAACCCAAGTTCGTTAAATTGGCCTTGATGGCCCTGGTCGCATGCGCGGGTCCGCTGTCTCCCATCCTCTATGGCCTTGGACAACGAGCGATTGACGGAACTTTTGTTTCTCCGCCGACTTATTGGCGCAGTAGTCCGGCGGGAGTCGACTTGCTGGGCTTGATCTCGCCGAATCCCAATAATCCCGCCGTACGCTCAATTATCGGGGACTGGCAGTCGATCGCTCCTACTCAGTTCGTTGAGTACGTCGCCTCAGTAAGCCTTGTTGCTCTTGCGATTGTTGTCTTGGCGCGGTGGCGAGCTGGATTCCGACCTAAGGCGGGTTGGTGGTGGCTGACCATTGGGTTTGCAGCGCTATCTCTTGGCCCTTTTATACACATCGCGGGATACAACACCCACATTCCTGGCCCATGGGCGCTCCTGCGGTATGTGCCGGTGATCGGCATCGCAAGAACACCCTCGAGGTTTGCGATCGTGACCGCGTTGGGGCTAGCGATTCTAGCGGCCGGCGCGTTGTCGTCGCTGTTGGCGACGTGGCCGAATCGGCGGCGTCTGCTCTTGTCGGCAGCGACTGCGGCGTTGCTACTAGAGCTGTCGCCTTGGCCTCGGCAACTCCATTCAGGTGCGATCTCGCCGATCTACGACACGATCGCTGCGGACGCGAGGCCTGTACGGGTCCTGAACTTGCCGTCCGGTGTTCGCGATGGTACGTCCTCGATCGGTAATTTTGGTGCGCGATCGCAATTCAATCAGACGCGCCATGGCAAACAACTTATTGGTGGTTATCTGTCTCGTGTTTCGACAGCACAAGTACAACGTCTACGATCAGAGTATCCAACGCTCTCTGTTTTGATAAAGCTGAGCGAAGGCACGGTCCTTGCCGCTGAGGATGTTGAGGTACTTCGCAATCGAGGTCGCAACTTTGTGCGTCGTTCGAACATCGGCTATGTCGTTCTCGACCTGCGGTTCGTCACGGAAGCCAAAGCTGCCCCCGTTGTCGAGCACTTCGGCCTGACTGAACTTCAAAGGGATGGTGATCTGGTCCTGTACGCCCCTCGCCTTTCTGGATAGTCAGTCCTCAGGCCAGAGGAATCCCTCGCCGGATACGAACGCGGTCGCACGACAGCGCATGAGCTAGCTCAAGAATCACGCGACTTGCCTCCGCTTCGTTGATGAAACGATCGACGCTGATTTGCGGCGGGGTTAGGCGTCCCGTGCTCGAGCCATCTCAAGACGGCAGATACGGATGGAAGCCGCCACCCGGCTGAAGTTGGACCGGGGCCGACTTTGATCGAATCACCGCCCAGGCTGTTCACCATCGCAAAGCCGTGCTCGTCGGTCACGTCATCGCCGATGAACACCGGCGGCCTGCCACGGAACGGCGCTTCTCGCATGAACGCTCGTATCGCGAGCCCTTTATCTCTGCCCGCGGGCGCCAGCTCGACGACCCGTTTCCCGCGATGCACACAGTACTGATCGCCCAGAGATCTCTGCACCCTGTGCACGACCCGATGGGCGAGGCTCGCCAACTGAGGCGCTCGACGATAATGCAGCGCCAACGTGAGCCCTTTGTCCTCGAGCAGCAACTCGGGGTGCCGTTCGACGACGATACGCAGCAAGTCTCGACCCGCATCCAGTGCCCGCGCTGATACGCGATGCCGGGTGACAACGCCGTCAGCGGATCGGCGCTCGTGACCGTGCTGGCCCGCAATTGGCAAACGTCGTCGCGGAAAGAGGCGATCCGCGTCGGCGATCGAACGTCCCGTGATGAGGGCGACAGCGCCTCCAGAGGATTGATACAGCGCTTCCACCAAGTCTGGTAGCGCCGGATGCAGCTTTATGGTCCGTGGTGTGTCCGCCAGGTCCACGAGAGTGCCGTCGATATCAAGGAAGTATGCGACACCTGTGACCGTGAGCGTCATGCGCTCTGATCGACCACGGACACCAGATCTGGCCGAGCGTCGCGAGTGCCCAACCGATCCAGCAGTCGCCGCCGTTTGCGCATTCCTGCCGCATCGATCAACATGCGTCCCGCCCAGCGAAACACGTTGAACTCCGCCACCAAGCCGCGCATCAGCCGCATCCGGGCGCGCTGTTCACGTTCGGGCATCTGGAGCGCGGCCTGCAGCGCCGCCGCACACTGGTCGGTGTCGTACGGATTGACGATGATGGCCTCGGCGAGTTCACGCGCCGCGCCTGTAAACTGGCTCAGCACCAGGACGCCGCGTTCGTCATCACGCGACGCCACAAACTCCTTCGCAACGAGGTTCATGCCATCGTGCAGGCTGCTGACCATGCAGAGTTCAGCTGCTCGATAGTACTGGTGTACAGCGTCCGGCTCGTGGTGTGTGGATAGCAGGATGATGGCCGGAACGCTGCTGGCGTCGGCGAAGCGCGCGTTGATCCGATCAACCAGGGCATGGACCCGAGTCTGATAGTGGTCGTACTCCTCGATGCCCCCGCGCGTCGGTGCGGCGATCTGAATGAAGGTGAACCGGCCGACCCATTCGGGCCACCGTTCCAGCAACCCCTCCACCGCTCGCAGCCGCTCCTCGATGCCCTTGGTGTAGTCAAACCGGTCGACGCCGACGCCAATCGCCTGGTTGTCCGGCAGCCCGTGGCGGCGTCTCACCTCGGCCCGGCACTCCGCGACCGGAGTCGCCGCCAATTCTGGGGACAGGGGCCACTCGATTGAGATGGGATACCGCTTCACAGACGTCAGTTCGCGGCGGTAGGACACGCCAAACGTCTCGCGATCGACCCGTGCTTCGAGCTGCCGATCAACCGTGTCGACGAAGTTGTTGCAATGAAACTGAGTATGGAATCCGAGAATGCTGCTACCGAGCAACCCATCGAGCAGTTCCTCGCGCCACGGACAAATCGCGAAGGCTTCTGGATTCGGCCACGGAATGTGCCAGAACGTAATGATGGTCGCGGCAGGCAGCGCTTCACGGACCATGCGCGGCAGCAGTGCCAGGTGATAGTCCTGGATGAGCACGATCGGATCCGGCGCAGTGGCCTCCTTGACGACCGCTTCGGCGAAGATGCGATTGACGCGCATGTACTGCGTCCAGTCCGATGTCCGGAACGTCGGGCGGACGTGAGCGATGTGACAGAGCGGCCACAAGCCCTCGTTCGCGAAGCCATAGTAGTAGCCGGCTTCCTCCTCCTTGGTCAGCCAGACACGTCGCAGCCGGTAGCCCGGTCGATCAGGCGGAACGTCAATACGATTGTGACGATCAACGACATCTCGATCGGCGGAGCCGCTGCCGTGAGCGATCCACGTTCCAGAGCAAGTGCGCATGATCGGCTCGAGCGCTGTCACCAAGCCGCTTGCCGGACGCCTGACTTCGATCGCCCCACCGTTGTGCATGTGAATGTAGGGTTCGCGATTCGACACCACAATCACTTGCTGACCGCGCAGCTCGTGATGCAAGACGGCCCGAAGTGCTTCGGGTGACCACGCGAACCGGTCTTCGTCACGCGGCCGGCGCTCAGACTCGATGTCGCGAATCAGTTCGCGCAGGTCGCGCGCCAGCGGCTGAAATTCCGGCACGTCCGGTCCGTTCGACGCTCGGAGCAACCCCTCTCCGCGCAGCAGCGCGCGCATGCCCTTCTCCCACCCCCTCCAACTGAATTGGGCAATCACCACCGTTAGCAGGGACACAATGACGCCCAGCCCAACGAACAGGGCGAACACGTAGCGTCGCGTCTCCTCGCTGCGACGCGTGACGAAGCTCATGTCGTGGAGCAGCATGAGGTCACCGGCTGCCCGGTTGTCGTGGACCAGTGACCGCACCGACATCAACAGCGGTCCCTGAGCGCTCGGCAGGATATGCCCGGGCTGCCCCGTGAAGGCGGTGAGGTCGGCGCATTGCACGTCAGGTGGCACCGTGCCGGCCGACAGCGGCGTCGCCAGGGTCGACTCGCAGAAGGCCACTCCGTAGACGCGCTCGTCTTCTGTAATGCGCGTCAGCGCCTGGACGACCCGCACAGTGTCGCCGGAACGAATCGAATTGGCGATCGGCTCGCGCACCGTATTCGCAATCAGGCTGGCGCGGATATCGAGATCGCGCATGAACCAACGCACGGTGAGCCCGTCCACGAGCGGCAACACCGCGTAGGCGAACGCTGCCAGGACGAGCAGCAAGGGAAGGATGAATCGCAGGGAGAGCCGCACGGTTATCTGTGACCTACGCTATCGGCCCTTTCCTGACTGCCACGATGCATTTCAACGGTTGGCAGGGGCCACGTTCTCTCACCACCTTCCCAGCCTACGACATCCCGCCCACCGCTGAGCATCCTGTAAACACCGGAGGCGAGCAGGAGCCCCCCCGTAAAGTCCGGCCTTCTCCCTTGTTCACCCGATGGTTCGCCCGGTCCAGGGGCGGAATACTGGGAACAGGAGCCGCACCCATAGAGGGCCTCCCGAACATGGGTGGCACACAGCGCCGGGCCCGTCGACGCTGCTACCGTCGACGCATTTGCGGCCTGCTGTGCCGCCCGCCAACCATCGCCCTTGGAGGCTTCATGTCGACCCGACTGGCCGAGGAGTGGGGTGTTTCCGCTATCGCACTCGCGATCTTGTTCCTCACATTAGTTGGCCTCACGCACCTGCTGCTGCGTTGGTGGCTTCGACGGCAGTCCCGGCGCTATGAGGCAGGAGCGCGCTGGCTGCCGGTTGAGGAGGCGCGCTGGCGCCGATGGCTGACCCGGGCGGTCGACGAGATGCTTGCACCCATCGCCACGCTGGTCTGGATCCATGGCGTTTCGTTTGTTCTCGATCTCGCCATTCGCGACGCTACGCCGGCCACTGTGGCGGCAACCGCTTTAGCCGGCCTTGGTTGGTTCTACGCTGTGAGCATTCTGTGCGCGTTGTTCTGGTTGCTCTGGCGGGTCGGCGGCATCATTGAGCTGTTCCTGCTCTCACTGTCGGCACGAGCCGACACGTCATGGGACGACCTGCTGTTGCCGCTCGCTGGTAAGACGGTTCGACGCGCTCTTCCACTCCTGGCCCTGATTATGGGCGCACCAGCACTGTCAGTGTCCCCCGCGTTCGCCGAGGTAGTCCGGAATGCCTCCAGCCTGTTACTGATCGGGGTGGTCGCGTTCATCATGTTTCAGGTCGTTGATGTGGCTGCGGCCTTCGTGCTCCAGCAGCATCGCCTGGACGTCCCCGACAACCTCCAGGCGCGTGCCATTCACACGCAGGTGATGGTACTGAAGAAGGTCGCGTTGACCGTGATCGGCGTGTTCACCCTGGCGTCGATGTTGATGGTCTTCGAGTCGGTACGGCAGTTTGGCGCCAGTATCCTCGCGTCGGCCGGCATCGCCGGCGTTGTTGTCGGGTTGGCGGCCCAGCGCAGCATTGCAACGTTGCTAGCGGGGTTCCAAATTGCATTGACTCAGCCGATCCGTGTCGACGACGTCGTGATAGTCGAGAACGAGTGGGGCCGAATCGAGGACATCACCCTCACTTACGTTGTCGTGCGAATCTGGGACCAGCGACGTTTGATTGTGCCGATGACGCATTTTATCGAGCGGCCATTCCAGAACTGGACGCGATCGTCTTCCGAGATCCTGTGCGCGGTCACGCTGTATCTCGATTATTCAGTGCCGGTCGCGACGCTGCGCCGGGAGCTTACGCGGATTTTGCAACAATCACGATACTGGGACGGTCGCGTCAACGTTCTACAGGTCACTGACACGCGGGAGCACACCGTCGAGGTCCGTGCGCTGGCGAGCGCCGCCGACGCGTCCTTGGGGTGGGACCTCCGCTGTGAGGTTCGGGAGCAGCTCATCGCGCTCGTTCAACGCGACTATCCGGACAGCCTGCCACGCATCCGCGCGACATTCACAGCGGACCCGACGGATCGCGCGACGATGTCGTCAGCCACAAAGACCGCGTGACGTGGCAGGAGCTCAGCGTAGCGATTTCGCGGTCAGTCGCCTGCAGCCTTTGCCGCAGGCTCCTCGCGAGCGGCCGCGGTGAGCAGCATAAGCAGACGGGCGTATCGGGCGTCCGCATCAGCCAGTCGAGCGGCGTACTGTGCCGTCGTAAGCTTCTGATCCTTCGGCTCGCCGTTGAACAGGGTCTGCGTGACGCCGTCTTCATACAGGACGTCGAACGACCCCCCCTCTGGCCGGACGTTCGAGACACCGTCGGCGCCGGAGTCCTGCACGAAGAACTTGTGCCGTGGGGTGGGCGTGCCCTGCAGGTCCAGATAGACGTCGCGATATTGTCGGCTGGCGATCCGGTGAGTCAGGCCGTCGACGGAAGGATGGCGGGCACTGACCACGAGCAGCTGACCACCTTGCACATGCAAAGCCGCGACGAAAGTGCCGGCCTCCGCCGGATCCGCGGCGGCAATGCTCTCCAGGTTCGCGAGGTCGAGGGCACGAATTAGCTCGCGGGCGGCCTCAGGCGACAAGAATCGCTGCGCGGATCCTTCACCTGGGAATCCGAAGATCGCCAGGGTTGTCAACAGGAGCATCCATGACGACCTCCGTCTCATGCCTGCCTCCTTTACCAATGCACGCCGTACGCTTTAACGCTGTCGAGGGCTTGTCTTCATGGCCACGCGTCGTTGCGGTTCACTCGGGACCGTGCGCGTCTCCCCGACGCGCGCTCGCCGGTTGTCTGCATCTCTCGCATGCGACGCCGCTGCTCAGGAGATAGAGTGCGGTACATCTTGAACAGCATCAGTGACCGGCTCGCGTTCCGTTTGGCCCGCATTGCCTCCAGCTCGTCGACCGCCGACCGCCAGCGGAGTTCGTCGAGAGCGGCGGGCCCAATCGCCTGCTCCGTTCGACTTTCAAGTAGGTCCAGGGCGTTCCCAAGCCGACGTTGTTCCGCCTGCGTGGAGGCGAAAAGCCCTTCCAGGATCTTGACTTGAGCAGCCGTCAGGCTCAGCTCCTGCTGCACGGTCGGATCCCGCCACCACCTGTATTCATCCGCCTCCGTCGCCACGGCGTGTAGCGCGACAAGGCAGATGAGCACGGCGCCGGCAGCCACTACGGGCAGCCAGCGTCTCATTGACCGGTTGAAGCCGACCCTTCATCGGCCGCCTTCTTCATGTCCAGCGTCAGGGTCCCTGGAGCCAACGACAGGTTCGAGACGAATGCGCCCCTGTAGAGTTCGTACAGCGCCTGTCGTTCATCCGGAAACTCGTCGTACAGAATCGGCATGATCTGGTAGTCGGCCCCGGCGACGACCGGATTGATGACGTGCACATAGGCGACATTCCCGTCGGGTAGCGGGCTCTTGACTCTCATCACCTTCCAGCCGGCCAGTTGCTGGCGTCGAACAGGGTTGGCCGACTTGGACAGGGCTCCGCGAAGCTTCGCCATGACCCGCTCGAAGTCTTGTGTCTTGTCAGCCTTTATCGCCATCGTCCACAGGGCAATGTCGCCGTCGAGCGTGAAAGCCGGCGACTGCGCCCGTACGGACACTCCGCCCATGGAATCAAAGGAAGCCAGAACCGTTAGGGCCATCGAGGCCAAGAGCCGTAAGCGCATGATCCCCTCCGCGAGCAATCTGTGCTGTCGTCCGTCGTGGCGGGCCCTCGGGACGCCGAGCCGCCACCGCACTCCGTCCAAAGTAGACGCTAACGAGCGCCTTAAGGCCATCCGGTCAACAGGGGATGATAGGAAGCCTCTTGGGGGAGGAATGGACGGGTTTCGACCCTAGGCAGCCGAGCGCACGTCCCGTCTTGACTGGATGTCTCGGGCCGTTCGAACGGAGTACGCTGGACACATGCAGGGGACGTCGTCGTGAGACTTAGGACTTGGCCCGTCGCGGCGCTCGGATTGGGCCTCCTTCTCATGCTGATCGTCGTGTCGGTCTTGACGCTGTCGCGCAAGGCACAGGACATCTACACGAAGCTCGATCAGCTGAATACGCACCATCACGACGTGGACGTCAAGCTCCGGCGTCTCCGCTCCGACGTCTACCTGTCAGGAATCTTCATTCGCGACTACCTTCTTGACATCGCCCGAGAGCATGGCCCCGAGTATCGGGAACGCTTGGCAGAGCTGCGCCGGGCGACCCTGACGACCGCGAACGAGCTTCGCACCATCGACACGAGTCATGCGACGCGCATCGAAAGCCTCGTCACACGGCTCGACGATTATTGGAGGACCTTCGAACCGCCGTTCGATTGGACCAGCAACGAGAAGATCTTTCGCAGCGCCAGATTCCTTCGGCAGGAAGTGGTGCCGCGCCGGGAAGCGATCCTCGAGATCGCGCGCGATATCGAAGGGCTGAACGACGCGAATCTCGCCGCCCAGCGGGCCGAGGTTGCCCGCCAGCAGAACGTGTTCCGTGTTGATCTCCAGCGGCTGCTCTGGCAGACGGTTCTGCTCGGCGTCGTTGTCGCCGTGGCGGCGGTGATCCGGCTGCGGCTGGTCGAGCGCCGATCCGAGGAGCAACGGTCACTTGCCGAGGCCGCCGAGCGCCACACGCGCCTGCTGTCGCACCGACTGGTCGCCGCCCAGGAAGATGAACGGAAGAACCTCTCGCGAGAACTGCACGACCACGTGGCGCAGGTGCTGACTGCGTTGCGGATGGAGCTCGGCCGAATCGAGCGGACGACACCTCTGGCGACCGCGCGAGCCGGCAGTGCGGTGGCCGAGTGTCGCAGGCTCATCGATCAGATGTTCAAAACCGTGCGAGACCTCGCGCTCGGACTGCGCCCGAGCATGCTCGACGATCTGGGCCTGCAACCGGCTTTGGAGTGGCACGTCCGCGACTTCAACCAGCGCTACGACGTGACCGTCGAGCTCTCCTTGTCGGGAGAACTGGATGTGCTCCCCGATCGACATCGGACTTGCATCTATCGCGCCGTGCAGGAAGCACTCACCAACTGCGTCCGTCACGCCCAGGCACAGGTCGTCCACATCGTCGTCACCCGCCGCGGTGAGCGGGTCCGCGTATCGATCAGTGACGACGGCGCCGGTTTCGACACGGGTCGTCGCGAGGGCCTCGGCTTACGGGGCATCGAAGAGCGTGTGAAGGAGTTGGACGGTGTCATGAGCCTGAGCAGCGCGCCTGGCGAGGGCACGACGGTGTCGATTGAACTGCCTCTGCCTGCCGGCGAAAGGACGGACGACCTTGCGCGTGCTGCTAGCTGACGACCACGGAATCGTCCGACGCGGCCTGAGAGCGTTGATCGAAGAGGCAGGGCTATCGGTCGTGGCCGAGGCGGCGGACGGGCTCGAAGCGGTCCGGTTGACCGAGGAGCATCGTCCCGACCTGCTGATCGTCGACATCGGGATGCCCCGATTGAATGGCATTGAAGTGACGGCGCGATCGCAGAAGTTCGAACGGGCGCCCGGCGTGTTGATTCTCAGCATGCATGCGGACGAGTCCTACATCATCCGTGCTCTGGCAGCTGGTGCCCGAGCGTATTTGCTCAAGGATGCGACTGACGAAGACCTGCTGCCGGCCGTACGTGCGGTCGCCGCTGGCAAGCATTTCTTCAGCCCCGCGGTGACATCCGTGTTGGTGGAGAACCACGTTCGGACGCTGCAGAAGCGCGGGCTGTCAGACTCCTACAACCTGCTGACGGACCGCGAGAAGGAAGTGCTGCAGCTGTTGGCTGAGGGCCGCTCCAACAAGGAAGTGGCGGCCGCTCTCGACCTGGGCGTGTCGACGATCGAGACGCATCGCGGCAACCTGATGCACAAATTGAATCTCCACAACACCGCTGAGATCGTCTTGTACGCGGTGCGCAAGGGGCTGATTAGGTGAGTTGACGCGTGTCCGCGCCACCGTCAACTTCTAGTCGCAGGTTCCAACCCCGCCCTCCTCTCTTTCTGTCGCGCCACACTCCTCCTCTATGGACCGGGCTGCCGTGGCAGAGAGCTCCGGTGAATCCCGGTTGTGTCCTCCGGTTGATGGGGGAGATCGCATCAAACGCATTCGGACTCGATGTAACATCCGCGCCCCAATCGCTTCTGGTACGTGTTATCGGCCAGTTCGTAAGACGCGAGGAGGATGAGGATGAAGAGGAGGAGAGAGATGCGCAGCGTCCCTTCTGTCATTGCAACGGTCTGGTTGGCGCTCGCTGTCGCAATCGTCGCGATCGTGCCAACGTTGGCGTCGGCGCAGTCGATAGCCGGTGTGGTGCGCGACGGCTCCGGAGCCGTGCTTCCTGGCGTTACCATCGAAGCCACCAGCCCCGCCCTGATCGAGAAGGTCCGCACGGCCGTGAGCGACGGCGCAGGTCAGTACCGGCTGGACAGCCTGGCGGCGGGCGTGTATTCGATCACCTACACGTTGCCCGGCTTTTCCACGGTGAAGCGCGACGGCGTGCAGATGCAGACTGGCGTCACGGTGACGCTCAACGCCGACATGCGCGTTGGCGGACTCCAGGAAACGATCACGGTCACCGGAGAGACCCCGGTGGTGGACGTGCAGAACAGCACGCGCGTGCAGCAGGTGCTGAGCGACGAAGTGTTGGCTGCGCTGCCCGCGTCCCGCGGCTACGGGAACCTGCTGGCGGTGTCGTCCGGCATCCAGTCCAACGGCACGCAGAGCGGCGGCACCAACCCGGGGATGATCTTCTTCACGTCCCGCGGCGGGCGCAGCAACGAAGGCACCGTGCAGGTCGACGGCATGAACGTCGGCTCGGCGTTCAACGGTGGCGGCGTGGCCGGCTTCGGCTACGACACGGTGAACGCGCAGGAAGTGCAGCTGACCGTGGCGGGCGGGCTGGGCGAGGCGGACCGCGGCGGGCCGCAGTTCAACATTATTCCCAAGAGCGGCGGCAACACCTTTTCCGGGACCTTCTTCTCCAACCTGTCCGGCACCTGGTCGCAGAGCAACAACGTGGACGACCAGTTGCGCTCGTTCGGCATCCCCAACCCCACCAAGCTCATCCGGAACTGGGATACCAGCGTTTCGGTGGGCGGGCCCATCAAGCGGGACCGCGTGTGGTTCTACGGGACCACGCGCACGTTCGGTGAGTACACCGACATCGCCGGCCGCTTCGGGAACCTGAACGCGGGCAACCCGGCGCGGTGGGACTACATCGCCGACCAGAGCCTCGCGTCGCGCACGGCCAACAGCCGTAAGAGCCTGGCCGGCCGCATCACGGCTCAGCTCTCGGAGCGCAACAAGGTCAGCGCCTCCATCGACAAGCAGTTCGTCTGCGCCGGCAGCACGTACACCACGGACGGCGAGGGCTGCCGTGTGCGCGCCGACGACTGGATGGGGGTGTACGGGTTCGGCACGTGGTCGCCGGAGTCCACCATGAGCCAAAACGGCCGCGACCACGTCATGCAGTTCTCCTACACGGCGCCCATGACCAACAAGCTGCTGCTGGAAGCGGCCGCGTCGCAGTTCCTGAGCAACTGGAACCCCACCGCGCCGGCTGGCGCGCTGAATCAGGAGCCATTCATCCCGGTGGCGGAGCAGAGCATCGCCGGCGGCGTGCCCGTGCCCAACATGGTGTACCACGGCTACGCCGGCCTGAACAACAACTACCAGACGCACAACACCTGGCGGGCGTCGGCCTCCTACGTCACCGGCGCGCACAGCATGAAGGCGGGCTATCAGGGCGCCTACGAAGTAACCGACATCTTCGGGGACTTTGCCGACCACGGGCTGCAGTACCGCTTCCTGGCAGGCGTGCCCAACCAGATCACGCAGCGCATCACGCCGTGGCGGCAAGCCAACCGCACGCGATGGGACGCCTTCTACGTGCAGGACCAGTGGACCCGCAACCGGCTGACGCTGCAGGGCGCGCTGCGCTACGAAAAGGCGTGGAGCTTCTTCCCCGAGGGGTTGAACGGGCTGCAGGGCGATAGCCGGTTCGGCGGGCCCAAGCGCACGCTGGACAGTGCCAAAGGCGTCAGTGCGTACAACGACATCGCGCCGCGCATGGGCCTGGCCTACGACGTGTTCGGCAACGGCAAGACGGCCATCAAGGTCAACCTGGCGAAGTACTGGCAGTATGCCGCCAACGACGGGGTGTACATCGGGACCAACCCGGCCGCCACCTTCGCGCAGACGGCCACCCGCGCGTGGAATGACGCCGACCGGGATTTCGTACCCGACTGCAACCTGGACACCGCCACGGCCAACGGCGAGTGCGGCGGCCTGAGCAACGGGGCCTTCTTCGGGTTCCGGGACACCGGATCGGTGGCCAGCACGGCCACGGTGGTCAGCCCAGACCTGCTTGGCGGCTGGAACGTGCGGCCGTATGACTGGCAGTTTGCGGCGTCGGTGCAGCAGCAGGTGCTGCCCCGGATGTCGGTGGAGTTCGGCTACAGCCGCCGGTCCTGGGGCAACTTCACGTTCACCGACAACAGGGCCGTTGGTCCGGCGGACTTCGATCAGTATCGGTTCACGGTGCCGAACCACTCGGACCTGCCGACGAGCGGCCAGACGTTGAGCTACTACATGCTGAAGCCCACGGCCTTCGGCCGGGTGGACAACTACCTGGCGCCGGCCAGCGACTACGCCGATCCCACGTTCTATTGGCAAGGTGTCGAGATGACGGTCAATGCCCGCATGAACAACGGCCTGACGCTGCAGGGCGGCTTCACCGCCGGCGGTGGCGTGCGCGACCTGTGCGAAATCGCCGCGCAGTTGCCCGAGCTCTACTCGCAGCCACTGGGGATGCTCCAGAACCGGAACGTGGATGCGTGTCGCGTCGAGGAGCCGTGGCTGCCGGCGTGGCGTGGACTGGCGAACTACGTCGTGCCGAAGGTCGACGTACAGGTCAGCGCCATCATGCGGTCGATGGCCAACGTCGCGGCCACCAACGACCCGGGGTCAAACGGCCTGTCGCAGAGCGCCAACTACTTCGAGCCGGCGGCCAACATCGTCGCGCAGCTCGGACGTCCCGTCGCGGGCAACGCGCCGCAGGTCACGCTGGATCTGACCCGCCTCGGGGACGTCTACCCGTCGCGCATCAACAACGTGGACATGCGGGTGTCAAAGATCGTCCGCCTGGGACGCGTCCGCGCCAACGTGGGCTTCGACCTCTACAACCTGTTGAACGCCAACACAGGCACGGCCTTCAACCAGAACTTCGGGACGAACGGCTCCACCTGGTTACGGCCGAACGCCATCCTCAATCCGCGATACGCACGCTTCAACGCGACTATCGACTTCTAGCCGCCACTGACTCTTCCTCGGAACGCGTCGCCTCCAGCTCTTCCAAGGGCTGGGGGCACAACTGACGATCCAACGACCGGGGTTTCCTCGTGACATCTCTTCGGTCACTCCTCGGTTCAATCGAGGTATTCGTCGGCCCTGCGCGCTACGGGTGCTCGGAGGCGTATCCTAAGTTCATGGAGCCAAGGACGCTCGTCGGGCTAGCTGTCTGCGGGGTGTTGGTGTGGGCCTTGAGCACGACTGCCATTCCCGGATGGATACTGGGCGCTGTGATTGCCGCCACGTTGGTGCTCTGCATCCCCCTTGGCGTCAGGCGTTTTCGAGTGGAGCGGAATCTAGCCCGCATGGTCTGGCGCGCACTGACGCCGCGTTAAGGAACCATCCATGCCTAAGGAACGGAAGGGCCAGAAACGCCCAGCTGACGTGATCGTCAAGCCGGCGCCTCAGTCACACTGAGACGCTTTACCCAACGTTGCGCTGCGGATCTATTGGCCGTCAGAAAGCTGCTACAGTCCGTCTCGCGTGGCCGTCATCGACGTTCACTCCTTCGGCTTTACGTATCCGCGCGCCCACCGTCCGGCCGTTCGCGACGTCGCCTTCTCGGTCGAGCCCGGCGAGATCTTCGGATTACTTGGCCCAAGCGGTAGCGGCAAGAGCACCACGCAGAATGTTCTGGTCCGTTTACTGGATGGCTACGAGGGCCATGTCGCCGTCCTAGGCAGAGACCTGCGCGCCTGGGATAAGAGCTACTACCGCCGTATCGGCGTCGCGTTCGAGGCCCCGAACCACTACTTGAAGCTGACAGCACGGGAAAACCTGCAGCTCTTCGCGGGGTTGTACGGTGGCGACACGGAAGATCCCCGTGCTCTACTGGAGCGCGTCGGACTGGAACAGGAGGCCGACAAGCTCGTCGCGGCGTTCTCGAAGGGTATGCGAGGGCGTCTAACAATTGCGCGCGCGCTTCTGCACCGACCTGGACTCCTGTTTCTGGACGAACCGACCGCGGGGCTCGACCCGGTCACCGCGCGCAAGATCCGACTGGTCATTCGGGAGGCCCGTGACAGCGGCGCTACCGTGTTTCTCACGACCCACGATATGGTCACAGCGAATGAGCTATGTGACCGAGTGGCTTTTCTGGTGGATGGCCAGATTGCGGCGCTTGATTCGCCACGCTCGTTGCGGCTCGCGTACGGCAAGAAGCTGATCCGTGTCGAGGCCGTGTCTGATGGGACGCGCATCGCGCGCGAGTTCGAGGTCGATACTCTGGCCGACGACGCAGACTTTGTTGGGCTTCTTCGGTCAGGTACCATTGAGACGATTCATACGCTCGACACCACACTCGAGGAGGTGTTCGTCCGCGTCACAGGAAGGACGCTCGCTTGACGGCGCTCCTCGCCGGGCTCCGGTGGGATGTCATCGTCCAGGCGAGGAACGGTTTCTATTGGGCGAGCGCGTTCCTGATCATCATCATCAGTGCGCTCCTTCTGTGCATACCGGAGGGCGCCCGCACCAATTCCGCCCTTTGGGTACCGGCCGTCATAGCCATCAATCTCCAGATCACCACCTTCTTCTTCGTGGCCGGATTGATCCTTCTCGAGCGCGACGAGGGGACGCTCAACGCGCTGGCTGTGTCCCCGCTTTCGCCTTCCGGTTATCTGGCGATACGGACCGTGAGCCTGACCGGACTCGCTGCCGCCGAAACAATCGCCATCGTGTGGATCGGGTTCGGAACCGGTGGTTCATGGTCGTTGATTCTCGGCGGAACCGTGGCGCTGGGCGTCATCTATACGGGTTTCGGCGCAGCCGTCGCCACCCGCTATGACTCGGTAAACGCCCTGCTGCTTCCGGCTTCTGCCTTCGTTGCATTGCTGCTCTTGCCCCTACTACCTCACTTCGGACTTGCGCCGCGTCTGCCGTTCTTCGTTCACCCACTCGAACCGCCGATGACCCTGATTCGAGCTGGCTATGGCGTCATCGACCCACTCGAGGTCACATTTGGGCTCCTCGGTTCGTTCGGCTGGAGCGCGCTCGCGTTTGTGTGGGGACGGACTCGTGTCCGTGCGCTCATGCACAACATGCGGGCCTCAGGAGGTCGATGAACGCCGCCGTGTTTCGCGCGCTCATCTATGCCGATTCGCGTCTGCTGTGGCGCGATCCGCTTCTCGGATGGATCCTCGCCCTTCCGATCGGACTAGCGCTGCTGCTCAGGGCGCTAATTCCACGAGTGCAGGCAGAGCTCCTGGCCGGAACGGGCTTCGATCTCACACCGTACCATCCCCTCGTGATGGGCGGCTATTTGATGACGGCACCCGGAATGGTCGGGATGGTCATTGGGTTTCTGTTCCTGGACGAGCGTGACGCTCGGACACTGACGGCGTTGCGGACGACGCCGCTGTCGATGCGTCATTACGTTGCGTATCGCCTCGCGCTTCCTCTGTTGCTCGGAACCGCATCGACGCTGATTGGTTACCCACTCACAGGACTTACGCCAATTGCCTTTTCGTCTTTGTTGCCAATCGCCATTGTCGCCGGGTTTTCCGCGCCACTCCTGACGCTCGTGCTCGCGGTTGCGGCGCCGAACAAAGTCGCAGGATTCGCCGTGGTGAAGGTCATGAACGCGGTGAATCTGCTGCCGGTCGTGGCGTCCTTCGTCCCTCGCCCTCTGCAGTTCGTCGCCGGGCTCGTCCCGACGTACTGGCCAATGCGGGCCCTCTGGTCCTCGGCCGCAGGTGACTCGTTTGGTGCGTATCTCGTCCTCGGGACCGTCGTTTCTGGACTTGCGCTCGCGCTTGCCGCGTGGCTTCTTGATCGGAGACTGTTGCGGCGAGCGTGGTAGATGCAACGGCCGCGGAGCGGCCGCCAGAGACTCCGGCGGGTAGCCTTGAATGGCGCAGGATCCGCCGCTAGACCAGCCGCCTGGGAGCGCGCTTTGCTCGAAGGTTCTTGTCGACGATGCCGATGATGATCGCGATGAAACCCAGCACCCTGAGAAGGTACTCATAGCCATCGGTCTCGTCGGCAACACCGGGAATCGCAATGGCGAGCTGATTCAGAACGAAGAGCGAGAACGCGACGGCAAAGTAGAGAAAGAGTCGGTCCCCGGTTCGCTTCCAGAAACGCAGGAAGAATGCACTTGCACATAAGTAGGCAAAGAGCAGCGCTCCGGCAAGCATCTCGATCATCGGTCGGTCCTAGTCGGCGTCGTAGATGAAGCCATAAAGGAGAAACATCATGCCGATCAGTGCCGGCAGGTGGCGCGCCAGCCGCAGATCGACCTCTGGAAACACCACGAGATCGAGGAACAATGCCACATTGTTCACGGTGAGGCCGATGAAGCAGATCCCACTCCACATCAACAAGCGGACGGGCCGCTGCCAGTAGGCGCGAAGTAGTAGACCTGCGCAGACGGCACTCGAAATCACCGCCACGATGTAGAGAGCGATCTTGATGGCGTTCACGACTCATCCTCTCGCAGTTTGAAGGCATCTGCGAACGACTGAATCTTGCTGTCGGCAATTCGGTAGATGGCACGAATGAGCGTCACTGGCTTTTCGTTGTACGCGCGTGCGAGCTCTCCGACGCATGCTTCTAACTCCGGGGATGGATCGTATCGAAACTCCCCGTTCGTCTCAGCCAGCAGTGATGTTTTGGCGAAGAGAACCAGGTACTCTCGCATCGCCGGAACGGTGACAACCACTGGCCGAATCGCCACGACCGTCTCCTCCGGAGACCACTGCCCGTCTGGGTGGGCAGCGAAGAACAGCAACACCTCTGCCGCCTGATAGGTTGGAATGCAGAGCCTTATGAACTGCAGCAAAGTATCAGGCAACGGCGTGGGCATAGGGGTCGATGTCATCCTGGGGCCTATCGCGACACGCACGGAGCTGCGCTCGAAATGGCGGTCTGACTGAGGCGCCGGCTCGGCGATTCTCGTCCGTCATCTCGACCAGGCTCTCGGAGACTGGCCGTCATATCAGCCGAAACACAGCCGCGGCGATGACTGTGGGTAGGAGCGCTCCGCCCAGTAGGCCGAGCGGTGAAATCGCGCCGTCGAAGAAGCGACCCAGCAGCGCCTGGCCGGCCGGGTTCGGGGCGTTTGCGATCACCGTCAAGCCACCGCCAACTACGGCGCCCTGGACGACCGCCAGCTTCAGCTCGTCGCCGAGATTCGGGACGAGCGTGGCCAAAAGCGTGATGAGCGCGTTGTCGTTGACGGCTGTCAGGGTTGCGGCCCCGAAAAACAATGGCACCTCAGAGAGCCTGCCGAGAACGGGGGTGATCCACCATCCCTGCAGTCCGCCGTGAATAACCAAACCCGCGAGGAAGAATCCAACCAGCAACGGAGTCTTCAACTCCATTCGGCTCTGGTACGGGGAGGTGGCCCGGGCGAACCCTAAGAAGAACAGAAACCCTCCTAAAAACAATGCTGGAAAGTGCGCGTTGAAGACGGTCCAGGCCATGAACCCGAGGTGCACGGCAACGACCCAGGGCGGGACGGGCAGCAGCGCCGACCCAACCGCGTCGTCGTCGGGTTGCTCGACTTCTGGCACCGGCGATCGGGCCGCAAGACCTCGCAGTTCCTGGCTGAAAAGCATGAAGTAGACCGCCGTCGACATCACGATCGCCGTCACGGCGCGCCAGCCGAAATTCACGGCCATGAAGGAGAGGCCCCATCCCCACGTCCGCGCCACCATGAGCACGGGTGGTGCCGCGAACTGCGTCAGGGTCCCACCGATGGAGACGTTGACAAACAACAGCCCCAGCGTCGCGTACTTCAATCGAGACGAGGGCTGCAGGTCGTAAAACTGTCGGGCGAGCAAGAGAGCGCAAATGGTCATCGCCGCCGGTTCGGTGATGAACGAACCCAGCACCGGACCGATCGTCAGGATCGCGACCCACCAGGCGGCAGGTGTCGCACCACCTCCGGCCGCCACGAGCCGAAGAGCCGCCTCGGCGAAGCCGATGACGGGTCGTGTCGACGCGATCGCCATGATGACGACGACGAACAAGGGTTCCGTGTAGTTGACGGTGTCGCTGACATAGTGCGTCGCGGTCGGCCAGCCGGCGAACGCCGTGATCGCGACGAGGAGCACCACGGCCCACAAGCCGAACACCACCTCGACTTCCCCCAAGAAGTGCAGCACCTCGGCGCGCAGACTCGGCAACCGCGGTCTTCCGTGCGCGCGTGCCTCCTCATCGTGCCGGTATTGCAGCCGATGTGCGAGCCCGGCGAATCGCGCCGCCGCAAATGTGTGAAGAATCGCCAACAGGAACACACCCGTGGCGATGGCATTGAACGGCTCGACCTGCGCGCGCATGGCGAGGTCGTTCGCCAATGTCTGATCCACCGCGGACGGGTAAGTCTCCAGCGCACGCGGAAACTCTGTGACCGCGGTTGTGTCGTCGTCCATCAACTTGCGCTACGGGAGTGAGCAGGCCCAAGGTTCAACGAGCGGGCTCATGGCTTCCGAGGCTCTCCGTCAGGGCCACGCGTGCTGCAGCATCGCGTGCTTTCAGTCCCGCGAGCATGAACAGCAACAGGCCGACGAGCAGAAGGACGTGCACGAGGTCACCAACGCGGTAGAGCCCAAGAACGCCGAGGAGCCACGCAATCAGCGACACGAACGCAGCCTTGAACAACATCACGCCTCCAGAACGCTGACGACGAGAGACGCAAGTTCGGCTGCGGATTCAGTGACAAGGCGAGACGGCCGGCAGTCCTGGCTACCCGCAGGATGGGCGCGAAAGCGAGCGACTGGCGCGACGAAACCCGCGCGAGTCCTCGAAGCGTGCTCCCGTTCTATCGCGACGAGTTCAGGTGGGACTACGTTGAGACGCGTGAAGATCGAACCTGGGGACGATGTGCGGGCCAATCTTGACAACTGGAATCCTCCTGGTCGGGAAGCGACCATGAGGATGGCGGCCCGACCATCCAGTTGCCTGCAGCGGACGCCGCTGCACCCTTCGAGCTCTCAACTGCGACTAGTATAACGCGCTTACATGAGGTCGTGCGTTCGACCACTCGGATCTCGGCGCCATTCAGGCGAACGTCACCGGTGGTCCTTCGCGCCGAAGGCCCCTTCGGCTGTCGTCAGATCCTAGGGCCTTAGGCGGCGCAGGTGCCCGGCAAATTCGCGTCCATCCACGACAGACGTTTGCTCAAGAGCACCTTCAAATCTTCGTGTCCCCCGTGGTGTCCGTCCTCACGAAGGTCGCTCCAGCGAGCCACATCTCTGGGCAGCGCCACAGCCAGCTGCTCGACCCACCCGTCGATCATCGTGTGCAACGTGTCCACGTGGAGTGGGCCCTGGCGCAGCTCCTGCCAGCGGCACCTGAGGTCCTGATGAAACGCGGCGTCGGCCCACAGCCGCTCCCAGTACTCCGGTACGAACGGCACCTGGCCGGGTGGATCGTAGAGCACGTGTTCGCCGCCGAACCGGTTCATCGTGTGCCCCCACGCCTCCACGTTTCGCGCGTGTCGGAATTCGGCGGCGCCGAACGCCAGATCGAAGTCCCAAAATGGCCCGATGGCGAGTTTGTCGCCCATCGCGCGCGGCCACTTCTGCAGATAGACGCTCTTGAAGTACGCGTCTGGGTTCATGGACAGCTCTTGCATCAACGCGAAGTCCACCCAGGAAGGGAGATGCAGCCACTGACGATACCCGGCGTGGGCGTCGTTCCATTTGCCACTTCGCATGAGGGCCTCGAAACGGCTCACATGGTCGCGCAGGTAGGCTTTCTGGGCGCCGGTGATCTGGTCGAACCGGGGGTAGTGATAGGAATACACCGTCGGGGTGACCGGGGACACCCAGTCTCGAGCCACCTGGTCCGTCGGACGCCCCTCGCCCAGGTCCATCTTGAAGATGTAGCCACCCGTAATGTCGCCGTCTGCCTCGGTCCTGGCCGGCCGCGGCAAGTTGACACGATCGTTGTCTCGACGAACCCTCTCGATCAGCACGTAAAGGCCTTGGTACTCGTCGTCGACGAACAACTCGATGAACCGGGTTCGCGGCGCGTAATGGCCGAATTGCCGCCCCAGTTCGTAGACCAGCACGTTGCGCAGGCAGGTCTGATCGAACCCACAACTGTGCAGGACCCAATCACTGCCGGGTGGCAACCCCAGCAGGGGCAGGTCCCGATCCTTCTGCCGGTGGTCGACCAGTTCGAGCCGGTACGATTTCTTGGCGATGTTGGCCGTACTATCGCCGTGAATTTCAAGCGACACCGGCGATTGCGTGGTGACCTCACGGCTCGCCAGATCCTTCAGCGAACCGTCATGGTCCTCGATCACTTGCAGCTCGCCAACGGTTTCGACACCTTTGGCAATCTGCTTACCGTTGAGATCGATCAGAAAGACGGGAAGGTTCGAGGTGCCGGCGGACCGAGCGCCTTGCTGCCGATCCGGTCTAGCGGACTGATTCGCGCTGGCGGCACTCGCGCCTCCAGGTGACCCGCCTGGTGTTCGGTTCGGTCCGACTGGAATATGACACGCGGTGAAGCTCAACAGTCCGCTGACAATCACGAGGCACCGAGTCAGCCGTGGAATCGAAGCGTTGGGCATTACTTCCGAGTATCACACGCTGAGGATCATCCGTCGAGGCACCCATCGAGATCAGTGGCACCGTCCGCTCCCCGCGTCGCCCTGCCCGGACACGGTGATGAACTCCCATTCGTACCCGTCGGCAGACAATGTCAGCTTCAGCACGCCATGAGCGAGGAGCAACAGCTCGCTGTTTGGCATCCTGTGCGTCGAGGCATGAAACGCGGCGCCTCCGGTGCCGACCACGAACTGGCGGATCCCGCGTTCGGGATCCAGGCGGCCCTCATCGTCCTGCGGCGCGAACCGTTCATACAAATGGTCGTGGGCGCCGAGCACGACTTCCGCACCGGCGTCGTACAGCACATCCCACAAGTCGCGGACCATGGACACTCGTGCGCTCGGCCCAGACGCATACAGGGGGTGATGCCAGTACGCCAGGGTGCACCGGCTCTTGCTGCGGCCCAGGATGTTCTTGAGCCACGTGACTTGTGCGGGGATGCTGGCGTTGCTGTTGAGCGACAGGACCAGCCACGGGCCCAGCTCGAAGCTGTAGTACCCCGTTCCGCCGAAACCAGCGTTCGCACCGAAGTAGTTGAAGTAGGCGCTCGCGCCCCGCTGCTCGTAGTCGTGATTGCCTGGCGTTGGGCGCGTCCGAGACCGGTGTCGTCCCCACGTAGGTTCGTAGCACGTCTGAAACTCGTACTCCGATCCCGTAGGGTACGCATGGTCGCCGAGCGTAAAGACGGTGCCGCCGATGGAATCAAGGAGCCTGGCGGTAGCTTCGGAGTTCGCGTCGCATGTCCCGATGTCTCCGGCGCCCACAAACACCTCTGTCATTCCGATCGGTGGCGGGATAACTGGATCGACAGGTGGCGGGTTTGCCGTGCCTGGAGTCGGATTGGCAGGGGTCGGGCCCACAAGCGTCTGCGAACCGCACTGAAGACACGCCAAGCACGCCGCGAGCACGGCGCCGAGCCAACGGACAGACATCTAGACTGTCGCGACCACTTGAAGACGGGAGCTGAGCGAGTTCATTGCAATCGGGCGACCGCGGAACCTGCCGACCGTGTGAACCGGTGCGCAGCTCAGCCGCAGGGTCAGTCTACCTGCTCTTTCGGCCAATCTCGCCCTACGCGAGAGGCGGACGCGGGGAGGGGCTTGACAATTGAGCCCGCTGCCCGGAACCGCGGCAAGTCTCTGGTCCACCATCCTCGTCTTTCAGACTCTGGAGCTCACGCTCGAAGGGGTATCCGGGCGGAACTCCTACTTGCGCGCGTTCACGACGCTCCTTGGCTGGGATGTGCGCCTTGGATCCGTATCTTCTCGAATCGACGCAAGCGTCTAGACTAGCGTCAACCTTCCGTGCGAATTTCCCCAACGAACCTAGACCCGGATCGCCGCTCAAGATGCACCACCATGTTGATCGTCGCCACTAGGAGACTGCGCACAACGCCGTGGGGCACCTCCACGCCACTCATCAGGTTCGAAAGCTGGAACCGACACAGCACCTGGTCGGCCTCGATCCTCATGGCATCCACCTCACGAGAACCAGGTGCGGCCGGCGACGATGCCCGCGCGCACCGCCACCAGACCCACCAGAACGCTCGCCGCGACATTGAGGGTCGCGGTCCACGCGAGCCAATCTTCCAGCAGCGCGTGGGTTTCGAACTCGAAGGTGGAGAACGTGGTAAATGCACCCAGGAAGCCGACTCCCAACGCGAGCCGGAGCGCATCTGAATTGGGAAAGACTTTGTTCGCCACGACGGCACCCAGGACCCCCAGCAAGAACGACCCGCTGACGTTGACGACGAAGGTTCCGAGCGGGAAGCGCGTGTCGAGGGCCGCGCCGAGACCGCGCGCGATGACGAACCTGGCATTGGCGCCAACGAATCCGCCAACCCCGACCAGAACGTATGGCAGCCAGGCGGACATCAGTGCGTCCTCCGTGCAGAGCTGGGCGTTGAATCGTGCGAGAACGGGAGAGGGTCGAGCGCGAAGGGATGAGGCATGCTTCCCAGCTCCAGACGAGGCCGGGAAGCATGACTCCCACGGCAGATGAACTGCTGTAGGAGTCATTGGCCGCGTGCGGGGCACGCGACGGTTTGGGGCGGACTCCACCGCCGAGAGCTTCATTATCATCACGACGCCCCCGGGTGGTCAATTCAATCGTCGCCCGCACTATCTGCTGTCACACTCATTCGAACGCGTGCCGCGACCATGCGCAATGAATCTACCCATCTCGACGGCGGTCGTCTGGCACCCCAGCCACAGTCTGTCTAGTTGAACCGCACTGTAGCGGGAGCCGGTGTCAACAGCGCGCTGGGAGACTTCTGCTACGAAACCACGACCGTCATCCTGCCGGGGTTCTTGGGCGTACTCGGCATCCCAGCCGCGGCCTTGGGGCCTCATTGAAGGTACGGCCGACGCTGTGGCCAGCTTCACCAAGATGCTCGCCGGCTACGTTGCGGACAAGCTCGGTCACCGGAAGACGCTCGTGCTGCTCGGGTACGCACTGACGCCTGTCGCGCAGCGACTTATCGCCATATCCCTTGGCTGGCCCTTGATTCTCGTGGGACGGATCGTGTCCTGGTTCGGCAAGGGTCTCCGTGGCCCGCTGCGCGACGCGATCGTGACGCAGGCGATCAGCCCGGACACGCGGGGTCGGGCGTTCGGCTTTCACCGCGCCATGGACAGGGTCGGTGGGTGGCCGGCCCGCTGCTCGGCGTCGCACTGCTCGGTTGGGCGCAAGGTCGCCAGTGGACCGACCCCGCGGGGGCCTTTCGCTTCGTGTTCTGGCTCACACTCGTTCCTGGGGTGCTGGCGGTGGTCGCGTTCTTGGCCCTGGTACGAGATCCCGAGCACTCGCCAAATCCAGGATTGACGTTCGCAGGGGCGCTGCACGCGTTGCCCGCCCGATTCAAGCGCTACCTGGTGCCGTTGGCCTGTTCGGGGCGGGCGACTTCTCACACAGCTGCCCTCGCCTTTGCCGCCCACGCAGAGAGCATCGTCGTGTTGGCGGCGCTCTTCTTCGTAGCCGGCCTGCACGTGGCCGTGCAGGAGGCGCTGGAGTCCGCCGTCACAGCCTCCATGGTAGACGCCGACACACTGGCTACGACCTACGGCGCACTGGGCGTCGTGAACGGCGCGGCCAAGTTCACTTCCAGCGCCGCCTTGGGCGTGCTGTGGACGGCCGTGTCGCCCGCGTTTGCCTTCGGTGCCGCCGCCTTGGTGATGGCGATGGGCACGATGGCTCTGACGCGTACGCGCGTCGGCACCCGGTTTGATCAACTCTTCAGCGGTTGGTCACACCGGACCGAACTCGCGGTATGAGTGCCGTCTGGTGTGCGCCGGCGCATTACGATCACGCTCTTTTGTCAAAGGCGCGGGATCCGGCGCGATGCGTGTATCACACGTGTCAAGTTTTTCACTTGGGCGAATATTTCGCGATACAACGCCATAAGTATTTACGGCTTATAGACTTGCAAATTGGCGGCAGCAATTAACCTTCCTCACGATCCGCTAGAAACGCTCAAAGACCCGGGTAGACGCACGTATTGCGCACGCGGCGCCATATACCTATCGTATATGGCATAATGGTCTCGGAGGCTCCCGAACATGCCCCGAACCGCCAAGGTCTTCATGACCAACCGCAGCCAAGCAGTCCGCCTGCCCAAGGACTTCCAGTTCACCACCGACGAGGTGCTGATCCGCAAGGTCGGCGACGACGTCATTCTCTCTCCGCGGCCTCGCGACTGGAAGTCGTACCTGGAGTCAGCGCCGGTCGCGTCCGACGCCTTCATGGCTGGTGTCGAGGACCTGCCCGTCCAGGAACGGGAGATCTGATGCCGCGCTTCATGCTGGACACGGACACGTGCTCCTACATCATGAAGCGGTCGCACCCTCTGGTGCTCAAGCGGCTTCAATCGATCCCGGTCGGCGACGTCTGCATGTCGGTGGTCACCAAAGCCGAGCTGCTGTACGGCGTCGAGGTTTCACCACGGCGGGCGCAAGACGCGGCGGCTCTGGCGGCATTTCTACCGTACGTGGAGGCCGTTGCACTCAACGAGGACGCGGCACAGCAATACGCCGAGATCCGCGCCGATCTCAAACGCCGAGGCGCGATGATTGGCGCCAACGACCTCTTCATCGCCGCTCACGCCAGGGCTCTTGGCCTCACACTGGTGACGAACAACACTGCGGAGTTCGAGCGTGTCTCAAAGCTCAGAGTCGAGAATTGGACCGCGTCAGCCCGTAGCAGAAAGCGGTAGCGCGTTCGGCAGGAACGTCGACACATTCGAGCCGGCCCCCCTGCGCGGTCCCCAGCGCAGAAGCACTTAACGAGCCGGTTCGAACAGTTCGATCGGATTCCCGTCTGGGTCCTCGATCTGCACCTGGCGACCGCCGGGGCCCACTTCCATCTCGTTGCGAAAGTGCTGGCCCGCGTCCTTCAAGCCAGCAATGAAGGCCGGAAGATCTGCGACCTTCAACACGACTCGATTCCAGCCTCCTGGCTCCTGCAGCTCTCCGTTGGGCATGGGTCTCGAGCCTGATGCCCCGGGGCCACTGAGCAGAAGCTCCCAGTCGCCGAGGGCCACGTTGGCGAACATTGGCAGTTGCTGACGTTTCAGCGTGAACCCGAGTCGTTGCGTATAGAACGCGACGGCGCCCGCGACGTCCTTAACCTGGTATCGGACGCCGTGAACTCCCTTAACGAATACGTGTTGCGCACCTTCGCTTGGCGTCGAGTTGGTCATCACCGCTCCTCTTTTCCCGGCCTCCCGCAGCCTCACGCGGTGGTCAGTTAGTGAACACTCTCGAACCGGCAGACGCGAATCGTCAGGAACCGAAGCTGCGGACCACCATCGCCACCCCGAGCCCCGCCAAGACGACCGCCAGCACTCTCCGGAACCACATGTCGGGAATCCAAGCCAGGGCACGACCTCCTAGAAGCGTTCCCAGCACGACCCCGAGGGTGGCAATAGCGATGGCTACGCCGTTGGTGATCATCTCTTGGTGTTGCGTGGCCAAATAGATGGGCATCCGCGCGCCGTCGACCACCAGCCCCACGGCGGTTGCTGTCGCGACGAGGCTCTCCTTCGAGAGACCGAAACCCAGCAGCGCCGCAGAGCGCAACCCGCCTTGATTTCCCACCAGCCCGCCGAGCGCCCCCGACAGGGCACCGGCTATCCACCCAACCTGCCCCTTGAACCGCAGCGTGCCGGCCAGGCCGCTGAACTCGCTGCCTGCGGCAAACAACAGCAGTCCACCGAAGAGCATCGTCAACCAGGGACTACTCGCCCATCCCTGAAGCAACGCCCCCACCAGCCCACCGGCGGCGCTCGTCAGGCCAAAACTCCAGAACACCCGTCGATCGACAGCTCCAGCGAGCAACCACAGTCGAAGGGCGGCCCCGACGGCGTGGGGCACCGAGACCGCTGCCACTGCCAGGCGGGTGTCGATCTGCAATGAGAGCAACGGGGTCAGCAAGCTACCGATGCCGAAGCCCGTCACGGCGGCCAAAGCTCCGGCCAGCACGGCGGCTTCAAACATGTCTGGGCACCACCCCGGGAGCATCATCTAGATTACTATCACTTTCGTTTACGACAATCGTAGTATACGATCATGTTTCCATGACTTCTCTAGACGCGAAGCTGCTGACGCGCGAGATCCTGCTGGGCTTTTGGAAAGTCCACATCCTCCACCACGCCGCAGAGCGCCCGATCATCGGCCAGTGGGTGCTCACGGAACTGCGTCACCACGGCTACGACATCAGTCCAGGGACTCTGTACCCGTTGCTCAAGCGCCTCGAACGGAACGGTTGGCTGCGCTCTGAATCCGCCATTGGAGAGGGAAAACGCAGGCGTCGGTACTATCACCTGACCAAGCGCGGCGCCGCCGTGCTTGAGGTGCTTCGTGAGACGGTCGTCGAACTGCACCACGAGATCGTGGAAGAGGCCCCGTCCCACACGCCGCCCAAGACCTTCCATCTCTCGCCGATGCCTTCGTCGAAGGCGGCCCCTGATGCGTCACCGCGGCGGCGGCCGTCTCGGAGGAAGACGTGACAAAAACGGGTTGAGAGCATCGTGTATCATCTACGGCTGTCGATACCTGCAGACCCTTCACACCGATGAACCGACTGCTACTCTTTCTCGCCCTCACTGCACTCGGTGTCTCTTCGACACCGGCAGCCGGACAGACGCCGCCCACGCCCACGGGTGCCGCGCCCCCACAGACGTTCACACTGCCGGAGGCGCTGCAATACGCGGTGGACTACTACCCGTCGGTCAAGGCGGCCGTCGAAGAAGTCAACGCATCGTCGGCCGGCGTCGGTGTAGCGAAGGCGGCGTCTCTCCCGCGGCTCGACGGCGTGTGGCAGACCAATCGTGCCACCGTGAACAACGTCACCGGACTGCTGTTGCCGCAGTCGATCGTGCCAGGCATTGCCGGCCCACCGCTGCTGGACGCGTCGTCCCAGAGCGCGTGGGGAACCGCCGCCGGAGCGCTGTTTTCCTGGGAGCCGTTCGACCTCGGGCTCAGGGCCGCTGAAGTACGGAGCGCCGAAGCCGCGTTGGCCCGCGCCCGGGCCAGTGCGGGCCTCACGCGGCTCGAGGTGGAGACGGCGGTAGCGACGGCATTCCTCACTGTGGTGCAAGCCGAGCGGGCGACCACCGCCGCGCAGGCCGACGTCGACCGACGAACGGTGCTGGCGCGCGCGGCGAGGACCCTGGCCGACAATCAGCTGAGACCTGGAGCCGAGGCCTCACGGGCTGACGCAGAACTCGCGGCGGCCCAAACGCGCAACATCCTGGCACGCCAGGATCTGGTGCTCGCACAAGCGCTCCTGGCCCGGTTTCTCGGCGTGTCGAGCGGCCTCGCCGGCGTGAACGCCACGAGCCTCCTTGCCGACGCCGCTCCCCCCGCGGCTCTTGCACCAGATGCATCCGCCTCGCACCCCCTGCTGCAGGTACGCCAGGCGGCGGTGGACCTAGCCCGTGCCCAGGAAGACGTCCTGGCCGATACGAGCCGGCCGCGACTCTTCCTCCAATCGGCGCTCTTCGCGAGAGGGAGCGGCGCCGCGTTCAATGGGGCGCTCGAGGGTGGCGCCAGTGGCCTTTGGTTCGACCGCGCCAACTGGACGGCCGGCTTCCAGGTGGTCTTCCCCAATCTGTTCGAGGTCTCGAGTCTGCGCGCACGCCGCGCCGCCACCGCGGCCACGATGCGGGCCGAGCGTGCGCGATACGAAGAAGCGCAACTGCTCGTCACGAGCCAGCAGCGGGCAGCGGCCGCCATGACCGATGCGGCACGGGCAGTCGCGGCCAACACGCCGGTGCAGTTGGCCGCAGCGCGCCAGAGCGAGGCACAGGCCAGTGCCCGCTATCAGGCGGGCCTCGCCAGCATCGTGGAGGTCGCCGACACACAAAGCCTGCTGGCGCAGGCGGAGTATCAAGACGCCGCCGCGCGTGTCGCCATATGGCGTGCGCAGCTCGGCGAGGCGGTGGCGCGCGGCGACCTGGCGCCGTTTCGAGCGCTGGCGTCGTCCGCTGGGGGAGTGCGCTAAGTCATGTGGCTCATTCATGCGGCGCTGCGGCGCCCCATCACGGTCCTCGTTGCGGTTGTGGCCCTTGCGCTGACCTCGGCATTCGCCGTCAGCCGCATGCGCGCCGATATTTTTCCAGACCTTGACTTACCGGTCATCTACGTGGCGCAGCCGTACGGCGGCATGAGCCCCGCGCAGATGGAAGGGTTCATCACCTACTACTACGAGTACCACTTCCTCTACGTCAACGGGATCGAGAGCGTCGAGTCGCGGTCCATCCAGAACACGTCGCTCCTCAAGCTCTCCTTTCACGCCGGCACCGACATGGCCGAGGCGCTGGCGCAGACGATCGGCTACGTGAACCGTGCCCGGGCCTTCATGCCTCCAGGCACCGTCGGGCCGTTCATCATGCGGTTCGACGCCGGCACGGTGCCCGTGGGGTACTTGGTGTTCAAGAGCGACACCCGCAGCCTCGGCGAGATTCAGGACCTGGCGCTGAACCGCGTACGGCCCCAGTTCGCCACGCTGCCGGGCCTCACCTCCCCGCCCCCGTTCGGGGGCAGCCAGCGCACGATCGTCATCCGCGTGGATCCGGACAAGCTGCGCGCGTATGGCATGTCGCCCGACGAAGTGATCGACGCGGTCACGACCGGCAACGTCATCATGCCGTCGGGCAGCGTGAACATCGGGGACGAGACGCGGATCTCGCCGATCAATTCGGTGGTCGGACCGATCAACGACCTGCTCGAACTGCCGATCCGCACGGGTTCAGGGACACCGGTCTCCATCCGCGACGTCGGCTCGGTGTCCGACAGCACGGACATCCCCACCGCGTATGCGCTCGTGGACGGTCGGCGCGCGGTCTACATTCCGGTCACCAAGCGCCCCGACGCGTCGACGCTGAGTGTCGTGCAAGAGGTGCGGAACAACCTCGCGCGATTCCAGGCTCTCGTCCCCGACGACATCAAAGTCTCCTACGAGCTCGATCAGTCATCGAACGTCGCCGCTTCCCTGCGCTCGGTGCTGGTCGAGGCCGGACTCGGCGCACTGCTCACCGGGTTGATGGTGCTCCTCTTCCTGCGCGACTGGCGCAGTTCGGCCATCGTGGTGATCACGATTCCGTTCGCGTTGCTCACGGCCGTGGTGGCGCTGTGGGGGGCGGGTCAGACCATCAACATCATGACGCTCGGTGGCCTGGCCCTCGCGGTCGGCATCCTGGTGGACGAAGCCACGGTCGCGATCGAGAACATCCACACGCACCTGGCTCGCGGCGCGCCAGTGGCGCGTGCGGTGCTTGATGCAAGCGGCGAAGTCGTCGTGCCCCGTCTGCTGGCCATGCTGTCGATCGTGGCGGTGTTCGTGCCGTCCTTCTTCATGACCGGCGTGTCCCGGTCGCTCTTCGTGCCGCTCTCGCTGGCGGTCGGATGCGCGATGATCGCGTCGTTCCTCCTTTCGAGCTCGCTCGTGCCGGTGCTGGGCGTGTGGATGCTGGGCGGCACGCACGCGCACCGAGCCGAGGGCACCGACTGGGTCGACCGGCTCCGCGGACGTCTGGGCGGCGTGCTCGGACGGATCGCCCCGATGCGACTGTCACTATTGACCGGCTATCTCGTCGTGGCGCTGGGCTTGGTCGGGTTGGTCGCACCGATGCTGGGCCGCGAGATCTTCCCGCCGAGCGGAACGTCGCTCTTCCAGTTGCGGTTCCGGGCGCCCGCGGGCACGAAGTTCGAGGCCACCGAACAGCTCGGGCGGGCCGTACTCGATGAGATCTCGGCGGCTGCGGGGAGCCGTAACGTCTTGATCACACTGGGCTACGTGGGCGTCCAGCCCTCGTCATATCCCATCAACACGATCTTCTTGTGGACGGGTGGATCGCACGAAGGGGTGCTCCAGGTGTCGCTGCGGCCCGAGGCCGGTCTGCGGCTCGAGCCCTTCCAGGAGTCCCTGCGCCAGCGCTTTCACGAGAAGTTTCCGGAGGCGACGTTCTCGTTCGAACCGGGCGACATCGTGAGCCGCATCATGAACTTCGGAGCGCAGACGCCCGTGGAGGTCGCCGTGATGGGCCCCAACTTTGCCGACACGCGCGCCTTTGCCACGAAGGTGCGCGACGAGCTCGCGAAGGTACCGTCTCTGCGCGACCTGCAGTACGGACAGGCGCTCGACTACCCAGCCATCCAGGTGACCGTGAACCGGCAGATGGCCGGGCAACTGGGCGTCACGGTGGACGATGTGGGCCGGTCGTATGCGGCGGCCACGTCGTCCAGTCGCTTCGTGGCTCCGAACTACTGGGCCGATCCACAAACGGGCATCGCCTTCCAGGTGCAAGTGCAAGTTCCGCAGCCGCGCATGCAAACGCTCGACGATCTCCGGGTCGTCCCCGTCCGCGGCGAGGGCGAGGCGACGCCCCTGCTTGGCGACCTCGCCCGCATCGAGGACGCTACCATCGTCGGCGAGTACGACCGCGTGAACGGGCAGCGCATGGTCACACTCACGGCCAGCATTGCGGGCGAAGACTCGGGCCGGGTACGCACACGGGTGCTGGAGGCGATTGCCCGCGCAGGCACGCCGCCACGCGGCGCGACGGTGACATTGCGCGGACAGGTCGGCGCCATGGACGAGACGTTCCGCAACATCACCGCTGGCCTGGGCGTAGCGGTCGTGGTCATCTTCCTGCTGCTGGCCGCCAACTTCCAGTCGCTGCGGCTGGCCCTGGTCGTCGTGTCCACGGTGCCGGCCGTGCTCGCCGGCGTCGCCGTCGTGCTGCTCCTCACGGGCACCACGCTCAACGTGCAGTCGTTCATGGGCACGATCATGGCTGTCGGCGTGGCGGTGGCCAACGCGATTCTGCTCGTGACCTTCGCCGAGCAAGCCCGTGTCGCTGGCGCCTCCGCGCTCGCCGCCGGCATCGACGCCGCCCGGTCGCGCATGCGTCCGGTGCTCATGACGAGTGCCGCAATGATCGCCGGCATGGTACCGATGGCCCTCGCGCTTGGCGAGGGTTCGGAGGCCACGGCGCCCCTCGGGCGTGCGGTGATCGGCGGGCTGGCGGTTGCCACACTCGCCACGCTGCTCGTGCTGCCCTCCGTGTACGCCCTGGCGCAGGGTGGGGTATCCACTGGCTCGGCCTCCCTCGACCCGGACGATCCGGGCAGCCCTCATCACAGGCTCCACGCATGACCATGTTCACGCACGACGTCCGTCACACGCACCGTCTGCCTTGGGTTCTGGGCTTGTTGCTCGTCCTCGGTACCGCCGCCTGTTCACGCCCGGAGGCACCCGTGTCACAGGCGCCGGCCGCAGCCGCAGGCCCCATCACGATCGACATCGCGCGCGTCGTGGAGCAACCGCTGGACGTGCAACTGTCGCTCCCCGGTGAGCTGGTGGCCTACGAGTCGGTGGCCGTGCACGCGCGGGTCTCCGGGTTCGTCAAGTCGGTGACCGTGGACCGCGGGTCCATCGTGAAGCGTGGCGATCTGCTCGTCACGCTGGACGCACCCGAGGTGGTGGCCCAACGCGCCGAGGCACAGTCGAAGTTGCAGGCGGCCGTGGCCCAGCTCGCGGCGGCGCGCGCCCGAGCCGACGCCGACCAGGCGACGTTCGAACGCCTGAAGGCGGCCGCCGCGACCCCTGGCGTCGTGGCCGGCAACGACGTGGTGATCGCCGGGAAAACGGCCGAGGCGAGTGGAAGTCAGGTGGTCGCCGCTGAACAACAAGTAGAGGCCGCACGCCAGGCCGCCCAAGCGGTGCAGGAACTCGAAGGGTATCTGCGCGTCACGGCGCCCTTCGCGGGTGTCGTCACGGAGCGCAACGTGCACCCCGGCGCCCTGGTGGGTCCGAGCGGAGGCGATGCCATGCCGATGGTGCGCGTGGTCGACCAACGACGGCTACGCCTCGTCGTGCCAGTGCCGGAATCCTATACGGCCAGTCTGGAGCGCGGAGCCTCGATCTCGTTCAAAGTCGCCGCGTTTCCGGGCGCCACGTTCTCGGGCACCGTGGCCCGCATCGCACGGGCCGTCGATGTGACGACGCGGACGATGGCCGTCGAACTCGATGTCGAGAACACCGACGGACGGTTGGCGCCTGGCACGTTCTGCCAGGTACGCTGGCCGGTGCATCGCACGGGGCCGTCGCTCTTTGTGCCGACGGCCAGCGTCACCTCGACCACGGACCGTACGTTCGTGGTGCGAATCCGCAACGGCAAGGCCGAGTGGGTCGACGTGACGACTGGCCTGACGGCCGGGCCCCTCGTGGAGGTGTTCGGCGACCTGAAGCCCGGCGACGACGTGGCCGGTCGAGCCACCGACGAGCTCAGGCCCGGAACCGAGATCCGGCCACGCGAGAGCAAACCTGCGGCGTAGCCGCTTGGCGCCCGCGGGTCTGATCTCTGTGCTTTCCGATGGGTGGGAGGGTGGGACGGCGACGTGGGTGCCGCGTGCGCCGCGCGAAATCGGGCCTGGCTTTAGCGGAGTACGCGCGCAGGAACCGCGATTAAATCCGACGAAGGGCACGCGGCGCTTAACTCGTGGATATAAACAGCTGATTCTAAAGCACTTATTATGGCGGCGAGGATTGCATTCGCACCATCCCACGCTGTTGAAAACAAAGAACTTACGGCAACACCTTCCTCACGATCCGCTAGAACCGCTCAAAGACCTGGGTAGACGCACGTATTGCGCACGTGGCGCCATATACGAATTGTATATGGCATAGTGGCTGCGGAGGCATCCGAGATGTCACGAACCGCCAAGGTCTTCATGACCAACCGCAGCCAGGCCGTACGTTTGCCGAAGGACTTTCAATTCGCCACGGATGAGGTCCTGATCCGCAAGGTCGGTGAGGACGTCATTCTCTCCCCGCGGCCTCGCGACTGGAAATCGTACGTGGAGTCTGCCCCGGTGGCGTCCGAGGCTTTCATGACCGAGGTCGAGGATCTGCCCGTCCAGGAACGGGAACTGTGATGCCGCGCTTCATGCTGGACACGGACACGTGCTCCTACATCATGAAGCGTTCACACCCCCTCGTGCTCAAGCGCCTACAGGCCGTCGCCGTCAGCGACGTCTGCATATCGGTGGTCACGAAGGCGGCACTGCTGTACGGCGTTGAGGTGTCACCGCGCCGGGCGCACGACGCCGACGCGCTCGCGGCGTTCCTGCCGTACGTCGAAGCAATCGCGTTCGATGAAGGCGCGGCGCTCCACTACGCTGACATCCGGGCCGACTTGAAGCGCCGAGGCGTCATGATCAGCGCCAACGACCTGTTCATCGCGGCCCAGGCCAGGGCACTCGGGCTTACGTTGGTGACGAACAACAGGCGGAATTCGAACACCTACCGAACCTGCGGCTCGAGAACTGGACGCAACCGCTTCGGCGAAAGCGCTGAGCAAGCGTCGTCGGACGGTTCTCGCCCTCTAGACTAAGGAAGTAGTGCTCCGGCGCGCCGCGACGCTGCGCCGACGATCACCACGGCACCGGCAATCGCGAGGGTGGCTCCCAGGAGATCGGCCGCGGTTGGCCGCTGCCCTTCAACGCTCCACAGCCACGCGAGCGAAGCGGCGATGTACACGCCCCCGTAAGCCGCGTACGCGCGGCCAGCAAAGCCTGCGTCCACACGCGTCAGCGTGAGGGCGAACCCAATGAGACTCACAACGCCGACGACGGCGACCAGCCACGAGCGTGCTTGGCGCAACCACATCCAGAACGCAAAGCAGCCGGCGATCTCCAGCAGGGCCGCAAGAGCGAACACTAACAGGTTCGTGATCACGGAGCCACCGGTCCGCAACCGCATCGCTTGCCCAGGTCGCCGAGAATCACGCAGTCGGGTCCTGGCCCTCCTACGCATTGTGCGTCGCAGTCGGCCACGAAGCCGACGAGACTCCGCTCGAGCGCCCGCAGCTCACGCATCTTGGCGCGCACGGCTTCCAGATGAGCGGCGGCGAGTTCCCGGGCGTCGAGGCACGAACTTGATCGGTTGTCGAGCAGCCCGACCAACGTCCGCACCTGCTCGATCGAAAAGTCGAACTCGCGGCAGCGGCGAATGAACGTCAACCGGTCCACATCGTCGCGGTCGTAGATACGCTGGTTGCCGGCTTGCCGAGGGGCGGCCCGCAAGAGCCCGATTTGCTCGTAGTACCGAATCGCCGGCGCCGACGTTCCGGTCCGTTCCGCAAGTTCCCCGATTCTCAGGTGTCTCATGAATCGCTCGCAAGAAAGCGCTTGAACTTCAAGTGACTTGAGCATCTATCGTGACAGGAGTGACATCGATCAGCAAGGAGCGGGAACCCATGACCACGAACAACGCGCCGATTGCCTGCACACTCGGCGGGGCGGACTACACCGAGCGGCTGGCCTGGATCGCCAGTCTGAACCACGACGGCCTGCTCAGCCATCAGCGCCACGATGCGGCTCTGGAGCTGCGCTACGCCACGACGGTGCGAAGCCGCGTCCATGCGCTGGTGCGCAAGGAATCCGAATGTTGCGCATTCCTGGCCTTCGCACTCGACGAGTCCCACGGTGACGTGCGCTTGACCATCACGGCGCCGGATCGGGTGCGCGATACCGCAGACCTGTTCTTCGAGCCGTTCCTGACGTTGGAGGCGCCCGCCTCGACCAGTGGGCGCTGCTCACATCCCGCCAATGGCTGCTGCACCTAGAACGGATCCGACGATGAACGAACAGCCGCTTCCTCTCCATCGTGGTGCCTCCAGGTTCGCCTCAGCGGCGGCCACGACCACAGCGATCGGCGCGATCGCCTGTGGTGTTTGTTGCGTGCTGCCGTTCGCGCTGCCGGCGGTCGTGCTCGCGGGCACCGGCGGGGTGATCGCCTGGTTCGGCCAAGCGTTCTGGGGGGCCCTTTACTCGGCGGGCGCTCTCGTGACCATTGCGTGGGCATGGGTGGTCGTGAGCAGCATCCGTACCAGGCGCCGCCCCGCACCATCAACCGTGCGCGCGATGCTCGTCGCGACCGTGGCGCTTGGCGTCGCGCTCGTCTGGCCGACACTGGAACCACATATTCTTAGGGCGCTCAGAGATTGAACATGGTGATTCGTCGATCGGCGTTGTCGCCGAGTCGACGCTGACGACCGAGCTTGAAAGGCTGCTGAAGCGCTGATTCGCCCTCGCAATAGATCCAGGCGGTCAGCGCATCGCGCAGCGTCGTGCTTTCTCGATCGCATCCGTGGACAAGGCGTATTGCTGAAGGTCGACTTGCGGTCGTAGCCGGTCAACTGCGCGAGCTGCGCCAGGTAGCGAGGCCCCTTCGACGAGAGATCGCCGACTGCAAGGCTCGGTGCCGGCATCGGGTCGTCCGACCTCAATCGCACCTCTGCGGCGTCGGCCGTTTCACCGATAGGAACGCAAAGCCTTATCACGCCTGTCAAGTTTTTCGTGGAGGCGAAAATCTGACGACACAACGACGTAAGTGCTTACAAGTTAGTGACTTACGAGATGGCGGAGAGGGTGGGATTCGCACCATCCCACGTTGTTGAAAACAAAGAACTTACAGGAATTGACCTTCCTCACGATCCGCTAGCAACGCTCAAAGACCTGGGTAGACGCACGTATTGCGCACGCGGCGCCATATACTAATTGTATATGGCATAGTGCCAACGGAGGCTTCCACCATGCCCCGAACCGCCAAGGTCTTCATGACCAACCGTAGCCAAGCCGTCCGGCTGCCCAAGGAATACCAGTTCTCCACGGCTGAGGTGTTCATCCGCAAGGAGGGCGACGACGTCATCTTGTCTCCCCGCCCTCGCGACTGGCGATCGTACTTCGCGTCGGCCCCGGCGGCCTCGGACACGTTCATGGCCGAGGTCGAGGACCTGCCCGTCCAGGACCGCGGGCTCTGATGCCGCGCTTCATGCTGGACACGGACACGTGCTCCTACATCATGAAGCGCTCGCAGCCCTTGGTGCTAAAGCGCTTGCAGGCGGTGCCCGTCGGCGACGTGTGCATGTCGGTCGTCACGAAGGCCGAGCTTCTGTCCGGCGTCGAAGTCTCGCCTCGACGCGGGCAAGACGCCGCGGCACTGGCCGCCTTCCTTACTTACGTTGAGGTCCTTGAGTTCGCCGACGACGCCGCGCTGCACTACGCGGAGATTCGCGCGGAACTGAAGAGGCGAGGCGTTTTGATCGGCGCGAACGACCTGTTCATCGCCGGCCACGCGCGCGCGCTCGGGCTGACGCTGGTGACCAACAACACGGCCGAGTTCGGGCGGGTGCGCGACCTCGCCATCGAGAACTGGACCATCCCCCCGCGCCGCAAGAAGTAGGCCCCTCGGGCTCTAACTCGGCATTGCGGCGTCCATTGTCCAACGGGTCGGAAACGAGGCCAACAGCGCCGAGGGCACGCGCCTGACTCACCTCGCTCTGCCCTCCTCATTCGCGCGCGCCGCAGCGAGAATGTTCGGCAGCCCGTAGTTCCCTTCGTGGCACGCGTACTCAAACAGCGTGTCGGCGGCGGCGCGTCTACGCGGAAACGCAACCGTCCACGGACGCGTCCACGTTCCGGGGTCGTTAATCGTCGCTTCGTACAAGATCGTGTCCTGGTCTACCAGCGTGTACCGCTCGGTCACGGTCGTCTGAGACGTCGGACGTCCGCCTCCATTGCCCTGCAGGTTCGTGCGGCCGTTGAGGTTGCGTGTCTCAACGACCAGCGTCCGACCCTCCGATCGTCCGCGCGAGTCACCCATGTACGTCGCAATCGATCCGCTCAGATGCGCGTGGCCGTCCAGTGGAATGACGCGCGTCTCGTGAATAACCTCGCTCTGGATCGCGACGTACCCGGGTGCCTGCACAATCTGAAGCCCGATGGATGGATGCGCCGCCGAGATGGTGCTAAAGGCGATGCAACGGTCGTATGTGCCCAGGTCGAGAACACTATTGAACGGTCCTGGCGAAAAACTACTCCGCGCCGGCTGCCGAGCCACCGCTTGTGGCGTTCGAGGGGGGCGGCGTCCATCGAGTGGGTCCACGATCAATGACGCTTGTCGGGTCGGATTGGGTCCAACGACGTCGAGGGGGGCGCCGAAATTGGTCGCCTCGATGTTGTTCGGCGACGCGCCCTCTTGCAGCTGCGTGCGGAGCTGCCTGAACTCCTCTTCGGTCAGGGTGTTCCTGGTGCCGAGCTCGGGGGCCCGCTCCTGGGGCACACCGTTCATCTCAGCCCCGGACCACACGCCCTGGAGATCGGGATCGCCCCAAGGAGTGCGCGGCGGCGAAGGGCCCGTCGCTGGCCTGGCTGCGCTGGCACACTTAGGTCCCGTGGCCGCCGCGGCATCGCCGGAGAACGCCATGATCACAACGCCGACAAGGCCGAATATGCGAACCGTTGAACCGCTGGTCATGCGTCCCGCCATTCTGCTGAAGTGCGTGAGGATGTCGAGCGGCCCCAGCCGCGGCTGTCACATGTGAACTACGGTCACAAGAACCGTCGCCCATGGCCGCGGTGATCGATCCGTCGGTGTCGCCCGATGTCTACCTCGAACTCACACGCCGGCACGGCTGGTCCATTCGATACGTGCTCGAGACCCACGTCCACGCCGACCATCTGTCGCGGGCTCGCGAAGTGGCGAAGCAGACGGACGCGACGCTCATGTTGCCGACACAGGGGCGTGTCCGGTTCCCGTTTCGCGCGATCGTCGATAGCGAACGCATTGCCTTGGGAGGCGCCACTCTCACCGCCATACACACGCCTGGTCACACGAACGAGGGCATGTCGTATGTCTTGAACGAGGCCGCCGTGTTCACTGGCGACACGCTGTTTACCAACGGCGTGGGGCGTCCGGACCTGCACGCCGACCCGGACGCCTCGCGCCAACGAGCCCGCGCGCTGTTCCGGTCACTCACACGCTTGCGCGCCCTTCATCCCCACACAGTGGTGTTAGCCGCGCATGCCAGCGAGCCGATCGCGTTCGATGGACGAGCCATTGCTGCGCGGTTGGGTGACGTGGAGACGTGGTTGTCAGGTTGGCTCGCGACGGAGGCCGCATTCGTGGAGCGGGTCACCTCGAACTTGCCGCCGACGCCGCCCAACTTCGCCCGCATCGTTGATCTGAACGAAGCCGGCGAGTTGCCAGCCAGCGACCCGATCGATCTCGAAGCCGGCGCCAACCGATGCGCCGTCCGCTGATCGCGCGCGCGGCGTAAGTCGGTGGCGCGCCAGGACGTCTTCGACGCAACAGTTCCAGGGGCCGGCGGCGCCGACTAGCGGTGGGCCGCTTGGCGATCTTCCGGCGCGAGCGCCATCAGGTCGGGATGAGCGTCGATATGCCCGCGGACGATGGCTTCCGCCGCGGCAAGCGCCTGGGGATCGCCGCTGCGATACTCCGCGTTGGCGTCAATGAGATCTTTCTGACTCGCCGGCACCGCATCGGTGCTCTCGTAAATGGCCGCCACCGGACAGGCTGGAAGGCATGCGCCGCAGTCGATGCACTCTTCGGGATGGATGTAGAGGATCGTCGCCTGTTCGTACTCCGGTTCATCCTTGCGAGGATGGATGCAGTCGACCGGGCAGACATCGACGCAGGAAAGGTCTTTGATGTCGATGCACGGCTCGGCGATGATGTACGTCACGCTGGCGAGTCTAGCCAGGCGACCGGCAGCGGCTACGCGCTGTCGGTCACGTCCGATCCGGTGAGCTCGCCGAC
>Ga0307505_10000468_pt1 | contig 44917 bp, 40 predicted proteins | sample 23_S_MG_FD_202183 | JGI IMG/M metagenome (GOLD analysis project Ga0307505, IMG submission 202183) | Soil microbial communities from Populus trichocarpa stands in riparian zone in the Pacific Northwest, United States - 23_S | ecosystem: Environmental > Terrestrial > Soil > Riparian zone > Trees...
GTGACCGCGAGCAGGACGAAGCACAGCAGCATCGTCAGCGCGAACCCGAAGTCGATCGCGATCGCACCCACCCGCAGCGGCGGGATGAAACGGCGGAACATCTTGATCGGAGGGTCGGTGACGGTGTAGATGACCTCCGCCGCCACGAGCCCCGCGCCCTGCGGGCGCCACTCACGGTTGAAGAACGGGATCCATTCGAGGATCAGTCGCGCGAGCAGTACGAAGACGTACAGCAGGAGCGCGAAGTTGAGAATCGATGCGATGAGTTGAAGGACGACCACGGATCAAGTCTGCGGGAAAGGAACGGCATCCGCGTCCGCCTGCGCGACGGAACCGTCCCCGGAGACCGCCACGTTCTCGGGCGAGAGGAGGAACACCTTGCTCGTGACGCGCTCGATGCGCCCGTACAGACCGAGCGACAGGCCGCTTGCGAAGTCGATCAGGCGGCGCGCATCGGCATCGCTCATCTGCGACAGGTTGATGATGACCGGGATGCCGTCGCGGAAGTTCTCGGCGATCACCTGGGCGTCGCGGTACTGCTTCGGGTGCACCGTGAGGATCTCGCTGATCGCCGACGGCGCCGGCTGGCGGACGACCGCGGGGCGGTGCAGCGGCGTCACCGGAGCAGACCTCTCGACCGCGGCCTCGGTCTTGCGACCGCGCGGCTGCGGCGCCGGCTCCTCGTAGACCTCTTCCTCGTCGGCGAGGCCCAGGTACACCATGGTCTTCTTGAGCGGGTTCGACATCGCATCCTCCGTAGTGCTCATCTGTTCCGAGGTTAACCGTGCACCGGGCGCGGTCCCGTGATTGCCGAGCCGATCCGCAGGTGTGTCGCGCCTGCGGCGAGCGCCTCGACGAAGTCCGCCGTCATCCCGGCGGAGATCCAGCGCGCGTCCGGCGCGACCGACCGGACGTCGTCGGCGCACGCGCGAAGCCGCTCGAACGCGGCCGCCGGCGGCTCGTCGAGCGGTGCGACGGCCATGACGCCGCGGAGGCGCAGCGTGCGGCATCCGTTCACGTGCTCTGCCAGCGCAGCCACGCCTTCGGGCGAGACACCGCCGCGCGCGACGTCGTCGGTGAGGTTCACCTGCAGCAGCACGTCGAGCGCGGGCTCGCCCTCGCCACCGTCGGCCGCCGCGTCGAGGGCGTCGGCGAGGCGCGCGCGGTCGACGGAGTGGACGACGGATGCCGCAGCACGGATCGCCCGCGACTTCTTGGTCTGCGCCTGGCCGACGAAGTGCCAGCGCAGTCCCGGCAGCGGCCCGACCGCGGGGACCTTGGCACTCAGCTCCTGCTGCCGGTTCTCGCCCACGTCCCGCACGCCCAGGTCGTACAGCTCCTGGACGAGGGACGCGGGGTGGAACTTCGTCACCACGATGCGCGTGATCTCTGACGGGTCGCGCCCCGCCGAGCGAGCCGCATCGGCGATGCGGGCGTCGGTCTCGGCGAGGCGTGAAGCAAGGTCCACTACTTCAGGAAGTCGGGGATGTCGAGGTCGTCGTCGCCGAACGCCGAGTCGTAGCCGCCGTCGGGGACGACCGCGCCCACCGGCACCGGCTCGTTCTCGCGCACCGGCTCCGCGGCCGCGTCGACGGCCGGGGTCGACGGCACGACCGGCGTCGAGACGACGCGCGACGAGGTCACCGGGTTGAGCCGCAGCGACGGCTCGCCGCTGTCGAAGCCGGCTGCGATGACGGTGACCCGCACCTCATCGCCGAGAGTGTCGTCGATGACCGTTCCGAAGATGATGTTGGCCTCGGGGTGCGCGGCCTCCTTGACCAGCTGCGCGGCGTCGTTGATCTCGAAGATGCCGAGGTTCGAGCCCCCCTGGATCGATAGCAGCACGCCGTGGGCGCCCTCGATCGACGCCTCCAGCAGCGGCGACTCTACGGCGAGCTCCGCGGCCTTGATCGCGCGATCCGCACCGCGCGCCGAGCCGATGCCCATGAGCGCGGAGCCCGCACCCTGCATCACGGACTTGACGTCGGCGAAGTCGAGGTTGATGAGCCCCGGCGTCGTGATGAGGTCGGTGATGCCCTGCACGCCGGCGAGGAGCACCTGGTCGGCCGTGGCGAACGCCTCGATCATCGAGATGCCCCGGTCGCTGATCTCCAGCAGCCGGTCGTTCGGCACGACGATGAGGGTGTCGACCTCTTCCTTCAACTTCGAGACGCCGGTCTCGGCCTGCTGCTGGCGCCGGCGGCCCTCGAACGAGAACGGCTTGGTCACCACGCCGATCGTGAGGGCGCCGATGGACTTGGCGATCTTCGCGACGACGGGCGCGCCGCCCGTGCCGGTGCCGCCGCCCTCGCCCGCGGTGACGAAGACCATGTCGGCGCCGCGCAGCGCCTCCTCGATCTCCTCCGCGTGATCCTCCGCCGCGCGGCGGCCGACCTCGGGGTCGGCTCCCGCGCCGAGGCCGCGGGTGAGCTCGCGCCCGACGTCGAGCTTGACGTCGGCGTCACTCATCAGCAGCGCCTGGGCATCGGTGTTGATCGCGATGAACTCGACGCCCCGGAGTCCCAGGTCGATCATGCGATTGACGGCGTTGACGCCGCCGCCACCGACGCCGACGACCTTGATCACCGCGAGGTAGTTCTGGTTCTGGCTCATGCCGGCCTCCGTCTGTCCCGAAACGTCTAAACCTTCAACCTCTAGTAGAGGTATAAAGAATTGCCCGGTATGCAATTCCTGAGTCGAAAGTAAGCGGATGCCGCTCCACCGCCCGGAGCGTGTCGGCGTGTCGCGACATCCCACGCCCACATCCATCGCGGGAGGTGCTGTGGGCCGACGATCAGCGGATGATCAGCCGACGACGACGGCGCGCGGCGATGAGACGTCGTAGGTGCTCACGGACGCCGGTGGCCGCACCGTCATGATCGTCTCGAGCGCGACGGCCTTGAGCGCGGACTCCTCGGCGTTTCCCCACACCACCTGCGTGTTCGTTCCCCCGAGGGTGAGCGTGACGTCGTCGGGCGTCGACGCCGCCACCGCCGTCACCTGCACGCGGATCGCCTCGGGAAGCGATCGCATCACCTGCCCGACCGCCTGGAAGGCGTCGGAGTCCACTCCGCCCTCGATCGTGAGCAGCGGATGCCCCGGCACCGGCTCGGCCGCCGTCGACAGCGCGACGCCCGCCGCGTCGACGAGCGTGTACCCGGCGCGGGTGTCGATGACGCCGATCGGCGTGCGCTCCACGATCCGCACGACCAGTTCGTGCGGCGGCCGCGCCTCGAGCGCATACGACTCCACGAGCGGGAACGTCACGAGCGCCGCCTTCACGGCGCTCTCATCGACGAGCGGCAGCGGCACGCCCACCTGCCCGGCCAGCGCCGCCTGGACGGCGGCGGCGTCGAGCTGCGACGCTCCGACGACGGTGATGCGCTCGACGGCGAACAGCGGGCTGTAGGCGGCGCCGAGCGTGGCGAGCACGAGAAGGACGAGGGATGCCGCGACGCCCAGCCACACCGCGCGGCGGCGGCGCTGGCGCACCGTGAACCGGCGGATCTCCGCCCGCAGCGCGCGGCGACGGGCGCGGGCCGCGCGCCACACCTCGCGCAGGCCCACGGGGGCATCGGCGGGGATCTCGGATGCCGGGTCGGCACCCTGGTCCGCCCCGGCCAGTCCCGGCATCTCGGCGGGACGCTGCATCGCGAGCGGGGCGGTGATCGGGATGACCGGCGCGGTGCCGTCGGCCTCGCCCGGCGCGGTCGGAGCCGAGGCGGCATCCGCTGCGGACGGCGCCGACGCCGCGGCATCCGTTACGGGCGGCGCCGACGCCGCGGCCGCCGGATCGAGTGAGCCGCGACGCGAAGCGCCGCGGGTCGTATCGAGATCATCCGCCCCCGGCCTGTCGAGCGCCGCCGCATCCGGCGTCGCCGGTGGCGTGTCAGACGCGCCGGCACGCGGCTCGTCCGCACCTCCCGCAGGGGCGGTGGGCTCCGGCGGCAGCGGCAGCGGCGTGGGCCGGCGCATCCGGTGCTACTCCCCCGGCTCCGCGGACGCGGTCCGCGCGAGCGCGTCGAGCACCTGCGGGATGATGAGGTTCACGTTCCCGCAGCCCAGCGTGATGACGTAGTCGCCGGCGCGGGCGACGGTCGCGGTGTAGTCGGCGGCCTGCTGCCAATCGGCGACGAAGTGCACGTGAGACGGGTCGTCGAACGCGTCCGAGACCAGTTCGCCGGTCACGCCGGGCACGGGATCCTCGCGCGCACCGTACACGTCGAGCATGACGGTGTGGTCGGCGTGCTCCTCGAGCACCTCGGCGAACTCGCGGTACATCGCCTGCGTGCGGGAGTAGGTGTGGGGCTGCTGGATGGCGATGATGCGGCCGTCGCCGATCACCGTGCGCGCGGCGGCGAGCGCCGCGGCGACCTCGGTCGGGTGGTGCGCATAGTCGTCGTAGACGCTCACCCCGCGCTCCGTGCCGTGCAGCTCGAACCGGCGCACAGTGCCCGCGAAACCCTCCACCGCGCGGGCGGCGGGCTCGAGCTCGTACCCGAGCGTGAGCAGCACCGCGACCGCGCCGGCCGCGTTGACGGCGTTGTGGGCTCCTGGAACGGCCAGCTGCACGTCGACCGACCCACCCGCCGTGGTCAGCGTGAACGCCACCGGACCGTCTGTGGTGAGGTCGCTGATGCGGAGGTGAGCGGCATCCGCTTCGCCGAAGGTCACCACGTTGGGATGCGTGAGCCGTTCCGCGACCAGGCGCGCCCCCGGATCGTCGGCGGAGATGACGACGGCCTCGCGCGCACGGTTGCCGAACGTGGCGAACGCGTCGTGGAACGCGTCGTGCGTGCCGTAGTGGTCGAGATGGTCGGGGTCGACGTTCGTGATGAGCGCGATCGACGTGTCGTACAGCAGGAATGTGCCGTCGGACTCGTCGGCCTCGATGACGAACAGCTCGTCGGCTCCGGTTCCGCTCGACACGCCCAGCTGGGCGATGACGCCGCCGTTGACGAACGTCGGGTCGGCGTGGAGGGAGTGGAGGGCGGTGACGATCATCCCGGTGGAGGTCGTCTTGCCGTGGGCGCCAGCGACCGAGACGAGCCGGCGGCCGCCGATCAGCCAGTGCAGCGCCTGCGAGCGGTGGATGACGTGGAGTCCGCGTTCCTTGGCGAGCACGAACTCGGGGTTCTCGGGCCAGATCGCTCCGGTGTGCACGACGGTGTCGACGTCATCGGCGAGGTTCGACGCGTCATGACCGACGTGGACCGTTGCGCCGAGCGCGGCGAGGTCGCGCAGCGCCGGGCTGTCGGCGCGATCCGAGCCCGAGACGCGGATGCCGCGCGCCAGGTACATGCGCGCGAGCCCGGACATGCCCGAGCCGCCGATGCCGATGAAGTGCGCGGCGTCGATGTGCTCGGGAAGGGGAAGGCTGAGATCGGGTCTGATCATGACCCGTCAATCCTAAGTTGGGGACGGCTGTCCCCGCGGGCCGGCTCGCCCGCTTCTCCCCGCGAGACTGCATCGGTGCACCGAGACCGCAGCTACGCGCTGCGCAGCGACGACGCGGCGCGCCTGGCAGCGGGCTGAGCGAACCGGTCCGCCCCGCACGCGCCGGCCGCGCCCTCTCGCTCGCTCGAGAAACCAGATTCCTGCCGGGAAACCACGCCACACCGGATGTCTCGGTGAGAATGTGGTTTCTCGAGCCTGGTCGCGTGCGCGCGAGGGGACGCGGATGGTTGCAATATTCCCGCGTCGGGCATATTCTCGCGACATGACCACCGCGCTGGGCGATGCCGCCTTCTGGATCCTCACCACGCTCGTCGACGGCCGCCGGCACGGGTACGCCGTGCTGCGGGCGGTCGCCGAGGCATCCGACGATCGTGTGTCGCTCAAGGCGACCACTCTCTACGCGACGCTCGAGCGCCTGGAGGCCACGGGGCTCGTGGCGACCGACGGCGACGAGATCGTCGACGGGAGGGCGCGGCGTTACTTCCGCCTCACCGACGACGGCCGTGCGCGGCTCGAGGTCGAGGTCGCGCAGCTCGAGGCGCGCGCACGTGCCGCGCGTCATGCGCTCGGCGCGGCGCGGATCGCGCGGACGGCGACGGCATGACGGCCCTCACGACGACATCCGCCCGCGAGCAGGAGTTCCGGAGCCTGCTGCGGTGGTATCCGCCGTCGTGGCGCGCCGCACACGGCGACGCCCTCGTCGGAGCGCTCCTCGACGCCGCCGATGCCGAGGGGCGTGCACATCCGACGCGCGCCGAACGGCGGTCGGCGATCGTGCAGGGTCTCGGGGCGCGGCTGGACGATCGCGTCGCGATGTGGGCGGCCGCGGCTGCGACCGTGGCATCTCTGCTGGCCGCAGTCGGGCTCTTCACGGGCCTGTCGTGGTCAGGCGACGGTGCGGTGGCGGCGACGGTGTGGCTGTCGGTGGCGGTCACGCCCTGGTTCCTGTTCCTCGCCCTCGTCGCGTGGTTGCGCGCACGCGCGCGCGTCGGGTCCGGAGCAGCACTTCTCTCGATCGCGATATGCGCACCGGGCGTCGCGTTCGCAGCACTCGCCCACCTCTCGTGGGGCGAGGGCTTCGACGCCGCCGACGAGCGCGTCGCCCCGAGCGCGTTCGCCGCGGCGTTCCCCTGGCTCGCCCTCGCCGCCTGGGTGCTGGGAGCCGCCGCGGTCGCCATCGTCGTGCTCTCGATGCTCAGCGCCACGAGCGTGCCCGGCGCGCTGCGGCTGACGGTCGCGGTCGCCGCCGGCGGCGTGACGGCGATCGCGTCGTCCCTCATCCTCCGCGCGCCCCTCTCGGGCGTGATCGTGTCGCTCGGAGTGCTCGCCCTGACGGCCATGACGGCTGCGCGCCGTGAGCCGCGGGCCACCGTCATTCCAGCCCCGGCTCCGGATGCTGCGCGAAGCCCCGCCCGCCGCCGCACCGCCCGCGCCGTCGCCTGGGCGGGTGTCGTCGTCGGCATCGCGGGCTACGCCGTGGCGATCGCCGGATCCGCCCTGACGTCGGGCGCGCTCGACGGCACGGAATCCATGCGCACCGGCGTCTCGCTCTGCTTGGCGTCGGGCGCCATCGCGCTCGTCGCCTTCGCGATCGCGCGTCCGGCCTCTCAGCGCCTCTGGGGGGCGGTGGCGCTGTGCGCGCTCACGCTGGCGCTCAACGCCCTCGCGATGGGGGCGCTGCACCTGCAGCCGGTCAATCAGGCGGCGGTCGGGATCGCGGTCTCGCTGCCCGCGGGCATCGCGATCGCGTGGCTGATCGTCGGGCGTCGCCCCGACTCGCTGCCGCGATGGATCATCGCGGTGGCGGCCGGTCTCGCGTTCGTCCTCGCACTCGGTGCGATGCTCGCGCTCGTACTGGCGCTCACCATGCCGATCGCAGCGCTCGCCGTCGCGGTCTGGCGTTACCGCACGCCGGCCTGACCGGCGCCCAGCGCGTCGTCGATCATCGCGACGACGTTTTCGGTGCCGGTGCGGGTGCCGACGGATGCCGCTGCTGCGGCCATCTCGCTGCGCTGGGCGTCATCGGCCAGCAGCGGCACGATCGCGGTGCGCACCCGCTCGGCGGTGAAGTCGGCATCCGCCACCATGATCGCCGCGCCGGCCCGGACCGCCGAGGACGCATTGAGGGCCTGCTCGCCGTTGCCGACGGCGTAGGGCACGTACACGGTCGGGATGCCGAGTGCGCTGATCTCGCTCACGGTCGCCGAGCCCGCCCGCGAGACGATGAGGTCGGCGACGGCGAACGCGAGGTCCATGCGGTCGACATAGCGGCGCACGGCGTATCCGGGAACGCCCGGGTCGGCGAGCGTCGAGCGCTCCCCGGTCACATGCAGCAGCTGCCAGCCCGCGTCGACCACGTCGCGCCACGCGCCGCCGTGGCCCTCGCCGAACGCCTCGTTGAGCCGCTGGGCGCCGAGCGAGCCGCCGAACACCAGCAGCGTGGGGCGCTCCGGATCGAGGTCGAAGTGCGCCGCCGCCTCCGCGCGCAGGGCTGTGCGGTCGAGATCGACGATCTCGCGGCGCAGCGGCATCCCGACCACCCTCGAGCGTTTGAGTGGCGTGCCTTCGAAGGCCACGCCGACGCCTGCCGCGCTTCGCGCTCCGAGGATGTTCGCCATGCCGGGCTTCGCGTTCGCCTCGTGGACCACCACCGGCACGCCGGCGCGGTTCGCGGCGACGTACGCCGGCGCGGACGCGTATCCGCCGAACCCGACGACGACGTCGACGCCGCGGTCGCGCAGATGAGCGCGCACCTGGGCGATCGCCCGGCGGAACCGCGCGGGGAAGGCGGCCGCGTCGCGGTTCGGGCGCCGCGGGAACGGCACCTTGTCGACGAACAGCAGCTCGTACCCGCGCTCGGGCACCAGCCGGGACTCGAGGCCCTCCCGCGTGCCGAGGACGAGGATCGCGGCATCCGGATCCCGATCGCGCAGCGCATCGGCCACCGCCAGCAGGGGGTTCACGTGGCCGGCGGTGCCGCCGCCCGCGAGAAGGTACGTCGTCACCCCGTGAGACTACCGGGGCGAGACTACCGGGCGCGGGCGCCGCGCGCCGCGCGCTGCTCCCGGGCGAGGCGCGCCCGCTGGATCGCGGCCTGGCGTCGCGCGACCGACTCGGGCAGCGTCCGGGCGAACGCGAGCAGCACGCCCGACGCCAGGAGCACGGACAGCAGCGACGTGCCGCCCTGCGACATGAACGGGAGCGGGATGCCGAGCACCGGGAACACGCGCAGCACGACGCCGATGTTGATGAGCGCCTGGCCGACGATCCACACCGTGATGCCGCCCGCGACGATGCGCACGAAGGGGTCATCGGTCTTGCGGATCACGTGGAAGGCGCCGATCGCGAACAGGGCGAACAGCGCGAGGACGACAACGCAGCCGATGAGTCCCAGCTCCTCCCCCACGATCGCGAAGATGTAGTCGTTCGCGGCGGCGGGGAGCCAGTCGTACTTCTCGCGGGAGTTGCCGAGCCCGAGCCCGAAGATCCCGCCGCCGGCGAGCCCCCACACACCGTGGAGCGGCTGGTAGCACGTGTCGAAGTAGTCCGCGAGGCAGTCCGGGTTCAGGAAGCTCATGATGCGGCGCATGCGGTTGGGACTGGTGACCGCGAAGATCGCGAGACCGGCCACACCGAGGATCATCGGGATCACGAAGAGCCGCAGCTTCACGCCCGAGAAGAACAGGGCGCCGAGCAGGATGAGCACGAGCACGATGACCGTGCCGAGGTCCTCGCCGGCGAGGACCGTCGCGAACACCGCGATCGACACCGGCACGACCGGGATGAACACGTGCTGCCACTTGGTCAGCAGGGTCTGCTTGCGGAAGAGCACGAATCCGAGCCACAGCGCCAGGGCGAGCTTGAGGAATTCCGACGGCTGCGCCTGGAAGGTGCCGATGGCGATCCAGTTGCGGTTCCCGTCGTTCGCGTGCCCGAGCGGGGTGAACACCAGCATCTGCAGCGCGACACCCCCGATCAGCGTCGGCCACGCGATGCGCTTCCAGAACGAGACCGGCAGGCGACTGGCGACGAACATGAGCGGGATGCCGATGAGGGCGAACACGCCCTGCTTGATCACCGTGTCGTACGGCGGGTCGCCGTTGGCGGTCGCGATCGCCGAGGTCGCCGAGAGCACCATGACCAGGCCGAAGCCGGTGAGCAGCAGCGCCGTGGAGGCGATCAGCAGGAACTCGCTCGGCACCGGCGCGAACACCCGCCCGAGCGACACGCGTGCGGCGAGGCCGCGGCGCGCGGACGGCTCAGGCGTCGCCGGGGTCGGCCGTGGCGTCGTCGTCGTCACGCTCCGCCCCCGTTCCGATCCGTGCTCTCACCGCCGCCGCGAAGCGGCGACCCCGGTCGGCGTAGGAGGTGAACTGGTCGAAGGATGCCGCGGCGGGGGCGAGCAGCACCACGTCCCCGTCACGCGCGATCCCGGCCGCCAGCTCGACGACCCGCGCCATGACCCCCTCAGTCTCATCGGCGTCGACCTCGAACACGGGCACCCCCGGCGCGTGTCGCTCGAACGCGCCGACGACCGCGGACCGGTCGGAACCGATGACGATCGCCGCCTTCGCCCCCGCACCCCGGCCGGCGACGAGGTCGGCGACGTCGACGCCCTTGAGGAGTCCGCCGACGATCCAGACGGCACCGGGGAAGGCCGCGAGGGAGGATGCCGCGGCGTGCGGGTTCGTCGCCTTGGAGTCGTCGACCCACGTCACGCCGGCCTCGACGGCGACGACCTCGATGCGGTGCGGGTCGAGGCGGAAGCCGCGCAGCGCCTCGCGGATCGCGGGCGGGGGCACCTCGAGCGAGCGGGCGAGCGCGGCGGCGGCGAGGATGTTGGCGACGACGTGGGGGGCCGCCAGGCCCAGCTCGGCGAGTTCGGCGACCGTGCCGAGCTCGAGCGCGCTGGTGCGGCGATCCTCCAGGAACGCCCGGTCGACGAGGATTCCGTCCACCACGCCCACGTCGCTCGGGCCGGGCACTCCCAGGTCGAACCCGATCGCGCGGGCGCCGTCGACGACCTCGGCATCCTCGACCATGCGGCGCGTCACGGCATCCGTCTTGTTGTACACGCACGCGACCCGGGTGTGGTCGTACACGTGCGCCTTGGCCTCGCGGTAGGCCTCGGACGAGCCGTGCCACTCGAGGTGGTCGTCGGCGAGATTGAGGCACACGCTCGCGTGCGGCGAGACGGCGCCCTCGCGCTCCGCCTGCAGGCCCAGGTACCAGAGCTGGTGGCTGGAGAGCTCGACGACGAGCGCGTCGAAGCCCGCCGGATCCCGCACCGCGTCGAGCACCGGCGTGCCGATGTTGCCGACGGGCGCGGCGCGCAGTCCCCCGGCGACGAGCATCGTCGCGGTCAGCCGCGTGGTGGTCGTCTTGCCGTTGGTCCCGGTGACGAGGATCCAGTCGGCGGGCGCGCCGTCCGCGCGAACGACCTTGTCGCGTACCCGCCAGGCGAGCTCGATGTCGCCCCACAGGGCGATTCCGGCATCCGTCGCCCATGAGATGAGCGGATGCCGCGGCGAGAACCCCGGTGAGGCGATGACCACCTCCGGGGCGAACTCGGCGAGCTCGGCGGGGACGGCGTCGAGCGGGCCGGTCCACAGACGCGCGCCGATGACGGGCAGCAGCCGCGCGTATTCCTCGTCGGCCCTCTCGGTGACCACCAGCACGTCGGCGCCGAGCTCGGCGAGCGTGTCGGCGACGGAGAAGCCGGTGACCGAGAGCCCGAGCACGGCCACCCGCAGTCCCGACCAGTCGGCGTGCCAGCTCGTCAGGTCGTCGAGCCGGCTCATGTCTGCGCGAGCCATTCGACGTAGAAGAGGCCCACGCCCGAGACGGCGAGGAGGCCGGCGATGATCCACATCCGCACGACGATGGAGATCTCGGACCACCCGCGCATCTCGAGGTGGTGGTGGAACGGGCTCATCAGGAACATCCGTTTGCCGCGGGTGAGCTTGAAGTACACCCGCTGCAGGATGACCGACCCGGGACCGATGATGAAGACGCCCGCGACCAGCACACCCAGCACCTCGGTGCGGGAGAGGATCGACATCGACGCGATGACGCCGCCGATCGCCATCGATCCGACGTCGCCCATGAAGACCTGCGCCTTGGGTGCGTTCCACCACAGGAACCCGACGAGTGCGCCGACGAACGCCGCGGAGATGATCGCGAGGTCGAACGGATCTCGCGTGGAATAGCACGCCACCGGGGTGTCGAGCAGGATCTGCGACTTCTGGCAGCTCTGGTTGAACTGCCAGAACACGACCAGGCTGTATGCGCCCGTGACGAAGATGCCGGCCCCGGCGGCCAGCCCGTCGAGCCCGTCGGTGACGTTGGTGCTGTTCGACCACGCGACGCCGATGAAGGTCACCCATGCCAGGTACAGCAGCCACCCGACGATGGGCCCGAGGGCGAAGAACCACAGCACCGAGATGTCGCGGAACACGGACAGGTACGGGGATGCCGGCGTCTGGTCCCACGCGTTGGGGAAGTTCAGCGCGACGATGCCGAACGGGACGACGACGAGGATCTGCCCGACGATCTTGCGCCAGCCGGACAGGCCCAGGCTCCGCTGGCGGCGCACCTTCATGTAGTCGTCGATGAAGCCGACGGCGCCGAAGCCCACCATCATCCAGAGCACGAGGAGGCCGGAGATGGTGGGCGGGTTGTTGCCGGTGAACCCGCCGACGAGGTACCCGACGATCGTGCCGGCGATGAAGATCGTGCCGCCCATGGTGGGCGTGCCGCGCTTCTCGTGGTGGCTCGGGTTGTGGACGTTCTCGGGGGTGCGGATCACCTGGCCCCATCCCCACGCGCGGAACAGCCGCAGGAAGGCGGGGGTGAGGAACAGCGTGAATGCCAGAGAGATCGCCGCCGCCGTCAGGAGTGATCTCACGAGACCGATTCTCCCAGACGATCGCCCAGGAACCGCAGACCCGCCGCGTTCGAGGACTTGACGAGCACGCGGTCGCCGTCGCGGAGCTCTCCGCGCAGGTACTCGAAGGCCTCGTCGGCGGTGGCGAAGAAGACCGCCTCGCCGTCCCACGAGCCCTGCGCGACCGCCTCCAGGAACATGCGGCGCGCGCCCGTGCCGACGATGACGATGCGCTGGATGCCGAGGCGCACCGCGAGCAGTCCCACCCGGTCGTGCTCGTCCTCGGCGTATTCGCCGAGCTCGCTCATCGCTCCCAGCACGGCGACGGTGCGCTCGCCCGGCCCGGTGATCTGCGCCAGCGTGCGCAGCGCCGCCGCCATGGAGTCGGGGCTGGCGTTGTACGCGTCGTTGATGATGCGGATGCGGTCGGTCCCGAGCGGCTGCATCCGCCACCGCTCGGCGATCTCGACCGTCTCGAGCCGCTCGATCGCGGCGGGGAGCGCCACGCCGAGCGCGGTGGCAGCCGCGATGGCGGCCAGGGCGTTCATGACGTGATGCTCGCCGAGGACCCGCAGCCGCAGCGGGAGCGAGACGCCGTCGACGGTGACGAGGCACGAGGTTCCGGATGCCGTCACCTCGACGTGGTCCGCGTGGACGTCGGCATCCGTCCCCCGCCCGAACCAGCGGACCGCGGCACCGCGCTCGGCGGCGACCCCCGCCATCGAGGCGACGCGCGCGTCGTCGGCGTTGAGCACCGCGAGCCCGCCGGGACGGAGGGCGCGGACGAGCTCGGACTTCGCGGCGAGAGTGGCCTCGATCCCGCCGAATCCGCCGGCGTGGGCCATGCCGACCATGAGCACGATGCCGACATCGGGTTCGACGAGCCCCGCGAGCCGCGCGATCTCGCCGGGGGCGCTGGCGCCGAACTCGCTGACGAGGAAGCGCGTGCGCTCGGTCACCCTCAGCATGGTCAGCGGCGCGCCGACCTCGTTGTTGAACGACGCCTTCGGCGACACCGTCTCGCCCTCGGGCTCGAGGATGCGCGCGAGCAGGTTCTTCGTGGTCGTCTTGCCGTTGGACCCGGTGATCCCGACGACCCGCAGGTCGCCGCCCTCGCGCACGCGCGCGACCACGTCCCGGGCGAGGTCGGCGAGCGCGGCGACGGCATCCGTGACGACGATCTGGGTGACCGCTGCGTCGACCCGGTGCTCCACGATCGCGACGGCGGCGCCGGCGGCGACCGCGGCGTCGACGAACAGGTGGCCGTCGGTCTCCTCGCCGGGCTTGGCGACGAAGACGTCACCGGGCCCGATGAGGCGGGAGTCGGTGTCGACGGCGCCCGAGACCACCGTGTCGAGGTCGTCCCCGGGCGCGAGGACGACGTCGCCTCCGACGGCGTCGGCGAGCTGTGCGAGGGTGAGCGCGATCATGTGTTCTCCGGCCGGATCGGAGGCCTCACCCGAATTTGGGCAGCTCTTCCGGCGCCGTCGTCGAGGGCATGACGCGGTACGTCTTGAGCACCTGGGTCATGGCCTTCTGGAACGCGGTCGCGTTGGCCGCTGACGATGCTACCTTCGACGGCTCGTCCATGGTGACGACGACGACGTACTCGGGGTCCTCCGCCGGGGCGAAGCCGATCATCGTCGTGTAGTAGGCGCCGGCCTTGTAGCCGCCGGTGCCGTTGGACTTCTCGCCCGTTCCAGTCTTGACGGCGATCCGGTAGCCGGGGATCTCGATCGCCCTCGAGTAGTTCGCCTGGATGGCGACGTTCTCGAGGATCGCGCGCATCTGCGCCGACGTGCTCTCGCTCACCACCCGCGTGGACTTGGGAAGCTCGGGCGTGACGACGGTGCCGTCGGCGGTCGTGCAGGACTCGACGATCGACAGCGGCACCCGGACCCCGTCGTTCGCGATCGCGGCGTAGGCGCTCGCGAGCTCCGGCATCGTCGTGGTGAGGCCCTGGCCGTAGGAGGTGTTGTAGACGGTCTGGTTGTCCCACTGCGCGACCGGGTGGAGCTGGCCGGACGCCTCGCCCTGGAACCCGACGGCGCTGCCGGCGCCGATGCCGAACCTCTGGAAGTAGTCGTGGCGGGTCTGCGCGTCCACCGTCTCGCTGAACCGGGAGATGCCGGCGTTCGACGAGTCGATGAGGACCCCGGCGAGCGTGTAGACGTAGGCGGGGTGGGCGAACGCGTCGCGCACCCGCGCGCCGTTGGCGAACGTCTCCTGGCTCGACGCGATGACGGTCGAGGTCGGGGTCTGCCCGCCGGCGTCGATGACGGTCGCGGCGGTGAGCGCCTTGAACGTCGACCCGGGCTCGAACTGGCTGCGGAAGATCCGGCTACCGCGATCGTCGGGATCCGTCGCAGCGACGTCGTTGGGGTCGACGGTCGGCCACTCCGCGGCGGCGCGGATCTTGCCCGTGCCGACCTCGGCGACCAGGATCGCGCCGCTCACGGCGCCCATGTTCTGCGCCTGCTCGCCGATCAGCTGCTGCAGGTACCACTGCAGGTCGCGGTTGATGGTCAGCTGCAGCGTGCCGCCGTTCTCGGGCGGCACCTCGCGCGCGGTGCCGGGGATGACGACGCCGTCGTTGCCCTGCTGGTAGTCCAGCGTGCCGTTGGTCGCCTCCAGGCACGAGTCCTCGGTCAGCTCCAGACCCTCGAGCGGAACGGCATCCGTCCCCATGAACCCGACGAGGTTGCCGGCCACGGCGCCGTCGGGGTACGAGCGGGCGGGATGCTGGAAGCACCGCAGGTACGGCGCGCCGATGTCGGCGAGCTCGCGGTACTGCTGCGTCGACATCCCCCGGATGAGGAGTGCGTAGCGCGAGTTCGCGTTCTCCGCCAGCGCATCCGCGACGATCTCGTGGACGTCCTCGACCGGCTGACCGGTGATCGCCGCGATGTCGGCCGACACCTCCTGCCACGGCTCGGCCCGGGACTTCTCGGCCGCGATGTCCTGGTCGATCTGCGTGATCAGCAGCGGATCGAGCTGGCAGTCGTACCGCAGCACGCTCCCGGCGAGCACCTGGCCTGTCTCGTCGATGATCGCCCCGCGCGTGCCGTACAGCGGCACCGAGCTGCCCAGCGCCGTCGCGATCGACTGTGCGACGTGCTCGCGGGCGTTGACGACCTGGATGTCGACGAGGCGCACGACGAATCCCGCCAGCACGGCGAGCACGACGGCGAGCGCGACGACGGTCCGTCGTCGCGGGCTGCGAGTGCTCTTGGTCGTCATGTGATCAGTGTGTGCTCGGGGTGGGCAGACCGTCGGTGATCGGAGGAGGAGTGTTGACGATTCCGCCGGTGCCGCTCTCTTCGACGGTCTCGACCGGGGCGCCCTGGATCGTGGCATCGGGGTGGGTCACCAGCGGGGTGTCGGCGATGAGCGCGTTGGGCACGGTGCCCCGGCCGATCGCATCGACCGATGACCTGCCGAACGACATCGCGCTGGTGCCCAGCACGGCGGAGTCGCTCAGGCGCAGGTAGGTCGGCGACTCGTCGATCACCATGCCGAGAGCGGCCGCGTTCGCCGCGAGGTACTGCGGCGATGCGAGCCCGGCGACCTCGTCGTACAGGATCTGCTTCTGATACGTCAGGTCGCGCTGCTGGCTGGTGAGGGAGGAGAGCTCGTACGAGGACTGCGTGGTGAGGATCGACAGCGACATCTGCGCGGCGCCGATCGCGACCGCGCCGAGCACGGCGACGATCCCGTAGAGCAGTCGCGGCCGACGCCGGCGGGCGGGAGCCTCGACGACCCGGAGGGGCCGGCGCGGCGCCTCCCGCCTGGGGGCGTCCTCCCGCCTGGGGGCATGTGCGGTGGCGAGCGCGGAGGTGCTCATATCGCCTCCCTCACGCGTTCCGCGGCGCGCAGGCGCACCGGCGTCGCCCGCGGGTTCGCGGCGCGCTCCTCGTCGGAGGCGAGTTCGGCGCCCTTGACCAGCAGCCGGAACCGGGGCGCGTGCTCGGGAAGCTCGACCGGAAGTCCCGCGGGCGCGGTGGAGGCCACGGCATCCGCGAACTCGCGCTTGACGAGCCGGTCCTCGAGGGACTGATAGGCGAGGACCACGATCCGTCCGCCCACGGGAAGGATGCCGAGCGCGGCCGGCACGGCGCGCTCGAGCACCGACAGCTCGCGGTTGACCTCGATGCGCAGGGCCTGGAACACGCGCTTGGCGGGGTGACCCGCGCGCTGCGCCGCGTAGGGCGTCGCCGCGATGAGGATCTCGACCAGGCGCCCGGAGCGCTCGATGGGCGCGTCGCCGCGCGCCGCGATGATCGCGCGCGCGTAGCGGCCGGCGAGCTTCTCCTCGCCGTACCGCTCGAAGATCCGCCGCAGGTCGCCCTCGCCGTAGGTCGCGAGGATGTCGGCCGCCGTCGTGCCCGTCGACTGGTCCATACGCATGTCGAGCGGCGCGTCCTGCGAGTAGGCGAAGCCGCGCTCTGCCACGTCGAGCTGGAGAGATGAGACGCCGAGGTCGAACAGGATGCCGTCCGCGGCGGCGAAGCCGGCCGAGGCGACGGCGTCCGCGATCCCGTCGTAGACGGCGTGGACCAGCGTGACGCGGTCGCCGAATCGCGCGAGGCGCTCGCCGGCGATCCGCAGCGCGTCCTGATCGCGGTCGAGTCCGACGAGGCGGATGCCGGGGAACCGCTCGAGGAACGCCTCGGAGTGGCCGCCCATGCCGAGCGTCGCGTCGACGAAGACCGCCCCGTCGCGCGAGAGCGCGGGGGCGAGCAGTTCGGCGCAGCGGTCGAGCAGGACCGGCGTGTGGATGTCGCGCAGGCTCATGATGACGGGGACTGTGCGTGGAGGTTGCTGGTCCCTGGGCCCTGATCCCCATCCGCTCGGTGACCTGGCGCCGGGGAAGTGCGTCAGGGCGGAGCGGCTGGGAGTCAGGACCAAGGGCTCAGAACAGGCCCGGAATCACCTCCTGCTCCAGTTCGGCGTAGGTTGCTTCGTTGCTGTCGGCGTAGGCGTTCCACGCGTCGGCGTTCCAGATCTCGGCGTGCGCGCCGATGCCGGTGACGACGAGCTCGCGCTCGAGTCCCGCGTAGGCCCGCAGCGGCGGGGGGATCGTGATGCGGTTCTGGCTGTCGGGCTTCTCGGCGCTCGCGCCGGAGAGGAACATGCGGAGGAAGTCGCGCGCCTGCTTGTTGGCCAGCGGCGCCTCGCGGATGCGCTCGTGCACGCGCTCGAACTCCGGCGTGCTGAACACGTAGAGGCAGCGATCCTGGCCGCGGGTGATGACGACGCCCCCGCCGAGATCTTCGCGGAACTTGGCGGGGAGGATGACGCGGCCCTTGTCATCGAGCTTGGGAGTGTGCGTGCCCAACAGCATCGATCGACCACCCCCTTCGTTCCGGCCCCCCGGGTTGCCCGCCACGTTACTCCACTTTCCTCCACTTTGCCACGCAATCGAGGCCGCAAGACTCCCCTGCGCTCCCCACGGCACGAAAAAAGAGCACCGACCCGAAGGTCGGTGCTCAGGTTCCGCGGATGGGCGGGGAGGGTCAGCGCTCCTCTTGGCGGCGGTCCCAGCGGTCGTTCATACGGTCCATGAACGAACCGCCGGAGCGAGGGACGGATTGCTTCACGGGCTCCGGGCCGGCGCTCGGCGTTCCGCGTGTCGGCGTCACGGCGAGGATGACCCCTCCCAGCATCACGACGAAGCCTATGACCCCGACGACGATGCTGACGATCTCGATGCCGCTCGCGACCCCGACGATCAGTCCGCCGAGCCCCACGAGGACCAGCACCGTGCCGTAGACGACGTTGCGATAGCTCAGCGTCCGGCCGTCGCGAGGCGCGCTGACGACATCCGCGTCGTTGCGCATGAGATGGCGTTCCATCTCATCGAGCAGTCGCTGCTCCTGTTCGGAGAGTGGCATGCATCCCCCTCTGTCGATCTGTACCCGGACAATTCTACGCGCGGCGTAGATCACTAGGCTAGGCCCGTGCCGCCCTCTGCCGTGCCCGTCGAAGAGATTTCCCAGCGTCTGGACATCTTCGTCACCGCTCAGCGCGGCGCCGTGGCCGATCTGGGCGCCGAGGCGGGAATGCTCGTCGACGCCGCCGCGACCGCCCTGTCGGGCGGGAAGCGGCTGCGCGGAAGGTTCTGCATCGCGGGCTGGCGCGCCGTCGCCACGGCATCGGCGACGCGCGCGGAGCCGCCGCCCGAGGTCATCGCGGCCGCCGCCGCGCTCGAGATCTTCCACGCCGCCGCACTCGTGCACGACGACGTGATCGACAACTCCGACACGCGTCGCGGCCGGCCCGCCGCGCACCGCGCTCTCGAGGGCGCCCACTCCTCATCCGGATGGGAAGGGGATGCCGCGGCATTCGGCCGATCGTCGGCGATCCTCCTCGGCGACCTGCTCGTCGCGTGGAGCGACGACCTCCTCGAGGAGGGGCTGGCGGTCGCCGGATCGAATGCCGCGGCCGCCCGCGCGGAGTACGCGACCATGCGACGCGAGGTGACGATCGGGCAGTTCCTCGACATCGCGGAGGAGTCGGCGTTTCGGACCGAGCCCGACGAGCGTCACGCGGGGCGCGCGCTGCGGGTCGCGTCGCTGAAGTCGGCGAGGTACAGCATCCAGCAACCGCTCGCCGTCGGGGCGGCCCTCGCCGGAGCCGACCGGGCGCAGGCGGCGGCGCTCGCCGCGTTCGGGCATCCGCTGGGCATGGCCTTCCAGCTGCGCGACGACGTGCTCGGCGTGTTCGGCGACGAGCGCGAGACCGGCAAGCCGTCCGGCGACGACCTTCGCGAGGGCAAGCGCACCGTGCTGATCGCGTACGCGCGCGAGGCGCTCGCACCGACCACGCGCCGGATCGTCGACGAGCTCGTCGGCGATCCGACCCTCGACGCCGAGCAGATCGCGTCCCTGCAGCGGACGATCATCGACACCCGCGCGCTGGAGCGGGTCGAGGCGCTCATCGCCGATTACGCCCGTGAGGCCGACCGCGCGCTGAGCGGCGTGCGCCTGGGCAACGCCGCGGTGGGCGAGCTGCGCGACCTGGCGCGATCGGCGACGGTGCGGGTGACCTGAGGCGACGACCCTTCGACAGGCTCAGGGACCGGTCTGGGGTCGGCACCCCCGGTCTGGGGTGCTTACCCCCGGTCCCTGAGCTCGTCGAAGGGCCGTGCGGCCGGGTGGAGGGCGGCGACGCTTCGACAAGCTCGCGACCAGTCTGGGGTGCTTACCCCCGGTCCCTGAGCTTGTCGAAGGGCCACTCCGGGGGGCGTCAGGCGACGGTCTGCGCGACGCGCCGCACCTCGCTCTTGCGACCTGCGCGAAGCGCTTCGATGGGCGGAATGCCGATCGAGTCCTCCGTGGTCAGCAGCCAGTCGATGGCCTCGTCGTCGGTGAAGCCGGCGTCGTGGAGCACGTAGACCGTGCCGCGCAGCGACGACAGCGGCCGGCCGTCGACGATGAACACGGCCGGAACCTTGATCGCGCCGTCGCGGCGGGAGCCGAGGAGCTGGAACTCGTCGAGGAAGCGGCGCACGCGACCGAGCGGTTCGCCGAGCACCTCCACGAGTTCGGGAAGGGTGAGCCAGTCGGTCGGGGTCTGCGGCGCGGAGTCAGCGGTCACCCAGCCACTATCCCACCCGAGAGCGCGGTGTGCACGCCCGGTCTCCGAGTCGCATCAGTCACGTCAGTCACACGCGCACCTCCTCCAACTCCAGTTGACACGAATTTACTTCCGTGACACGGTTTGCTAGTCGACAGGCGCGTATCCCGCGCCGATAGAGGGGGGAATCTCTTGCGACCTCATCACCGCACCCGCCGTAAGGCCCCGTCGCGAGCCCTGCCCACCGGAGTGGCGTTCGGCATGCCAGCGGCCCTCGTCGGCTCCATCGCGCTCGTGCTCAGCGCCGCGCCCGCCCACGCCGCCGAGGAGCGCACCGCACAGCGCGCCGACGAGCGGATGCTCCGGGCCGTTCCCGCAGAGCGGCCGGCCCTCGTCGCGGCTCCCGCGTCCGTGACCAAGGCATCCGCGCTGGTCGTGCCCGCCGCTGCGGTGCCTGCGAGGTACACCGTTCAGCGGGGTGACACCGTCAGCGCGATCGCCCAGCGGCACGGGCTGCGCACGGTCGACGTCCTCACCCTGAACGGCCTCGGCTGGAAGTCCATCATCTATCCCGGCCAGGTGCTGCGGCTCACCGGCGCCGCGGCGACTGTCGCCGCACCCGCGCCGGCGCCCGTCGCGCCCGTCGCGGCGGCCGGCGCGTACACCGTGCAGCGGGGCGACACCGTCAGCGCGATCGCGAAGCGCCACGGCGTGTCGACGCAGGCCGTGCTGAACGCCAACGGGCTCGGCTGGTCCTCGATCATCTACCCCGGACAGAGGCTCGCGGTTCCCGGCACGACCGCAGCCGCCGCGCCCGCGGCACCGGCAGCACCCGCCGCCCCCGCTCCCGCGCCGGCTCCCCCGGCTGCCTCGGCCGGCGGCACCTACACCGTGGTCGCCGGCGACACGATCAGCGCGATCGCGAAGCGCCACGGCGTATCCACCAACGCCGTGCTGTCGGCCAACAAGCTCGGCTGGTCCTCGATCATCTACCCGGGCCAGAAGATCGCCATCCCGCTGGCCGCCGCGCCGGCCGCGGCATCCGTCCCCGGACTCGATGCCGAGCAGATCGCGAACGCCCGCATCATCATCCAGGTCGGCCGCGAGCTCGGGGTGCCCGATCGAGGCATCGCGATCGCCCTCGGCACCGCGATGCAGGAGTCCTGGATCCGCAACCTCGACTGGGGCGACCGCGACTCGCTCGGCCTGTTCCAGCAGCGACCCAGCTTCGGCTGGGGAACGGCGGCGGAGGTCCGCGACCCGTACCGCGCCGCGCGCGCGTTCTACGGCGGGCCGTCCGACCCGAACGGCACCCGCACCCGGGGTCTGCTCGACATCTCGGGATGGCAGTCGATGTCGTTCGCGGATGCCGCTCAGGCCGTCCAGATCTCGGCGTACCCCGATCGCTACGCGCAGTGGGAGCAGCCCGCGCATGCGTGGCTGGCCGCGCTCGGCTGACGCGCATCCCCGGCCCCCGGGGGTGAGCCGCTCCCCCGGCTCGCAGGTACCCGTCCGTAGACTCTCAGCGTGAGCACGAGTCAGCAGACCGACCCGCTGATCGGCCGTCTCGTCGACGGCCGATACCGGGTTCGCGCGCGCATCGCGCGCGGCGGTATGGCGACCGTGTACGTCGCCACCGATCTGCGGCTCGAGCGACGCATCGCGCTCAAGGTGATGCACGGGCACCTGAGCGACGACACCGTGTTCCAGAGCCGGTTCATCCAGGAGGCCCGCGCGGCGGCCCGCCTGGCGGATCCGAACGTGGTCAACGTGTTCGACCAGGGCCAGGACGGCGACATGGCGTACCTCGTCATGGAGTACCTCCCCGGCATCACGCTGCGCGAGCTGCTCCGCGAGCAGCGGCGGCTCACCGTCCCGCAGACGGTGTCGATCATGGACGCGATCCTCTCCGGGCTCTCCGCAGCCCATCGGGCCGGCATCGTCCACCGCGACGTTAAGCCCGAGAACGTGCTGCTCGCCGAGGACGGCCGCATCAAGATCGGCGACTTCGGACTGGCCCGTGCCACCACCGCCAACACCGCGACCGGCGCGCAGCTGCTCGGGACGATCGCCTACCTCGCCCCCGAGCTCGTCACCCGCGGCACCGCCGACGCGCGCAGCGACATCTACGCCCTCGGCATCATGCTGTACGAGATGCTCACCGGCGAGCAGCCCTACAAGGGCGAGCAGCCGATGCAGATCGCGTTCCAGCACGCGACCGACTCGGTGCCGCGTCCGAGCGTGAAGAACCCCGGCGTGCCCGAGCCGCTCGACGAGCTGGTGCTGTGGGCGACCGAGAAGACCCCGGACGACCGCCCCGTCGACGCGCGCGCGATGCTCGAACGGCTCCGCGAGATCGAGCGCGAGCTCGGCATCACGCCGCAGGTGGCCCGCACCGCGCCGACCGGGGTGCTCCATGAGGACGCCGCGACCGGCGAGCTCACCGCCGTCCTCCCTCCGATCACCGCGACCGGGCCGACGGCATCCGTCGACGATGTCGACAACGCGGCGAAGCTTCGCCGAGCGACCCGGCGCCGCCAGACGCGGGGCGGCTGGCTCTTCGCGCTGGTGCTGATCCTTGCCGGTCTCGCCGCGGGCGCCGGCTGGTGGTTCGGCTCGGGGCCCGGGTCGATGGTGCTCGTCGCCGACGTGTCGGGCGGCACGTTCGCCGCGGCCGAGCTGCGCCTCGCCGAGGACTCGCTCATCGCCGTCGAACGCCCGGTGAACAGCCTCGACGTCACGCCGGGGACGGTGATCGGCACCGACCCCGAGGCCGGCACGCGCGTCGACCGCGACACCGAGGTCGACGTGCTCGTCTCGATCGGTCCGGCGGAGGCGCAGATCGAGAGGCTCATCGACAAGACCGAGACCGAGGCCCGCGGCATCCTGGAATCCCATGTCATCGCCGTCGACGAGGAGAACCTGACCTTCTTCACGGGTGCCGCGCCCGGCATCGTGGTCGGCATGATGCTCGATCCGGCCGGCGACGCCGAGGCCTTCGCGTGCGGCGAGGGCTGCGCCGCGCACCAGGGCGACTCGGCCCAGCTGTGGGTATCGCTCGGCCCGGTGCCCGATGTCAGCGGGCAGAGCGAGGGCTCGGCGCGCAGCACGCTCGAGGGTCTCGGCCTGGTGGTGACGGATCCGAGCCCGACCGACTCGAGCGACACCGTCGAAGAGGGTCGCGTGATCCGCATGATCGGTCGAGAGGACGGCCGCTGGCTGAGCCCCGGCGACACCGTGACGCTCGTCGTCTCCACGGGGCCGCCGACCTACCCGGTGCCGAGCGTCGTCGGAATGACTCGGGACCAGGCCGCGCAGACGCTCCGCGACAACGGCTTCGAACCGAACTACTCCTTCCTGTGGAACGGCTGGCCCGATGCGTTCACCGAGGTGACGAGTCAAGACCCCGGCGCCGACAGCTACCGCGTCCGGGGCACGACGGTCACGCTGCAGCTCACCGTCACGGGCTGAGTGCGCATCGGCGCGGCGCGCTGACGCCTGCCGGCGCCCGGGTCGGCGCCTGCTCGCGCGGTCGAAAGCGCCACTCGCGGTCGTTCGCGCCCGCGCCGGGCGGCTCGCGCGGTCGAAAGCGCCACTCGCGGTCGTTCCCGCCCGCGCCGGGCGGCTCGCGCGGTCGAAACCGCCACGCGCGGTCGTAGCGTCCGGGCGCGTTTACCGGTTTCGACCGCGCGAGCCCGACGCCGACGAGAATCGCGGATGCGCTCGGCGCAGCATCCGTCGCGCTCCTCGAACCCCGACGCGCAGACGCGGTCGCGCGGTCGAAACCGCCACACGCGGTCGTTCCCGCCCGCGCCGGACCGCTCGCGCGGTCGAAACCGCCACACGCGGTCGAAGCGTCCGGGCGCGTTTACCGGTTTCGACCGCGCGAGCGCCGCGCTCAGCGCTTCTCGAGCTCCTCGGCGACGAGGAAGGCCAGCTCGAGGGACTGCATGTGGTTCAGGCGCGGGTCGCACAGCGACTCGTAGCGGGTGGCGAGGGTCGCCTCGTCGATCATCTCCGAGCCGCCGAGGCACTCGGTGACGTCGTCGCCGGTGAGTTCGACATGGATGCCGCCGGGGAACGTCCCCGCGACGCGATGCGCCTCGAAGAACCCGCGCACCTCGTCCACGACGTCGTCGAAGCGGCGCGTCTTGTACCCGTTCGGGGTGGTGATCCCGTTCCCGTGCATCGGGTCGGTGACCCACAGCGGGGTCGCGCCGGAGTCCTTCACGGCCTCCAGCAGCGGCGGCAGCGCGTCGCGGATCTTCCCGGCGCCCATGCGCGTGATGAACGTCAGACGTCCGGGCTCGCGCTCCGGGTCGAGCTTGTCGATCAGCTCGAGCGCGGTCTCGGGCGTCGTCGTCGGGCCGAGCTTGACGCCGATCGGGTTCCGGATCTTCGAGAAGTAGTCGATGTGGGCGCCGTCGAGGTCGCGCGTGCGCTCGCCGATCCACACGAAGTGCGCCGACGTGTTGTACGGGGTGCCGGTGCGCGAGTCGATGCGGGTCATCGGGCGCTCGTAATCCATGAGGAGGCCCTCGTGGCCGGTGTAGAACTCGACGCGGCGCAGCTCCTCGAAGTCGGCGCCGGCGGCCTCCATGAACCGGATCGCGCGGTCGATCTCGCCCGCCATGCGCTCGTAGCGCTGGTTGGCCGGGTTCTCCGCGAAGCCCTTGTTCCAGGAGTGCACCTCGCGGAGGTCCGCGAAGCCGCCCTGCGTGAACGCGCGGATGAGATTGAGGGTGGATGCCGCGGTGTGGTACCCCTTGAGCAGTCGCTGCGGGTCGGCCTGACGCGAGCCCTCGGTGAAGTCGTAGCCGTTGACGATGTCGCCCCGGTACGCCGGGAGAGTCACGTCGCCGCGGGTCTCGCTGTCGGACGAGCGGGGCTTGGCGAACTGCCCCGCCATCCGGCCCATCTTCACGACCGGCATCGACGCGCCGTAGGTCAGCACGACCGCCATCTGCAGCACGGTCTTGATCCGGTTGCGGATCTGCTCGGCCGTCGCACCGGCGAAGGTCTCGGCGCAGTCCCCGCCCTGGAGGAGGAATGCGCGACCCGACGCGGCGCGCGCCAGGCGGTCGCGCAGGATGTCGACCTCGCCGGCGAACACGAGCGGGGGAAGAGTCGCGATCTCGGCGGATACCGCGGCGACCGCATCGGCGTCGGGCCAGGCCGGCTGCTGCTTGATCGGCAGAGTCCGCCAGTGGTCGAGGGCGTCGAGGCGAGGCATCCGATCATTCTATCCGTGGGCCGGGCGACCCCCGGCGCGCGTCACGGCCGTCAACTCTTGAGTCGGTCCTTCACGGTCGACGCGTAGACGTCCTCGTACTCCTGCTCCCCCAGTCGCTGCAGCGCGACCATGATCTCGTCGGTGACCGAGCGCAGGATGTAGCGGTCGCCCTCCATGCCCGCGAAGCGCGAGAAGTCCAGCGGCTCGCCGATGATCACGCCCACGCGCACGATGTTCGGCAGCCGCTGGCCGATCGGCATCATCGTGTCGGTGTCGACCATGACGACGGGGACGACCGGCACGTGCGCCTCCAGCGCCATCCGGGCGATGCCGACGCGCCCGCGGTAGAGCTTGCCGTCGGGGCTGCGCGTGCCCTCGGGATAGATGCCGAGCAGCTCGTCGCCGCCGAGCACCTGCAGCCCGGTGTTGAGGGATGCCTCGGACGCCTTGCCGCCGGAACGGTCGATCGGCAGCTGCCCGGTGGCCTTGAAGAACACCCGGGTCGCCCACCCCTTGAGGCCCTTGCCGGTGAAGTAGTCGCTCTTGGCGAGGAACGCGACGGGGCGGTCGATCATGAGCGGAAGGATGACGGAGTCGACGAACGACAGGTGGTTGCTCGCGAGAATCGCGCCGCCGTTGGCGGGGATGTTGCGCCGGCCGACGATCCACGGCCGGAAGATCCCCTTGACGATCGGCCCGATCACGACGTACTTCATCAGCCAGTAGAACATCGCACTACCTCTCGACGACCGCCAGGTCGGCCACCCCGATGAGCCCGGCGTCGTTGCCGAGCCGCGCGATCGCGAACGCCGCGATCGGGCGGTCGCCGTACCCGGGCAGCGACGTCTCGTACGCGATGCGCACCGGGCCCAGGAGCTCGTCGCCGAGCTGGGCGACACCCCCGCCGATCACGAACAGCTCGGGGTCGAGCACGGCCTGGAAGCCGCCGCACGCCTCGCCGAGCGCGGTGGCGACGCGGCGCAGCGCCTCGATCGCCCCCGGATCGGCCGCCAGCACGAGCCGCGACACCGCCGGCCCGCTGATCGTGCCCTTCTCGGCGCGCAGCGCCGCGAGCGCCTCGCCGATGCCGCCGCCGTCGGCGATCGCGTTCGCCTCGCGCTGCAGGGCGCGGCCGGACGCATACTGCTCGAGGCATCCGTTCTGACCGCACCCGCACGGGAGCCCATCGCGGGTGAACCGGATGTGGCCGAGCTCGGCGGCGATCCCGTGCCCGCCGCGGAACAGCTCGCCGTCGAGCACGATCGCCCCGCCCACACCGGTTCCCAACGTGAGCATGACCATGTGGTCGACGTCGCGGCCGGCGCCGAAGCGGAACTCCGCCCAGCCCGCGGCGTTCGCGTCGTTCTCGATCGTGACGGGCACGCCGATGCCCCCTTCGAGCGTCGCCTTGAACGGCTCGTTGTGCCAGGCGATGTTCGGGGCGTGGATGACGGTCGCGCGGTCCTTGTCGATGAAGCCCGCCGCGGCGACCCCCACCGCGGCGATCTCGTGCGAAGCGATGAAGTGCGCCGCCATGTCGATGACCGCCTGCGCGAGCTCGCCGGTGTCGGCGGGCGTGTCGACGCGAAGCTTCTCGACGATGCGTCCCTCGGCATCCACCACGCCGCCGGCGATCTTCGTTCCGCCGATGTCGATACCGACCTTGAGCACCGCACTCCCTCTCCCGCCGGCGCGGGCGCGACGACGGGATGAAGTCTAGTGGCGCACGCCTCTCCACACCCCAGGTGGGGCGCGGGCGCGGCTCGGCTAGACTCGGGGGGAACGACCACCCGAGATTCAACCGGTACCGAAGGAGCTGCCGTGGTTCAATTCGAAGTCCCCGCGATCGTGCCCGCCGACCCGCAGGCGAACGTCACCGACCTGCTCGTGGAGCGCGTCCGCAAGACGCCCGAGCTCGCCCTGTTCGGGGTGCCCGACGGCGACGGCTGGCGCGACGTCACCGCAGCGGAGTTCCACCGGCAGGTCGTCGCGCTGGCCAAGGGCTTCGCGGCCGCAGGCATCGAGCCCGGCGACAAGGTCGGCTTCATCGCCCGCACCACCTACGACTGGACGCTCGTCGACTTCGCGCTCTTCTTCGCCGGGGCCGTCATGGTGCCGATCTACGAGACGAGCTCGCCCACGCAGATCGCCTGGAACCTCTCCGACTCGGGCGCGATCGCCTGCATCGTCGAGTCGGCCGACCACTCGGCCCGCCTCGACGAGGTGCGTGCCGACCTCCCCCTCATCCGCTCCGTCTGGGCCATGCACGCCGGCGACATCGACAAGCTCGTCGAGCAGGGCAAGGACGTCACCGACGCGGAGATCGAGCGTCGCCGCAACCTCGCCAACGGCGCCGACATCGCGACCCTCATCTACACGTCCGGCTCGACCGGCCGCCCCAAGGGCTGCGTGCTGACGCACAGCAACTTCGTGGAGCTCGTCCGCAACTCGTCGGTCGCGCTCAACGACGTGCTGTCGGTGCCGGGGTCCTCGACGCTGCTGTTCATCACGACGGCCCACATCTTCGCGCGCTTCATCTCGGTGCTCACCATCCACGCGGGCGTCAGGACGGGTCACCAGCCCGACACCAAGCACCTGCTGCCGGCGCTCGGGTCGTTCAAGCCGACGTTCCTGCTCGCGGTGCCCCGGGTGTTCGAGAAGGTGTACAACTCCGCCGAGCAGAAGGCCGAGGCCGGCGGCAAGGGCAAGATCTTCCGCGCCGCCGCGCACACCGCGGTCGAGCACTCCAAGCTGGAGCAGGACGGCAAGAAGGTGCCGCTGCTCACGAAGATCAAGTTCCGCGTCTTCGACAAGCTCGTCTACAGCAAGCTGCGCGCGGCCATGGGCGGCAACGTCGTCTACGCCGTGTCGGGCTCGGCTCCGCTCGGCCACCGGCTGGGCCACTTCTTCCACAGCCTGGGCGTCGTGATCCTCGAGGGGTACGGCCTGACCGAGACCACCGCTCCGGCGACGGTCAACCTCGCCACCAAGTCGAAGATCGGCACCGTCGGCCCCGCGCTCCCGGGCGTCGGCGTCCGCCTCGCCGAGGACGGCGAGATCGAGGTGCGCGGCATCAACGTCTTCAAGGAGTACTGGCGCAACCCCGAGGCCACCGCGGCGTCGTTCGACGGCGACTGGTTCAAGACCGGCGACGTCGGCACGTTCGACGACGAGGGCTTCCTCACGATCACGGGGCGCAAGAAGGAGATCATCGTCACCGCGGGCGGCAAGAACGTCTCCCCGGCCGCGCTGGAGGACCCGATCCGCTCCAACCCGATCGTCGGCCAGGTCGTCGTCGTGGGCGACCAGAAGCCGTTCATCTCGGCGCTGATCACGCTCGACTCCGAGATGCTGCCGACGTGGCTGGCGAACAACCAGCTGCCCGCCGACATGTCGCTGGCCGACGCGGCGACCAACTCGGCCGTCCGCGCCGAGGTGCAGAAGGCCATCGACATCGCGAACAAGCGCGTCTCGCGTGCCGAGTCGATCCGCAAGTTCACGATCCTCCCCTCGGAGTGGACCGAGGCGAGCGGGCACCTGACGCCGAAGATGAGCATCAAGCGCAACGTCATCATGGACGACTTCGCCTCGGACGTCGACGAGCTCTACGCCGTGCCGGTCTCGACGTCGAACACGTCGATCGGCTGATTTCGAAGACGGATGCCGGAGCCCCGGGCCCCCGAAAGGGGTTCGGGGCTCCGGCCTTTTCCCGGTCGCTGAGCACCATCCCCGGTCGCTGAGCCCGTCGAAGCGTCGCCGCCACCCCGCACAGACCACGACCCCTCGACAAGCTCGAGGACCAGCGCATCGCCGCACCCGGCCCGGATCCGACGCGCGTCAGAACCAGTCGGACTCGCGGACCTCGCGCATCGCGACGCGGCGCGTCTCTCGGGTGAGCCGATCGAGGTAGAGGATGCCGTCGAGGTGGTCGGTCTCGTGCTGCAGCGCCTGGGCGAGAAGTCCCTCGCCCTCGATGACGACCTCGTCGCCGTCGAGATCGATGCCGACGACCTTCGCCCACGGATGCCGCGGCGTATCGTGCCAGAGGCCCGGCACCGAGAGGCAGCCCTCGCCGACGGGCTCGGGCTCCCCCGACACCTCGACGAGAACCGGGTTGAGCACGTAGCCGATGTCGCCGTCGATGTTGTAGCTGAAGGCGCGCAGTCCCACGCCGATCTGCGGGGCGGCGACCCCGGCCCGACCGGGGAGCTCCACCGTGTCGAGGAGGTCCTGCACGAGCGCGCGCACACCGTCGTCGATGCCGTCGATCGGCGCGCTCACCGACTTCAGCACCGGGTCGCCGAAGACCCGGATCGAGCGGACCGCCATGGCGGCTAGGCCGCGGGGGCGAGGATGCGGAGGCCCTCGACGACGGTCGCCGCCAGCTCGCGCGCCGCGAGCCGGGTAGCCGGCTGCAGGTCGCGGAACGTGATCGCGCTGCCCGCCGCGATGTGCGGGTCGTAGGGCACGCGCACCACCGAGCGGACCCGGGTGCGGAAGTGCGACTCGAGTTCCTCCAGACGCACGATCGGCGTGCCGGGGCGGGCGGCGTTGAGCACCACCACGGCTCCGCGCACCTGCTCGGAGTAGCCGTTGGTCTCCAGCCAGGTGAGCGTCTCGGAGGCCAGGCGCGCCTCGTCGACGCTGAGTCCCGCGACGATGACGAGCTGGTCGGCGAGCTCGAGGGTCGCCCCCATCACGGAGTGGACGATCCCGGTGCCGGTGTCGGTGAGGACGATCGAGTAGTAGTGCGCCGCGAGCGAGGCGACGTCGTGGTAGTCGCGGTCGCTGAACGCCTCCGACACCCGCGGATCGGCATCCGACGCGAGCACGTCGAGGCGCGTCTCGTCGCGGGCGACGATGGTCGACAGGTCGTTGTACCCGGCGACCTCGGCGCGGGAGCGAACCAGGTCGCGCACGGTGCGCCCGTTCGCGCGGGCGATCCGCTCGGCGAGCGTGCCGCGGTCGGGGTTCGCGTCGACCGCGATCACCCGGTCGTCGCGGGCGTCGGCGAGCGCCATGCCCAGGAGCGTGGTGACGGTGGTCTTGCCCACGCCGCCCTTGCGGGAGAGGACCGGCACGAAGCGGGCGCCGCCCGACAGCGGTGCCGAGATGCGCACGTTCAGCTCCTTGCGGGCGCGGGCGCGCTTGCCGTCGCCGAGGTTGATCCGGTGTCCCGAGATCGAGTACACGAAGTGCTGCCAGACGCCTTCGGGCTCCGAGCGGACGACCTGGTGCGGGTCGAGCAGGCGGTCGGCGGTGAGCAGGTCGGCCGTCTCGCGATCGGCCTCGAACTCCCCCAGCCGCTTCGAGGTGAGCGACACCTCGGGGTGCGGGTAGACCCGCTCGACGGCGTGCGCGCGGTCGGGCCGCTCGGGAACCTCGGGGTGGTGCGCCTGCCACCGGGTGGCCGGCGTCGACGCCGGAGGATGCGTGGCCAGCACGTCGTCGAAGACGGAGTGCCCGCCGTCGTCCGCGGGGTCGATCCCGGCGTACGGGGCGCGGGCGGGGTCGGGAACCTCGACGCCCACTGCGGCGGGCACATCGGGCTCGAAGACGTCGGGCTCGATGGCGGAGTCGATCGTCTCGTCGGCGATCACCTCGGCATCCTGCACATCCTCGGCTGCGCCGGCCTCGGCATCCCACCCCTCTTCAGATTCCCACCCGGCTGCGCCGAGAGGATCGACGATCTCGCCCTCGGCCGTGTCGGTCGCTCCGGGGACGGGAAGCTCGTCGCCGGTCACGTCGTCGGCGAACTCGTCGTCGTCGGCGCCGGAGGGGAACTGCACGCTCACCTGCTCGGTGGCACCGCCGAGGATGCCGAGCCCGGAGTTGTCGAGGCTGCCCGTGTCGGAGAGCACGCCGTGCTCGGCGTCGTCGGGCGTCTGGTCGGGTCGATCGGGCGTCACTGGGCGATTCTCCAAGACAGAGTCGGGGGTATTCGGGGCGGTTCGGGCCCGTCCGGGCACGAGTTCCGCCTTCACAGGCTACTGGGAGGGACGGACGACGACCAAAAGGTCGCCGGCCTCGACCTGCTGCGTCTCGCCGATCGCGAGGCGTTCGACGACCCCCGCGACGGGTGTCGTGATGGCCGCCTCCATCTTCATCGCCTCGATCGAGGCGACCGGCTGGCCGACCTCGACGGTGTCGCCGACGCCGATCTTGAGGGTCACCACCCCCGAGAACGGCGCGGCGATCTGGCCGGGCCGTGCGGTGTCGGCCTTCTCGGCCTGGCGGGCGTCGACCTCGATGCCGCGATCGCGCACGAACACCGGGCGCAGCTGGCCGTTGAGGGTCGTCATGACCGTGCGCATGCCCTTCTCGTCGGGCGCGCCGATCGCTTCCAGGCCCACGAACAGCTGCACGCCCCGCTCGATCTCGACGACGTGCTCCGCGCCGTGCTCGAGGCCGTAGAGGTAGTCGACGGTGTCGAGCACGCTGAGGTCGCCGAACAGGTCGCGCACCTGGTGGAACGAGCGGGTCGGGGCGGGGAAGAGCAGTCGATTGAGCATGTCTCGGCGGGATGCCGCATCCGCCGCCAATGCCGCCGATTCCGCCTCGGTGAGCGGCGTGATGTCGATCTTCACGTCGCGGCCCTGCAGCACCTTCGTGCGGAACGGCTCCGGCCAGCCTCCCGGGAGGTCGCCGAGCTCGCCCGCCATGAATCCGACGACCGAGTCGGGGATGTCGTAGTTCTGCGGGTTCTCGGCGAAGTCCTTCGGGTCGGCCTTGACGGCGGCGAGGTGGAGGGCGAGGTCGCCGACGACCTTCGACGACGGCGTGACCTTGGGCACGCGGCCGAGGATCTGGTTGGCCGCGGCGTACATGTCCTCGATGAGCTCGAAGTCCTCCGCGAGCCCCAGGGCGATCGCCTGCTGGCGCAGGTTCGACAGCTGCCCGCCGGGGATCTCGTGGTGGTACACGCGCCCGGTGGGGCCGGGAAGCCCCGACTCGAACGGCCGGTACAGGTGGCGCACGGCCTCCCAGTACGGCTCGAGGTCGCTGACCGCGTCGAGGTCGATGCCGGTGTCGCGCTCGGTGTGGGAGAGGGCGGCGACCAGCGCCGACAGGGACGGCTGGCTCGTGGTGCCCGACATCGGCGCGGCGGCCGCGTCCACGGCATCCGCCCCCGCCGCGCTCGCGGCCAAGAGCGTGGCCAGCTGCCCGCCCGCGGTGTCGTGGGTGTGCACGTGGACGGGCACGTCGAAGCGGTCGCGGAGGGCCGAGACGAGCCGGGATGCCGCGGCGGGCCGCAGCAGTCCCGCCATGTCCTTGATCGCGAGGACGTGCGCGCCGGCGCCCACGATCTGCTCCGCGAGGCGCAGGTAGTAGTCGAGGGTGTAGAGGTCCTCGGCCGGGTTGAGGATGTCGCCGGTGTAGCAGACGGCGACCTCGGCGACCGAGGTGCCGGTCGCGAGCACCGCGTCGATCGCGGGGCGCATCTGGTTGACGTCGTTGAGCGCGTCGAAGATGCGGAAGATGTCGATGCCGCTCGTGGCCGCCTCGCGCACGAACGCATCGGTGACCTCGGTCGGGTACGGCGTGTAGCCGACCGTGTTGCGCCCGCGCAGCAGCATCTGGATGGCGACGTTCGGCAGCGCGGTGCGCAGGCGATCGAGGCGCTCCCACGGGTCCTCCCCGAGGAAGCGGAGTGCGACGTCGTAGGTCGCCCCGCCCCACGCCTCCACCGACAGCAGCTGCGGCGTCATGCGCGCCACGTACGGCGCGACCGTCGCGAGGTCCTTGGTGCGCACGCGGGTCGCCAGCAGCGACTGGTGGGCGTCGCGGAAGGTCGTCTCGGTGACGGCGAGCGCCGTCTGCTCGCGCAGCGCGCGGGCGAAGCCGGCCGGGCCGAGCTCCAGCAGGCGCTGGCGCGACCCGTCGGGTGCCGCGGCCGCAAGGTCGATCTTCGGCAGCTTCAGCCGCGGGTCGACGGTGACGGGGTTCTTGCCGTTGGGCTGGTTCACCGTCGTGTCGACGAGCCAGTTGAGCACCTTCGTGCCGCGGTCCTTCGACTCGCGGCCGGTGAGCAGCCCCGGCCGCTCGTCGATGAACGACGTGCTGACATCGCCGGCGAGGAACGCCGGGTCGTCGAGGACCGCCTGCAGGAAGCGGATGTTGGTGGACACGCCGCGGATGCGGAACTCTGCGAGCGCACGACGGGCGCGCACGACCGCGGCGCCGAAGTCGCGACCCCGGCAGGTGAGCTTGGAGAGCATCGAGTCGAAGTGCGGGCTGATCTGCGACCCCGCGGCGGTCGTGCCGCCGTCGAGCCGGATCCCGGCGCCGCCCGGCGAGCGGTACGTCGTGATCTTGCCGGTGTCGGGGCGGAAGCCCTGCGTCGGGTCCTCGGTCGTGATGCGGCACTGCAGCGCGGCGCCGCGCAGATGGATCTGGTGCTGCTCGAGTCCGAGCTCGACGAGAGATTGACCGGCGGCGATCCGCATCTGCGACTGCACGAGGTCGACGTCGGTGACCTCCTCGGTCACGGTGTGCTCGACCTGGATGCGCGGGTTCATCTCGATGAACACGATCTCGCCGGTGCGCGGACCTGCGGTCTCGAGGAGGAACTCGACCGTGCCGGCGTTCTCGTACCCGATCGACTCCGCGAAGGCCACCGCATGGCGGTGCAGCGCATCGCGCACATCGGGGTCGAGGTTCGGCGCCGGCGCGATCTCGATCACCTTCTGGTGACGCCGTTGCACCGAGCAGTCCCGCTCGAAGAGGTGGACGGTGGCGCCGGTCTTGTCGGCGAGGATCTGCACCTCGACGTGCCGGGGACGCTGCACGGCCTGCTCGAGGAACATGCGCGGGTCGCCGAAGGCGCTGGCGGCTTCGCGCATCGCCTCGGCGAGCGCGGGGGCGAGCTCCTCGGGGACGTCGACCCGCCGCATCCCTCGGCCGCCGCCGCCGGCGACCGCCTTCGCGAAGAGCGGGAACCCGATGTCGTGCCCCTGCGCGACCAGCGCGTCGAGATCGTCGGATGCCTCGGTCGAGCGCAGCACGGGAACGCCTGCCGCGATCGCGTGATGCTTCGCCGTGACCTTGTTGCCGGCCATCTCCAGCACCGATGCCGGAGGGCCGATGAACGCGATTCCGTTCGCCGCCGCCTGCTCGGCGAGGTCGGGGTTCTCCGACAGGAATCCGTAGCCGGGATAGATCGCGTCGGCGCCCGCCTCCTTCGCCACGCGGACGATCTCGTCCACGCTGAGATAGGCGCGGACCGGGTGCCCCTTCTCCCCGATCAGGTACGCCTCGTCGGCCTTCAGCCGATGCAGCGAGTTGCGGTCCTCGTAGGGATAGACCGCGACCGTGCGGGCACCGAGTTCATACGCGGCACGGAAAGCTCGGATGGCGATTTCACCGCGGTTGGCGACCAGGATCTTTCGGAACATGCACACCTCGCTGGGCAGCCGTGGGGTCTGGCTGAGTGTGCTCACAGCCTAGGGGAAGGTAACGTAGTGCCTTGTGCACGTACTCTCCGTCAGCTCGCTCAAGGGCGGGGTCGGCAAAACAACCGTGACGCTGGGACTCGCCTCCGCTGCATTCGCACGAGGCGTTCGCACGCTCGTAGTCGACCTCGACCCTCAGTCCGACGTCTCTACGGGCATGGACATCCAGGTCGCCGGCCGTCTCAATGTCGCCGACGTCCTCGCCAACCCCAAGGAGAAGGTCGTCCGTCAGGCGATCACCTCCAGCGGCTGGGCGAAGGTGCACCCCGGCACGATCGACGTCCTGATCGGCAGCCCGTCCGCCATCAACTTCGACGGACCGCACCCGTCGGTGCGCGACGTGTGGAAGCTCGAAGAGGCCCTCGCCACGATCGAGGCCGACTACGACCTCGTGCTCGTCGACTGCGCCCCGTCGCTGAACGCGCTGACCCGCACCGCCTGGGCGGCGTCGGACCGCGTGATCGTCGTCACCGAGCCGGGGCTGTTCTCCGTCGCCGCGGCCGACCGTGCGCTGCGGGCCATCGAGGAGATCCGCCGCGGCCTTTCGCCGCGCCTGCAGCCCCTCGGCATCGTCGTGAACCGCGTGCGCCCGCAGTCGATCGAGCACCAGTTCCGCATCAAGGAGCTGCGCGACATGTTCGGTCCGCTCGTGCTCGCCCCGCAGCTGCCCGAGCGCACGTCGCTGCAGCAGGCGCAGGGCGCCGCGAAGCCCCTGCACATCTGGCCCGGCGACTCGGCCCAGGAGCTCGCCGCCGACTTCGACGCGCTGCTGGACCGCGTCATGCGCACCGGCCGCATCCCCGTCGCCGGCGAGGTCCGCACGTAGGACCACCCCGGTCGCTGAGCTGTCGAAGCGTCGCCGACGTTGATTGCCGGTCGCTGAGCAGTCAGCCGGTCGCTGAGCTTGTCGAAGCGTCGCCGACGTTGATAGCCGGTCGCTGAGCTTGTCGAAGCGTCGCTGACGTTGATAGCCGGTCGCTGAGCTTGTCGACGCGTCGCCGAGCAGTCAGCCGGTCGCTGCCGGCGACCCTTCGACAAGCTCAGGGACCGCGGCAGGTCAGAGCGGGCCGAGCACTCCCCTGCCCTCGCGCACCTCGAACACGAGCTGCGTCTCGGTCTTCGTCACCGCGGGGTGGCTCGTGATGTGCTCGAGGATCAGGTCGCGCAGCCGCTCGGGGCTCGCCACCGCGACGTGGACATGGAAGTCGTTGTCGCCCGCGACGTGAACCACCGACAGCGCGCCAGGCAGCGCCACCAGGCGGTCGAGCAGTTCGTTGATGTGGATGCGGCTGTGGCTCGACAGGTGCACCTGGATCACCGCCTGGATCGGCCGGCCGATCGCGGCGAGATCGACCCGCGCGTTGATGCTCGAGATCACGCCCGCCTCGCGCAGCGCCTTCACCCGGTAGGCGCAGGTCGACTCGGCCACGCCGACGCGCGCCGCGAGCGCGGCGTTGGTCATACGGCCGTCGTCCATGAGCGCGGCGAGGATGGCGCGATCGGTGCCATCCAGGGGCACGGATCGCGGTTGCAGATTCTTCGAAGCGGTCGACATACGGATGCTGCTCTCTGTTGTTTCCCTGCATGATTGTCGCATTACATTGCGGACTCTTCAATGCATATTGAGATTCCCTGCGTAATCAGCGACCATGGCGACATGGCACCAATGACGCTGCACCCTGACAGCCTTGCCGTGCACGCCGGTCGCGACGATCTCGCGGACCTCGGCGTGCACGCCCTCCCCCTCGACCTCTCCTCGACCAACCCGCTTCCCGATCTCGACCTCGGCGGCATGTCGTACGAGGTCCTCGCGACCGGCGGCCATCCCTTCGAGGGCGGCTCGAACGTGTACGCGCGCCTGTGGAACCCCACCGTGGCGCGGTTCGAGGAGGCCCTCGCGCGTCTCGAGCACGCCGAGGAGGCGGTCGCGTTCTCGTCGGGCATGGCCGCGATGACGGCCGTGCTCCTCGCGACCGGTCACGAGAGCGGCAAGCGCCACGTCGTCGGGGTGCGGCCGCTCTACGGCGGCACCGACCACCTGCTCGCTTCCGGCCTGCTCGGCGTGGAGACCACATTCTGCGCACCCGACGAGGTCGCTTCGGCGCTGCGCCCCGACACCGCCCTCGTCATCCTCGAGACCCCGGCCAACCCGACGCTGGACCTCGTCGACATCGGCGCGGTCGTCGCCGCGGCGGGCGAGGTGCCCGTCCTCGTCGACAACACGTTCGCCACGCCGGTCCTGCAGCGCCCGCTCGACCTCGGCGCGGCGATCTCGCTGCACAGCGCGACGAAGTACCTCGGCGGCCACGGCGACGTCGTCGGCGGAGTCGTCGCGTGCGACGCGAAGACCGCCGCGGCGCTGCGCCGCACCCGCGCGATCACCGGTGCCATCCTGCATCCGCTCGCCGCGTACCTCCTCCACCGGGGGCTTGCGACGCTCCCGCTGCGGGTGCGCGCGCAGCAGGAGAGCGCCCGCACGGTCGCCGAGTGGCTGCGGACACGCCCTGAGGTGAGCGCCGTGCACTTCCCGGGCTTCGCGGAGTGCGACCCGCACGGACTGGTCGGACGCCAGCAGTCGGGACCGGGCGCGATGATCGCGATCGAGCTCGCCGGCGGGTTCGCGGCAGCCAGTGCGCTCACCACCCGCGTCGAGCTGTTCACCCACGCGGTGTCGCTCGGCAGCGTCGACTCGCTCATCCAGCATCCGGCCGCGCTCACGCACCGGCCTGTCGCGTCGGATGCCAAGCCGTCGGACGCGCTGGTGCGCCTGTCGATCGGACTGGAGCACCCCGACGACCTCATCGCCGACCTGGGCCAGGCTCTCGCGCACGCCGGGGCAGCGGCATCCGTCGCCCCTGTCGCCGTCGCACGGGCGTAGGTCCTTAGCCGCCGCCTCCCGGCGCCCCGCGCGAACGTGAGCCGATTGGTCGCTTCCCGCGGGCGGAGGCGACCACCTGTGACACCTTCTCCGGCGCGGCCCGCGAGAAAGTGTGCCGAGTGGTCGCCTCCCGCGCGCGGAGGCGACCACCTGTAACACCTTCTCGATCCAGGCGTCGCGCCGACGCGGGCGCCTCGCGGGCGCAACCCCGCGAGCCGCCGCCTCCCCGGCGCCGCCGCGCGAGAAAGTGTGCCGGATGGTCGCTTCCCGCGCGCGGACGCGGCCACCTGTGACACATTCTCGGGCGCGGCCCGCGAGAAGGTGCGCCAAGTGGTCGCCTCCGGCGCGTGGAGGCGACCACGTGCGACACATTCTTGGTCGCTGAGCTTGTCGAAGCGTCGGGGTGCGACCCTTCGACGAGCTCAGGGACCGGGGGGCGGCCAGAGACCGGCGGGGGTCAGGCGGTGCGGGCGGCGCGGCGGGCCGAGAGCTCGTCCATCGCGTCGGGCGACTGCGGGTCGAACTCGACGAGCGTGGACTCCACCTCCCGCAGCACCTTGCCGACGGCGATGCCGAAGACGCCCTGGCCGCGGCTGACGAGGTCGATGACCTCGTCGTTCGACGTGCAGAGGTACACCGAGGCGCCGTCGCTCATGAGCGTGGTGCCGGCGAGGTCGCGGATGCCGGACGCCCGGAGCTGGTCGACCGCGGTGCGGATCTGCTGCAGCGAGATGCCGGTGTCGAGCAGGCGCTTGACGAGCTTGAGCACGAGGATGTCGCGGAAGCCGTAGAGCCGCTGGGATCCGGAGCCCGTAGCACCGCGCACGGTGGGCTCGACGAGCTCGGTGCGGGCCCAGTAGTCCAGCTGGCGGTACGTGATCCCGGCGGCGCGCGCCGCGACGGCGCCGCGATAGCCGACCTCGTCGTCCATCTGCGGAAGGCCGTCGGTGAAGAGAAGGTCGGCCACGAAGGGCTGCTCGTCGGATACTTCCCGAGCTGTCATGCGCATCCCCCCTCCGGAACCCGTTGTGTCCACGCTAGATCAGCCCCGCGCCTCGGGCAACGACATACGCCGTTCGGTCCCGGCGTGTCGCGCGGTTCGCGGCTCGTGGTTCGACAGGCTCACCAACCAGGCCCCGCCGCCAGGCTCGCCGACCGGGCGGTCAGGAGAGCAGCCGATCCAGTGCCGACCGCATGAAGATCGCACGCACGTCCTCGAGGCGCTGGGCGAGCTCGGGCGCGAGTTCAGAAGCACGACCACGGGATGCCGAGTCGGTGCGCCTCAGCAACGGGGCCAGCGCCGACTCGACGAGGGCGACATCCCGCTCCGCGTTCTGGCGCAGCGCCCGCACGTGGCGGGGCTCGATGCCGTGGCGGTCCAGCGCCACGAGCGCGCGCAGCAGCGCGACGGACTGGTCGGTGTAGGCATCCGTCCCCGTGATCACGCCGGTCGAGATGGCGTCGTTGAGGAGCTGCGGCGCGGCGCCGGCGGCCGCGAGGAGCTCCTCACGGCGATAGCGGCGGGGCGCCGGGACAATCGAGTGCGGCGGCACCGCCGTGGGCGTCGCCGGGTCGCGGCCCGCGTCGACGTCGGCGAGGTATTCGCGGATGACGAGGAGCGGAAGGTAGTGGTCGCGCTGCAGGGTGAGCGCGAGCCGCAGCCGCTCGAGGTCGGCGGAGGTGAACTTGCGGTAGCCGGACTCGGTGCGAAGCGGCGTGACGATGCCCTGCACCTCGAGGAACCGCAGCTTGCTCGACGTGAGCGTCGGGAACTCCGGCGAAAGCCGCGCGAGCACCTGCCCGATACTGAGAAGCCCCGCGGACGATGGACGTTCGCGGGCGGAAGCGGACGGCATCACCCGCCCGCGGCCTGCGTGAGGTCGGCGGGAGAGACGAAGAAGTTGAGGCGGAACTTGCCGACGCGCACCTCGGCGCCGTTGACCAGCGTCGCGCGGTCCACGCGCTCGCCGTTCACGTACGTGCCGTTGAGCGAGCGCTGGTCGACGAGCTCGAAGGCGGTGCCCGAGCGGGTGATCTCCGCGTGCCGGCGCGAGACGGTGACGTCGTCGAAGAAGATGTCGGCTTCGGGATGCCGCCCGACCGTGGTCACGTCGGTGTCGAGCAGGTAGCGGGCGCCGGCGGTCGGGCCGGATCGCACGATCAGCAGCGCGGCCCCGGTGGGCAGTGCGTCGATCGCTTCGAGCTCGGCGTCGTTCAGGTCGCTGCCGAAGGGCACGAACGACAGATCGGAATCGTGCCCGAAGGTCTGGGTCGTGTCGGTCCCGCGGTCTCGCTCCCCTGAGCCGCTGCCGAGATCGTGACCTCGGCGGATCTCGTCCGGCTCGGGTCGGCGGTTGTCCTCCACGGTGATCCTCCTCTGGACCGCAAGCCTATCCGATCGCCCGTCCGGCGGAAGAGGCGATCCGCGTCGGGATTCCACGTCCCGGGAATGTTTCGCTCCGTGTCGCACGACGTGCCCGCCGCCGCGGCCCGCCCTAGCCTGAGGGAGTCCGCAGCCCTGCGGAGATCGCCCAGAGAAGGAGACTCCCGTGTCGAGTCCGCACCGCCACAACCTGCCCCTCGAGGTGCAGGAGCGTGCGGCGTGCATGTGCGACCGCGGCGACGTCTGCTCCTCCTACGCCCCCGGGCACGCGCTGCACCTCATCCAGTCGCGCCTGGCCGCAGCGACGCCCTCGCACTGGGCCGATGCGATCGTCGAGTCGACGGATGCCGCATCCGGCGTGATCGTCCTGCGCACCCTCGACGGCGAGGACCCGATCGCGGTGTGGAGCGGAGCCGGAGCGGCTCGCGCGCTCACCAGCGGATCGCCGGTCGCCCTGCACGAGCGCTACCACGTGCTCGCGGCGGGCCGCGAGCGCTTCAACATCCTCCGCGGCTGACGGGTCACTCCCCCGCCTCCGAGGCTGGCCGCCGCGCTTCGACAAGCTCAGCGACCGGACATCCGCTCAGCGACCGGACATCAACTCAGCGACCGAATAGTGTCGTCCGGCTCAGGCCGCCGTCATCATCGCGTCCTTCATGGCCGTGCACGCGTCCACGCACGCCTGGCACGCCTGCGCGCACATCTTGCAGACCTCGCTGTGGTCGGCGTGCTTCATGCACTCGTCCCGCGTCACCTCGCACATCGCGATGCAGGCGTTGAGCATCGCCATCATCGACGCGGGGGTCATGCCCTGCATCCGCATCATGGCGCGCATCATCGTGTTGCACATGTCGGCGCAGTTCATGCACGCCGGCGCACACGACATCATCTGGGTGGAGCACACCGTGCATGCCTGCTCGCACGCCGAGCAGGCGTCCATACACGCCTGCATCACCGACATGTCCATCGTCTCCATGCCGGGCATCGACATCATGTCCTTCGACATGGCGTCCATCATCATCGAGTCCATCTCTCACGCTCCCGTTCTCCGTGACGGCGGGGGCCCGCCTGATCGGAACGCTACTCCGCCGCACCGCGTTCGTCACGGGGTGCGCGCGGCGCTCAGGAGCAATTCACACGACCGTCACACGCGGCGACGACCCCGCAACACGCTCCCCTCGCGGCGCGAGGCGTAGCCTGGATGGGATGCCTGCCCACACCGCCCTCGCCGCTCCCCGCTCCTTCCCCGCACTCACCCTGGCCGCCGTGATGCTGATCGTCGCGGCGATCCTGCTGCCGGCGCTGCCCGCGCACGGGCACGATGAGCTGATCGGCAGCGACCCGGCCGCGGACTCCACCGTCGAGACGCTTCCCGCCGCGATCACACTGATCTTCAGCGCGAACATCGCCACCGACCCGGGCGCGTCAGAAGTGCAGGTGACGGATGCCGCAGGCACCTCCCTCGTCTCCGGGGCACCGTCCGCCGCGGAGAACGTCCTGACGCAGGAGCTCGAGGGAGCGGCATCCGGTCTCATCACCGTGCTCTGGAAGGTCGTCTCGTCGGACGGGCACCCGATCTCGGGCAAGTTGTCGTTCACCGCGACCGCGGCGCCGGAGCCGGAGCCGACCGTGGAGCCGACGCCCACCGCGACCGTGGAGCCAGAGCCGACCCCGGAGCCGGAGCCGACGGAACTCTACGACAACATGTCCGTGGACTGGGGGGCGACCCTCTTCGTGAATCTGCTCCCGGTGCTGCTCGCCGCGGCTGTCATCGGAATCATCGTCGCGGTGGTCGTGAGCGCACGGCGGAAGCGTCGTCACGGGGCATCCGGACCCGATTCCCCGCCCCCCGCCGACCGATAGGCTTGGAATCATGCCTCACTACGACGTCGTCATCCTCGGCGCCGGCCCCGGCGGTTACGTCGCGGCCGTCCGCAGCGCTCAGCTCGGCCTCTCCGTCGCGATCATCGAAGAGAAGTACTGGGGCGGTGTGTGCCTGAACGTCGGGTGCATCCCCTCCAAGGCGCTCCTCAAGAACGCCGACCTCGCGCACACGTTCCACCACAAGGCCGACCTGTTCGGCATCTCGGGTGACGTGTCGTTCGACTTCGGCACCGCGTGGGACCGCAGCCGCAAGGTAGCCGACACGCATGTCAAGGGCATCCACTTCTTGATGAAGAAGAACAAGGTGACCGAGTACGAGGGACGCGGGTCGTTCGTCGACGCGAACACCATCGACGTCGCCAAGGCCGACGGGACCTCCGAGCGCGTCACCTTCGACAACGCGATCATCGCGACCGGCTCGAAGGTGCGGCTGCTGCCGGGCGTCGAGCTGGGCGGCAACATCGTCTCGTACGAGGAGCAGATCCTCGCGCGCGATCTGCCGAAGTCGATCGTCATCGTCGGCGCCGGCGCCATCGGCATGGAGTTCGCGTTCGTGCTCGTCAACTACGGCGTGAAGGTCACGATCATCGAGTTCCTCGATCGCGTGCTGCCGATGGAGGACGTGGACGTCTCGAAGGAGCTCGCCCGCCAGTACAAGAAGTACGGGGTCGACATCCTCACCTCGACCAAGGTCGAGACCGTCGTCGACCACGGCGACCGGGTCACCGTGACATACACGCCTGCGGCCGACGGCGAGCAGGCCTCGATCGACGCCGACAAGGTCATGATGTCGATCGGCTTCGCGCCGAACATCGAGGGCTTCGGGCTCGAGAACACCAGCGTGAACATCTCCGACCGCGGTGCGATCGAGATCGACGACTTCATGCACACCTCGGTCCCCCACATCTACGCGATCGGCGACGTCACCGCGAAGCTGCAGCTGGCGCACGTCGCCGAGGCGCAGGCGGTCGTCGCCGCCGAGACCATCGGCAAGGCCGAGACCATGGCGCTCGGCGACTACCGCATGATGCCGCGCGCGACGTTCTGCTCTCCGCAGGTCGCCTCGTTCGGTCTCACCGAGCAGCAGGCGCGGGATGCCGGATACGACGTGAAGGTCGCGAAGTTCCCGTTCTCGGCCAACGGCAAGGCGAATGGCCTGGGCGAGCCGATCGGGTTCGTGAAGCTGATCGCCGACGGCGAGCACCTCGAGCTCCTCGGCGGGCACCTGATCGGGCCTGACGTGTCGGAGCTGCTCCCCGAGCTGACGCTCGCGCAGAAGTGGGATCTGACGGCGTTGGAGGCCGCACGCAACGTGCACACGCACCCGACGCTGTCCGAGGCCGTGCAGGAGGCCTTCCACGGCCTCGCCGGCCACATGATCAACCTCTGACGCGTAGCCGGTCGCTGAGCGCGGCGCGAAGCGCCGGGGTGTCGAGACCTCGTGTGCCGAGCTCGAGAAACCACTTTCGCGCCGAAACACACCGCGATGCGTGGTGTCTCGGCAGAAATCTGGTTTCTCGGTCCTCGGTATCCGACTGCCGGGACGACGCGCGCCCCCGGTCGCTGAGCTCGTCGAAGCGTCGCGGCACCCCCGGACCGAGGCGAACCGGTCGCCGAGCTCGTCGAAAGCGTCGCGGCACCCCACCGACGACCCTTCGACAAGCTCAGGGACCGGGGGGCGGAGTCAGGCGCCGAGGGCGCGGGCGAGTTTCGAGGCGGATGCCGCGGGGCGCCCGCCCACGGCATACACGGCCGCCGCCGCAGCGGCGAACAGCGCCGCGCGCGCTTCGGGCGCCGCAGGCGCCGCGGGGCCGAGCTCGAACTCCCACTCCCGCCACGACCGGGTCGTGCCGGAGCGCTCGTCGGTCGCAGTGACGCGGTCGTCGACGAACTCGGCGACCAGTCCCCCGTCTGCGGCGCGCAGCGCGTAAGCCGTGCGCGTGTTCCGGATGCGCGCGAGGAGTGCCAGAGCGGCATCCGGAATCAGATCCGACAGCTCGGCGAGGATCGCCGGCGGTACGGTCACGTCGTCGGCCGCGGCGTCGCCGAGCGGCCAGTGCAGCTCGACGCGGCCGGTGCCGAGGTGCGGTCCCTTGATGTGCCACCCGGCGTCGGGGCCACCCGACCGCCGACGAAGCGCGAACCCGCGCCGCGCGAGCGCGAGATCGCCGGTGTCGAGGTAGCGGGCGTCGAGCTCGCGCACCTCTGCCGCGCCGACCGACGCGACGCCGGGCAGGGCGGACCAGTCGGGAAGCGGCATCCGCTCGTCGACGTCGAACTTCAGCTCGATCTCGACCGACCGAGCCGGCTCGGATGACTCGGCGTCAGCGCCGCTCACGCGCGGAGTCGCTGTACGGGTCGATCTCGTCCTGCGCCTCGACGAACCAGAATTCGGCCTCCGTGGGTCCGTCGTGCTCGCCGGTGCGCTCGAGGTCGCCCTTGCGCGCGTAGACCACCTGCGTCTCGCTGTACGGGACGATCAGTCGGTCGAGGTCGGGGTTCTCCAGCGGCAGGAGCTGCCCGTCGAGCGGGCCTCCGTGCAGACGTGCGATAGCCATGGAATCACCCTAGTCCCGGGCGCGGACCAACGGCCGGAAGCCCGGCGGGTGGGCGGCGATCGCCCGGGCCCGCGCTCGCGCTATCGAAACCGCCACTCGCGCCCGAAACGGCCAGGTCGCCCGCGCCCGCGCGGTCGAAACCGCCACTCGCGCCAGAAAGAATCGACAGCGGATACCGCAAACAACCGCGCCAGCGAACTGACCGCTCGCCTGGGCGAACCCGGCGCCACGCCCAGGTCCGCGCTATCGAAACCGCCACTCGCGCCCGAAACGGCCGGATCGCCCGCGCTCGCGCGATCGAAACCGCCACTCGCGCCAGAACGAATCGATAGCGGATACCGGAAGCGACCGCGCGAACGCGGGAGACCGCGCGTCAGCCGGCCGACCCCAGCACCAGCAGCGAGGAGGTCGCCGCGGCGACGGCGCGGCCGGCGGCATCCGTCAGCTCTCCCTCGGTGAAGATCACCCGGCGGCCGGACTTGACGACCCGGCCGGTCGCGCGCAGCAGACCCGACTCGTGGGTGATCGGCCGCAGGTAGCGGACGTTGAGGTCGACGGAGGTGTACCCCACCCCGCCGGGCAGCGTGGTGTGTCCGGCGCAGCCGAGG
>Ga0307505_10000469_pt1 | contig 44863 bp, 44 predicted proteins | sample 23_S_MG_FD_202183 | JGI IMG/M metagenome (GOLD analysis project Ga0307505, IMG submission 202183) | Soil microbial communities from Populus trichocarpa stands in riparian zone in the Pacific Northwest, United States - 23_S | ecosystem: Environmental > Terrestrial > Soil > Riparian zone > Trees...
AACACGGACTAATTTGATTATTCAGTTCTGTGTTCGTCCGTGTAAATCCGTGGCACTTTTTGCCTACACCAGTTCGAAGTGCTCGCCGTATTGCGGGACGTGGACGTTCCAGCCGAAGCGTTCTTTGATGTGGCCGGCCATGGCGTTTGCAGCTTCGGGTTCGCCGTGAGTGAGAAAGGTGCGGCTCGGGATGCTGGTCTGCATTCCTTCCAGCCAACGCAGCACTTCTGCCCAATCAGCATGGGCGGAGAAACCGCCAATCTTCGCGACGCGGCAACGGACCGGGATCCACTGTTTCATGATTTTCACTTCCGGTTCGCCGTCGAGGATGCGGCGCCCGATTGTTCCCGCCGCTTGATAACCAACAAAGACGATCGTCGCTTCCGGATCTCCAACCATGCGCAACGCATGATGCAACACGCGCCCGCCGGTCATCATGCCGGACGCGCTGATGATCACACGCGCGCCTTTTGCAGAGTTCAGTTTCTTCGACTCTTCACGCGACGTCGCGGTGACCATCGAATGGGTTCTTAGCGGATGTCGTTTCTGCGTCAGGATACTCGCGTATTCCTCGTCGTGTTCTTCCTTGCGATTTGCGTATGCCGCTGTTGCGGCAGCCGCCATGGGCGAGTCGACACTGACCGGTAACACCGGGATCGCTTTCTCGTCTTCGAGCTCACGAATGAGATATACGATCTCTTGTGTCCGTCCGACAGCAAACGCGGGAATAAGCACCGGGGCCTTGCGCTGTACCGCGTCGTTAATGATTCGTGCGAGTGCGACTTTCGGATCTTCCGGATCGTGCAGGCGATCGCCGTACGTAGATTCGACGAGCAGGTAGTCGCATGGAGGCGGTGGACTGGGATCGCGAATGATCGGCTGATCGTAGTGACCTAGATCGCCGGAAAAGAGCACGCGCCGGCCTTTACCGTCTGCTCCCGCGCCATCAACTTCGCACAGCACGAGGCTCGAACCGAGAATGTGCCCCGCTGTTTTGAAACTTACGCGAATGCCGCGCGCCGCTTCGACTCCGTCGCCTTCGTTCATGAGTGGACGGATCAGCTCCAGCGCAGCGTATGCGTCCTTCTCAGTGTAGAGCGGAAGCGCCGGCTCGTGCTTGGTGAGTTGGTGGCGATTGCGATAGTCGGCGTCTTCTTCCTGTAACCGGCCTGAGTCAGGCAACATAATCTTCAGCAGATCGGCAGTGCCGCGCGAGCAGTACACTGGTCCATGAAAGCCTTGTTTGACGAGCCGCGGCAGGTAGCCGGTGTGATCGATGTGCGCGTGCGTGATCAGAACGGCGTTGAGCGAACGCGGATCGAACGGCGGATCCTGCCAGTTGCGTTCGCGCAGTTCCTTCAAACCCTGGAACAATCCGCAATCGACAAGCACACGCGATTTGCCGGTATCGAGCAAATACTTCGATCCGGTAACCGTCCCCACACCGCCCCAAAACGAGATGCTGGCCAAGCAGAAGCTCCTTCTGTAATCTGCATAATCTGTGGATGGCTTTACGCCGCGAGACCGACGACTTTCTCCGCCGCGTCTTTCATGCCCTCGGCCACGGTGAAGTTCATACCCGATTCACGAATCACACGTTGGCCTTCTTCAACGTTCGTCCCTTCGAGCCGCACCACAACCGGCACTTTGATCTGCAAGTTTCGCGCGGCTTCGACAACACCACGCGCAACCATGTCGCAACGCACAATCCCGCCGAAGATGTTGATCAAAACAGCTTTCACATTCTCATCCGCCAGCAGGATGCGAAACGCCGCTTCCACACGCTCCTGTGAAGCACCGCCGCCGACGTCGAGAAAATTGGCCGGTTCACCGCCCGCGAGTTTGATGATGTCCATCGTCGCCATCGCGAGTCCGGCGCCGTTAACCATGCACGCGATGTTGCCGTCGAGCTTGATGTAGTTGAGATCAAACTTCGACGCTTCAATCTCGAGCGGCTCTTCTTCGTTGAGATCGCGCAGGTCGAGGAAATCTTTATGACGAAACAGCGCGTTGTCGTCGAAGTTGACTTTCGCGTCGAGCGCGATGAGCCGGTTGTCTTTCGTCAACAGGAACGGATTGATCTCCATGAGCGACGCGTCCATCTGCTCGTAAGCCTTGTAGAGCGCCTGCATAAACTTCACCGCGTGATTCACAAGTGGACCAGGCAGCCCGAGACCAAACGCGAGCTTGCGCGCCTGAAACGCCTGAAAGCCGACAGCCGGATCGATCGTCTCTTTCATAATCTTTTCCGGCGTTTTCGCGGCCACTTCTTCGATATCCATGCCGCCCGCCGACGAAGCCATAAACACCTGCCGCCCCGTTGTGCGATCGAGCACGATACCGAGATAGAACTCCTTATCGATCGGCAGACCTTCTTCAATCAACAGCACTCGAACCTCGCGACCTTCCGGCCCGGTCTGGTGCGTGACGAGTTGCATGCCCAGCATCTTTTGCGCGATGTCGCGTGCTTCATCGGCACTGCGGGCGAGTTTCACACCGCCGCCTTTGCCGCGGCCGCCGGCGTGAATCTGCGCCTTGACGACCACTATGTCACCACCGAGTTCTTTCGCGGCGTGATACGCCTCTTCCGGCGAACGTGCGACAATTCCACGCGGCACAGGCACGCCGTATTTTCGTAAGAGTTCTTTTCCCTGGTATTCGTGAATCTTCATGCGAGAGCCTTAGTATTAGGTTTTTGATGTTTTGCCAAACGGCGGTCGAGTGTAGAGTTTTTCGCGCAAAGGCGCAAAGACGCAAAGGAAAGCTGCGCACAAAGAAGTGATGACTGGTTTTTCTTTGTGTCTTTGCGCCTTTGCGCGAAAATGATGGCTTGAAGGGAACACAAAGATGAGTGAAGTAATCGTTACGTCTCAAAGCAACTTGCGCAACGAAGTGCGTTACGGTGCAGGTCATACTTTCATCACAGACGAACCAGTCGCAGCCGGTGGCGAAGACGCTGGTCCTGATCCGTACACGTTGCTGCTCGGCGCGCTTGGCAGTTGCATCTCGATGACCGTCACGCTTTACGCGCGAAGGAAGCAGTGGCCACTTGAGCAAGTAACGGTGCGTCTGCGGCAGGGTCGCATTCACTCAAAAGACTGCCAGGAATGTGACCTGCAAGCAGAAGGCTACATTCACCGAATCGAACGATCCGTCAGCTTCACCGGTCCCCTCACCGACGAACAGCGCACGCGTCTCCAGGAGATCGCGCACAAGTGTCCGGTCCATAAAACGTTTACCTCACCGATCGTGGTTACTGATTTGAAAGAAGAAGAGTCGCTGGAGGACAGCGAAGCCGGGAACTTCTTTTAGTTCGATGGTCTAAACCTCGCACAGCAGTTTGGTATCCGAGTCGTGCCTTTCTAAATGTTCATTTCAGATCCTCACCTGCGGTGTTACGTTTCTTAAGAGAAAAGTCACTACTAGTTGAGTAGAGCGTTCAGGGTGAAAACTACTAGGACAGTCGCGGACATCGTCCGGATCTAAGGAAACGTCAGGTTCATAATACAAAGGAGAAACCGATGCCGAAGAGAACATCTGACTTGTCAGCAGACTTCGAGCAAACGACTGCTGATGTCTCGGAAACTACCAAAAGGGAACTTCAAACTGCTGCCAAGGCGCATGGAGTTAGAATCAGGGCCAATCAAATGGCTTATGCGAATCTTGAGAAACTGACAATCGCTCATGCACCGATTGTGGGAATCGAAAAATATAAAGACGCCGACTTTGAGCGAGGTTCTCCAATTCAACTGTTGCTCGTGAAGACAACGATGCGGGGTGATATACCTAGCGGTTCGTACGTAGTAAAAGTGCAGCACCGCCCCCGAGCTACCTCCGGCAAAGCTCTTTTCACGGATCGCACCGGCACTGTCGTCGTACAGCGGAAACTTATCATTCGGACATGGGAACAATCTGCCGTTCTATTCCCTTCCGTGTTTACTGATCCAGGCCCTCAACTAATTCCAGTCATCACCAGCACACATGTCTGGCACAATAACAAATGGGCCGTAGATTGTGCCGGTTGGATTCCCTACAGAGTACTTTACTATTGAACCAATCAGACGCCCGTTCTATGGAGGATTAGGCATCCGCCGGCGGAAGGAACGTTTCGACGACGTCATACATTCCGTACTCGAACTTGGCAATAGCAAGCGCTTGCTGCAGGTAAGGCAACGGAGCGGGGTCTTCACGCATAGCCTGATAGTCTTCTGCACTACGCCACTGCGCATACATCGTGACCTTCGTGCCATCGAGGCTACGGTGCAGGCTCGCCGATATGAATCCAGGCTTGCTGCGAACAACCAGTTCGGTTACCTGACTCAGGAGATCTATGAGCTGTTGCTGATTCTCAGGCTCGACAGTAAATACATTAATGAGCGTAACGAACCCGGTTCCTTTGGCGATAGTTATCATCGATGGTTCCGATCAATGCTTACAACTCTTCGGCATACAATCGACGCACGGCGGTGCACTCCAAATATCTGAGAAATACCAATCGCCATCCTGGAGATACGCCTCCAGTCCAGACTCCATAGGACCACCTCGGTCAAAGGTGCCGCAGCCAAACACCATCCACCACTTATCATCGATTTTCGTGACGGACTTCGGTGTGAATTTTCGAATTGGGCTATAGAGTTTCTTTGTCAGAAACTCATCTCTAGGCAGACCACCCTCGACGGCGTTTTTACCCTGCTCTCCTAGTAAGTCATAAACCTTATTCCATTGGTTGGTTCGGTGATATTCAACAAACTCTGCCAGGCGCGACTTAAGTTTTTCACGCAGCGTTATCGGCACGGCGGCAAAGGCGTCTGCATTCTCTTGCGCCGTCTTCTTCTGAAACTCCTCGACTAATAAAACGCAATCGATGTCGGTATCAGTGCGGTATGCCCCGGTCGAGATGAGATACAGGTCCACTTTGTCGCCAGGCTTTAGCTCTTTCTCGAAGTACTTCGTGATCGGCCTTTGAGTAGGGAGCCAATACTCGACCTCGCCCTCCTTGTAGAGATACTCACGATCATATAGCTCAACGAGATGCTTCTGCTTGGTGCGAAGCATTCCGAACCATATCTCAATAAAACTCTTTCGCCCTTTGCTGATCGGACGCGATTTCCCGGTGAATTCCACTTCGACCCTCGACTCAAGCTGGTTCTGAGCGAGAAACATGTGGTCGTCTGGTCTCACAGCTTTTGTAGTAATGGCTATTACTTCCTGAAGCGTTCGCGGTTGGAAGATCTCCCACGGGAACCCCTGTGCAAAAACTGTTGCGCACAGCAGAACTAAGATGACTGTCGCCCGCATTACTCGCATGCTGTCGTTCCGCATTAGCTATACCTGCTCGTTGATGCGATCTCGGGCTGCCTGGATAGTAGTCACAAGGTGCGAGTTGCTGCGCCAGCCCGGCATGCCGACATCGAGCCGCTCCTCTATCGCCGTAATCTCAGAAAGTTCAGTTACGTCGTGTTCCAGGTGATCGGTGATAGCGTCGACATCAATTCGAAGTTTGTCTACGTATTCGTCGAACGACGAAGCCACTTCAATAAAAGCCGATTCCGTACGCTTACCTGCCCACTCCGGCAAGCCGATTACAAAGGCCACTACACGGCCGTTACCTTCTGGACTGAGATCCAGATAGACAATTGATCCACCACCATCTCGGGCGAAGGGCAGCACGCCCTTCGGAATTTTTGTGTACTCACGACCCGATCGGATCTCACCAATAAATGTCTCATCGCAAAAGGTGCCGATATCTGCGGAGAACAAGCCGCAGAATGAAATGGGCTCGGACTCTCCCGAGCCCGTGGGAATATCAATGACGTACTCCAGACACCCGCCATTAGCAACCGCGAGATATTCCTTGAAAGACAGCGGGAGTTTGGCGCCCAGCTCATCTTCAATCGCACGTAGCTGCGTTTCGCTCGGCGGGGACTTTGCCCATTCGATGGCGAGGTGGCGAAATTGAGTATGACTCATCGGGTTTTGTTCTCTCCCAAGATTAGCGCTCTCTGGCTCGGCGTATGATTGCTCGACATTCGGAGACCACAGGTCTTAGTCTCAGCGGAATATTCAAACCTAAAGCGACCTCAGGGTTGTACGACGGCAGAGGGTTCGCCGATACGCCAATGGCGAACTCAAGATCCATCGACATGAGTAGAAGCGCTCGATATGCGTTGTGAACTGCCGCTTCATGCTTCTTGTCCTCGGCCTTCACCCGTGTGAGTTGAGAGTGAAGGTTGTCAGGATCTACTGGCTCCGACTTGCTATGAACTAACCTGTTTCGAGTGGAGACAAGTGCTTTGAGGGCGCTGTAGGGCGCTTGGTCTTTTCGTAATTCATATCCGGCCACAAGGCGAAGAGTAATGAGCCATTTGGACAGGACATCCAGCTTGTCGATATGGTCCTGTACAAATGCATCACCGAGATGATCAGCGGCGTACTCGTATATTGCGGACTCAAAGCACATGGCGGCGAAGACAATCGTCTGGAGTCCTGCAATATCACGGCGACTGCTCAGCTCCCATTGTTCTGGATCGTACTCAACTTCACCGATTTCAATGATTCGTTCATTGCAGAACAGATAGTCGTCATAGCCACGCTCACAGCCCTCCGCATACATGGATGTCAGCGTCAGGACGCGCGCGAAATTTAGCCTAGGCAGATTCATACGGTGCGTAACGCCGAATTCAAGTGCTTCACCATATACACCGAAGCGACACGCGGCTAAACAGCGAGGCGGTCACGTGATGGAAGCTCAACGCCAGCACGGATTCCAGACTTTTCTCATTGCGGCGCCAATTGACGAAACCAGCGCAGCGGTTTCCAGACAGCGTGTGATTAGCCTTCACGCCGCGCGAGGTCCGTGACGAGCATAGGGTTCAAGCGCTGCTGTTCCTCAAAGATCTGCGGGCACGATCGTGACTTCGCCATTAGAGCCGCAAGTTCGCTACTGGTAACCCCGAATGCCTGAATAAACTCAACCATGCCGTGAGGTGATTCGATAGGCGCTAGTTCCGGGTCACGCGCGAACGCCAAGCCGACGATGTCTGTCTCGTAATCCAGCCGAATTGGGCCATTAGCCGGAATCCAGTGATACTCCCCAAAACAATTACCCGACTTGAATACGTACCGGGCAAGATTCTGAAGCAGGTTCAAGACCCAGTTCGGCTCCTCTCCTGGCGGGAGTGGAGATGCAAGCCGGAACGTCATCTCGAAACCAAATCCACTGAAGTCCTTCCCCACAGCCTCTTCGTTGAAGTAGAGTTCGGTGTATCCGTACGTGCAGAAATGGAGGTGACTGATGCCTCCGGCTTGGCTCTCGTACGCGCTAATCCCGTCAAGCGGGTCTGGACCACCGAGTGTTGCCCGCATGATCGTACCCCAGTGCCGCGGCTCCTGTGAGCCGTAAACCTCTTTGAGCCGCGAGTCGATCGCTTGCCAACCTGGCACGGTATCCGAACCGTCGCCGTAAAGCTCTCGGTATTGATTAATGTTCATACCGTCTTAACCCGCGAACTCGTGGGCCATCAAGGCGCAACTTGCGCCTGGAGAAGCGCCTGACCCAGCGGCGAAGCTAGGGCGACGAAAGCAACTACATTGAGGAAAACAGTGCGCCAGAACGCCGAACGAAATGATGCCTTGCTCGACTTGTGCCGCATAACCTGCTGAGCGACGATGGCTCCGGGCCAGCCGCCTAAGAGCCCGATTAACAACAACACGTACTCGGGAACCCGCCAACTGTCGGAAACCGCCGCGAACTTGTCGATTCCATAGGTAGCAAAAGCCAATACGCTGGCGCCGATGTATATGCCCAGAACCCAGGCGGAAACTTCCCAGAGAAAAGCTACCGCAACGTAGAGGACCATGAACGCGGGAATGGCGAGGTAGCTGGCCGTGCCCCACCGGGCTGAGTTCACTTGTTGCCGGAATGATGCTGACCGGCGCAGCGGTTTGACCGCTGTAGCGCGCTTCTTCCCATCAGAGTTCAGCTCAATTTCAAACGTTACTCTTTCCCCAACCTGTGGCCTTGCGCTGCGATTGGGAAACGCTTTGATGTGGAGAAAGATCTCCTGCCCACCGTGGGAAGGACTGATGAACCCAAAGCCGCGTTCGTCGTTCCAGGTTTTGATGGTGCCGTTGAATCGCATCACAGGTGAAGCGTCGAAGGGTGTCTACACTACAGATGAGATCTTAAGCCATATCATTAACCACGCTATAAGAAAGAGGAGCGGAACTGAAACTGGGGGCAATAGGCCCATGACGTGAGTGTGTTTACGTAAGAGCTTAAATGGACTTCGAGGATCATGTTTATTGCGTAAGCACTTCTCTTCATTTCTCAGCTCGCTCATTACCCGTATCGCCGCGCCGATTGAAACCAAAGTAACAACAGATATGAGCATTCCTAATGGAGGGATAAACCATTTAGCTAACCATGGGAAACTATGCATATAGCCGCCAACGACAGCGAAGGCAGCCATCAAAAACGACTGCGAGGTGACATACCAACTCATCCGGTTCGAGATTAGCCCGTGCTCATAGTGAATTTCACGGTGAACTATTTCGATCAAACGTTGCGCATCTTCAATTGAAAGCTCACTGTTACCAAGCACATTGGTTTCTTCCGCTCTGCTCTCTATTTGAGAGTTCTGGCCCAAGTCTTGGGTTTCAGCGAATTGCCGAAATAAAGTTTGTTTGCTCATACGTTCCACATTCAAGTCAGCAGGCAAAACGCTCGGCATCAATAGAAAATGTTTAGGCCCTTCAGCCGTGAGGTCATGACCTATCTTCGTGTAGCGGCGAATCGAGGTTATAAGGCTTTGTGGGTTCATCAACCCCTGTTAGCTGGCGTTGTTGAGGAACTCGCGGTCGATCCATTGCGCTATCTTGTCTGGGTCTTCTGCTCGCGCACCTGCAAGTGTCAATGTCTTATGCCATTCAAGTGGATACTCCTTCTCGGGCACAGATTTATTGTCGCGAAACACCAAGCCCACGAGCCGAGGTTCAAAACCCTTGTTCTCATATTCAAGCAATGCAACAACAACGGGACTTTTGCTGCTAGATAACCGCAGAACGCAATGGTCGCGAGCAGAATCTCCGTCAACTAGAACACAACTCACTTGCCTTCGCTTCAACAAACGCGCAAGTGCCGCTACACTTAATCCTGCTGTTCCCATCGTTCAGCCGTGTTGATTAACGCACGAGAGTGTACGCTACGAGTTCATTCAATCCGAGACGCTGGCGCCACTTTTCTGGATCTTGTGAGCAGTGAAATACAGAGTAGAAAGTAATGCTATCGACAGCCGCCTCGTAGAACATCTAGAATGGAAAGCGGCGAATCGGCGCTCGCCGAAACTCATCGATGGCGGCAGGATACATCTCGGGATTGCGCTGAATGCCTCTGACGCAAGCCTCAACCGAGCGAAGAAACTCTTCTCCCAACCCAGGCTCTCGGCTTTCATACCAATCGTAAGACCCTGCTACATCATCGTCGGCCTCCGGTGTGAAAACAACGCACTCAATCATGCTGCGTCCGTGCCCGCTGCTTCACCTGCTCCCACGTGCGACCTGATGACGGATGTCGTAAAAAACGTTCCTTGCGACGGCGCAATTCAGCACGCTTCTCCTCCGAAACGGACAATTCCGCGTCTTCTTCGACGATACTGTCCCAAAGATCTTCAACGAGCTGAAGGCGCTCAGCGCGACTGAGCTTAAAAAGTGGCTCAAACTCGGTGTTCATAGCTCATCAGAATAAAGGTCTTCACGGCGTCGTTCAAGGCAATTACACGCTGGCTGAGTACATGCAAAGATCTTCTCGTCTACCTCTCGGGCTAAGTTTGTGCAGAAACGGCCACAACGCAAAAACGGCGACCGTTACCGATCGCCGTAAATGGTTGATAGAAATGGTCGGGACGGCGAGATTCGAACTCGCGACCTCACGCACCCCAAGCGTGCGCGCTACCAGGCTGCGCCACGTCCCGTCTCCGTCAGTTACTATCGTGCCCGACGGTAATTGTCAAATTCGCATTACTTCGCGCGGCCCTGGGTTTCCTGTTCGAGCAGCGAAAGCAATTCGCGTAGTTCCGCTGCCAATTGCTTCAATCCCTGTCTCTCTTCCGCCGCCAACGGCACAACGCTCGACGTATACGCAGCAGTCACCGGTGCAAAGCTTTCGCTCGCGCCATTCGCCTCGCCCGACTCGCCCACGGCATGGCCGTCTTCTTCACCAACAACCTTCAACTTCCCACCGCCGCGCAAATCATTCGTGAGCCGCTTCTTCGCACCGGCGATCGTGTACTGGTCCTCGTAAAGCAACTCTTTAATACGCAGCGCCATTTCCACGTCGCGTTTGCGATACACGCGCTGCCCCGCGCGATTCTTCTGCGGCGCCAACATCGGAAACTCCGACTCCCAGTAGCGCAGCACGTGCGCCTGCACTCCGGCAAGCTCACAAACTTCACCGATCTTGAAGAAAAGCTTTTCGGGTATAGCTACAGCAGGACGACTCATGCGGTCAAAATCTCAAGTGGAGTTGCTGAGCTGGCTCTTGTATCGGGCGTTGCGAAAGTTGGAAGTTACGGCAAGCGGGCCAGCAGCCGTCGGTCGAGCGACATGTTACCCGCGTGATTTTAACGTGTCAATACTTACGCCGTGTCGGCACTTATATTTAGCCCCTCTCACTTAAAACATTTTCTTAAAAGTATCGCCTCAACTTGGACTCGTCTGCGGCGCAAGCTATAATCCCCAGTCCCAACCACAAAAATCTGGAAGGAATGTTTCCAAAACAGTGACAACCTCGCCAACGGTTTTGCGCCTGGCTTCAAGACTCACAGAGGTCGGCTTTTCGGACATCGTCAAACTGCGCAACCGCGTCATGCAACTGCGCGAGCAGGGCGCCACGGTCTACCAGTTTGAAGGTGGCGAACCATTCATGCCCACGCCAGACGCGATCAAGGAAGCGATGACGCGCGCGCTTGCGGAAAACAAAACGCGCTACGCTCCGTCGTCCGGCATTCCCGAACTGCGCGAAGCCATCGGCGAGAAACTGCGCACGCGAAACCAAATCCCGGCGCAAGCAAAAGACGTTATCGTCGTAAACGGCGGCATGCAGGCGTTGTTCGGCGCGTTTCAGTCGGTCGTAAATCCCGACGACGAGGTGCTTCTCTTCTCTCCTTACTGGACACCGATCAAGGACCTCGTGGCCCATTGCCAGGGCCACAGCGTGCTCGTGCCTACACACGAAGCGCGCGAAAACGGTTTCGCACAAACACTCGCGCGTTACGCGACCGAACGCACCAAGGCGATCTACTACAACACGCCACAGAATCCGAACGGCGTCGTGCTCACACCCGACGAAGCAAAAGCCGTCGCGACATTCGTGCAGGAACGCGATCTCGTCGTGATCGCCGATGAAGCGTACGAAGATCTGATCTACGACGGCGAGCATTTTTCGATCGCTTCACTCGACGGCATGTTGGAACGCACGATCACCTGCTTCACGTTCTCGAAGTCGTATGCAATGACCGGTTGGCGTCTTGGCTATGCCGTGGCCACCGAACCATGGATGACGGGTTTGAAGAAAGCAACCTTGTATTCATCGAACGGTGTCTCGACGCCAACGCAGTGGGCGGGAGTCGCGGCACTCAACATGGATCCGGCGCTGCTCGATCAAGCACGCGACGAATATCGCAAACGGCGCGATCTGCTTTTGTCAGGTCTGAATGAGCTCGGCCTCACGTGCGCCTCTCCGGCGGGCGCGTTCTATGCGTTTCCCGACGTGAGCCTAATCCATCGTGACAGCCGTGAAGCAGCAGAGATCCTGCTGAACCGCGCGCAGGTCGCAACTGTTCCCGGCATCGTGTTCGGCGTCGATGGCGAGAGCCATCTGCGCTTCTCCTTCTCAACCTCGATCGAAACCATAGAAGCAGGTCTTGATTCGCTTCGTCGCAACCTATAGCGGATGACTCGAAGCGAATTCGAATTCATCGATTCCCTTCGCCGGCGTTTCGGTGGCGGAATCGGTGACGACGCCGCGGTGTTTCACAGCACCGCCGGCAAAGAGACGATCATCACCACTGATCTGCTGGTGGAAGACATCGACTTTCGCCGCACGACCGCGCCCGCGTTGTTGTTGGGCCATAAAGCACTCGCAGTTTCGCTTTCTGACATCGCGGCAATGGGCGCGCGCCCGCGTTGGTCGTTGATCTCGATCGGCGTACCCGACGATGTTTGGCAGACGGAGTTTGTCGATCAGTTTTACGAAGGACTCGCGAGCCTCGCCCAGCGTTACGACGTGCAGTTGATCGGCGGCGACACGTCGCGCACAAATGAAAAGATCGTGATCGATTCGATCGTTGTCGGCGAGTGCAATATTGGTCGCGCGGTGAAACGCGTTGGCGCCGGGCCGGGCGATCAGATCTTTGTAACTGGCTCGCTCGGCGGCGCCGCTGCTGGACTGCGTTTGATCGAACGCGGCGCACACCTCGCGGAACAGAATCTCGCCGACGACGATTCGCAGAAGATCGATCACGTGTTGTTGCGGCAACTGCGCCCCGAGCCGCGTGTTGGTTGGGGAATGGTGCTCGGCGAAGAACGTCTCGCGACAGCGATGATCGATATCAGCGACGGGCTTTCGTCGGACCTGAATCACTTGTGTACGGCGAGCGGCGTGGGCGCGCTGATCGAATCGTCGCTGCTGCCGATCGATCATCAGGTGGTCGAGCTATGCGGCCGCCGCGCGCTCGATCCGCTGCAACTTGCGCTGCACGGCGGTGAAGATTTTGAGCTGTTGTTTACGGTGCGCGCCGATGATGTTGCGCGCCTGCCGCGTCGTGTTGACGGTACACAGATCACACGGATCGGTGAAGTCAGGATTCACACGGACGGAGTGAAGATCTCGGAAGGGCCGCGCGTTTGGGAACTGAACCCGGGCGGCTGGAAACATTTCTAGAACAAGTTTATCCTCAACAACCCATGCTGAGATTTCGCAACACGCTATCGGGCCGCGTCGAAGAGTTCCGCCCCATGAACGAGGGCGAGGTACGGTTCTATTATTGTGGTCCAACCGTTTGGGAATACGGCCACATCGGTAACTTCCGCAGCGCCGTCGCCGCTGACATCGTCCGCCGCTACCTCAAATTCAAAGGCTACAAGGTCACGCACGTGATGAACATCACGGACGTCGAAGACCGCATCATCGCCAAGTCGCAGGAACGCGGCATGACGATCGACGAATACACCGCCAAGTACATCGACGCGCTTTGGGAAGACTTCGACGCGCTCGGCAACGAGCGGCCCGAGGTAGTCCCACGCGCAACACGTCACATTCCGGAAATGGTAACCCTGATCGAAAAGCTCCTGGCCACCGGTCACGCTTATGAGTCTGACGGTTCGATTTACTACCGCATCTCTTCCTTTCCCGAGTACGGCAAGCTCTCGAAGATCAATTTCGCGGGCAACATCGCCGGCGCCAGCGAGCGAGTCGATACCGACAAGTATGAGAAGGAAGACGCGCGTGACTTCGCGCTGTGGAAAGAACCGGCGAACGAAACCGAGCCTGCGTGGGACACGGAGATCGGCCGCGGCCGCCCGGGCTGGCACATCGAGTGCTCCGCGATGTCGATGAAGTATCTCGGCGAGACTTTTGACATTCACGCCGGCGGTATCGATCTCGTGTTTCCGCATCACGAAAACGAGATAGCGCAGAGTGAAGGCGCGACGGGCAAACCCTTCGTGCGCTACTGGATTCACTTCGAACATCTGAAGGTCGAAGGCGAGACGATGTCGAAGTCGAAAGGCAACTACTACACTTTTCGCGATATTGCCGCGAAGGGTTTCTCGCCGGCCGCGATTCGCTATTTCCTGCTGAGTGTGCCTTACAACAAGCAGCTCAACTTCACGTTCGACGCGCTGGCGGGTGCGGAGAAAACCGTTGCGAGCCTGCGTGACTTTCGCGCGCGTTTGAGCGAGGCCAAAACGGAGCCGGGATCTAACGAAGCGCTACACGAAGCGGCGCAGAGGGCGTTGACTGAGTTTGAAGCGGGCATGGACGACGATCTCAATACATCTGTCGCGCTGGCGGCGGTCCATAACCTCTCGCGTGAAGTGAACACCGCGCTCGCACGCAAAAAAGTGAAGGCAGATAACCAGCGCGAGTTGCTCGAAGTTATCGATCGCATCGACACCGTGCTGAACATCTTCGGCAACACGCAGCGCGAGATGCTCGACAGCGAAGTGCAGACGTTGCTTGACGAACGTCAGGAGGCGCGCCGCCGCCGCGACTTCGGGCGCGCCGACGAGATCCGTCGCGAGCTCGCCGATCGCGGCATCATCCTCGAAGACACTAAAGATGGCGTTCGCTGGAAACGTAAGTAAAACCATTCACAGATTACGCAGGGCAGTCTTTGCAGTCTGCGTAATCTGTGTAATCTGTGGTTCCTGTTTCGCCCAGGAAGTAAATCGCAAAAAGCTCGCGGCTGAAGTCAAAGCGGAGTTTCTGCACGCGTGGAACGGCTACAAGAAACACGCCTGGGGTCACGACGATCTAAAGCCACTCTCAAAAACTCACCACGACTGGTACGCGCAGCCGCTTTTGATGACGCCTGTCGACGCGCTCGACACGATGATCCTCATGGGCCTCGACGAAGAAGCAGCCGCAACGAAGAAATACATCCTCGATAATCTCTCATTCGATAAAGACCTCGAAGTTCAGAACTTCGAGGTCACGATCAGACTGCTCGGCGGACTGCTGACCAGTTATCAACTCACCAACGACAAACGCTTTCTGAACCTCGCGGAAGATCTCGGCACTCGCCTGCTGCCCGCCTTCAATTCGCCAACCGGAATGCCGTACCGCTACGTGAACCTGAAAACCGGCAAGACCAGCAAGCCGATCAGCAATCCCGCGGAAACAGGAACGCTGCTGATCGAGTTTGGCACGCTCAGCAAGTTCACCGGCAAACCGATCTTCTACGACAAAGCAAAACGCGCGTTGGTCGAAACGTACAACCGTCGTTCAAAGATCGGCCTCGTCGGCGAATGGATCAACGTCGAAACCGGTGAATGGACCAACACCGACAGTCACATCAGCGGCGCGATCGACAGCTACTACGAATATCTTTTGAAGTGCTGGTTGTTGTTCGGCGACGCAGACTGCAAACGCATGTGGGACGAGAGCATCGTCGCGATCAATAAGTACCTCGCCGACGAGGTTACGCGGACGGATCTGCCGACTGGTCCAGCCCCGCTGCTCTGGTACGGCCACGCCGACATGAACACCGGCGCGCGGCGTGCCTCAACTTTTGGAGCACTCGACGCGTTCTTTCCTGCGGTCCTGGCATTGTCGGGTGATGTGAGACGTGCGCGGCGTTTGCAAGTCTCGTCGTTCACAATGTGGGATGAAGCGGGAATTGAACCGGAAGAGTTTGACTACCGCGCGCGGAAGATCACCTCGCCCGGTTATCCTTTGCGCCCCGAGATCGTCGAGTCTACCTACTATCTTTATAAACTCACCGACGATCAGTCGACTTACCTCTACATGGGTGAGAGGCTTTGGAAAGACTTTGTCGAGCACTGCCGCACTGACGTCGCGTACGCAGCGCTAAAGAACGTCCAGACAAAAGAAAAAGCCGACTCGATGCAGAGCTTCCTCTTCGCCGAGACTTTCAAATATTTCTACCTGCTGTTCGCGCCGCCGAACACACTCGACTTCAACAACGTGATCTTCAACACCGAAGCTCACCCAATAAAGAAATTTAAATAAGTATCCACAGATTACACAGAGTCTGCGTAATCTGTGGATCGCTTTCAGTCTACTTGTATTCCACGCCGAGGTTCTCAAACAGAAACGCCATGATATCGCGCTGCTGCTCGATGGCCTTCGTCGTGTTGCTGGCGCCGTGCGCTGAGTTGGTGTCGATCCGGATCAGGATCGGATTGTCACCGCCCTGCCCGGCCTGCAGCGCCGCCGCGTATTTGTAATTGTGCGAGGGCACAACACGATCGTCGTGATCCGCGGTCGTGATCAGCACCGAAGGATACTTCGCACCATGCTTGATGTTGTGAATCGGTGAGTAGGCGTACAAAGCTTTGAACTCCGCTTCATTGTTCTCACTCGAACCGTAATCCGCGACCCAATTTGCACCGATCGTGAACTTCTGGAAGCGCAACATGTCCATGACGCCCGCCGATTCGATGACCGCACGAAACAGCTCCGGACGTTGATTCGAAACCGCGCCCACCAGCAAACCGCCGTTCGATCCGCCCTGAATCGCAAGCTTGCTCGACGACGTGTACTTGTTCGCAATCAGCCATTCAGCCGCCGCGATGAAGTCGTCAAACACGTTCTGCTTCTTGAGCTTCGTGCCGGCCTCGTGCCATTTCTCGCCGTACTCACCGCCGCCACGCATGTTTGCGGAAGCGTAGACGACGCCCTGTTCGAGCATTGCCAAACGCAGCGAACTGAAATTCGGCGCAGTCACGACATTGAAACCACCGTAGCCGTAAAGCACCGTCGGATTATTGCCGTCGAGTTTCAGGCCTTTCTTATAGACCAGGAACATCGGCACGCGCGTACCGTCTTTGCTGTTGTAGAAGACCTGTTTGGTTTCGTAGTTGTCCGGTTTGAATCCCGGAATGTCGATCGTGCGAAAGACCGTCGACTTCTTCGTGGCGATGTCGTACTTGTAAATCGTGCTCGGGAAGTTGAACGACGTGAAGTTATAGAAAACATACTTGTCGTCGTTCAGACCGCCAAAGCCACCGGCCGTGCCGAGTCCCGGCAACACGATCTCGTTTTCCAACTTACCGTCGAGACTGAAGACGTAAGCACGCGTCGCCACGTCCTTGCGCCACGAAGCGAAGAGTTTGCCACCGGCAGTGCCGACGCCCTGCAACGGCTCAGCTCTTTCCGGCAACACGTCTTTCCAGTTCTTCTCGTCCGGGTTCTGTGGATCGACCAGCACAACGCGTCCGTTCGGCGCGTTACGATTCGTGCGCAGCAAAAACTTGTCGCCCACGTTGTCGATCACGCCGTAGTTGGAGTCGCCAATCTCGGCGACGATCGGCGCAAACTTCGCGTCGGGCTTCGACATGTCTTTGTAGAAGAGCGAGTTTCCCTGCTTGCCTCTTCCGCGATCCGAGATAGTCAGAAGCGCAAAGCGCTCGTCTTCGGTGGTACCGACGTTATGAAAGCGCAGCGCATTCTGCTTGTCGTCGTAAATCAGCACGTCTTCAGATTGCGGCGTGCCGACTTTGTGGAAGTAGACGGCGTGGTACACATTCTTCGTTGAGAGCTCTTTGCCCTTCTCCGGCGCCGGATAACGGCTGTAGTAAAAACCGTCGCCTTGCCAGGAAACGCCCGAAACCTTCAACCACTTCAACTCGTCGTTGAGCTTCTGTTTCGTCCCAACTTCCATCAGGTTGAGCGTGACCCAGTCAGAGCCGCCCGTGGAGATGCCGTACGCCAGGTACTTCCCGTCCTTCGAAAGCGAGAACGCACTCAACACTGACGTTCCATCCTCGGAAAACTTGTTCGGATCGAGAAAGACTTCCGGCGTGCCGTTCACGCCTTTTTGAACGTAATAGACGCTCTGGTTCTGCAAACCGTCGTTCTTGGTGAAGAAGTAAGTGTCACCACGACGAAACGGCGCGGAGATGCGCGGGTAGTTGTAAAGCTCCGTCAGCCGCGCTTTGAGTTTTTCGCGATAGGGAATCTTGTCGAGATAACCGAAGGTCACTCGGTTCTGATCTTCGATCCAGGCTTTCGTCTCGGCCGAAGTCTCGTCTTCGAGCCAACGATACGGATCCGGTACTTTGGTGCCGAAGTAGTCGTCGACGACCTCGCCCTTCTTCGTCTCCGGATAGGTAATCTTGTTCTTGTTTGCATCGCTCTTCGTGTCAGCGGTCGCCCGGGTCAAGAATGGCGCCACTGCGGCAAACGAAAGAACGAGTGCGAAGAGTGCAAAGGTAAAGAGATGGTGTCTCACACGGATCTTCATGTTTTTTCTCCGCAGGCAGGGTATAGATTTGGCCGCTTACTTTATCAATCTGTCCTTGTCCGAGGCAAACCGCGCTGCTAGAATCGCCTCGCATGTTGAACGCCCAACGACTTCATTATCGCCCACTTGAGTCGCGCGCGAACCTGTTCGCCGACTAGTCTTCTGTTTCCTTAAACGCTGTCCTGATAACGTTTGAAAACTTCGGTTTTCAACAGTTGCAATCGTCTCTTTTGACGTCTTTTGGAGTCCTTTGAAAGGGGAAATAAAAATGTCGACCAGCGCAATCGCACCACGAAAACCCGAGATCAAGACCGCACTGCCCGGCCCAAACGCAAAGAAGATCATCGAAGCGGATGCCAAATGGGTTACCCCGTCCTATCCCCGGCCTGATTTCAAACTCGTCGCCGAGCGTGCGAGCGGCGTCTGGGTTGAAGACGTTGACGGCAATCTCTTTTTGGATTGCAACGCGGGCGTCGCGGTTTGTTCCACCGGACACTGTCATCCGGAAGTTGTGCAGGCGATTCAGAAGCAGGCAGCGGAATTGATTCACCTCTGTGGCACTGACTACTACTACCGTCACATGCCGCAGCTCGCGGAAAAACTCGACGCGATCGTGCCGGTGCAATCGCCGACGAAAACACACTTCGCGAACAGCGGCACTGAAGCAGTCGAAACTGCTTTGAAACTTGCAATGCACGCGACTGGCCGCGAGAAGTTCATCGCCTTCTTCAACAGTTTCCACGGACGCACGCTCGGCTCACTCTCGTTGACATCTTCAAAGGCCGCACAACGCAAAGGCTTCAAACGCCAGGCGCTCGACGTGGTCCACGTGCCATATCCGAATGAGTTTCGCAATCCCTTCAGTGCGGCTGATTGCGGTGATGGAGGCGCCGCGCAGGGCGCTTTGAATTGGATTGAGGAACGTTTGTTCAAAACAACGACGCCGCCTGAAGAAGTCGCGGGAATCGTCGTTGAAGCGGTGCAGGGCGAAGGTGGTTACGTGCCGTCGCCGAAAGGTTTTCTCCAGGGACTGCGACGCATCTGCGACGAGCACGGCATCATGTTGATTGTCGACGAAGTGCAGAGCGGCATGGGCCGTACGGGCAAGATGTTCGCGTGCGAGCATTACGATGTAAAGCCTGACATTGTGTGCATCGCAAAGGGTATTGGTTCGGGCTTGCCGATCGGTGCGTGTGTCGCGCGTGCGGAGCTGATGGACTGGAAGCCCGGCGCGCATGCGTCGACGTTTGGCGGAAATCCGGTTTGTATCGCGTCGGCGTTGAAGACCATCGAACTGCTCGAAGGTGGATTGGTCCAGAACTCGGCTGAAGTCGGGGATTACCTGAAAGCGGGATTGGAACGGCTAAAGGCTAAGTACGATTGCATCGGCGACGTGCGCGGCATGGGCATGATGCTTGGAGTTGAGTTTGTGGAGAACAAGACTTCGTTGAAGCCGGCGCCGGAGTTGCGCGATCGGATTGAGGTGGCGTGTTTCGATCGTGGTCTGATAATTCTCGGAGCGGGTGCGAACACGATCCGCTGGTCACCGCCGTTGATACTGACGAAAGAGAATGTCGACGTGGCGCTGGAAATCTTCGACCAGGCGATCGCTGCGTCAATTTAGACCACAAAGAGGCACAAGAAGCACAAGAGCTTTTAGGTGGAGTGCAACGTTTCTATGTTTTGTGCCTTTTCGTGGCTAAAGTTTTTGCGCGATTTCGTTCATACGGGCGCGCAGTCGCTCTTCATCGACACCCAAAACTCGCTGGTCGCGATAGACTTCGCGGCCGGCGATTATTGTTAGCAGAACGTCGCGGCCAGAAGACGAGAAGATCAGCGCCGTCACCGGATCATAAACCGGTAACTGGTGCGCACCATCCAGTCCTACCACAATCAGATCGGCTTGAGCACCTTCGCGTAGAACCCCATCGAGAGTCGCAGCCAACAATATATGTGAGGCTTTTAGAGAGGGATTCTGGGCCGATAAGATAGCGAATCGAGCCTCTTCGATTAGATCGCACGTGTTGTTGCTCGCGACCGAATCACTTCCTAATCCAACCTTGACGCCGGCGGCGAGAAACTTCGCCAATGGCGCACGCCCATGGCCCAACTTCGCATTCGACTTCGGACAATGCGCCACCTTGCTAGAAGTTTTTTTCAACGTCTCGATGTCTTCGTCGTCGACTCTGATGCAATGAGCAAGCAACGGCTGCGTATCGAGTATTCCAGCTTGGTTGAGGTATTGAATCGTTGACATTCGCGGCGGCGTCCATTCGATTCCGCGCTTCGCTAATCCCTCGGCAAACAATCCTGTTCCCTCACGCAAGAACAACTCTTCCGCCTGCGACTCCGCCGCGTGCATCATCAACGGCAACCGTTCGGCCATCGCAAAATCTGCGATCAACTCAAGCTGCGCTCGACAAACCGTGTATGGCGCATGCGGTGAGACACCAGCGCGCACCAGATCAGTCTCAAACTCGCGAAGCTGTTCCACCTTCCCTTTCAGCTTCGCAAAATTCTCTTCAACCAAACGCGGATCCGGTCCAAACGACTCCTGAAACACAACCCCGCGTAATCCAACATCACGCAACGCCTGCATACTCATCATCGCCGAATCACTAGCGTCGGCCACGGAGGTTATCCCCGCGCGCACCGCTTCACACGCACCCCACGTCGCAGACACACGAATGTCATCCGGCGTCATGCGCTCCATTCGCGCGAGCGTCAGCTTCCGCAACCACGCAAAGAAATCGCTCTCTTCGTTTTCCAGATAACCGCGCAGCGCGGTGAGCTCGAGATGTGTGTGAGTATTGTTTAGACCCGGAAGGATTACTGACTGCCCAAAGTCTTCCACGCGCGCTTCGGGAAACCGCACCGTAAGATCGGCCACGCCGCCAACGCCAACAATCAATGCGCCGTCAACGGCAACCGCACCGTGCTCAACCGGCGACGACGACGCCATCGGCAAAACCCAGCGCGCGGAATAGATCGTGGTCATCGTTTCGCGTTCTTCAGTTGGCGGTAACGCTCCATGATCGAGATCACATAGGCCCGCGTTGAAGCAATGTCGATGCGCTTGATGAACGCCGCGCCGTTCTGCGGCGGCGCGCCATCCGCAACGCGGTTCCATTCGACGGCCCGACTCGGCCCGGCATTGTAACCCGCCACCATGCGCGTCTCGACATCAGGCACGTCCTGGAACTGCTCGTAGATCTTTTCCAGGTACCAGCAACCGATCTGAATGTTACGTTCCGGATCGCGCAGCAAACTTTCCGGATCGCTCGCCATCTGCCGTTCGAGCTCGCGCATGCCTGTCTCCGTGGCCCACTCACGGCCTACGGTCGGCGTCACCTGCATCAACCCAATCTCGCCGTCGGCGCCGTTCTTCCAGGGACTGAAATAAGTCTCTTCGTAAATGATGCTCCAGACCAGATCGGGATCGACGCGATAGATCGCGGCCTGCCGAGCTATCAAGGCGTCAAAACGATGTGTCCAGTATTGGTTAAAAAGATACGCGGCAAGAATCAGCGTGAGGACTATGAGAACAACGACAAGAACTCGTTTCATCAAGTAAGCAAAAGCCATCCACAGATTACGCAGAGTCTGTGTAATCTGCGGATGGTTCTAGTTTCTTCTTCTGAGTGACGACCAGAAACTCGAACGGTGGTACGCGAGGTCCACGCCTTCGTAGCGCGAACGCAGCGCGTGTTCGTCGAGCACGTGTCCCTGCAACCAAACTTCTGCTTCCAAACTCGCGCCGACCGCAAGCTCACCGCGAAGCGCGCGCCGGTTGACCAGCACTTCGAGCTTGATCTTGTCCAGGTCGAGATGAATCCAAAACAGTTCGCCGCCGGAAAGCGGATTCCGCAAAGGCTTGAAAGCGATGATGCGGCCGCACAAACTCCAATCGTTTTCATGCGCGGCGCGAGCCGGAGCGGCCTTCTCGAGCGGCATCCAGTGCGTATCACATTTGCCACGCCGCACGCGCGCGCGATACGCAAGACCGCACAAACCGATGTGCAACTCCTGCGCGCCAAAACCCGCTGGCCCGACTTCGGTCAGGTTCTGCAATTCGAAAAGAACTTCGCAATCGGTACCTTCGCGATAACCGTGAATGACTGCTTCGCCTTCTTCGTCGTATTCAGTCAACGCCCACGGCGCTATCGTTTGAATGTAGCGAGCACGAAAACCGGGACGGCAGTCGGCGTAGAACACGTCGCTACCCGATTCGTAAAGAACGGTCCAAACTTCGAGACCTTCCCCAAGCTTCCAACACCGGCCGTGCAACACGGCGCCACGCCGGCTGAGTTGTGTTGCCTCGCCCTGATCACCTGCACGTTCCGCCAGGTAGTTGAAAGCCTTCTCGCTTGAAACCTCCAGGCCGATCGTTTCGAAAGTAGGGTTCATAGATATCAGCAATCTTTGGACGGATGCATTATTGCGCGCTCCGCTTCCGCTGTCTACGCTTGGCGGTGTTGCCGTTGCCATTTTCTGCCCGCGGCGCGCGGGTGCGGAAGCCGCGAATCACGCGCTGTGGACCATGCGACGGCTGCACACCCGATCGGACCATCTCCGCAAACAAGTCTACGTCGTAATCAGCTTCGCGCGACATCTCTTCGCGAATCGAGTGCAATACTTCCAAAAATCTAGGGCGACGATACATTATGTTTGTTCTTTGTACTTTGGTCTTTGTACTTTGCAAAGCACTAAGTACAAAGCTCAAAGCTCATTAACCCTTTCCGTAGCTTCCGACACTAAAAACTCCGGCGTCACGATCATCGGCACATAAAACCCGGCCGCGGTATTGAACAATCTGATCCGCGCCTGTCGTCGAACGTTCGCCAGGTGACCGAAGTTCCACGTTACCAAATAATCGATCTTGTGAAACGACGCAATCGCCACGTGCAACGCGTCGGCAATGTACTTGCGATGAAAGATGCCGCGCGCGATGTAACCTTCCGCGAGGATCGCTGCTTCTTCAGTCAGATCCACTTGCTCGAGATTGCGAATGAGCTTCAGATACGACGTGCGATGCGGTTCCTGCACGCGCGCGAGCTCGGACGTAACGAGCGGCGAGATCACCGTGCGATAGTCAGGCATCTCATGTTCCCACCAGCGGATCGTCAAGTCGCGCCGAAACGGTTCACCGTTGTCCAGATAGGCGCCAATTACCGATGTCTCTAAATAAAGAGCCTGCTTCATGGAGTTGTAACTACTTCCTGATTGATATTCTCGACCGCATTCGGCTTTTGGTTCAACGGCTCCAGGCGCATCATGCCGCGCGCGAAGTCAAAGTAGATGCGGAAATGCCGCAGGAAGTTCCCCCCGAGAATTCCACTTTGCGTAAACCCTGCCGTTTCGTTTACCGGTTCCATGTCAAGTACGGCCGCATTGATCTTCTCCAGTCTACTCGTTCCAAAGCTCAAACGCGGCAACTGCAAAAGCTTCACGTCTTCAGCAACACCCGCCGCGCCATACACGGTCATCTTCGACGGCTGCAACAACTCGAGCAGATGTTCCTCCTGCGAAAGCTTCTCCGAAATCACGGTGATGCTCGCCGCCGTATCAACAATAAAGTTTAACGACTTGTCAAATCCATCGAGCGTAACTTCACCACTCAAAAACCCGCTCGACGTCGAACGTAACGGCACTTCAACCGAGCCATCGTTTGGCGACAAGGGCGCGAGCGACAACATTCCTTCCGGACGTTTTACGGTCCACGGCTCCAGTTGATCGCTTTGATTCTGACGAACGAGTGTCATCTTCCGCGTACCATAGTCTATGGCGGCAAGAAACTTCGAAATCACCGACAATCCCAGATAACCGTCAACCGGAATGTTCGTGTCGAAAAACTTCCGGATGTAAACCGGAACACTTTCAACCTTGACCTCACCCATTTCGATCGAGCTGAGATAACCGTAGACGATCTCAAACTTTCCCCCACCGCCGACCGCGCGTGCGAGACCACCGCGCGCCACCGGCCTGATGTTCAAACGCTTTGCCGTCTCTTCAGAAATCACCGACATGCCGGAACCGGTGTCGAGCACAAACCGCAGCGGCTCCTTCGATCCATTCACACGAACTTGCAGGATGGGACGGTTGTCTGTCGCTTCAAAAGAAATCGACGTGCGATCTTCTCCGCCCGGAACGTAAAGCGATCCCTGCTTGCCGAGATAACGCAGGAAAGCGATCAGACCGAGAATCCTCTCGCGGCGATCGGTGTCGGTCTTCGGCGCGATGATCAGAAATCTTTCATACGCATCGGCAGCCTCACGATACTTCTCACTTCGCGCGGCTGCCTGGCCCAGACTGAAAACATAATCCGGTTCGTCGGCATCCATGTTGGCTGCTTTGCGCAAGCCGTTGATCGCGGACTGGAGCCGGTTCTCATAAAAATCGACCATCGCCAGACCGGCGACGGCGAGCGCTTCGTTTTCGTTGAGCGCAAGTGCAGTCCGAAACTCCTCGACCGACAAGCGAAACTCACCAGCGCCGAGAATCGCCGTGCCCAGCAATGCATGACCGCGCGCGGAGAGCGGATCGAGCATGATCACGCGCGCCGCGTTGTCGTAGGCGGCCTGTAAGTTTCTCTGCTTGAGCTGGGTAAAGCTCAAGCCGCATCGCGCTTCGATGTCGTGCGAATCCTTCTCCAGCAGCTCGCGAAAGATCTTCTCGGCTTGTGGATACTCGCCTCTGCGCGCGGCGCGATAGCCTTTGTTGTAAGCCTTCTTGTCGGCGGAGGCAGAGGCAGTTTGCGCGGCTCCAGTGAGGAACAGGCAAAACATTAAAGCGGCCAAACCGCAGGCCGCTGTTTTCAGAAGACTTTTACGTTGCATGATTCACACCTACTTCAGAATCTCGCCTGTCTTCATCGACCACAGCACCAAATCGAGCTCGTCGAAATCGACGCGAATGTCTTTCGCGAAACGAAGCAACTCCTGCTCGACCTCAAGATATAGTTTACGCGTTTGCGGGGGCTTGGCGGTATCCACCACGCCGACTTCCGCCAAACACCTCATCACATGTTTATCAAGAATCGCGTGACCTTTGACGCCGATGTTTCGCAGGAAGTGACTGGATTCTTTGTAGCCCAGCCCTTTGACCTGTTTCTCCTGGGCCAACCAATCGCGGCGTTCAAACGGGTCGCGGAAGCCGCGCAGGCGTTTGCGCAACGCCATGCCGAAGGTTGCGCGAAAGTAGTTGCGCGTCGTTACGATGTACTGCGGACGCGCGACTGGAAAGCGATGCGCGCCTGCCTGTTTGAGTGCCGCGGTCATCGCTTCGGCTTCGCCGTCGAGTAGCAACGGTCTCACCGCGTCGACAGAATCGAGACCCATGCGCGCGGAGGCTCCGGCAGTGAAGATGCAGTACGCAAGTTCCTCCCAAAGCCGCGCGTCGGATCCTTTGCGCCAAACTTCGTCAAACTCGCCGAGCCGCTTGCGAATCTCTTTGCGGCGGGCCCGGTGAGTGGCAACCACTCGTTCAACTGTAACGGGTTCTTGATTGCGTTGCACTGTAGTTTGTCAACACCGCGATTCTATGGGCGCGTCTGAAAGCTTGTCAACGAACTCTTTTTGTCATCCGTATCATCAATATAGATCCGTGGTTTTGAAACACGGCTATAATGAATCCCGGATGACGATTCGACTAAAACAACTAACTGGCGTAACGATACTGATCCTCGCGGTCTGCTCGCAGGCTGTTTCACAGGAAGAAGCGCGGCCGTTGTATGGCGTGCAAGGCGTGCTCGTCGAAACAGTCGACGGCAAAATCGTCTCGTCACAGAACGAAACCGAGCAGTTTAATCCGGCTTCGACGTTGAAACTCGCCACGGCGTTCGTGGCCTTGAAGACCTTCGGTCCCGATCATCGCTTCGCCACCGCGGTCTGGACCGACGGCCAGTTAGACAAAACAACCGGCGTAATCAACGGCAATCTCTACATTTCCGGACGCGATCCCTCGTTTCACTACGAACACGCCATACTCATCGCACGCGAGCTGAACACGCTCGGAATCAAGCAGGTCACGGGCGATCTCTTCGTCGCGCCGGGCTTCACGATGAACTTCAGCGCCTCGGCGACACGCTCTGGAGAACAGTTTTACGACACGCTGGACTCGACCTTGCGCCGCCCTGCAGCCGTGCAGGCGTGGAATTATGAGCGCACGTTGCTGAACGATCGCGCGAGCCTGGAAAAGGTTCCGAGTGTTGCGGTGCAGGGCGGCGTTGGCGTCGCACCGGTTGCGCCGGAGGCGAAACTCCTGCTCACGCAGAGGTCGAGCAAGCTGGTCGACATTCTCAAAGTGCTGCTCTGCTACTCGAACAACTTCATGGCCGATCGCATCGGCGACGCACTCGGCGGTCCCGAGTCAGTGCGGCAACAGTTGATCGCGCAACTGAAACTCGGCCCCGACGATCTGAGAATCTCGACGTTGAGCGGCCTCGGAGTGAATCGTATTTCGCCGCGCGTGATGATGAAGGTCTATCGGGCGTTACTCACCGAGTTGCAAAAGAATCGTTTCACTCCATCGGCGATCATGCCGGTCGCGGGCATCGATCCGGGCACGCTCGAAGATCGTTTTACTGGTCCCACGTGGCGCGGCAGCGTTATCGCCAAGACCGGAACACTCTTACGTACCGACGGCGGCGCCAGTTCACTCGTCGGCCAGATGCGTACTGCAAACGGCGAGACTTTGTTCTTTGTGATTATGAACCAACGCGGCAGCGTCAGCCGCTTTCGAGAGAACCAGGATTACCTGGTGATGCTCGTGCAGAATACGCGTGGTGGACCAAAAGCTTTCGACTACAAACCTTCGTTGCTGACGATGCAGCTCTCGCACACTGAGAGTGTTGTTTCCGGCGCCGAGGAATTCGAACCACCCTCGAAGTCTCAACAGTAAAAAACTGCGCCTCGGCAATCCGAAGATCACCGAGACGCTTTGTCGTCCAACTACAATAGCGGCGTGCGGCACCGCAACCGCAGCGGACGATTCCTAGTCCTCGTTCCTTACCTCACGAAATAAACGTTCAAAGCCTTTCCACTTCCGCAGAAACGTTGGGAAGCGGCTTTTGCCTCAAAAGTCTTCCAAGACGGCTTTGCCGCCGAATGTGAGGCGGCGAAGCCGGACCAACCACTGCGAAGCCCGACCAAGCCACTTTTAGGGCAAGCGTTGGGAAATTCACTTCCACTACCTGTCACCATCGGTAACACGAAAGCCCGACCACTTCGTCTGGCCCAGCAAAAACACCCGGTTTTGAGGCCGCTTTTCGACGGCATGGCCGTTGCTCAAGGAGGCGCGGGAAGTTCTGCCGAACCTTCAGTTCCCCGCGGAGGAGTAATGACCGTCAAGATGCGAATCGACCAACGTAAGAAAAGAAGAAACCAAGCCGGCTTCTCGATGATGCAGATGCTGATCGTGTTGGGTGTCGTAAGTATCGTGTCGGGGTTGGCGTTCATGGGCATCACGGAGGCGCGGCAGCGCATTCGTTTGACCAACTCTTCCCGCTTGCTCGCGAGCTACGTAGAGAAGGCGCGCGTCGATTCAGTTCGACGTCACCCGATGAACCCGGCAGACATGGCGAGCGTTGAAGTGCTCAACGGGAACACATACCGCGTAAAGATGGACTTCGACGGCAATGGAAGCGTCGAAACGAGAGACATTACGCTCGACGAGGGCGTTGTCTTCGCGACCGATCCGATTGCGTTGGCGTTTGACTGGCGCGGACGTTTGGTCGATCTGCCGCTGACCGAAATCAAGGTCAGTATCGCCATGCAATGGGGCGACGATCCTAACGATCAGCGCATCGTCGACGTCACGCGCTCCGGCGACGTAACGATCGATAGCGACGTCTATCTCGACGACGTACCGAATGTAAACGTAAACGTCGGCGGACTCACCGGCATCGATTCCGGTTCGACTGTCAACGGCAACAACAACCCGAATTCGTCGCCTAGTCCGACGCCGACAGCAGAACCTACACCGGATATTCAGCCAACGCCGATCGGGACCGATCCGACTCCGACACCGACGCCCATCGGCGCCGATCCAACGCCCACACCAACGCCAACGCCGTCACCGTCACCCGTTGCAAGTGTTTCGCCGACGCCCAATGGAACACCGACGCCAACGCCGACACCGACGCCATGCACGGTTCAAGTGACGACGAGTCCGAGCCCGCTCTCGTTTTCGAAACACGGCGGCGGCGTGGTGAGCTTCGCGGTTAACCCAAGCGGACTAGTCACGTTCACCAGTGGTCCAAGCAATCTCGGTGTCACGCAGAGCGCCGGCAACACGTTCAGTGTCACGTCGTTGAACAACACGCGTGGCAACTTCACGCTTGTCTTCAACACGCCTTGCGGTTCGCAAAACGTTAGCGTGACGGTCACAAACTGATGATCCAACTTGAGGAGAACGAGATGCAGCACTCGGTTGAATCGAAACAAAAGCCACGGCAGGAAAAAGGTTTCACCCTGATGGAGACGGCCACCGCGCTGCTGGTCATGATGATCGGTGGACTCGGCATCTGCGCGGTGTTTGCCTACGCAATCAAGAACAACACCGGCTCGCGCGACCGCGCCGCCGCGATTGCCGTGGCGCAACAGCGGATGGAACGTTATCGCCAGTTGACGTTTCTCGACGCGGCACTGACCGCCGGACCCACAACCACAGAAACGGTCGATAGCGCCGGCCGCACGTATCAGGTAAGAACGACGATTACGAACACGACCACCTCGCTCAAAACGGTTTCTATCGAAGTGACTCCACTCTTGAGCACCGATCCGTGGGCACTCGGCACGGTGCGAATCAGCGTGCAACGCTCAGCGTTCTCGTTAGGTCCTTATTCCGGTGGTACATAAAAAGGTCGACGTGATGAACACGAAACTCCATTCGCAACGCGGCTTTTCGCTGATCGAACTGACCATCGCGATGACTGTGACCATTGTCATCGCGACTATCGCGAGCTCGCTGGTGGCGCAGTCGTTTCGCATGCGCGGCCGCGAAGACGTGCGCTCGGACGCGATTGCCGACGCGCATCGCGCGCTCAATATCGTGTCGCGAGAGATCGCCAACTCCGGTTTTGGTTTGATCGACAACGGTATCGTTCCGGGCGATACCGGCACGGGCTCGATTCGTTTTCGCGCCAACCTGAATGCCTACACTCGCGACGGATCCGGCAATCCGGTCTCGGGCGCCAGCTCGGTCACCGATCGTGACGAAGACATCAAGTACACGATGTACAACGACGACGCTGCGAATCGACATTACCTGGTTCGTTACGACGCGATTCTCGGCGCAATCGATCAACGTGAAGGAACGACCGTGTTGGCGAACCGGCTCGACAGTTTTCAACTCCAGTATTTCGACAGCAGCAATACTGCGCTGGACGTCGCCGCGAATCCTTCGGCGGTTATTAATGCGTGGAAGGTGCGGATAACGGTCGGCGTGATTCTGCCCGCCGAAGGACAGCCCGGTGAAACCGGCTACCAGCCGCAATCGGTTATCAATCTCGTTTCCGACGTGGTTTTGCGTAACGCGAGTCAGATCACTTTTTAGTGAGTGAGGGGGGAAGACAATGAAGCGTCAGCCAAAGAGAGTTTCCGATCGACACGGTGAAAAAGGTGCGGCACTGGTGATCAGCATCCTGATCGCTACGTTGCTGCTAGCCGTGGCTGGGACTGTAATTCTTACGAGCGGTATGTCGGCGGTAACGTCCATCGATGCGACCGCGGAGTTGCAGGCGTACTACGGAGCCGAGAGCGGACTCGAAGCAGCGCTGAACGCGGTTCGCGGGCACGTGCAGCCAAACGGAATCGCCGGCACTACCCGCATGGGCTTTCGCAACGCTGTCGATCCGGGAAAATCGAATCGCAATAGCGACTCGTCGACAACCGCGCGGCTTTCCGCCTGGCTCAACTACGACAACGACGGGCGCGTCAGACCCACTGGCGCTAATTTCTCTTACAGCGTTACGGTCACGGATCCTGACGATCCCAACGGAACCACTCGCAGCGCGAACGCCACGTACCGGCCATCGAGAATTCAGGTGCAGTCGACAGGTTATGGGCCAAACGGTTCGGTGAAACGGATGGAGATGATCGTGCAGAAGACGCACTTTGATTTCGATCCCAAAGCTATGTTGATGATGCGCGGCGCCGATGACGGTTCAGGGTCGACGATGCAGTTTGATATCGGCAGCAGTAACGCAAAGTATTACTCGGGACACGACCACGCCGGCATTGTCGGAGCGTTGCCGACCTTTGGCGTCACGAACCCAGCCGATCAAGGGATAGCAAACGATGCGATCACGAAGGGCGCGACGGTCGCAGATGTTAAGACCGCACAGGTTCCCAATGGCGACCTGCCGGAGTGGTTGAAGAGCGCTGACACAGCTCGTTTGTTCCTGAACGATATGCAGATAGTGGCGCGCAGCATGGGCCGTTACTATACGAGCTTCAGCGGCATGGCGGGAACGACTGCTTCACCGGCGTTTACGTTTGTGAACGGCGACGCGGTATTGGATGGAGGCGCGGGACTGCTGATCGTGACGGGTGATCTGGTATTGAACGGAAATCCAAGCTTCAACGGCGTGGTTCTGGTGCTGGGAGGCGGAACAATCAATCGCAACGGCGGCGGTAATGGCAACATCTTCGGCTCGATTTTCGTTGCGAAGTTTGCGCGGTCATGGCCATCGAGTGAAAACGGGCAGCCACATCCGTTCCTCGCCCCGGCGTTTTATACCAACGGCGGCGGTAACGCGAATCTGGAATACGACTCAGTGTGGGTCCAAAAAGCCAAAGACGCCCTCGGCGACATCGTCCGCGACGTCCGCGAGTACTAACCAAAACGTCCCGGTATCTAACTCTCAACGTCCCAGTATCTAACTCTCAACGCCGAAGGCGTTTACTAGTTTTAGCCCAGGGTTGCTTCAACCCTGGGACTTAACGAATGTCTGCGGTACCAACGCTGAAAGCGTTGGCGAGTGGCGCGTCTTCTAGCGAACGCTTTCAGCGTAGTAGTCTTTTTCAACCTCTCCCCCAGGGTTGTGGCAACCCGGGGCTAAAACTAGTAAACGCCTTCGGCGTTCAGACTGAAGCACTCCCCAACTGTTGTCACTCTCAATAATTCTCTTTCCGTCTGTGCGGCTTTGCGGGATACTGTGCCTCGGATGGCCGATATCCTACTTGTCGAAGACAAAGACAGCCTTCGCCGCGTACTACGATTAACTCTCGAGAACGCCGGTTACACTGTCGCAGAAGCTGTCGACGCCCGCTCCGCTCTCAACGAAATCGCCAACTCTCGCCACAGTCTTGTACTCACCGATCTGCGTATGCCGAACGGTTCGGGTCTCGACGTCCTGCGTTCCGCGCGCAGCGCCGACGCCGACGTGCCCGTCATCGTGATGACCGCGTTCGGCTCGATCGATGAAGCCGTCCAGGCCATGAAAGACGGCGCGCACGACTTCCTCCAAAAACCGGTCGACTCAAATCACCTGCTGCTGCTCGTCGAACGCGCGCTCGAACAAGCACGCCTGCGCACGGAAAACGTTTTGCTGCGCGAGGAGTGGTCGCGACGCTACGGCTTTCCGCGCATCATCGGCGAATCCGAAGTCGTAAAGCGCGCGGTGGCGGAGACTCAACGCGTCGCACAAACGGAAGCAACCGTTTTACTGCTCGGTGAGTCAGGCACTGGCAAGGAACTCTTCGCCCGCGCGGTCCATCATCTTTCACCACGCCGCGACAAACCGTTCGTAGCGATCAACTGTGCTGCCATTCCCGAAACACTGATCGAGAACGAACTATTCGGACACGAACGTGGCGCATTCACCGGCGCAACCGATCGCCGCCAGGGAAAATTTGAACTTGCCACCGGCGGCACCGTTTTTCTCGATGAGATTGGCGAGTTGCCGCTCGGCGTTCAAGGCAAGCTATTGCGCGCGATCGAAGAGAAGATGATCGATCGCATCGGTGGACGCGCTCCGGTAGCGGTCGATGTTCGCGTTGTTGCCGCGACGAATAAAGATTTGAAAACAGCAGTCGACAACGGCGAATTTCGCGGCGATCTTTTCTTTCGCCTAGCCGTGTTTCCGATCGAGGTTCCACCGCTACGCGATCGCGGTGACGACCTCACGTTGCTGGCGCGTCACTTCGCCGCTGAGATAGGACGCGAACTGCGCGGCCGGGAAGCACAGCTCAGCGACGAAGCAGCCGCGGCTTTGAAACATCATCGCTGGCCGGGAAACGTGCGTGAGCTCGAGAATGCAATCGAACGCGCGTGCATCCTGTCTGACACGATGAAACTCGAGCCGGCCGATCTGGGGTTGGGCCAAACAGCAACCGATGACGCCGACGCGCTACGGCAAATCGATCTTTCGGGAACGTTGTCAGACGTGGCCCATCGTGCGTTGCGTCTCGTCGAGCGCCGCAAGATTCAAAGCGCGCTCGCGGCCAACGACGGAAACAAAAGCAAGACCGCCGAGGACCTTGGCGTCAGTTATAAAACGCTGCTGAACAAGATGAAGGACTATACTCTCTGACGCCAGATGAAGGACGACGTTAAGCTCGAACAACCTGCCGGCGCCGTGGCAGGCGAGACTATCGAACAAGTCGGCGCCGCCACTCCCGAATTACCGCCGGAATCTCCGCGACCTAAAAGCGACACGCCCAGCACGGCCCGCTCGGCGTTCTACGTCGGCGCGGGCATTCTCATCAGCCGCATCGTCGGTTTAGTCCGCCAGCGAATCTTCGCGCACTACTTCGGCACCTCGATCGAAGGCGACGCCTTCAGCGCCGCGTTTCGTATTCCCAACTTTCTTCAGAATGTCTTTGGCGAAGGAGCGCTCTCGGCGTCGTTTATTCCCGTCTACGCAAAGCTGTTGGCCCAGGAAGACGAGGAGCACGCCGGACGAGTGGCGAATGCCGTCTTTGGAATTCTCGCGCTGGTCACATCGATCATCGTTTTGCTCGGCGTGCTCACGACGCCTTACATCGTTACCGGAATCGCCGCGGGCTTCGACGAAGAACGGCGAGAGCTGACGATCACGCTCGTCAGGATCTTTTTTCCGGGCGCCGGTCTGCTGGTTCTTTCGGCGTGGTGTTTGGGAGTTCTGAATAGTCATCACAAGTTCTTTATTTCCTACACCGCACCCGTCGCCTGGAACGCAGCGATCATCTTTTCGCTCATCTTCTTCGGCAACCGGGTTGACCTCGCGCACCTGGCGGAGATGACGGCGTGGGGTTCGGTGGTTGGCAGCGCGTTGCAGTTTGGCGTGCAGCTTCCGATGGTGCTGCGGCTGATTCATCACTTTCGTCCCGCGCTGGCTTTGGCGAGTGACGACGTCAGGCAAGTGCTGCGGAGTTTCTTTCCGGTGTTCATCAGCCGTGGCGTGGTGCAGATCAGTGCTTTCGTCGATGCGTTTCTCGCCAGCTTTTTGGGACAGGGGGCAGTTGTTGCGCTTACCTATGCGCAGAGTCTTTATACGTTGCCGGTGAGTTTGTTTGGCATGTCGGTATCGGCGGCGGAGTTGCCGGCGATGTCGAAGTCGCTGGGTGCGGCGGAAGTTGTGGCGCAGGCGTTACGCCAGCGGTTGGACCAGGGACTCCAGCGGATCAGTTTTTTCATCGTTCCTTCGGCGATGGCATTTCTCGCGCTTGGCGATGTCATTACCGCCGTGCTTTACCAAACCGGTAAGTTTACGCGGGCTGATTCGATCTACGTTTGGACCATTCTGGCGGGTTCGGCGGTGGGCTTGTTGGCGTCGACACTCGGCCGTCTTTACTCGTCGACTTACTACGCGCTTCAGGACACGAAAACGCCGCTGCTCTTCGCCGTGCTGCGCGTGGCCCTGACGACGGTTCTCGGATATCTATTCTCGATTCCCTTGCCACGTTATCTCGGGGTCGATCCGCGGCTGGGTGTCGCGGGGTTAACGATCTCTTCCGGTATCGCGGGGTGGGTCGAGTTCGTGTTGTTGCGGCGCAGTCTCAATCGCCGCATTGGACGAACCGGCCTGTCGCTCACTTACGCCGCGAAGCTTTGGATCGGTGCGACAGCCGGCGCCGCGGTTGGCTGGGGGCTGAAACTACTGGTCTTTCATTGGCACCCGATTCCGCTGGCGATCGTGGTCCTCGGCGGCTATGGCACGACCTATTTCGCCGTTGGTTACCTCTTTGGCGTGACCCAGGCGAAACTCATCATCGGCCGGTTGCTCCGCCTGCGTTGACGAGAACTGGAAAACGTTGTTTATTGAAGGTGTTCTTCCAGAACAGGGAGCCCCAATTCCCTGTGTGAACACGAAATCAGGAGTGCCCCCATGTACACAATGCCGATGATTTTTCCCCTTGATGGAACCGGTCGGGTTTATGTTCTTCAGGACAAAGACGGGCAGGTGGTAGGTTCTGGCTCACGCGAGGTCTGTGAAAGACTACTGAGATTGATTGGTAGACTCTCGCCAGCAACCGAAAACACGCCCGCGCTGCCGGCCGGCAACATACGCGCCGCCATCACGATTTAGCTCGTAGAGTTTCTGGAACAGGCCCACTCCTGTTCCAGAATAATTCTTCAAAAATTTTCTGGAGACCGCCGGCCATTCGATATTTAACTTAAGTATCCTGGAAAAAGGACTGGTGCAGTGGCAGGCAAGGCGGGCGGCGGCTTTGGGGCCGCTTTTTGTGTTTGGTCTCGCTGAGGTCTCCTTGCGCCCATTGCCTCGGCTCCGCCGCCGGATGTGCGGTATGGCTTCGCCTTACCGGCAGGTCACTCTGTTATCATTCTCCCCGTGCAACCGGTAATCTTTGCCCAGCAGATGCGGGAGATCGATCGTCTCACCGTCGAGAACTACCACACGACTTCCCTACTCCTAATGGAATCCGCCAGCGCCGCGTGTCTGGAGGCGATTCGCTCACGTTTCAATGGCGAACTGGGTGGCAAACGAGCACTGGTCCTGTGCGGCAAGGGCAATAACGGCGGCGACGGCGCGGCCCTGGCTCGCGGGTTGTGCCGTGCGAGCGTCCACTGTGACGTGGTCCTGTTTGGCAAGTTTGCCGAGACTACCGGCGATGCGCACACGAACTTTGAGTCTGTACGCCGGCTCGCGTCGTTTGAAGCCGGATCGCCCGAAGCGCCTGCGCCGCTGACTTTCATTGAGTGTGAAAACGTCAACGCCTGGGAACAGATCGCTAAGCCTCGCCGGACCTACGACGTGATCGTCGACGCCCTCTTCGGCACCGGTTTGACACGGCCGCTCGAAGGTGTGTTTCTGAAGGTCATCCAACACCTCGAAATGCTCAAACAGGCGCGCGAGCGTGCGGGTGGCGCGCGGCCGTTAGTGCTTTCGATCGACATTCCTTCCGGGCTCAACGCCGACAAAGCGGAACCGATTGGACCAGCCGTGCGCGCCGACGTGACGGTGACGTTTACCGCCCCGAAGCCCGGGAACGTGCTGCCGCCCGCGAGCGACTTTGGTGGTGACCTGATCGTGGCGGACATTGGCTCGCCTGCTTCGTTGATCGCCGCGATGAAACCGTGGCTGTTTTTGACTGAAGTGGAAGAGGTGCAGCGTTGGCTCGTGAGCACACGTTACACGCCCCAATCGTACAAGAACACGCACGGTCACGTGCTGATCGCCGCTGGATCGCGTGACTATTCAGGCGCGGCGGCGTTGTGCGGCAACTCCGCGATGCGCAGTGGCGCGGGTCTGGTCACGATCGCGACGCCGAGTTCGGCACAGCCGCTCGTGGCTACTCGCGCAATGCCGGAAGTGATGACGACGGCGCTGGCCGAAACCGATCGCGGCGCGGTGAGCGACGAAGCTGTCGACCACTTTTTGGAGTTAGCGTCGAAGTCGACGGTCGTGGCGATTGGACCAGGACTCATGTCGGACGACGAACGCACACGGCGATTTGTGCGTGGGATTGTCGAACGTCGATCGCGGCCGTGTGTTATCGACGCTGATGGGTTGAACTGTCTCGCGCAGTGGCCTGCGGAACTGCGCGGGTCTGAAGCGCAGCCGTTGATTTTGACGCCTCATCCGGGCGAGATGTTGAGATTGATTGGAGCTGAGAACCGATCGGCCCTTGAGGATCGGAGTTCGGTAGCGCGAAAGTTTGCGACCGACCACGGAGTGATTTTGGTTTTGAAGGGTTCGCGGCCGCTTGTGGCCGCACCCGATGGACGCGTGTTCATCAACCCAACGGGCAACGCCGGTCTCGGCACCGCCGGCTCGGGCGACACGCTCACTGGTCTAATCTCCGGCTTTCTCGCGCAGGCTTACGGAACACTCGGTAAAGACGCCGATCCGCTCGCGGCAACTATCGCCGCTCTCTACGTCGGCGGACTTGCAGGCGAGCTCGCCGCCGCCACACTCGGCATGCGCACGATGGTCGCCTCCGACATCCGCGAACACTTCAGTCAAGCGATCCGCTTTCTCGATCCGGACGGTGAACAAGCGTAATCAATATATGGACCAGTTAATTAGTTCCTCTCCGGAAGAGACTTTCAACTACGGCTGCAAAATCGGCGAACGCCTCGAAGGCGGTGAGATCCTGCTATTGAGTGGTCCACTCGGCGCGGGCAAAACAATTTTCGTCAAAGGTATCTGCGCAGCACTCGGAATCGATGAAGAAGACGTCACCAGCCCCTCATTCACATTGGTAAACCCATACGCCGGACGTCTTCAGCTCTATCACATCGATCTCTATCGTCTCGACGAAGGCGCCAGCGCCGCCCACGCCGTCGATCTCGACGAGCTCCTCTTCGACGAACGCGCCGTCATCGTCATCGAGTGGGCCGAACGCATGGGCCCCTATCCCCTCCCCTCAAACGTCTACCAAATCAAACTCTCCGGCGACGGCGACTCGGCCCGGCACATCAGCGTTGAGCGAGTCGAACGTCAGTAGTGATAACGAGCCTGCAGAAAGTCGACTTGATTGTTGGTCACGAGGTAGACGATACGGTGCTCCAGCGTCAGCCGGCGCGACCAAACTCCCGCTAATCGATGTTTGAGAGGTTCTGGCTTTCCTATTCCCACGAACGGGTCGCGCATCCCCGCTTCAATAAGATCAAACGCCCGTAACGCAATGCGCCGATCCTATCGACCCAAAAGCGAAGATCCTGAATGAACTCTGGGTGAAAGATCGCAAGGCATTGAACTCTGCCGCGCGGCTCGGTCTTACTCTTTTTTACCAAGCCCGACTTCTTGCGCAGAGTGGTGATGGACTCTGCTCTTACTTTTCGGGATTTTGCCCTTTCGAGAGCGGTGAACAGGCGATCGGCATTCTTGGGTGAGCGGAGGAGGTGGAAAAATGGAAAGGTCTCCGTCTGCCTCAGAACCCTGTCCGGGCTATGTTAAGATGCAAAACGTTCGGAAGCAGTAAATCTAAGGAGCGTTTGAGTAATGCCATATCCTGAAATCATGATTCGTCCGATGCGTGAGGATTTGACGCGTTTGGGGGTTGAAGAGTTGAGAACTGCTGAGGCAGTTGATGAAACGGTCAAGAACGGTAAAGGTACCTTGATGGTGGTCGTAAATTCGGTTTGTGGCTGTGCGGCAGGCAGGGCGCGCCCCGGCGTGGCACTGGCGCTGGAGCACAGTGTGAAACCGGACAAGGTCGCGACCGTCTTTGCGGGCGCGGACATCGAAGCCACCGAACGCGCGCGCAGCTACTTCACTGGCTATAGCCCGTCATCGCCTTCAATCGCGATTCTCAAAGACGGCGAGTTGGTCTACATGCTCGAGCGTTACCAGATCGAGGGCCGCGACGCGACCCAGATCGCCGGCGAGCTCACAAAGGCGTTCGATCAGCATTGCGCAGCGTAGGCTCGGAATGAACAATCCACCGACAACGTCCGTGGTATTACATATCTAACCTACCTAGACCGTAGGTTGAGACTGCAAATACCACCGACGTTGTCGGTGGATTGTTCAGTTTACCTACCTAACAACCTCATCACCTCCGAATGCAGCAGCACCACATCCGGTGACTGCTGCAACGCGAGAAAGTAGTTCTTCTGAAACTGCGTGCCTGTCTCCGACGGCGCGAGCAGCGTCTTCGCGCGCTCAATCAACGCCTTCGCATCCTCGTCAGTCATCGGATGCTCCACCTCACGCGTGTCCAGCGCCTCATCGATCTGCACGATGAGCTCTGACAACCGGTGCAGCCAATCAAACCACGGGTCCTTCAACACCAACTGCAAAAACTCATAACTGTTACCAATTCGCCCGCGCGCTCGCTCATAGTCACGGCGCTCTAACTCGAGCAACAGCTTGTGTAGCCGCAACAGCCCATGGCGCAGTTCCTTCAACTCATCACGCGTTAGCTCCGATGCCCTGTCGTTACTCATAGTGCCCCCTGTTGCCCCAAGTATATCCGAAGGTTCGCTATGCTATGATCCCGTCGATGCCCAGCGCCATCTCCCTCAACACTCCAATTGAGGATCTTCACAACTTCCGCATCGCGCGCCTGGGTGATCAACTCGCGCACAAACTCGCGCTCGCACTCGCGTCACACGCAAACAAACGAAACGCCGCGGACGTCACGGTTGAAGATTTACTCAACTACTTACCGATGCGCTACGAAGATCGTTCGCACCCGGCGGCCATCAAAGATCTGTCTGACGGTATGGAGGCATCACTCGAGCTAATCGTGCTGCGCGCACACGGTTACGAAATTCGAAAAGGCTTCGGCCGAGGTCCACGACTCTTCATCTTTGAAATAAAAGCTCATGACGCCGCGCACACGGGACCCGAAGTGATCGTGTGGTGGTTTGTCTCGGGCCGGCGCGCGTACGAGATCGTCAAATATTACAAAGAGAAACTCGTCGCCGGAACGCGTTTCATCACCTTCGGCCGCTGGGAGTGGAACGCCGCAAAGAGCACTTACAAACTACAGCTTCACCGCCCGGCCGACGAGCTCGAAATCCTTCCCTCACCCGAACAGCAACTTCTTACAACGGAAGAAGAGATCGGTCCCGAACAGTCGGAAGAAAACGTTTCTGATCCGGCACTCGCGTTGATTCACGTCGGCCGCCGAGTGCCTGTTTACCGAAAGCTTGGTCCATTCAACTCGAAACGCGTGCGCGAGATCGTGCACGCGGTCCTGACGACGCTCGAGCCGCAAGCCATCGAAGAAACACTGCCGGATGATCTCTTAAAGCGCATCAAGCTAATCCCGCGAACCCGTGCGCTGAACGAAATCCACTTCCCACCACCCGACGTCTCAATGGAAGATTACGAGCGCGCACGCAGCCCGGCGCACGCGCGAATGATCTTCGAAGACTTCTTCTGGGTGACGTTTGCGCTCGGCCTGAAACGCGGCCGTCGCGCGAAAGAGTCGAAGGCCGCACCGTTACGCATCGACAAAATCCTGTACAACAAGATCGCCGCGGTGCTGCCATTTAAGTTGACTGAGGCACAACGGCGCGTCACGCGAGAGATCTTTAACGACTTGAAATCCACCGCGCCGATGAACCGTCTGCTGCAAGGCGACGTCGGCAGCGGCAAGACGATCGTCGCCCTGATCGCCATGGTCGCGGCCATGGAAAACGATCTGCAAACCGCGCTCATGGCCCCGACCGAAATCCTCGCCGAGCAACACGCGCGAAACATCAAACGCCTGCTCGCGAAAACGCCGTACCGCATTGAAAGGCTCACCGGTTCGCTTCCCGCCGCACAAAAGCGAGAACTTCGTATGGCCTTGAAAACCGGTGAAATAAACGCCGTTATCGGCACTCACGCTTTGGTCCAGGAAGGCGTCGTGTTCGACAAACTCGGTCTCGCAGTGATCGACGAACAGCATCGTTTCGGCGTCATGCAGCGCGCCGAACTGCGCGCACGCGGCTTCAATCCCGACGTGCTGGTCATGACGGCGACGCCCATCCCGCGTTCGCTCGCAATGACTGTTTACGGCGATCTCGACGTGTCAGTGATCGATCAGATGCCTCCCGGACGGACGCCGATCGAGACGATCGTCGCGGGCGAAGATCAACGGCAGGATGTGAAGCGCTTGATCTCGCGCGAGGTAAAAGCCGGACATCAGGTCTACGTCGTGTATCCACTGGTCGAAGAATCAGAAAAGATGGACTTGAAGGACGCGACGCGGCGTTACGAATACCTGCGCGACGTCGTCTTCCCTCGCCTCCCGGTCGGCTTGCTACACGGCAAGATGAAACCCGCGGAGAAAGAGACGGTGATGAAGGCGTTTGTCGCCGGCGAGATCAAGATCCTTGTTTCGACGACGGTGATTGAAGTCGGCGTTGATGTGCCGAATGCGTCGGTGATGATCGTGGAGCACGCTGAGCGTTTCGGGCTTTCGCAACTGCATCAGTTGCGTGGACGCGTGGGCCGCGGCGCGAAGAAGAGTTATTGCGTGTTGTTGACGAGTGATAAAAAGACGGCGGTGGCAGAGGAACGTCTTGGCATCATGGCCAAGACAACCGACGGATTTGTCATCGCGGAAAAAGATCTCGAAATTCGTGGACCAGGCGAAGTGCTCGGCACGAGGCAGTCCGGCTTGCCGGAGTTTCGGATCGGAAATTTGGTGCGTGACAGGTTATTGCTGGAGAGCGCAAAGCGCGAAGCCGAATCGTATCTGAGTAAAGAGAAGTCTCCAATGACCGCGAAACTGATCGCGCGCATTACACGAGACACGCGGTTCGGACTGGCAGCGATTGGATGAAGTTATGCGCGTGATTGCCGGGGCGTTTAAGGGAAGAAATTTAAAGAGCCCGCCGTCGATGCAGGTACGGCCAACTTCGGATCGACTGCGCGAAACGCTTTTCAACGTGATTGCGGCGCACGTTCCCGACGCACGATTTTTAGACCTCTGCGCCGGCTCTGGCGCGGTCGGACTCGAAGCGTTGTCGCGCGGCGCAGCGCACGCGACGTTTGTCGACCGCTCGCGGAGGAGTTGCCAGTTAATCGAATCGAACCTCGAGTTGTGCCGTGTGCCCGAGGAGCAGCGAGACATTTACTGTGCGGAAGCCGTGGAGTTTCTCAAACAAAACCAGGCTACCCCTTGGGACATCATCTACTTCGACCCGCCGTACAAAGAAAGCTACTCACGCACACTCGAGATCGTCGGCTCCTCTAAGCTGCTGAACGACGACGGTCTGTTCATCGCCGAGCACCACCACAAGACAGAGCTTCCTGAAACCGTCGGCTGCCTGACCCGCGCGCGCATCCTGAAACAGGGCGATTCCGCGTTGAGCTTCTACGTTTGCTAGAATCAGGTCCGTGTTTTCCGCCTTTCTCTGTGGCCTATGTTAGTACTCGGTATCGAAACCTCGTGTGATGAAACTGCGGCCGCGCTCGTGCGCGACGGCCGCGAGATTCTGTCGTCGGTAATCTCTTCGCAGGTTCCCATTCACAAACGCTTTGGCGGCGTCGTCCCGGAGCTCGCTTCGCGCGAACATCTCGACAAGATCGTTCCCGTGGTTAACGAAGCCTTCGAACGCGCCGGTCTAACGCCGCGTGATGTCGACGGCATCGCGGTTACTGCCGGTCCGGGGCTAGTCGGCTCGTTGCTGGTGGGCGTGTCGTACGCCAAGGCAATGGCTTACGCATTGAACAAACCGTTCGTCGGCGTGAATCACATCGAGGGTCACATCTATTCGGTGGCGTTCGAGAATCCGCCAATCGAATATCCAGCCGAGGCGCTGATCGTTTCGGGCGGGCACACAAACATCTTCCTGATTCCTGAACCCGGCAAGTACAAAGTGCTCTCGCGCACACGCGACGACGCGGCGGGTGAAGCATTCGACAAAGTCGCGAAACTGCTCGGGCTCGGTTATCCCGGTGGTCCAATCATCGAGCGCCTCGCACGCGAAGGCAATCCGCACGCAGTGCCGTTCTCACTGCCACGCATGGGCGACGGTTTGCCTGATTTCAGTTTTAGCGGATTGAAAACCGCGGTCACAAAGCATGTGCGCGAAAGCGGATTGACGCCGGTTGAAAACGGTGGCGAGCCGTCGCAACCGATCAAAGATCTCGCAGCCAGCTTTCAACACACGGTGGTGCAATCGTTGGTAAAGACGATGGAACGTGTCGCCGCAGAGAATTACCCAAAGACTCTGATCATCGCTGGCGGCGTGGCATGCAATGGGAAGCTGCGCGAAGTAGCAAAGGAAACGGCCGCGCGTCTCGGTCTTCCGGTCTACTTCCCTTCACCACACCTCTCAACCGACAACGCCGCCATGATCGCCGCCGCCGGCACCGTGAAACTCCAGGCCGGCGAACGCAGCTCACTCGATCTCAACGCAGATGTCACCTTGCGACTCCAAAACATGGATCTAGCGGAAGAGGCCGCTAAACGCGCAGGCGTCCGTTATCGACTTTAGCCACAGACGAACACAGACAAACACGGACCAGAACTCTTCCTGATCCGTGTCCGTGTTCGTCTGTGTTTGTCTGTGGCTGACCCCGTCACGCGGGGTCTAAGTTAGCCTTATCAACCCTCTATGGTGCTCATCGCGGTGACGGCACGTTTTTCGTAAGCCGCAATGGTCGCGATGTTTTTCTTCTCCACCTCCGTCAGGTTTGCTTCAGTGAAGTCCGGGTCAGCTTTGTACCAGGCGAAGCTGGAAAAGTATTTCTGTAGCCACGGCTCCTTGAACACCTTGCCGTGACGCGCGTAGATTTCCTGCCGCATCTGGCTCGCGTCTTCGATAAACAAACCTTCCAAAAGCGCGCGCGTGACCGGCTTCGTGCTCAACTCCTCGTGGATGCGGTTTTCGTACCTGACGATCGTCTCAACGTTGAGCTTGTCGTTTCCGGAAAGCTCCTCGTCCTTGAAGTTCTCATCCGCGTTGTACCACGGCTGCGTGTAGAAATACTGCTGCAACCAATCGGCGCGAAACATGCGGCCGTGACGCGCGTAAATCTCGTTTCGCAACAAACGCAGCTCGTGCAAACTCAAACCCTGCAACATCTGATCGGAGATCCTCTTGTTCTCGAAGAACTCCAGATCGCCGGGCAACAACGCCACGCGGCGCTGCTTCTTCTGCGCGCCGCTCAGCACTTCAAGATTCTTGCGCTCGATGGTTGTGAGTTTCTTCGCGTCGTACTTCTCGCTTGGGAAGTACCAGTAGCGCTCTTCGAAATACGTCTGCAACCACGGCTCGTCGTCGAAACGTTTGCCGTGAATCGCTTCCACTTCCGCCAGCAACACTTTCCATTCAGCGCCGCTGTGCTTTCCGAGTTTGCGAGCAGGAATCGCGCGGTCGCGCCAGTAACGCATGTCGCCCGGTTGAATCGTCTCGTGTTTCGCGGCTTCGGCGATGCGGATCACGTCGAGATTGCGCCGCTCAGTATCGTTGAGCATCGAGTTGTTGAACTCGGCGCTGGGCTTGTACCACGCTTGCGTTTCGAGGAATGATTTGATCTCGGCGTCTTTGAAGATGCGCCCGTGACGTCCAAACACCAGGCCGCGCAGAAGTTTCAGATCGTACAACTCGAGACTCTGAACCTGCGCCTGCTTGATCGCGTTGCTGCGGAAGTCGAAGCTCTTCCACGCCTCCATCGGGTCCTGCGCCTGAGCCGTGAAAGAGGCAAAGGTCAGCAGTGCTAACAAAAGAAAGGCGCCAACTAATTGCCGGGAGTTCATAATCGCGCTTTCTTCTGTGCCTCCGTGTCTCGGTGGTTCCAATGAACCACGGAGGCACAGAGTCACAGAGTTGAAGTTCTAACCAAAAATGTCGCGCACTTTGTCGACCAGGCCCTTGTCTTCGAGATCCTTGCTTTCAACTTCAGCCAACTGCTCCAGCAGTTTTCGCTGTTCTCTGGACAACGACGTCGGCGTTATCACGGTCACAGAAACAAACAGGTCGCCTTTGCCACGCCCGCCGAGCGCCGGCATGCCCTTTCCGCGGAGGCGAAACACCGTGCCGGTTTGCGTGGCCGTCGGTACCTTGAGCTTCTCTTCGCCATCGAGCGTCTTCACCATGATGTCCGCTCCCAACGCGGCCTGCGCAAACGTAATCGGCACGGCCTCGTAAAGGTTGCTACCTTGTCGCTCAAACTGGTCGTGCTCGGCAACGTGGATAACCACGTAAAGATCGCCCGGCGCACCACCCTGCATGCCGGATTCGCCTTCACCAGAAACGCGTAATCTCGACCCGGTTTCGACTCCCGCCGGGATTTTTACTTCCATCTGCTTCTCGCGCTCGACGCGTCCCGCGCCTTTGCACGTCTCGCACGGATCCTTGATCACGCGGCCCGCGCCACGACACACATGGCACGTTCGGGCCACGGAGAAGAAGCCTTGCTGATAACGAACCTGTCCACTGCCGGAACAAGTCGAACAATTCTCAGGCTGTGTTCCTGCTTTCGCGCCCAAACCTTTGCACGTGTCGCAGGTCTCCAGACGCGGAATGCGGAGCTGCGCCGTCATGCCTTGCGCTGCTTCTTCTAGTGAGATCTCCAAGTCATAACGAAGATCGGCGCCGCGTTGCGCGGTCGAACGCCGCCCGCCACCACGCGCGCCGCCAAACACATCGCCAAACCCAAACAGGTCGCCGAGAATGTCTTCAATGCCGCCGAAACCCGGCGCGCCCCAGTTTCCGGCGCCCGCACTACTTGAAACTCCCGCATGTCCAAACCGGTCGTAACGCCGGCGCTGTTCCGCATCGGACAAAACGCTGTAGGCTTCGGCCGCTTCCTTGAACTTCTCTTCCGCGCTCGCGTCGCCCGGGTTTTTGTCCGGGTGAAACTTCACTGCCAACCGCCGGTACGCACTCTTGAGCTCTTGCTCGGTGCACGTTCGGCTTACACTCAAAACTTCGTAATAATCTCTTTTGCTCATCAGCCCAGTCTCTATCTCTCGAATAATGGGAGCGCGGGCGGCTCGCCCGCAAGTACGGAAAGCGCTCTCTGCGTTACCTGCGGG
>Ga0307505_10000470_pt1 | contig 44710 bp, 30 predicted proteins | sample 23_S_MG_FD_202183 | JGI IMG/M metagenome (GOLD analysis project Ga0307505, IMG submission 202183) | Soil microbial communities from Populus trichocarpa stands in riparian zone in the Pacific Northwest, United States - 23_S | ecosystem: Environmental > Terrestrial > Soil > Riparian zone > Trees...
GAACCGCGCGAGCTGGTGTGGGAGTACTGGACCACACCGGGAGCGCCCGTGCCCAACCTGAACCCGAAGAACCCGAAGTTCGACTTGGCCATCCGCGTCTGGCAACGGCTGCCGCTTCCCATCGCCTCGGCGATCGGGCCGCACATCGTTCGCAACATTCCCTAGGGGCCATGGTCGCGCTCTTCATCGCGTCCGTCCTGGTACTGGCCTATGTGCTCGTGGGCTATCCCCTGCTGCTGCGCCTGATCGTCGCAATCAGAGGGCCGCGCCCAGTTCGACGAGCCGATGTGACGCCGAAGCTCAGCTTCGTCATCTCGGCCTACGACGAGGCCGCCGTGATCCGCGGCAAGCTCGAAAACGCTTTGTCGTTGGACTATCCGACCGACGCGAGAGAGATCGTGGTGATCTCGGACTGCTCCGACGACGGGACGGACGATATCGTGCGCGAGTTCGCCGGGCGCGGTGTCAGCCTGGCCCGGATGGCGGAGCGACGGGGCAAAACAGCAGGGCTCAATGCTACGGTGCCGACGCTGGCCGGCGACGTCGTCGTCTTCTCTGACGCCAACGCGATGTACGCGCAGGATGCGTTGCTGAAGCTGACCCGGAACTTCGCCGACCCAGAGGTCGGCTACGTCACAGGCGAGGCGCGCTACTTGAAGAGCGGTCAGGCCATCGCCGACGTCGGTGAACGCGCCTACTGGGGCTACGAGATGCAGATGAAGCGTCTCGAAACCCAACTCGGCTCGATGGTGGGCGGCGACGGCGCCATCTACGCCATCCGCAAGTCGCTGTGGCAGACGCTGCCCGAAGATGCCATCAACGACTTCCTGAACCCGCTGCAGATCGTCGCCGCCGGTTGGCGGGGGGTGTACGAGCCGGAGGCCGTGGCGTGGGAGGAAACAGCCGGAGGGGTCCGGACGGAATATCGCCGGCGCGTCCGCATCGTCAGCCGCAGTTGGCGCGCGGTGTTTCAGGCCGGGCGCGTGCTGAACCCATTCCAGGTGGGCCTCTTCGCCTGGTCGCTCTGGTCTCACAAGGTGCTGCGCTGGGCATCGGGGCTCTTCGTGGCAGGCGCTGCAATCGGTGGCCTGGGCCTCCTTGTGCAAGGCTTGCAGGCTTGGCCCGTCACGGTCGGAACCCTCACGTCGGTCAGTCTTCTGTTGGTGGGGACGACACCCCTGGGCCGCCGCCTTAGCGGGACCATCGGCTACTTCGTCGTGATCAACGCCGCTTCGCTGGTGGGTATGTGGCGCGGCTCGGTGGGCCGTGTCTCGGGCATCTGGGCCCCGCCCCGCGTCTCCCAGGCGCCGACGTCGCCCGCGGCGAGCCCGGTGCCCGTAGGTCGCCTGTTCTTGGGCCTTGCCATCTGCGCGGCTGCGGCGTTGGCAACACTGCCGTCCCTATTCGGCTATTCCACGGCACGGTCCTTCTTCTGGGTCTCCTTGTTGGCTCTGGGCTACGTCTATGGCGGGTATCCGCTGGTTCTTGCCGTCCTCGAAACGGTCCGGCCCCGGCCGGTCCGGAAGCAGATGATCGAGCCAACGGTGACCTTGTTGGTGGCAGCCAACGACGAGGCCTCGGTGATTGAGGCCAAGCTCGCGAACGCACTGGCCTTGGACTACCCACCCGAACGCCTGCGGATCGTCGTCGCCTCCGACGGGTCGATCGATGGGACCAATGAGATCGTCCGAGGCTTTGCCCCGCGCGTGCGGCTCCTGGATTTCAGTCCACGGCAAGGAAAGATCGCGGCGATCAACCGTAGCGTGGCAGAGATAGACAGCGAGATTGTCGTCTTCTCGGACGCCAACACGTTTCTCGATTCAGGCGCCGTCCGCGCGCTGGTGAGCAACTTCGCCGATCCGAGCGTGGGGTGTGTGAGCGGCGATGTGACACTTGTGGGGGACCGCGCCGCCCTGGGGCCAAGCGAGGACATGTACTACGTGTACGAGCGATGGGTTCAGCGGGCAGAGTCGAACATCGGATCGATGATTGGCGCCGACGGTGCGCTGTACGCCGTTCGCCGCGCGCTCTTCGAGCCCCAGCCCGCCGACACTATTCTCGACGACATGGCTATCCCCATGGGTGTCGTTCGGCACGGATACCGCGCCGTGTTCGAGTCGAGAGCCCACGCGCACGAGCAGGGGGTCGAGTCAGCGTGGGAAGAGTTCGGTCGCAAGGCCCGTGTAGTAGCAGGCGCGATCCAGTTTCTGCGCCGGCCGGCCAGCGGCGTTCCGGCGGGCCAATGGCAGGTGACCGCCTCGCTGATCTCTCACAAGGCGCTGCGGTGGCTCTCTCCGGCCTTTGCCACCATGCTGCTGCTGAGTTCGGCCGCGCTGGCCAGTTCGTCCAGCCGTTTCGCAGCCGTCGCGCAGGCGCAAGGCCTGCTCGTCGTCATCGGTTTGTCGGGCTGCCGCCCGGCACTACGTCGTTTGCCGCCCGTGGCCTTTGCGCATTACTTTCTGCTGGTGCAGGCCGCTGCCGCACTTGGATTCGTGCGAGGGCTGGGTGGACGCCAATCGGTACTCTGGAAACGATTCGCCCGCGTGAAGGCCAATCACTCGGAGGCCTAGGCGGAGGCTATGTCCACGATGCTGAGCAGGGTCCCTTCAAGAGCCGGTGGGACCCGATCGACGGCCGGATGGTCACCCGAGAACGGGCCGCTCAGGGTCATGCACCTGACGGACAGGTTCGGCGTCGGCGGGCTGGAACTCGGGATTCTGAAGATCGTGAATGGTCTGGACGATTCTCGCGTCGTCAGCTCAGTTTGCAGTTTCCGCCCCGGAGACCCGCTCGCGCTGCGGCCTGGAGTGAAGCTGTTCAAGCTGAATGGACGGAAGGGAAATGACCCGTCTTTGGTGGTAGACCTGTGCCGGCTCCTGAGGCGAGAGCGACCACACGTGGTGCACACGCATCAATGGGGTACGCTACTCGAGGGCGCCGTCGCGGCTCGGCTCGCGGGGGTGCCACGTCTCGTGCACGGCGAGCACGGCACACTGGACGTTCGGCGACGGAACGTGTGGGCCCAGCGGGTTCTCTGGCGACGGGTCGACCGGATGCTTTCGGTCTCGTCGCGTCTTGCGGAGCGAATGGCCCGGGACATCGGGTTTCCGCTGAGCCGCATCACGGTGATCAGGAACGGCCTGGACCTGGACCGGTTTCAGCCTCGCGAGGACAAGGCAGCGGCCAAGCTGGCCCTCGGCATAGAGCCGAACACCCTGCTGATCGGTACGGTGGGCAGGACCGTTCCGGTCAAAGACCACGCAACCTTCCTCCGCGCCGTGGGACTGCTGCAGTCCACTGGTACCCGCTGTTCGGTTGTAATCGCAGGCACTGGTCCCTTGCTCGAAGAGACGAGGCAGTTGGCCAGGTCGTTGGATCTTCACGACGTCAGGATGCTCGGAACACGGGACGATGTGGACGCTGTCCTGAGCGCCTTCGACATCTTTGTGCTCAGTTCTCTGTCAGAGGGCCTCTCGAACACGATCCAGGAAGCGATGGCCAGTGGCCTTCCGGTCGTGGCGACTCAGGTAGGCGGCGCGGACGAACTCGTCGTCGACGGACAAACAGGGATCCTCGTGCCGCCCGCCGATCCAGGGGCCCTTGCCGACGCGCTCGTGACCCTTGTTCGCGACGTCGAACGACGCAACCTGTTTGGTCGAGCCGGCCACGCGCGAGCAAAGTCGAACTTTGGATTGAGACGGATGCTCCACGAGTACGAGGATATGTACTTGGGCCTGGGCGCTTCGAAGACATGGATTCCAAGACACTGATCTTTCGCAGCGGGTTCTACTCGCTGTTTCGGCGCCTTGTCCCCAGCCGCCAGCTGGGGATCCTTCGCTACCATGCTGTATGCGAGCTGGACGCGGGCTATGCGGACCCGGGTATCTGCGTGACACCTGGCGCCTTCGAGCGCCATGTCGATTACCTCGCTGGCCACTACCGGGTGCTGCCCTTGCCAGACGCCGTCGATGTACTTCGGCGGGGTCTCACGTTGCCTGCGAATGCCGTGGCCATCACCTTCGACGATGGGTACGCCGACAACCTCGGCGCCGCCAACGTGCTGGCCAGCCGCGGCCTGTCGGCCACCTTCTATCTCACGGCCGGCTGCCTGGCTGGTGGGGCGCCCTTCTGGCCCTCTGAGCTTCGAAGGCTGGTCGCGGGAATCGATGGGCCAACCCTGAGACTTTCCGCCGCGGGCATCGACCTCCACCTCCCCCTCACCTCCGCGGTCGACCGCAAGGCCGCCGTCGTCAAGCTGACCAAGATCTTCAAGGGCCACGCCATCCCCGTGCGGGAAGCGCTGCGGGAGCGGCTACGGGAGTTGTCCACCGCCGCCGGTCAGGCGTGCCCGATGCTCAGCTGGGACCAGGTGCGGTCGATGCACAGGATGGGCATGGTGGTCGGATCGCACACAATGACTCATCCCAACCTGCCAAACGCAGGCCTGGATGCGGCAAGGCTGGAGATCGCGCAGTCGAAGACCCGGCTCGAAGAGGAAATTGGCGCGCCAGTGACAATGTTTTCCTACCCGAACGGCGGCGCCGATCGGTACATGACGCCCGAGGTTGCCACGCTGGTGCAGGCCGCTGGATTTGCTGCTGCGACGACGTCGCGCAACGCTTTTGCGGGGCGGTCAAGCGACCTTTACGCCCTCGAGCGCGTACAAGTCAGCGAGAACCTCGAGCGCTTGACATTTGCTCTGGAGATCGAGCGTTACGCCTTCAAGCCGAAACCTCGCCGCGGCGAGATCGAACCTTCGTGAGCGCCGCCGCATGAAGCGCACTATTCTGCGAGGCCTGCACCTGGTGGGCGCCTTTGGCGCCCTCCGGCACCTCCGAAGAAACGCCGCCGTGATTGTCTGCTACCACGGTGTCATGCCGGGGGACGACGATTCGTACCAGTTCCTGAACGCCAACTTCGTCTCGACGAAGGCGTTCGAGCAGCAGATGCAATGGCTCGCCAGCCGGTATCGGCTGGTGCCCTTGCGTCACATCGTCGAAGCCATCGACCAGGGTGCGGCCTTGCCGGCGCGTGCCGCCACGGTGACATTCGACGACGGCTTCGCCAACAACTATCGCACGGCCTTCCCCGTTCTTCGTCGGCTGGGAATTCCGACGACGATCTTCCTCGCCACCGAGAAGATCGGCGTGCCGGGCGCCCAGATCTGGACCGAGCGCGTGAAGCGCGCCATCTACCTCACGCCCAAGACGTCGGTAACGCTGCATGTTGGAGGGCCGTGCACTTACCAGCTACCCGATGCCGGCGCTCGCGAGCGCGGCGCCCGACTGGTGCTAAGCCAGTTGAAGCGGGCCACAGTGGCCCAGCGCGATGAGTGGTTGGCCGAGATCGAGAGCGTCTGCGGTCGCCCCAGCCTGCAGCCCAACGAGGCGATGCGTTACGACTTTCTTACGTGGGACCAGGTTCGAGAGATGGCCGCTGCAGGCATCGAGTTCGGTTCGCACACCGTGTCACACCCCATCTTGACGTCCCTGGACGACGATCGTCTGGCCTTCGAACTGTCGGAGTCGAAGAAGACCATCGAGTCCCAGTTGGGGCGCGAGTGTTACGCCTTCGCGTATCCCAACGGAGGTTTCGGGGATTTCGGCCCACGCGAGATGGCTGCCCTCAAGGGCGCAGGCTACCGGTGTGCGTTGAGCCTCGAGGGCGGGCTCGTTCGACGCACCGCCGAACGGTTCGCCTTGGACCGGACCAACGTGGCTCGCGAGTACGCGCTGCCGCTGCTCAACGCAACGCTGACGGGCGCGATGGCCGACCTGCGAAGCCTGACGGGGCGGCGGTCGGTTGGCCCGGCCGGGGTGTAGGGGCATGAGCGAACGTGAGCGACGCCTTCGGGCACTGGTGGTGGCCTATGATTTCCCGCCGCACGGGGCAATTGGGACGATGCGTACCCTACGTGTCGTCAGGCAACTCCACGCGTCAGGATGGCACGTGACCGTCCTCACCAGCGACCCGGAGAGCTTCCTGCCCTCCACTCCCGTTGATGTCGAGCTACTCTCGTCGGTGCCGGCGGGTGTGACGGTGCTCCGTGCGGGTTCGCTTCGGTTATGGGACGCCGCGATCGACGCGTTGAAAGGAACGACCGGCGGAGGCGGGACCGGCGGGCGCTCCGCGAGCGCCCACAGCTCTTCGCCCTACGCCCCTCGCTCCGGTCGGCCGGCACGAGGGCCGTTGAGAGCGGTCGCCGCCTGCAAAGACGTGATCGACGCGGCATTGTCCATTCCCGATCGCGAGGTGGGGTGGCTGCTGCCGGCCCTCTCTAAGGGCCTGCGGGCACGCCTGCGGGCCGAAAGACCCGACGTCATCTATTCGTCCGCTCCGCCGTGGACGGGACAATTGGTGGCCCTGGGTTTGAGGCTGATGCTCGGGTGCCCCTGGGTGGCCGACTTTCGCGACCCTTGGTCCCGCGCCCCCTTTCGAGGCGACCGATACTGGTTCGCGCTGCGCTCGGCGGCCGTCTTGGAACGGTGGGTCGTGAAACGAGCCAACCAGATCGTGTTTGTGGCTGAGGGGAACCGCGCCGAGTTCGCCGCCCACTACGGCGAGCCTGTCGCCGACAAGTTCAAGCTGGTGCCAAACGGCTGCGATCCGGCCGAATTCGAGACGCTGCCCCGGTCGGTGTCCCACCCCGATGCCCCGCACGTCATGCTGCACGCGGGGTCCCTCTACGCCGGTCGAACGCCGCTGCCGCTCTTCAGGGCGGTCGCGAAGGCCATCGACAGCGGGAGTCTGGATCGCCGTCGCTTCCGGCTCCGATTCCTGGGCTCGAACGCAACGCCGACGGACTTTATCGGCACGTGCCGTCAGCTGGGGATCGAGGACGTCGTGGAGTTTCTGCCCAGGGTTCCGCGCCGGGAAGGGTTGCAGACGATAGTCTCGGCCACGTCGCTACTGCTCTTGCAGCAAGGGCACGCGGTGGCAGTTCCTGGAAAGGTGTACGAGTACCTGGCCGCAGGAAGACCCATCTTCGCACTGGCGGAGGGCGAGACGGCTCGGGTGGTGCGCGACAGCGGACTCGGCGTGTCGGTCGCCACGGATGACGAAGCGACCATTCTGGAGGGCCTGATGACGGTAATCCGGATGAGCCAGGGCACATTACCCAGGCCCTCCCGTGAGCTATACGACGGCTACGTGGGCGCCGCCGAGATCGAGCGGTTGTTGAAACGTACAGCGACGGAGGGCCTCACCCAGCAGGCGCGGGAGACGAAAAATCCATGACCACTCTCATAGACGAGCTCCCACGGGAGTACCTTGCGATGCTCGAGCGAGACGGGCACCAGAATCCACCTGCATTCGCGCACGCGCTGGCAAACCTGTTCGAGGGCGTCGATCTACGGGGCAAGCGAGTGCTCGAGATCGGCAGCGGACGAGGCCTGCTCGCCATCTACATGGGCATGCGGGGCGCCGCTCACGTGCTCAGCATGGAACCCGAGCTGGTAGGCGCCACCTCTGGCGTCATCACCGACCAGCGTGCGCGGATCGCCGCCCTCGGACTGAAGAACGTAGAGGTGGAGGTCGCCGACTTCAACACGTGGCGGGCCGGGGACCGAAGATTCGACGTGATCGTCTCCAAGGCATCCATCAACCATCTGCACGAGTCGGACAAGCACGCGGAGTACCATCGACCGACCTACGACGCCTACGTACGCGTCGTCGGTCGAATCCGTGACGTGCTGGCGCCAGGCGGCACGTTCATCGCCACCGACGCTTGCAGATACGCCTTCTTCACCGGCGCGAGGCAGCTGGGGATTCGCAGGCCGTGGAGGTGGAAGCGCTCCGGTGTGGACTGGCGGCACCACCAGAACGTCGGGACGTGGATGAAGATCTTTGCTGACGCGGGATTCGAGGGCACCACCGTCGACTACCCTGTGCCTTACCGCTTACGGTTCGCGCGACCCATTGTCAACACGGCGTTGGCCAACTTCTTCCTGCATGGCTCGTTCATCGTGCGGGCTCGTCGATAAGTTGATCACGCGGAGTCTGTGGCGTTGGTTCGGCCTCTGACAGTCCCAATGTCGTCTCCGGTCGATTCGGCGGGTTCGGACGGCTCGATGTTCGCCGAGCCGCTGAAACTTCTGGGGCGGGATATTCAGGCACAGTTCGGACCTGGTGTCTGGCTTCGCCCTGTGAAGGCCTGGGAGCGGTTGCACTCGCACGTGCTGAGGGTGGCCCTGTGCCCTGAAGGCGGCACGAACCCCCATACACATCTGTTTCTGAAGGTGCAGAAGCCGCGCATCGTGGGGGGCTCCGTTGATGGCATGCGCAACCGGGTCGAGAACGACTTCGCAACAACGGCCCGCGTGCACGCCAGGATGGCACACGGCGTGACGTTCGGGGCCGTCCGCCCGATCGCGTGCTACCCCGAACTCCTGGCGATCGTCACGGAGGAGGTGACTGGCGAGACACTGCTCGACAGGCTGCAGCGCCAGGCCCGGTGGCGGCCGCATGTAGACGTCATGGATTCGTTGAGGGAAGCCCTCAAGGCTTCGGGCCGATGGATTCGAGCATTCCAGGAGGGGAGCGACTCGGAAGAGGTGATGACACCGGATGCGGTCCGGGCCTATATCGACCATCGCCTGGCGAAAATCGCGAACGCCACCGGTGTCAGGGGCGAGAGATTGCGGGCAGGACTGCTGCTCCGTATCGACGCCCTTTGCCGGTCGATAGGCGCCGCCCAGCTCGTCCCGGTACACGCGGATCTGTCGCCCAGCAATCTGATGGTGGCCAGCGACGGGCGCATCGTGGTCATCGACTTTGCGATGGCACGCCTTGGCCACCCTCTGCAGGACGTAGCCCGGCTCTTCACGCAGCTTCAACTCTTGAGTAGCAAGCCCCAATTTCGCCCGGCCGTCATCGGCCGGCTCCAGACAGCTCTCCTCGAAGGGTTCGATCCCACGCTGACGAATGACGAGCCGGCGTTTCGCCTGCAGATCATCGCGCAGCGCGTCAATCACCTGGGCAGCCTGACCATACGTCGATACTCCAGGCTTGAGGGCGCCTACAACTGGTTCGTTCGTCGGCGGCATTGGGGATGGCTCGAGGCGGAGGCGGCCGCCGAGGGAGGCCGTTCACCATCGTGGGGCTGACGGCCATGGGACTGGCCCGCCGTCTCAACAAGCTCAGGGCCATGTCGGTCCGCGAGGTCACCACGCGGCTGGGCTACGCTGCGACGCTCGTACGCGAGCGCTGCCGACACGTCCGGGGCTCGCTCGTGCGCGCGGACAATCTCCGCCGCGCGCTGCCTCCTGCGCACCGGGCCGGTGACTGGGAGCAGCGACTCCTGGATTCGCGGCGAACCAGCGCCGGTCGGTTCTTTCCGTCGGTGGGTCAACCCGATACCATGCGGTCGCTGTTCTCGAGCCGCTATCGATCTGAGCTGGCCGACTGCGCCTTGCACGCCGAACAGGCGCGCCAACAGCGCTTCGCTTTCTTTGGACTCAGTTTCACATACCCAGCCGAGATCGACTGGCAGCGAGACCCGGTCACGAGCAAGGCCTGGCCAAGCGTCTTTCATGCCGATGTCCCGGTGCACGGCGGCGATGTGGGCTTCGGCGACGTCAAGCATGTGTGGGAGCTCAGCCGTCAGCAGTACTTGATCGATCTGGCCAAGGACCACTTCCTTCGTGCGGACGGCGCCTCACTTGATGCCGTGCGCGGCCTGGTTCGGAGCTGGATCCGCGGAAACCCGTACGCCACGGGCGTGAACTGGGCTTGCGCACTGGAGCCCGCGTTCAGGGCGTGGTCGTGGCTGTGGGCTTACCACCTGACGGCCGGCCACCTGGACGACGAGTTCCATCTGGAGTGGCTGGACGCGTTTCAACTGCATGGCCGATTCCTCTTCACACACCTCGAGCACTATTCCAGTCCCTTCAACCATCTGATTGGAGAGGCGTCGGCGCTGTTCGCGCTCGGGGTCTGCTTTCCCGAGTTCGCGGCGGCGGCCGCGTGGAAGCGCCTGGCACGCAGGGTGCTGGAAGAACGGCTCGACGAGCAGTTCTACGTAGACGGAGGCACGAAGGAACAGTCCACGTTCTACCACCACGCGACGCTGGGCTTCTACCTGCTGGCGGGGCTGCTGGCTCGCATCGACGGACAGGATTTGTCGCCTCGAGTCTGGCGAGCGATCGAACGGGGCCTGGAATTCAGCATGTCTCTGACCATGCCCGATGGGCGGACCCCGGAGATCGGCGGCGCCGACGACGGCAAGCCGATTCGCCTCGAGCATCTGCCGCTGTGGGATTTCCGGCCATACCTGGCAATCGGTGCCGTGGTGATGGTACGCCAGGATTTCAAGGCAGCGGCAGGTCGATTCCACGAGGACGCGCTCTGGCTTTTGGGTCCTGACGGATTGGACGCGTTCGAGGCACTCCCCGGCACGGCTCCAATCAGCACCACGACGACGTTGCCTTCGACAGGTTACTTCGTGGCCAGAAGCGACTGGTCCGATCGGGCCGACTACCTGTGCTTCGACGTTGGGGAGCAGGCCGCCGGCATGCGCCCCGACGGCGTGCCCAACTCGATGCATGGCCACGCCGACTGTCTGTCGGTGGTCGCCGCACTGCAGGGACGGCGTGTGCTGGCCGACTCGGGGCTTTTCGCGTACAACTGCGGCGGGCTCTGGGAAGCCCATTTCCGTGAAACGGCCGCCCACAGCACGGCGAAGGTCGACGGGCGGGATCAGGCGCACCACATCGGCAAGATGGCATGGTCCCACAGCTATCGCGCCACATTCGAAGGGGCGCACTCCGCGCCACGACTGCAATGGGCCATGGGATCCCACGACGGCTACGCGCGAGGCAACGACGGCGTCGTGCATCGACGGACGGTCTGGCTGCGGCCGGACCATTACATCTGGGTGTGGGACGAATTCGTCGGGAACGGAGAGCACGCCGTGGAGGTGAACTACCAGTTCGCCGTCGGCTCTCTAGATCTGGTCGAACACAATCGAGCCCGTTTTTCGGACTTCGCGGAAGTGGCCTGGACAAGCGGGACTGAGTGGACGCCGGAGGTCATGGCAGGCGGCCAGGCGCCGGACCAGGGATGGATCTGCCCCAGCCTTGGCGTGCGCGTGGCCGCGCCGCGACTCCGTCTGACGGCGCGGATATCAAGCGGTCGGACGGTGTTATCGGCCGTCCTTGCGGCCCAACCGGAGGCCCTGGCAAGGACGGCGATCGTGGCCCACGACGACTGGGCCGGCGGCAGACTGATGCGGGTGGACTGCGGTGGTGAGGCCGACTGGCTGACGATCGGGGACGCCACCGTACCGCTCAGGAGCGGTGGGTACCCGGCGGTGTGTCGGCTCGCCGCGGACGGCCGGGTGGTCGAAACCGCCGGCGTGATGGACGCGGCGGTGGACGTCGATGCGGCAGCGATGGCCTCGTTGGAAGGCCGATGGTCGAATCAGGCGGTGCGGCCGTGAGGGGCGCAAAAGCCAGCGTGCTCGAGGTGACGTCGTATCCCCCACCCAGGGCGGGATGGGGGATCCGGGTGGAGTACCTCAAGAAGCGGCTCGAACAGGACGGACACGACTGTGTGGTGTTGAACACCGGCACCAGCCGCCGTATTCCCAGCCCCGAGTACGAGACAGTGATGAGCGGCACGGACCTCGCGCGCAAGATCTGGAGGTATGCCAGACGAGGCTATCTGGTTCACGCACACGCCAACGGCGACTCATGGAAGGGTCTCCTGCTGGCCGTGGCCACCGAGATCATCGCCCTGGCAGGCGGCCGCCGGCCGGTGCTGACCTTCCACGCCGGCGCCATCCAGCGCTACTTCCCCCGCGAGCACGCCACCTGGCTGGTTCCCGCGTTCTGGCTCCTGTTCCTGATACCGAGCCGGATCATCTGCAACAACCAGGCGGTACGAGAACGGATCGCCAGGTACGGCGTGCCGGCGCGCAAGATCACCGTCATCCCCGCGTTCACACGCGAGTATCTCGAGTACTCCGAGCAGCCTCTAGCGCCGGAGTTCGAGGGGTTCTTCAATCGCTTTCCGCAGGTGCTCTTCTCGTACCTGCGGATGCGCCCGTTGTTCTATCCGCTGGTGCTCATCGACGCGATGGCGCGCGTGGCCTCGCACCGGAGCGACGTGGGACTGGTGATCTGCGGGGGCATGAGTCACGGCGAGCCGGCTCTTCTTGCGGAGGTCCAGGCCAGGATCTCGATGCACGGGGTGGCCGATCGGCTCTGCTTCGTGGAGGACCTGGACCACGACGCGTTCCTGACGGCCCTCAACCGGTCCGCGATCTACGTCCGCACGCCCATCACGGACGGCGTCGCCAGCTCGGTTCTGGAGTCGCTGGCGCTTGGCGTCCCGGTGGTGGCGTGCGAAAACGGCACGCGGCCGGCGGGGGTCCTGACCTACGCGGTAGCCGATTCGGAGGAACTGGCGCAACTGCTGGTCCACACGCTCGACGATCGGGCTGCTGTCGTGGCGCGACTGATCACGGAAGACCTTCCCGACACCCTGAGCGACGAAGTGCGGTTGCTGACGTCCTGACGTGCGAGTCCTGTACCATCATCGGACCCTGGCGGACGGCGCCGAGGGCGTCCACATAGCGGCCATGGTAGACGCGTTGCGCGGGCTCGGTCACGACGTGCGCGTGATCGGGATGACCCCTGGCACCGACAGGGCCACCCAGCGAACGAGCGCGTCACGGCTTCGATCCTTGATGCCGCCGGCCATCTTCGAACTGGCGGCGCTGGCGCTGAACGTTCCGGAGTATCTGAGTGCGGCCCTGGAGATACGCCGATTCAAGCCGGACTTCTTGTACAAGCGTCACGCGCGCTTCGACGTCGGAACGCTGCTGGCGGCTCGTCACGCGGGCACGACATCCGTTCTGGAAGTGAACTGTCTCTTCTCGCAACCACCGTACGTGGAGTTCGAGCCGCACGTCTTCCGCCGTCTGGCAGCACAGGTGGAGGCGTGGTCGCTGGCCCTGGCCGGCACGGTCATCACGGTGTCGTCTCCCCTCGCGCGCCTGGCATCGGCGATGGCGGCCACGAGAGTCGTGGTCGTGCCCAATGGGGCAGACGATCGTCGGTTCGATCCCACGACGGCCGCACCCGACCGGGTACGGCAGCGTTACGCACTGGGCGAGAAACGGGTGGTGGGCTGGGTTGGTGTGATTCGACACTGGCATGGGCTGGAGCTGCTACTCGAAGCGCTGTCTGGACTGCCCGAGACCGCGCTGCTCGTGGTGGGAGATGGACCTGGCCGGGCTGCATTCGAAGCCAGGGCGTTCGACCTTGGCGTGGCCAACCGCATCATCATCACCGGCCGAGTGCCACACAATGAGATGCCCGATCACATGGCGTCGATGGACGTGGCCGTCGTGCCAGACGAACGCACGGGTGTGGCGTCGCCGATGAAGCTCCTGGAGTACATGGCCATGGGCCGGGCAACCGTTGCCCCGGCGATGGACAACGTCCGCGATGTGGTCACCGACCGGGTCAACGGGCTCCTTTTCCGGAGGGGCGACGCTGCCGACCTCAGGGAGCGTCTTCGAGAGCTGCTGGACGACGCGGCACTCCGATCCGCGATTGGCCATAATGCCAGACAGTCGATCGTCTCGGGCCGCACTTGGGCCGCGATTGCAGCCGAGGTCGTGAACCTGGCCCACCCGCGCCAGACCACTCCTGGATGAAAGGGTTCGGTGCCGCGTGCCGCGTGTGTTGGTGACGATATCCGGGATGGTCGGTTCAGGCAAAAGCACTGCTGAAGGCCGGATCCTGGCGGAGCTTCGGCATGGGGGCATCCCGGTGGAGTCGTGGCGATTTCGAACGTTGCCCTGCTTCTCCCTGCCGTTCTCGCGCGCACCACAAGTGGGTCGAACAGAGCAGCCCGCTCAGGCGATGAGGGGCCGCGGCTATCGACGTAAGACGCTCACGCTGCGGGCCACGCTCGGATACGTCGGCAGGATGGTGGCGTTCCGCATCTACCGTCGCTGGCACCGATCGCAGTCATGGGTGGTCTGCAACCGGTACTTCTACGACAACCTGGCCCACTTCGAACTGGACACTCCGGGGGCTCGTCGCTACGCCGCCATGCTGAATCGTTGGATGCCGAAGCCCGACCTGGCGATTCTGCTCTTGGCATCTCCAGCGACCATCGCCGAAAGGCGGCCGCTTTACGCCGCGGAATACCTGGACAACGTGCGACGGGCGTACGACCACATCGCCGTGAAGTTCCCAGAACTCGTCGTGCTCAACTCTGATCAGGGGCAGGGCGCCCTGGAGGCTCTCGAACGAGTGGTGCGCGAACTGGCCGGCGGCAATCGCGGCTAAAGTGCTCCCGGTCAGAAAGTCAGGCGGGAACCCTGCCTAACCATTGATCGATCCAATGAGATGCCTGTGCGCGCGCCGTGAACCCGGCAAGGCCGCCGCCCGGCCGCAGCGAGTTGACCAGGTAGTACGCCACGAACGCGTCGAGCAGTTGTTCGTCCAGTTCGCCCGACGGCGAGCGCCCCGCCAGAAAGGCCTTCCTCAGATCGGACAGCCGCCGGTCGCGACCAAACGGCTTCCAACGCGTGATCATGCAGAGTTGGCAGAGAAAGTAGGCTGGGTCCAGATAGAGAGAGCCCCGCGCGGCCTGTTCGAGGTCGATCGCCACGACACGGTCTGACGAAATCAACACGTCCGCAATCGAGAACTTGCCATGGACGTTGCCTTGAATATCTCGTGGCCCGCTGAAGTCTCGAAAGACGGTCGAGAACGTGGACTCGATCCGCTCAGTCGTCCGTGGTGCGACGCGGTATGCCCGCAGACGGCGCCGCACCTGGGCCAGCATCGCCTCTACCAGGAGCGAGCCGGACAGGCCGATCAACGAGTAGACGTGATGGTTGGCTCGCGCGGCTGCCAGCAGAATTTCAGCCGTCTCCGACTGTCGAGCCTGCCCGACGGCACTCGCACGGCACGCGAACGTGTAGAGCCAATCTCCGCACCGCCGTACTCGCTTATCGGTATCGGAGGATCTGGCCAGCCCGAGTAGCTCTCGAGAGATCCAGCGGGCGACGGGGTCTCCAGGGGCTTGCTCCATGAACAGCAAGCCCTTCTTGGGCAACGCGAGGATCGGCCGCGGCACGCTGTGGTGGTCGACCCCTGCTCCGACCATGGCGTTACTGACGGCGGAGTGCACGGCAAACTCGTGCTCCGTCTGCGCGAAGACCATCTTGGAGTCTTCCCCGACGCGGGGCGACCGGGCCTTCCCCACAATCACTGGGAGACGCGAGTCAGTCGGTCGCACTCGATAGATCTGCCGAGTGCCCGTCGCAATGGTGCCGACGCTGAACTGGGACGACGTCAACGATCGCCCGAACAGGGCTTCGCTGTGAGCAACGATGATCGCTTCCAACGCCGACCCGTCTTGCACGGCCGTTGCTAGGCGCGTTTCAAGACGAAGGTCTTGTACTTTCCGAACCAGCGCAAACCGGGAACTGTCGACAAGGCGCGTTCGACGGCGAGCATCGGCTGCATGCCGAAGACCCGGGCCAAACGACCCGACACAGGAAACTTGTAGCCGTAGTGGCCGATGATTTCATGCCCGTCGAACAGGGCCGACACCTGATCAGGGAAAATGCACTTGTGACGGATGTTCCCGGTCCCCTTGGTGAAGTAATAACGGAGGAACTTGAGCACGACACCGTAGAGGCCACTTCGAAACTGCAGGATCACAACGCCGCCTGGCCTGACGACGCGCGATAGCTCGCAAATGATCTGGTGTCCCATGTCTTTGGGCACGTGCTGAAACAGACGTGCCGTGACCACGGCATCGAAGCGCCCGTCTGGGAACGGCAAGTCGTCCACGCTGCACTCGAGCCATGTGATGTTGTCGACACCAGCTCTCTCGGCCCGGGCCCTTCCCTCAGCCAGCATCGCTGGACTGATATCCCCACCCGTGAACTCGAACTCTTTCGCCAACGGAATGGCCACGCGGCCCGTGCCAATAGGCATATCGAGAACGCGGCGGGCGCCGTGCTCACGTAGAATCCGCCGGAAGAGATCGAGTTCGAAGGCCTGGACGAACGAGCCTTCGGTGGTGGTGAAACGCCGGTCGTCGTAGCCGTCGGCGTAGCGAGCCCCATAGATTTCCTGGGACTCTGCCGGGTTGATCACAGGGCTGGTATTTCCCATATCTGATGCGGGCCTCGATCTCGCGAAAGGTCGAAAAAGTATTGACTCTCGATGGAAAGCAAGAAAGGTACCGAAGTCGCGGCTTTGGGTCCCCAGCTCGGTGGCCCACGGTCTGGAGGTATTTTCGGCCCTCGGGGCGCAAGCGGGCGGACCCGAAATCCGTACCGGTCCACGGTTTTGTCCGACTTTCTAGGGAAAACCGAACCTTGGACCTATCGAGTGTAGTGAAGGCCGTGGCGTGAGAGCAAGCTCCCGGCGACGGCATGGAGAACGGCTCTTACAGGATCGAGCCGTGGCGGGCTGATGATGTTATGGTCGTAGGTTGGCTCGCTCCGGCAGCCTAGCCCTGACATGTTCCGAACACCTTCTTCTCCTTCGCCCGGACTCAACGACAGACCCCGCTCCATCGGCCGAGCATCACGCGCAGGCGTGATGTGGACCACCGCACGGACGTACCTGGTCGAACTGATCACGCTGCCGGCCACCATCCTTATTGCGCAGCTTCTGAGCCCGTTCGACTTCGGCGTGGCCGCCATTGCCACCTTCTTTGGCCGCCTTGCCGCTCGCGTTTCGAACGCCGGCATGGGCAGCGCACTGGTGCGGGTCAAGGTGTTGCGTGACGAACATGTGTCGTCGATCTTCGTGGCCAATCTCGCTGTGACGGCCATCGCGGCGTTGGCGCTACTGGGCATGGCTCCTTACATCGCCCGCTTCTACAGGGCCCCCGAAGTAGCGTCACTGATTCCACTGGTCACGCTCGATTTCGTGTTCAGCGCCCTATCGATGGTCTCGCAAGCGTTGCTGACCAGAAGCATGCGTTATCGGGAGATGGCAACGCTGGGTGCGGCAGACACGATCACCGCGGCGGTGGCATCGGTGCTGTTCGCCTGGTTTGGACTGGGCTATTGGAGCATCGTCCTCGGCGCGGTGTGCGGATCTGGGGTGAAGTGGGCATGGGGTGTCAAACTGGTCGGGTGGCAGGTCAGCTTCAAGTATGTTCCGTCCGCGGCTCGGGAGTTGCTGTCGTTCGCGGCCGGCACCTACACGAGGGGACTTCTCGAGTACGTTTCGCTGAGCATCGACAATCTGATCGTCGGGCGCGTCCTCGGGGTGACGGCGCTTGGGTTCTACGACAAAGCGTTCTCATCCGCGCAGCGGACGTACAACAAGCTGACCGTCGGCGGCCCCAGCGTGTCCTTCCGTGCCCTTGCAATGTTGCAGGACGAGCCGGAGCGTTTTCAACGAGCGTTCGAAAAGATCGTCATCAGCTCGACCTTGGTCACTTATGGCGTTTTCGCGGTGTTCGGCGCAATGGGGCCACACATCATCGTCTTCCTCTTCGGCGAAAAGTGGCGCGAATCGATTGTGCCGTTTCAACTCTTGTGCCTGGCTGGGGCACTGAAGGCCTCGAACGCATTTGGCGGGGCCGCGGCCAACGCCAAAGGCTGGATCTGGTCCAACGTGTGGCGGCAGGCGGTGCAGATGATCTGCATCGCCGTCGGGGTCTACGTAGCGGCTCCGTGGGGGATCAACGGTGCCGCCCTGGCCGTGGTCGTGTCGGCAGGCGTCATGTTTCTGTTGACTTTGTCCATGGTACGGGCCGCAACGGGCCTTGGATGGCTGAATCAGCTGCGCCCGCACGTGCCGGGGTTGTCTCTGGCTCTCATACTGGGCGGTCTGGTGTGGGGCATCGACGTGGCCTTCAAGGCCGCCGGAACGCCGCCCCATGTGGTGGTCCTGCTCGTCCAGGGCGCCGTGGCGGCGCTGGCAGCCGCCGCGGCGCTGAGGTGGACGCCGTTTCCGAGCGTGGCCGCCGTCGTTCATGAAATCGCCAGCGACGTCTCTCCGAAGCTGGCTGCCATCTTGGCGCCGAACCACCAGGTCGAGGGCACCGTGAAGCGGCACAAACCAGGGCCTCCGTCGGTGTCGACGGCACGTCCCTCCAAGGCGCAGCCCGGGGGCGGCATTGCAGGACCACGCTCGTCGGGACGATAACCCGTATAGAGGGACCGCTGGGGTCCCTGGCGTCGTAGTCTGATACGCGGAATCGTGCCTCCGATTACGACGCTGCAAGCGACCAGGCAAGGACTGGCGGATTTCAGCCCAATTGGCCGATACTCTCGGGGGGTCTGGCGCTGGCCCGTTTCTTGAAGTACAGAATACGGAATCTATGGCGAATACAACGTTCTTCCTCAGAGGTGTGGATGCCCCGTCTTAGATCTACTGTCGTCGTGACGGCGCTTGCACTCGGGATGTTCGTCTCGGCCCGCATCACCCCGTGGACTCACGACGTGACGGCAGCAGGCGAGACCAACGCCTACTTCGACGCGCTGGTTTCGCGGGCTGGCTTCTGGAAGGGCTACTCTCTGCGCCCGCGGCCGGGTGAACCTATCAGTTCGCCGTACTATGCGAGTCAGCTGGACACGCCTCGGAACGGCGGGTATCAAAATTCCAGCAATGATCCCCTGTTCGTGACGTACGACGCCACGATGGACGCCGCCAAGGTTGTCATTCCCGCGTGGTTGCAGGTGGGGTTCAGTTCAACGACCCTTTCGGCGATGACGGCCGCCGACACCAAGATATATCCGACGGTCTATACGGGCTCATACGGCGTTGTGGGCAGGCAGATCAAGGTTGATACCGAGGTCATGCTCATCACTGCCATAGACGCCAACACGGTCAGCCCGCGTGGGCTGACGGTTGCGCGCGGGCAGTACGGCACAAAGCCGGCGGCTCACGTGGCCGGCGCGGCACTGTACGTGGGCAACAATTCGTTGCCGAATCAGTTGCGCGTACCGCTGAATACCGAAGACGGGTCCACATACGTGTTCACGTGGGACGTGTTCTATACGTCGAGTTTCGTGAAGACCGGCCTGGCTGGCAACAAGAGCTTCCAGTTTTCCTCTGGCGGCGACGGCGTCTGGTTGGAGGTCAAGACTCGTATGGACGGAGGCTCGCAGGTGACGAGGCCACCGGGGTTCAATCCCTTGGCTCACGTCGGCGGCCTGGACGTCCGGTCCTACAACAAGCTCGGCGGCGATGCCAACTGGTCTTCGACGGATGGGAACCTTCTGGGATCTAGCGTGGCGAAGAACGAGCCGATCGAGCCAATCAACCAGAGATTCGTCATTCACCCCGACCGATGGATGCGGTACTGGGTGCAGATTGACCAGCGTGCGAACGACTACGACTACTTCGATATGTGGGTAGCAGACGAAGTGCAGGCCCCGGTGCAAGTCTACAAACGCGTGCCGGTGTCGGTACGAACGAAGGACTCCAGCATCAACAAGTTCTGGATCGAATTCAACGATTCCGCCTCCAGACTTCCAGCCGAACGCACGACCGACTTCAGGGACCTGGTCGCGTATATGCGGAACTTCGCGGCCTTGCGCAACGTTGGAGACATCCAGCCCCTGCTGCTGCGTCCGGTGCCGGGAGTGGTTCCGGTGGCGGGGCCCGCCCCGCCGGGGAACGTCAGGGTTACCAGCGCTCCTTGATCGGGTGGCCTGAAACTTCAGTGCGCGATGGGCCCGAGGCCATCGCGCATCAGGTCCCTGGTCAACGCGCCGAGTCGAGCCCTGACGACGGGTAGACCCCCGATGACACCCGGAAACCTCCGGGCGTGCGATTCCAGGTAGTACCTCGCCAGGCGGACCGCCACCCATTCCCCGAGCGCGGCCAGGTCGTAGGGCCGCACGGCCCCGTACGCCTTCAGAAACGTCTCGAGCAGCCTGTCCACGCGCCGCGTCGGCGATGCCACCGAGGCTCGAAGGAGGAGCAACTGGGTCACGGGACGGGAAGCGTCCTGATACCGGGGCCCCCTTCCACAGTGCTCGAAGTCGACGAATCCGATACGGCTCCCCGTCAGCAGTAGGTTGTCCAGTCGAAGATTGCCGTGGATGAACGTCTCAGCCTCCGGCCTCTCCCGGACGTCGTCGCACCAGGTCCTGACCAGACGAATGGTGGCATCTGGAGCGTCGATGCGCTCGGCCAGCTGCCTGACGACGTCAAACGGACGCTTGGTGGCTTCCGGCGCGTCATCTGGCAGAGAGACGTTGGCGTGGAGGGTTCCCAACAGGGTTCCCAGTGTCCCAAAGGCGGCCTCCAGTCTGGTGGACGACCACGGGGCCCACGCGTCCACTGCCAGAACGCGAGTGAGTGGAACACCGTCGATGGCGCTGGCCAGGATATAGGGCGGGCTCAGAGAGACGCGCGTCACGAAGGGGCCGCCGTAGTCCTGCCTGTCACTCAGCACACGCCTGCAGGCGTCGGCACCCAGCTGCTCACGTGGCATCACGTACGTATCGGAGGGCGACGCAAACTTCACGAACCAATTGGAGCGGCCACTGACGCGGTAGATGGTGTTTCGCCCCCGGGCGTGGAGGCGAAAGGACGCTTCGCCCAGGCGGAACGAGCCTCCCAGGCTGGCGGCGGCGAGTTCCGGGGCGCGAGCCCGGACAAGCGCGTTCAACTGCCCGGCTTCTGCTTCCTGCTCAGCCATTTCTTGCGACAACGAAATACTCGTCCGTCAGCAAACCGGCGGTGGCCGGGCCGGCGGTGCGGGTCAAGGAACGAAGCCCATCCTCACCCAGCAGGCGTCGCACGATTCTGGAACCGGGCATCCTGAGAGGATACGCACGATGTGCCGATGCCACGATGTCCCGAACCTCTCGCTGTGTCGGGAAATGCCGAAAGTACCCTTCGTACGGCCGGCCCTTCGCGCCGTCGCCCAGGTAGTACCGCAGCCAGTGATAGGGGCGCGCGTAGAACTCCACCACGACGATCCCGTCCTTGCGCGTCACGCGCCGAAATTCCTGCCAGAGCCGCTTCTTGTCTTCGTGGGTGAACTGGTGGATGAACCGCGTCGACAGCGTGACGTCGAAAGCCCCGTCTTCATACGGGAGACGGCCGGCGTCGCCCAGAACCAGCCTGGGCCGGTTGCTGAGCCGGGCGGCCTTTTCTTCTGCTTGTTTCAGCATGACTTCGGACAGATCCATGCCGAGGAGCCGGTAGCCTGACGACATCTGCGAAAGGTATTGCAGTGTCAGGCCGGTTCCGCATCCAACCTCGAGGATCCTGGCATCCTGCGGCACGCCGGCGTCGCTGAAGATCGCTCCCAGCGTGGCGTTGCGGAACTCTCGATAGTCCTCCATGTGCCGGTCGGCGTACCGGCTGGTCTCATACCCATCGCCTGTCCTGTCGTAGTACCGTCGTCTCGAGGTTGTTCGGTCAGTCATGGTGTGGGAGAGTCGTCGGAAGGCGACGACAAGGGCCGTTGGACGCTGGATCGCTGGATCGAACGTCAGCCTGTCAGTCGTTTCAAGTAACACTTAAGAATAGCCCAACGTTGGTGCGGGTGAACGACTCCGGCACTAAGGAGATCAGAGATCATCGGCCGACGGTATCGAAAGCTGGACAATATGGGCAGCTCTCGGCAACAGTCGGTGAGCCGGTTGCTACCCTAAATGTTCGGCTCGAACAGCTTGCGCGACCAGAGGGCGTTCAGATGGCCACCAGTTAGTAGAAGGAAGCCTTCAGCAGCCGCCCGCCAGCGATGACGGTCAATTTCCTGGCGGCGACGATGGTCCCACTGCGAAAGGCGACACCCCGTTCCTCCAGGACGGCCCGTACGCGCTCGACGAGGAGTTGTTCGCCGTTCCGCTGGGAATCGTCTATGGCGATGATGAAGTCGGCTCCAAGGCGCGTCTTGACGATGTCCAGCGCACCGAGGCGGTTGAACTGAATTCGTCGCTGATGCGCCGGCGGTCCGTCTACAAGCAGCAAATCGATCGGCGGTCCGGTCTCGAGCAACGGATGACTGTAGTAGTCGATGCGGTGCCCTTCGACCGTCCTGGGACTCAGAGGTGCGCGTATGACGGGGTGCTGGACGGCCGCTTGATGTTCGGCCGCCCATTGTTCGTCATGTTCGATCGTCTCGACTTCGTAGTCGAGAGCGAGCTGACGCTTGACTCGATCGATGAGCAACGTGGTTTGGCCGGCACCCAGTTCGAGGATCCGGCTAACCGGCAAGTTGCGCAGGGTTCGCGCCAAGAAGTACAAGAATCCGTGGCTGGCGGCTGAACCGACGGGGTAGTACTCGTCATCGAGCCCGATGCTTCGGAGTTCTCGCAGGAAGAGCTCCCTGTAGACGATCTCCATCGACGGGTTTATATGCCGGTGATCGGCGAGGAGAGAGTTGAGCGTTCGAAACGTTCGCCGGATGTCTGACAGCATGTGGGCTTCCTGTTGGTTTGATCGCTAGTTCTGCATTCAGCGGATGTGCGCACGGGCCATCTCATCGCGATAGACGCCCAGGGTCTCGTCGGTCATTCGACCGTAGGAAAACTTCGCCTCGACCCTGGCGCGGCCTCGCGCCCCAAAGTCGCGACGGTCTCTGTCGTGGGCCAGCAGCCACAACACCTTGTCTGCCATTGCGGCGGGACTGGCCACCGGAACGACGAAGCCCGTCTGCTGATCGGCCACGTACTCCGCGGGTCCGCCGGCGTCTGTGCACACGATTGGTATCCCTGCGCTCATCGCCTCCACCAGAACGTTCCCGGCCGCCTCGATGAGCGCCCCGTGGACGAACACGTCGGCCGCCGCGAAATAGTCGCGGATGGCGTCCCTTGACACCTTGCCAGCCAGAACCACGCGCGACGACAAGCCCAGCGACGCGGTCTGCGCTTCCAATGCTGCTCTCTCGGGGCCATCACCGCACACGACCAGACGACAATCCACGCCAGCCGACGCGACCATTGACACCGCAGTCAGGATGTCCTTGATCCCCTTGATCGGAACCAGCCCGGCAACCGCCAAGATCAGCGGCGTGGCCCCAAGCCCAAGCGCGGTGCGCGCCTGTACACGGCGGTCGCTGGTAAACAGGTCCAGTCGAACACCCTTCAGGATGACGTCGGCTCTGGCCGGCTTAGCACCAAGCTTGATCGCCCGCTGGCGTAGGAAGTCACTGTTGTAAACCGTTCTGTCGGCCACCTTGAGCAACCTCACCAGGGAGCGGTCGAAGGATGGGTCCCTGCGCAGACCGTAGTCGTGCTCGGGCAGAACGTTGATGTCGGACCCCCGCAGGCCAGCCACGAGCGGAACACCCGTGGCGGCCTTCACGAGCTGGCCCCCGTAGCCCTTGGGCCAGCCGAAGTAGCTGTGCACCAGAGAGATTCTCTCGCGGCGCACGAGGTCCGACGCGGCGCATTCGATGCGAAGGCCCCTGTACAGTTGCTGCGGGTTCTGGAGGTTGGCCAGCGGGACGTCTCGGAAGCTCCTGGCGAAGAACCCAAGGGTTCTTCTGCGCCACTCCGGAGAGTCCGAGGGCAGGGGACGGACGTGAATGCGTCCGCTGTCGCTGCTTCCGGTCGCAGCGGCGGAGAACACGAAGATGTCCACCCCTGCGGCAGCTAGCGCCCTCAGTTCCTCGTCCAGGAAGCTGTATCGTGCAAGCTTCCCGGCATCGTGGCTCACGGGCACCAGGGCCAGGACGCGCAGGTCGCTCATCGCCCTGGGGCCAGCCTGGCCGGCAGTCTCTTCAGCAGGAACGCCAGTTTCAAGTCCTCGGCTGTTTCGTACACGATCGAGCGCATCTCGAGAAAGGGTGCGAAGAGAAGGAACGCCGCGGCACAAAACAGGCCGATGGTCGCGCCAACCAGCAAGACGGTCAGCGCTGGCAGGTCCAGCGACCACGACAGCAGGACATGTCTGACCGCCATGAGCGTCGCCGCCACCGCCCCCGCGCAGGCCAGGCCCGGCAACTGCGGTTCCAGCATGTCGCGCCAGGCCAGACCGGTCAGGTTCCGAACGAGGACCTGAAGCAAGGTGGTGGACACGAGCGTCGAAATCAGAACGCCCACGGCCGCCCCGGCAATCCCCCACGGCGACAGCGCGGCGACGGCCGGGATGAGAACGGCAACCGACACGGCTTGCCGCTTCACCTCGGACCAGATGTGGCCCTTTGCCTGCGTGGCACTGCTTGCGTAGGTGCTGAGCTGGCGCAGCATCGCCGCGACGCACAAGACCTGAAGCGGCAGCGCGGCCGGTTTCCAGCGTTCACCGAACAGCACTTCCACCAGTTCGTGGGCCATGACCGCAACTCCAGCCATCAACGGGTAGCCCACCAGGGTCACGGACAGGATGACCTTTCGGTAGGCTCGGCGGAACCGCGAGGCGTCGTCCTGCATGAGCGCGAAGGCCCGCAGCGACACGCTGGGGCCGGCCAAGTTGACCATGCCGCTGAGCCTGGTGACCGCGTTGAACGCCTTGTCGTAGTAGCCCAGCGGTGCCATCCCCAGGAGGCGGCCGACGATGAGATTGTCGACGTTCTGCGCGAAGTACTCCAGCAGGTTCTTCGCGTAGATGCCCAGACCGAAAGACAGAACTTCTCGCGCGGCAACCCTCGAGAACACGAGAGACGGAACCCACTTCGACATCCATGTCCGACACAGCGCCCTGACGATATCGCTGGCCAGGATGCTGTAGACGATGCTCCAGTAGCTGTATCCCAGCCAGGCCAGGAGCACCAATGTAACGGCGTAGACGCAGACCGCGATGAGGTCGGAGACTGTGCTCTCGCGGTACCGCATGTCCCTCGATAGGAGGGCCGTGGGCACCGATCCGAACGCCCCCACGAGAAACCCCAAACCCGACACGGGCAGAATCGACGCGGCTTCGTCGCTGCCCAGAAGCCCGCCGGCAAATGGGCCCGCTACCGCAAAGAGCGCGCACACCAGGCTGCCCGTCAGGAGGTTGAGCACGAACACGGAAGAGACGTGGGCGGCGGTGATCGACTTGGCTCGCACGAGGGACACGCCGAGGCCGAATTGAGTGAGTCGGCCTCCGAGTTGCATGACGAAGTACGCCGCGGCCGCGATACCTGATTCCTCAGGAGACAGCAGCCGGGCAGCGATCATCGTGGTCAGAAGGAGGACGAAGAAACGGGCACCCTCCCGGCCCCCCCCCCACACGATGCCGCGCTTGGCCAACTTTCCGTAGGCACGCGGCGGCGCGGCCGGTACGTCCTCGTCGGTCAACGCACGGCACCAGGCGTCGCGGCCCGCAACCGCTCGCCGCCCACCAGCCCGGCCAGGGCCTGCCGCGTCGACACCCACCGCGCGTGCTTGATGGCGGCCATTCGTTCCGCCGCCGCCTTGAAGGACGTCGCCTCGCCGGCGATCTTGCGGATGGCCTCGGCGATCTGGCCAGGACTGTTGTCGACGTGCACGGCTCCTTCGGGAAACGCCTCTCTGAGCAGCGGCCAGTTCGACACCACCACGGGCGTACCCTGATAGACGGCTTCGTATGCCCCTCTCAGCATCGTGTGATCGCGGGTCGTCAAGGTCAACACCGCGTCCGCTTCCGAGATCAGGCCCCCGTAGGCCGCGGTGCTGAGAAATCCGGTCAAGGTCATGTTGGGAGGCATCTGCACCAGGAGCCGTGGATCCAGATGCTTCGGGTTGCCCGTGACGAAGAAGCGTACCTCCGGCACCTGGCGCGCCGCCTCGATGATGGCTGGCAGCGGCTCGTCGTAGTTGAAGGAGCACACGACTGCCACCGCAAACCCCGGCGGCCGTACGAAGGTCTGCCGTTCCGCGAAGATCACCGGAACGTCCGGCACCAGCGTCGTGTGCCCTCCCGCCTCGGCCACCAGGCGCCCGATGTGATCGTTGTGCACCAGCGTGGTCGCGGCGCGACGGCACATCCACCGCTGCAACCACTGAAACCATCGCCACCGCGGGTGCAGGAAGGCCGCGGAATGGGCGTCGAGCACCACCTGCTTCTGGTGCCTCCAGGCGTACCAGAACGCCGGAATCGCCGCAATCAGCGGCGGCGTCATGACGAAAACGACATCGGGCTGCTCGTCGCGAAGGATACGGGAGGTGGTCCGCCCCTGTCGCCAGTACTTCAACAGAATCGTGGACGCACGGCTGCCAAGGGACCTCTCGTAGACCATGTGCGAGCGACCGCCCAGCTCACGGGCAGTGTGATCGCTACGGGAGCACGACTCGGCCCACGAGATGTACGTGACGCGCGGGTCTTCCCGGCCGCGCTCGGTGGATGCTGGCACTGCCCTCCGCCTACGGTTTGGCGTGTCCGACCTTGACGGGCGCCACCCTCGAGCCCCCGCGAACCCACGGGCGCAGCACGTCCCCCAGGACATCGAGCCCGACCAGATCGATGACGAAGTGGCCCGGGCCCACGAGCTCAGCCAGCCTCGAGGGCTCGGCGATCCGCTTGGCCACAATGACCACGTCGGCACCACGCACCGCCGTTTCCCAGTCGTCGGCCATCAGCTGGGCCACGTGCGGCAACCGCTCGTCGATGTAGGCCAAATTTCTGCCGATAAGGCGCCCAAGCGCCACGTCCGGATCGCACACCTGTAAGGCAATGCCTTTCCCGATGAGCGCCTCGGCCAAGGTCACGAACGGGCTCTCGCGCAAGTCGTCGCTACCGCTCTTGAAGCTGAGGCCAAGGAGTGCCACGCGTCGCTTGCCACTCTCGAGCACCGCCTCGACGACGCGGTGGATATGTGCATCGTTGCTCGCGATCACGCTGGCCAGCAGGGGCGTCGCCAAATCGAGGTCCTTGGCCACGTAGTTGAGCGCACGAAGGTCCTTCGGCAAGCACGACCCGCCGAAGCCGAAGCCAGGGGTCAGGTACTTCTTGGAGATGTTCAGGTCGCGGTCTTCGCAGAAGACCCGCATCACCTGGCGGCCGTCGATGCCCAACTGCTGACTCAAGGCGCCGACCTCGTTCGCGAAGGCCACCTTCAGGGCGTGATACGCGTTGCTGGCGTACTTCACCATGGAGGCCTCGGCCGGCTGCACGCGGTGCACTGGAGCGCTCAGGTGAGCGTAGGCGCCCAGCAGCACGTCGCCGGCGCGGCTGTCGGTCTCGCCGACTATCGTGAAGGGCGGCGCGACGAAATCGCGAATGGCGCTGCCCTCTCTAAGGAACTCGGGATTGACGCACACGCCGATGTCACGCCCCACGATGCGCCCGCTCGCACGCTGGAGAAGCGGGATGAGGCGTGATTCCAGAACGCCCGGCAGCAGCGTACTCCGCACTGCCACGACGTGGTAGGCAGACTGCCCTTCCAACGCGGAGCCGATCTCTTCGATGACCCTCTCCAGATAGGTGGACTCGAGGCTGCCATTTCGTCTGCTGGGTGTGCCCACGCAGATCAGCGAGATCTCCGACGAGCCAACTGCCGCCCGCGTATCGTTGGTAACGGTGATCTGCCCGCCGGTCACACCCTTGCCAAGCCAATCGTCGAGGTCGGGCTCTGTCACGGGCGAGCGGCCCTGCCGGATCAGGTCCAGCTTGACCGGATCGACGTCCACACCAATCACCTTGTGACCTGCCGCCGCCAGGCACGCCGCCGAAACAGACCCGACGTAACCCAGTCCGAATATCGCAATCCTCATTCAGCCCTCGTCACAACTTAGATCCGCTTGCACCTACCACGGGCGGTCAATGTCGGAGTCGCCCTGCGTGACAAACCAATTCGACGCGTCGATCACTAGGTCGCGCGTCGGCGCCGGCAACGACGCCGCGTCCACCAGCAAGTGGCGTTCCGGTGTCCGCATGGTGAAGCCAACCGCCTTCAACGCACGGGTCAACGCCGACCCGATGTGCAGACACCGAAGAACGTCGGCGCCGCGGGCGTCGGCAACGTCCGCAGCCGCTTGAACGATCTGCTGGAGCAGCGCGTCGCCCGACTGCGGCGCAACGATGTCGACCAGCAGGGCCCGGCGATACCGGTACACGGCGTCGGGTTCTCGAAGCGCCATCACCGCAACCGCGCACACGCGGTCCCCTTCGATCGCCTCGATGCGTACGAAGGCCTGACCGGGCTGATCCACGTACTTCCAATTGAGGTATGACGCGTCGCGAACTACCGCGCACGGCATGGTGGCGGCAACTGACTCCCAGAGACGGTCGTGACGGGCGTCGAATTGCGCCACTTCCTTCAGACACAGGCGCGATTTACCGCGCACCAACCCACGAACCGTCGCTGACGCGCGAAGGCCCCATCCTGCGGCCACCGCTGCCGGACGTGGCAACTTACCGCGCAAAACGTTCGCTGGCCGGATGAGCAGCTGCGCGATCTCTAAGGGCGCGACACGATGCCAGCCGAGGTGGTGCAAAATCTCTCGCGCCTCGGCCGTCTGACCGAGAGACAGACTGAACGGCTGGTCGTCGTGCGCTTGGACGAGCAAACGCGATCCCAGCCCACGACGGCGATAGTCGTCCGTCACCATGGTGTCCACCAACCAGCCGGTGTTCAGAGTCTCGGAACCCACCTTCAGCTTGACCGGGATGCTGCCCATGTGCCCGACGATCTGGCCCGAGGCCCGGTGCAGCCACACTCGTGGTGCCAAGGCCAGGCGGCGCGCCGACTCCACGAACATCCATCGCCATCTGGACGGGATGAGCGACTGATCGCGGTGCGGCCACGCGACCGCCTGGAAAGCGAAGACCTGGTCTTCCGCAGCAGACTGGTAGCCGGTCGTCACCTCCCGAAACTCGGCCCGTACCGCGTCCGGATTACCTGAGGCTTCCGGATCGACCTGCGCAACGGAAGCCTGGTGCGCCATCGGCAGTCTTGACAATAGCTGCCGCGAGAAATCTCGAGCCGTCGGGTGCTCGAAGATAAGGGTGCTGCAGGAGAAGCCGACCTGCTTCCGAATGCGGCCAACAAGATCGGCCATCATCAGCGAATCGACGCCAAGCTCGTAGAAATTGCGGCCGGCCGGCACACTATCCGCGTCGTCGAAGCCCATGGTCTCGGCCAGCTCGCGTTGCACGAGAGCCACCAGTGTCGACTCGCGATCGGCCTCGGCCACGCCGCTCAACCGCTGGACCCACGGAGCGGCAGCCGTGCCGGCGACGCTGCCAGCTTCCGCCAGACTCTGAGCACCAACGGCGGCGAGAACTGGCCTGGCGCGTCGTGCTTCGAACGCAGGCTTGAACACATCCCAATCGAAGTCGGCGATGATCGCCTGGTGCCGCCCGCCCGCTACTGCCGAATCGAGCGCACGTAGCGCAGCCGAGGGATCCAGGCCCCTGTTGCCTATCCGTTCGAACTGCCGCAGGTGTTCCTCGGTGGCCATGCCGCCGCCCCGCCAGGGCCCCCAGTTGACAGTGGTGGTCGGCAATCCCAGTCGGTGACGCTCGAGCGCCAGGCCGTCAAGGAAGGCGTTGGCCGCAGCATAGTGCGCTCGTCCCTGAGAACCGAGCACGGCGGCCACCGACGAAAAGCACAAGAAAAGGTCGAGATTCAATTCCCGCGTGCGCGCGTGCAGAAGCCAGGCACCTGTGCCCTTGGCCGCGAAGACGCTCAGCAGGTCGGTCTCGCGCAGCCGCGAAACTGGCACGATCGTGTCCAGTCCGGCGGCGTGCACGATTCCGCGCAGCGGATGCCCCGCCGCGGCCACTCGGCCTAGCAAAGCGTCCACTGCCTCGATGCTCGAGACGTCCGCCTCCACGACCTCCACCGTGGCCCCCTGGGCCTCGAGCGCCGCGATGGCTGTGCGGGCCCGCGAAGCGTTGGCCGTGCGGCTGGTCAGCACCAGATGGCGAGCGCCGTGCGCGACCAGCCATTGGGCCGACTGAAGGCCGAGCGCTCCCAAACCGCCCGTGACGAGGTAGGCCCCTTCGCGCGAGAACGACGGCGAACCGCTGGCCAGGCCTTCCGCCGACACGAGCCTGGCCACGAAGCGTCCTCGACGGCGCAGCGCCACCTGGTCTTCTGGCGAGTCGGCCATCAGCTCCGACGCCAGGCGCTGGGCCACGTCGCCGGAATCCCCGGGCTCGAGATCGATGAGCCCCGCCCACAGCTCCGGATGCTCGAGGGAAACCGTTCGGCCAAAGCCCCAGGCTGGCGCCTGCGCCAACGAGAGGGCCGTGGAATCATCGGCTACACCAGCCGCGCCCCGCGTGACCACGGTGAGACGAGGCCTCGACGTCCCTGCCTCGGCCAGCGATTGAACGAGGGCCGTGATGCTGGAAACGCCGCGCAGCAAGGCCGCGTTGAGAACAGCCGGGGCGAGCGCCTCGTTGGACGGCGAGTCCAGATTCCACAGGTGAACGATCCGGGTGGGCCGCTCCCCTGAGGTCGCCGCCCACAGTTGCTCGTAGTGTTCGCGACGGGAGGGGTCAATCTGAAAGCGGCGCCCCTGTCTCAGGAACTCGGGCCCGGCCTCCACCACGGTGGCCGTGCCGCCTCCGGCCTCGATCGCCGCGGCAAGGCCGGAGCCAACCCCGCTGTGATCGGCCAACAGCATCCAATGACCCGTCGGCTCCTTGGGGGTGGGAGCTGGTTGTGCCTGCCACGCCAGCTCGTAGGACTGGGGGCTCGTGGAATCAGGCGTATCCTGAACGCTCGCGCTGGATGCCTCGACCTCACCCAGCACGGGCACGTGCCGCAGCCAGTATTCGCGCTCCCCGAAGGCATAGGCAGGCACCGATACCCGTGCGCGCCTGTACGGCGCATCGAAACGGTGCCAGTCCACGTCCGCGCCGTGTTCGTAGAGACGGCCAACGCCGTCGAGGATCGTCCGCCAGGGATCGGCGCCCTTGCGAAGCGACGGCACCCAAATCGATTGCGACTCATCGACCACGCATTGCCGTCCCATGCCGATCAGCACGGGATGCGGCCCGATTTCGACATAAGCGCCAACGCCTTCGGCTTCGAGCACCTTCATGCCGGTCACGAAGCGCACCGGCTCCATCACCTGCCGAAGCCAATAGTCAGGCCGTGTCAGCTCCTCGCCCGCGATGGCGCCGTCAACGCACGTCACAAGCGGAATGACGGGTGCCGAAAACTTCAGACTTCGCACCACTCGCTCGTAGTCGGCCAGCATTGGCTTCATGAGCGGCGAGTGGAAGGCGTGCGACACAGTCAACGCCCTGGTTTTGATTCCGTCGGCGGTCAATCGCGCAGAGATCTCGGCAACAGCGGCCTCTGCACCAGAAATCACCACCTGGCCTGGTGCGTTGACGGCGGCTATCGCCACGGTGTCACGAACGTTCTCGATGGCCGCCTGCACGCGCGCCTCATCAGCCATCACCGACGTCATCACGCCGCCGACTGGCAGGGCCTGCATCAACCGGCCACGGGCGGCGACCAGCGTGAGACCGTGATCGAGCGACAGGCCACCGGCGACGCACATGGCCGCAATCTCGCCAACGCTGTGACCCATGACGACGTGGGGCGAAATGCCCCACGACCGCCACATCTGCGCCAGAGCGTACTGAACGGCGAAGAGTGCCGGCTGCGTGTAGCCAGTCTGGTTCAGCAGGGAGGCGTCGTCGCTGCCGTCGGATGCGAACAGCAGCTCGCGAAGCGGCCGGTCGAGCAGGGCGTCGAGCACCTTGGCGCATTGATCGAGCGCGTCACGAAACACGGGCTGGGTGTCGTAGAACGCATGCCCCATGGCGACGTACTGTGAGCCCTGCCCCGTAAACAGGAACGCGACCTTGGGCGGGGCTCCATCCCCGCTGCTTCGGCGCTCGGCTGCCGCGTGCAGGCCCAGCAGCAACTCCTCGTGGCGACCGGCAACGACCGCCGTGCGACGGGTCAGGTGCTTGCGCCCAGTGTTGAGGGCGTAGCAGACGTCGGCTAGCGCCAAGCCCGGTGTGGCTTCGGCGAACTCAGCCACTTGCTGAATCTGCCGCGCCAAGGCCGCGTCGGTGACCCCCGAAAGGGCCAGGACGTGCAGCGGCCGGTCCGCCTGGGTTGAGCGGTGCTCCTGCGCCGCGGGGGTTGGCGGTTCCTCCACGATGAGGTGGGCGTTGGCGCCACCGACGCCGAATGAATTGAGACCCGCGCGCCGCGGCACGGTCACGACTTGGCCGTCCACGCGCACGGCGGTCGGCGTCCAAGGCGCAAGTTCGCGCTGGATCACGAACGGCACCTGACCGAATGGGATCTGGGCACTCGGTTGTGCCGAGGTGAGCGACGGCAGGAGCGCCTGATGCTTGAACTGCAGTAGGACCTTGATGAGGCCGAGAACACCGGCGCCGGCCTCGAGGTGGCCGACGTTTGGCTTGATCGATCCAAGGGCGCAACGGTGCTCGACGGCAACGCCGGGATCCTGAAGCGCGGTGTCGGTGTACGCCAGTGTGAGCCCTCGCACTTCGATGGGGTCGCCAAGCAGCGTTCCCGTGCCGTGGCTCTCTACATACGAAACGGTGCGCGGGTCCACACCAGCCACCTGCAGGCTACGCCGAATGGCCTGTGACTGCGCCAGCGGATTGGGCGCCGTGAAGCCGACGGTGCCGCTGCCCGTGCTGAGCCCTGTTCCCTTGATGACGCCGTAAATACGACTGCCACGCGCCAGCGCATCGGCCAGCGGGCGCAGCACCACGACGCCGGCACCTTCGCCGAGCACGGTGCCATCCGCGTCGGCCCCGAACGGCTCGCAGACGCCTCGGGGAGACAGGATGCCCAACCGGCCGAGCGAGGCGAAACGATCTGGGTCGAGGATTAGATTCACGCCGCCGACGACCGCCGCCTTGCATTCGCCGGCCCGCAGGGACGTGCAAGCGATGTGCAGCGCAGTCGCGGACGATGAACAGGCCGTGTCGACGGCCAGACTCGGACCGTGCAGTCCCAGCAACTGCGACAACCGGTTGGCCAGGCTGAAGCCTTCCCAACACCGGTACGGACTGGCGGGCGCCGTCGAGCCGGCGTTGGCCCGATAGCCGTAGTCGCCGTACATGACGCCGGCGAACACACCCGTTTCTGGCTCGAGTGACGCGCCGACAGCACCCGCATCTTCGAGCGCCGACCAGGCCACTTCAAGGAACAGCCGGAGCTGCGGGTCCATGACCTCGGCTTCGCGTGGCGATACGCCGAAGAATTCAGGATCGAAGCGGCCCACGTCCTCCAGTAAACCGGCCCAGTGCGGTCGCTCGTCAACAAGGGGGCGCAGGAAGTAGCTGCGGTCTGGCGGCACCGGGCGAACGGCACTTCGACCGGAGCGAAGCAATTCCCAGAGCTCGTCGGGCGAACCCGCACCCGCGCACCGAACACCGACGCCGACGACGGCGATGTCGCCATCGGTGCGCCGAACAGCCGGCAACACCGCCCTGCCGCGAGCCTGGGCCGATGCACTCGTGGCCTGCGGCTGCGACATCCGTACGATTTCCTGGACGATCTGACTGACCGCCTGGTGTTCGAAGAGCAGCGTGCTCGGCAGCCACGGATACTGCTCGCTGAGAGCGACGGTGATCTCGACGATGCGCAACGAGTCGCAGCCAAGCGCCTCAAGCCGATCCACCTGCGCCACCCGTTCAACGGACACACGGAGCGCCGCCGCAAACGCACCGTGGACCACCGCTGCAATGTCGCCCTCACTAGCTGTGACGGCGCCAGCAGGACGGATCGTCGTGAGCAGTTCGCGACCCTCGGCCGCAGCCCGGATTGCCGCTCCGCTAGCCAACTCGAAGGCGGCGCGTGCAATCTGCTCTTCGCGGCGCCGAAGCTGCGTCGTGTCGACGGGCTGTGAGCCGACCTTGGTGCCGCTCCCTTCGTCCTGAATCACGACCTCGCCTGCGGCTGCGGGTTCGAAGTGAACCGCCGCTAGGGCATCCACTGGCACGTCCGCCCGCACACCGGCCGCGTCACCGCTGCGATACTGGGCAGGCACCGCCGACTCGAGGAAAGAACGCGCCGGCGTGTTTCGCTTGGTGGATTCGACCCGCATCCGGACACGGCTAGCGCCCTCGGCCCCAGCCATCCGTCCCACTTCTGACAAGATGCGGTGCTCGACGCCACGCCCCAGGACCCGGCAACTGAGGAGGAACGTGTCGAGGGTCCACGCCTGGTCGCCGCGTTCGAGGATCACCAGGCCAACCAGGCCATAGTCGCCGAAGCGATCCCGCACGCGGACGGTTCGGATATCGTGCTGACCGTCGGCGGCCAGCGCTTGCACGTCGGCTTCTTCGCGTCGAATGGTGGTGAAGTTGAACTGGTTGGTGCGAAGCGTCAGCTGGGCAGACCGGCGGAGGTCCTCCTCGCCCAGCGGTGCGAAGTCCACCTCGAGCTGAAGGTTCTTGATGAAGTCGTCGAAGGTCAGCGTTTCGGCGCGCAGTTCCTGGCGGCGAAACTCTTCCTGGTACAACGCCGTTCGGCGGGCGTCTTCCTTGGTGGCCTTGCCCCCGTCGAACTCCCAGATGTGTTTGGTGAGCTGCTCTGCGCGATCGGCGTCCTGCGGCCACTGCACCGTGAGCACTTCGGGGCACCCCGCCCGCACCTCCGCACACTCCACCGGGTTGTCGTCCAGGAAAACGAAACTGTCCAGGCCCAGGTTGAGCCGGCCCGCCAACGTGCGGATGTTCTGCGACTTCGGCAGCCAGTTGATCATGGCGGCCACCACGTGATCGCGGCGCAGGCCGAAGTCGGCCCGTGTCTCGAACACCCGCCACACGTCGGGCTCTTCGTTCTTGCTGCACAGGCACACGAGAACGCCGTTCTCGGTGAGGCGCGTCAAGGTTTCATGGAGGGCGCGGTGCCCGGCGTCGAACTCCACGCCTTCGGGACCCACCTCGCCCACCACGCCGCGCCACAAGGTGTTGTCGCAATCGACTACCACGACCTTGCGAACAGGCGCGAAACGCCGGTACACATGGCGGGCGACGATGGCCGCCAGCACGTGGAGATAGTCGTCACGATACGGAATGTGGGCGATGTCGTCGCGCAGCGCGTCGTGAACGTCGTCCTCGTCGACGCGGTAGTGCTCGTGGAACTGCGAGGCAGCGATCACTTGCAGGCCGGGCATGCCGCTGAGCGCCCTCACGATGCTGTCTTCGGCCTGGTGGACGAGAATGCTCTCCGCCGAGGACGAGGCCCCATACGACGGACAGAGCACGAGCAGCGTCTCGGCGGCCGCCTGTCCGCGATGGGCGCGCACCGCAGCTTCGAAGTCGCCCACGGTCTGCAGCAGGTGCTGCCTGATGCGATCGATCTCGGCAAGTTGCTCGTCTGGCAGCTCGCGCAGCCAGTCGCGCACGCGGAGCAGGACCACGTTGGCACCACGCCCGCGGTCGTTGAGCGCACTGGACGGGTCGAGCAGCGACTGCATCACCTGCCCGTATGGAGCGACCTGCACCCCGGCGTCGAGCGCCAGCTCCTTCGTCCAGAACCGCAGCGCCGGCACCAGCGGATCGGCGGTGAAACTGACAGCGAGCCGGATAGATAGCTGGGGTGCGCCAGTCGGAGTCCGCGGCACACCGGCGAACTGAGGGAATTGCGTCAGGACGCTGGCAGCGCCGGGCGCCCATTGTTCGCTGAGCGCGTTGACGATGTGCGACGCGGCCCAGTCGGCGGGAATCGACCCGACGGCGCGGCTTGGCGTGTCGCTCCAGGTCGTTTGCAGGGCCGGAGGCCTTGCGATCAGGGTGAACAAGTTGGGCAGTTCGCGCGAGAGCGTGCGGACCACGGCTTCGCCGACCTGCTTCACCGCCACGTAGTGCGACCACCCGACAGGCGGCTCGTCCACGGCGCTGGACGACACGTAAACCGTGGCGCCGTTGACTTCCGACAGCGTCTTGCTGAAGACCGACACCGGAACCGTTACCAGTCGGACGTTCGACTGGACGTACGACTGGAACGCCATCTCGGATGCGGCGTCGAGTCGGAGGGTAGCCGGCGGGGCACACGCGTTGAGCACCAGAAGGTCCAGTCGACCGTGTCGCGCGCGGATCGCATCGAGCGTGGCCGCGCACCAGGCCGGATCCCCGGCGTCCCCTTGCACAAAGTCCACGTGAGCGCCGCGAGCACTCAGGTTTGCCTGCAACACACGAAGGTCTTCGTCATCGTGCCGGGCGCTGACGTACACGTGGCCACCGGCCAACGCCAGAGCGGACGCGATGTCGGCGCCCAGCCCGCGGCTGCCACCAGTGACCAGCGCGACCTTGCCGAGAAGCGCTCCGGCCGCCTCGCTCAGGCGGTCGGCAATCAAGGAGAGGTCGGCCCGGCGCGGGCTGAATGGGACGTAACTGCGGAGCAGCCCGGTGGCAACCACGCGGCCGTCGGCTGTGGCCACGGTCAGCTCTGTGTCGAGCAACCTGAACTTCGGGTCGAACCGGGTGGTCCGCGCGCGGTAGCGCAGTTCCGCGCCGGAGGGCACGTCGGCGTGAAGGGCCAACGTGATGCGAGTGAAGAGCGACTTGAGTCCCGGAACCTCCATGCCGGTGACGTAGCTGCAGAGCGCCAGCACCCGAGCGCCTGTTGCCGACAGATTTTCTCGCTCGCCAAGGCCCGCCTGCGGCACCGCGGCGGCGTATGAACCCGTCGCCGTCGTGCCCGGTTGCAGTTCCTCGATCGAACGCTCGGCTGGCGTGTCGCGAACCGCCCGCGTCGCCGAGGCGACCCACGACAGGTCCAGACCTTCCGGCACGACTGCCACGGTGCCGGCCCTGATGCCCAGCACGACCTGGTCGGCGATCTTCAGCTTCAGGACGAACTCGTCTCCCTCGACGGCGCCCTCGGGCACATAGGACTCGCCAATGAATACGGCGGTCCGGAACTCGATGTCGAGCGTTCGAACAGGTGACGGCGGCGGGCCACCGCTCCGCAGTGTTTCCAGGACGGTGAGCACGCCGTGCACGACCTGCTGCCCGAAATGGGTGTGCCGTGCGTACTCGGGATCGACGTGCAGGGGGTTCAGGTCGGCAGACCAACCCGCAAAGCCAAAGACATCTTCCCTGGAGAATCTGACCCTGGGCTCCTGGCCCGATGCATTCATGGGGGCGTTTGGTGACTTCCGACCGCAGACAGGCGGCCACCGTCGTGTACTGTTCTCGAAACCTGAACTGCGCGACTACAGAGCACTACACCCGTCTAGCGGGTGGCCTCACCCTATTGTGCAAGACTACAGCCAATAATTGGGCAATGTGCCCCATGACGAGGTTAAATAAATCTTCACCAGTCGTCCGTTCGGCCTGCGGTGTTGCAGACCTTCTCAGATTCTCAGGGGAAGTCCGCCCTAAATTGCCAGTCGACGCAGGGTTGAACTAGAAATGTAATAGAGATCGGGTTGGTCAAGTTCCGCCTTTCATGGACCTGGTTTTGCACGCAACAGAAGCGTTGAAATCCCGGAGCATCGCCTCTAGACCAATCTGGGTGGGCCGCGCGTGAGTGCCAGCGGAGCTCTCTGGGTCGTCCTGGCGGTGTCGTTCCTGCTGATGTCCTTTCGCCGGCCTGTGTGGGCCGTGGCGTTCTACCTCCAGACGTTCTTCGCGGCGCCGTACCTCTGGTGGTGGGGTGACGACCTCCCGTCGCTCAGGTACTCGCTGTTGGCCGGATTCGTTCTGCTCCTGTCGGTGGCACTGGCGCCCGCATCCCTTATTCCAAACCGGCCCAACGCAGCCACATTGAGAGTCGCGGCGATCGCAATCGTCGTGAACGCTGTCTTTGTACATCTGGTGTTTGCGGCCAACAGCACGATCAGCGCCGAGGTGTTGGTCGAACTCGCGAAGTTCATTCTCTTGTTCTTCATGATTTCCAGTGCCATCAAGGACCGCGACGACCTTCATCGGGTCATAGCCACCATCGCGATTGGCGCGGCGTACATCGGGTGGGAGGTCGCCATCAACGACCGGGGCACTTTTACCGGGTCCAGATTGGAGGGCGTAGGGGCGCCCGCGGCCAACACGGCAAACAGCCTGGCGAACGTCATGCTGGTGGCGCTGCCGTTGGCTGGGAGCCTCTTCCTGCAGAAGTCTTGGAAGTGGAAGCTGACCAGCGTCGTGGCCGCGCCCCTCATCCTCAACCTGCTGCTATTGTGCAATAGCCGCGGCGCCTTCCTGGGCCTCATCGGCACCGGTGTCGCGTTCGTGCTTGCGGCACGGGGACAGACGCGAAAAAGAGCCCTCCAGACCATGGCCTTGGGAGGAATAGCGCTGTTCCTGCTCCTGGGCGATCCAAGGATCCTGGAACGCTTCATGACGACGTTCACGGGGAGTGAGGCGCGCGACAACTCGGCAGCGGGCCGGCTGGAATTCTGGCAGGCCGGGGCGGCACTTCTCGCCGACTACCCGTTGGGCGCCGGCGGCGGTGCTTTCAAGTTCACGCTGGGTGTGCGGTACCTGGGCGAGCTCCTGGGGACCGACGATGTTGAGGCGCGCGCCCTGCACAACGGGTATTTGACGGAAGCCACGGACTGGGGCGTTCAAGGACTCTTCCTCAAGCTGGGTCTGTTCCTGGTGGCGATCGTGGGTGCCTATCGCACGACCGAGAAGTGCCGGCGCGAAAACCGAATTCAGGACGCTCTCCTGGGCCTGTGCATAACGACCACGGCATTCGGTTATCTCATTCACAACTTCTTTGGGTCCTTTTTGGACCACGAGTGGGGGTACTGGATTCTGGCCCTCCTGGTGAGATACGCCGCGCTTTTCGATGCCGCCAGCGCCTCGGCGGCAGACTCCGCGGACACTGCGATAGAGGCCCGTTCCAGGCCAATCGCCGCGGCCTAGTCTAGTTGCGTGATGGGGAAAGGACTCCTGGTGGGCAATGTCGGTTGATCGCTCCTCGCGGCTGTGGGCACCGTATGAAGCGGAGAAGCCGACACGTAAGTTCGCGGAGACACTCGTCGATTGGACAAAGGACGGTACGGCCTCGGTTCTCGACATCGGGTGCGGGTTCGACACCCGGACACTGGCGCGACTGCACGGGCCGCGTGTGGGCGTCGATCTGGTGCAGACGTTCAGTCCCGCTCCCGGAGTCCACGTGGCTCGGGCGACCGGGGAGTGTCTCCCGTTCGCGGCGGAGACGTTCGACCTGGTCTGCTGTCGCTCGGTCCTGGAACATGTCGAAGACCCTGACGTCCTGTTCGCGGAGGTCAATCGGGTCCTGAGGCCCGGGGGCGTCTTCTTCGTGTTGACCCCCAACCGTTGGGACTACGTTTCGCTGTTCGCGACGGCCGTGCCTAACATCCTCCACCCGAGGGTGGTTCGCTTCGTGACGGGACGCGCGGAAGAGCGGACCTTCCCCACTCTCTATCGGGCCAACACCAAGGGGGCACTCACCGCCCTGGCACGCCGTTCCGGCCTCGCCGTGGAGGATCTCCGTCTGTGTCGCCAGGCCCCTCACTACTTGAAGAAGACCTGGGTTCTTTTCCTTGCGGGTGTCATCTTCGAGCAGTGCGTGCAGCGGCCGATACCTGTGCTCCGACCCTGGCTGATGGGCTCCTTCCGCAAGCCCGGAACGCCGCGATCAGGTAAATGGGTCGGAAGAAGCACCACCGGGACCCTGGAGTACGTGGACGCAACAGGCGACCGGTGATCAGGCTTGCGGGGCGCGTCAGCTCTTGCCGGCCGGCACGATCCGGTTCTGAGCCCAGTGAACGTCCACGTGTGCGGGCGCCACATAGAGATTCGGGAAGTCCCACACGTATTGCAGGCCGTCGTCGCTGCGGGCGAACGCGGATCCATCGTCGAAAAAGGCCCTGCACGGACTGTTTCGGGGCGTGGGGCAGTAGGTGGCGATCAGACGGCTGAGTCCGAGCGCTCGACCTTCTTCCGCCAGCGCGTAGAGCATCGTCTGTTCGACGCCCCGGCCCATCACGCGGCAGCTCAGGAGGAAGTCCGACACGTGGCCTTCCGTTCCGTTCACGGAGAGACTGGCAAGTCCCGTCAGCCCGTAGTCGTCGAAACGGTCGCGGACGCGAAACACCAGGACCTGGTTCGTCTTCGACGCGGCCCACTCGAGGTACTGGGCTTCAGTGAATCGGCGCGTCGCAAGGTTCATCTGATTCGTCTTGTTGAGCAACTGCACCGCACGAAGCACGTTTGAGCCATCCAGCGCTTCAACCTCGACTCTGAGACCCAGCAAAGCCAGGTACTCTTCTATGGACTGCGCCGACTGTCTGACCCCCTGGCGCTCGCGCTCCGAGACGTATGTACGGGTCCGCGTTCGGTCTTCCGTGCTGAGCGTGACCGTATCGAAACACGTCAGCTCAGCCAGCGTCTGTTCGTACAGCAGTTTGTCCAGAGGCCACTCGGGAACAAGGACCTGGGGCAGGCCTTCGCGCACGCGCGCTCGTTCGGCCGGGTTGTCGTCGATGAACACCACGCTGTCCAAACCGAGTTTCAGTTCGGCCACCAACGAGGCGATGTTCTGGGCCTTGTCCTGCCAGTTGATCCGCCACCCCGCGAAGTCGTCGCGACGCAGCACCATCTCCGGATGCCGGTCGATCGCTTCGAGGGCAATCTCCTCGGTGTTCTTGCTCACGATGGCCAGCACGACCCCGCGGTTGGTCAGTCTCTTCAACGCGCGCTGAAATGTGGTGAAGGATTCGCCGATCGGGTTGTGCCCCCCGAGGTTCAGGCCCTCCCAACCCATGTCGCCCACCACTCCACCCCACAGCGTGTCGTCGAGGTCGAGTACCACCAGCTTGCGCGCCTGCCCGCTGATGCCGCGCAAGGCGGCCTTGATGTCGGTGGCGGCTTGGCGGAATACTTCCGGGCCGAAGGCGATCTTGCCGAGGTGCCACAGCTTTGGATTGGCAGCCGCTTTCCCGGCTTGTGCAACCCACCGTCCCGCGTCCAGTAGATGAATTGCGGTGTCGGTGGCCACTGCCTCCGCCAGCCGGATGTTCATTCGCATCAGGGCGTAGGCGGCGCCGACCCCCGGCCTCAGATTCAGCACACCCAGTCCGCGGTCGTAGGCCGGCCACGTCCACGTCGGAACGAAGAGGGCCGAAACCCGTGCCGACGCGGCGCGCAAACACGAGGCGAAGTCGTCCACTTCCGCCAGCAGGCCGTCCATGTCCACCGACTCGTGGTTGATAACGCGACCGAAGGCCTTGATGGCGGAGTCGGGCCTGGTCCAGACGACGGCGACATCGGGTCGGGACGCCCAGCACTGGAGGGTTTCGTCGAGCAGCACGGGCACCACCTGGTCGAAAGGTGCCAGCGTCGCTTTCAACGAGGGCGACTGGGAATCCGAGAGGAAGGGCGCCAGTCCCTGGGCGGTGAAATCGGCGACTATCAGTGCTTCACGATGGGTTGTTGACATCCTGCAGGCAAGGGAAAAAGGCCGCGAGGCTCCTATGGTCGGTGCTTCGAGGCAAGTTGCTGAATGTGGGCGACCAGCGACTGGACGGTCCTGAAGGGATTACTGGCTTCGTCCGCACCGTCTTGTTCCAGGTACGATGTCGACAGGTCGACACCGCTTCCCAGGCGTCCCTCGAGGTCCACCAGAAGGGTGACGAATCCCACGGAATCCAGGACGGCCTGATTACCCGCCAGATGGGTATCGGTCCCGATCGGCCCAGCATCCGGTGCGACGTTCATCACAGAGTCGATGACAGCCTTCGTGATGTCGGCCTCGCTCAGTTGTCCATTCTGTTTCATCGTAGCCTTTGGTCAGAGAGGCATCTGGGTTGGCGCCAGAGAGGCGAGATCACACTGCGGCGCCGGGGGCGTGTTCCACCAGCTCGATGGGCGTGCGATCGCTGCCCATCAGCCAGGCGATGCGTCGCCCAGGAAAGGCCGCAGCCTTCACTGGCGCCTGGAGGAGCATCATCTGCTGCGCGCGAAGCAGTCGGCACGCCGCTTCGATGTCGCTCGTGGCGTAGCACATGTGATTCAATCCACCACCCTTGCGAAGGCTATTGCTCAACTTGCTGTGCTCGCCATCGGGAGACACGAGTTCAAGCAGCACGGAATCCCCCGGCAGGCGCAGGAACTGGACGTAGGCCGTTTGGGTGCGGTCGAGGATGATCTCGCTCATCAACTCGTATCCGTACCGGTGCTTGTAGATCTCCGCGGTCTTTGCGATGTCCGGCACCAGCAGACCGATGTGGTGCACACCGACGATCAACGCTCCATGGGCCAGAGGCAATCCCGGAGCGGCAGTATCATATGCTCTCGGTTCGTCTTGACGCACCACTCGTCTATCATAACCGGCCTCTGAGCGCTCGACCATTGCGGGATCAGAGTGATCTCAGAGTGATCAGAATGGACCTCCAGTTGTGCACGTCATTGCAGGAAGTGGCCTTCGCCGGATACCTCTCCCGCACCCGTCAGTGCCCCGAAGCATGACGCCACCGGTCACGATCGAGCCGGTCCGCGCCGACATGTACGCGCCGTTGGCGGACTTCAACGCGCATTTCGAGGGCGAAACACGGCCGATCGAATTCTGGATGGCCCGTTTCCGTTTGTGGTGGGACGACAACCCGGCCTGGGACGCTGACGCGGGGCGGGGCTGGGCGCTGATCGCGAGTGGCTGTATTGTGGGTTTCGTCGGACTCTTCCCGTCGTACTTTCAACTGAATGGCGTTCGAACTCGCGCCTGGATCAGCACCACCTGGAGAGTGCACGGCACGCATCGGGGCGACAGTCTGAAATTGATGCGCGCGGTGGTCACTGGCGCCAAGGACGAGCTGTTGTTCTCGACCACGGCCAAACCGGAGATCGCGCCGGTGATGCAGGTCCTGGGCTACCGCCGCATGCCGGCACTAGGCGGCCGCCGCCGCCTGCTGGTGGTCGATGCGGCGCGATTCACGTCGGTGCTGGGCGTTTCTGCGGTGACGGCGATGGTTCGCGTTCTCGCGCCAGTCGTGCGGAATGTCCACCGTCGCGTGTTTTCGCCGTTCGCCAGCCCGAGGGTCGAGGTGCGGCAAGTTCACGCGGCGGATGGTGCCTTTGACGAGCTGTGGAATCGCACGCGGTCGCAGTATCCGACGGCTACGGTGAGGGATGCCTCCTGGGTGAACTGGCAGTGCTTCGCGAATCGGTGGTACGCAAAGGAGGTCGTTGCCGCCTACGACGGTTCGCGACTTCGGGGCTTTGCCGTCGCGATGGTTGCGGACTGGAAGGGGGGCCTCAAGATCCTGGATTGCGTCGACCTTTGGTACGATTTCGCGGACGTGCACGTCGCTGCGGCACTGGTGAGAGGGTTGGGTGACATCGCGGTGGCACGCAATTGCCATGTGGTGCAAGTGCCGCACTTCAACGAGGCGATAGGAAAGGCCTTGGCCGGCAAGGCACTCCTGAACGCGAACCGCGAAGCGATTGTTGGTTATTGGAGGGGGCCGAAGCCGTTGATGGACAGTCCGACCGTCCAGGGCGCGTATCTCACGTTGATCGAGGGGGACCGGTTTCTGTAACGCCCACGAGTAGCGGTGTACGGGTAATCTCGGATTTCTCGCGACCAAGTCGCCGCCGGCGCCGACTTGGTCGGCTTCTCCTATCGCGGGGAAGAAACGTTCAGGACCAGTTTGCGCAGGCGGCCCAGGTGGTCCCGGCCTTGCAGCGTGGGTCGTGTTGTAACCTGTCCGGACGTTGTTGTGCGTGCCACCCCCCGTAAGGGGTTCATCTGAAAGGCTACCGGAGGCGCTTCGGCACTGTGACATTGCGGAGAACTGATGTCTGCCGATGACCCGAGCGCGGGGCTGGAAGATGCCGTCAGGCTGCTGTACGAGGCCTATCCGTACCCGGCGGCAAACCAGGGGACAGCCACCCTTCCCGAGCTTGCCGCGCTGCTTCGGATGTTCTTCCTCGAAAACAGAGCCCGGCCGGACGGCGCGCGATTGCTCGACGTGGGTACGGGGTCTGGCAACCGCTTGCTGGGGGCCGCTGAGAAGATCCCCTCCCTCAGTCTGGTCGGGTTGGATTTCAGCGCGTCATCGATCGCCATGGCCAGGCGGCTTACCCAGCAAATCGGCCTCGATACCCGGCATCCGCCGGTGGACTTCGTCGAAGGCGATCTGCTGAGCGAGGACACGATCCGACGGCTCGGGGACGGTTGGGACTTCATCACGTGTATGGGAGTGCTGCACCACATTCCACGACGCGCACAGGCGTTGGCGAACTTGGCGCGCCTCCTCAAGGCGGACGGGTACCTGTTCATCTACGTCTATGGCACTCTCGGCTCGGCCGATCGGCTGCTGGCGAAGGAGCTGATTCGCATGCTGCGGCAAGACCCGCACGACCGCGAGGACGGGCTGACCGTGGCGAAAGCGCTGGCCCTGAAGGTTGACGGCTACGGGTGGCTTACCGACCCAGACTCCCGGATCTCGGCGGACGAGTCGACACGGGACATCTCGTTGGTTGACGCGTTGCTACACGACTACGAGACCACGTTCACGATCAGAGGACTTGCCCGTGAGCTTGCGGACGCCGGGTTCGAGTGGTGCTCGGTGACAGGTATGACCGCCGCCGATCGAGCCCATCTTGTGGACTGCGACTGGCGTGCAGGCGGCTCGGACACCGGCGGGAGACAAACACACACGACGTCCGCCACAATCTGCTCGTCGCCGCTCCTGCTCGAGCGCTTCCGCCGACTGCCGACGCTGGAGCGGCTCGAGGTGATCGAAAAGCTCTACAAACCGAACGGGTACTCCGTCGTAGTCGGGAGGAGCCAGGCCGCCGCGGCTCGGCTGGGTCGTCGGCTCGCCGGGACGCGAATCGACTTCACTGGGTGATGACAGCCCTCGATGTTCCAGTCGAGCGCAACCGATCGGGGCGTGTGAGGCCCCAACGAACATGATCGCACTTGGGTACAGCGGATTGGATGGGTCGGTGGCGTTCGCCAAGAAGAGCCC
>Ga0307505_10000471_pt1 | contig 44646 bp, 46 predicted proteins | sample 23_S_MG_FD_202183 | JGI IMG/M metagenome (GOLD analysis project Ga0307505, IMG submission 202183) | Soil microbial communities from Populus trichocarpa stands in riparian zone in the Pacific Northwest, United States - 23_S | ecosystem: Environmental > Terrestrial > Soil > Riparian zone > Trees...
GACCCGTTCCGCACCTCCGGTTGACAGGCTGCTGATGAGAAAATGGATCTTCATGCCGACATGGCGGCGAGCCACTGGCCACCTATCCGGTCAAACGCATAACGCGATCGTACTTCGGTGGCCGCCGCGCCCAAACGCGCTCGCAAGTCGGGACTGTCCATGAGCCGGCAAAGCCCCTCGGTGAGACCGTCGAGTGAGAGGGGCTCGATCAAAATCCCATTTCGCTCAGTCTGGATCAATTCTCCCGGACCAGCGGGGCAATCGTAAGCCAGAGTGGCGAGGCCACAACCCATCGCTTCGAGCAGCACGTTTGGGAACCCCTCAAACTCCGAGGACAAGGCGAATATGTCACTGCGGGAATACCATTCGGCAAGGTTGCCTGCCCGGCCAGGAAGCAATACCCGGTCGGCCAATCCAAGTCGATCCGCCAGCGCTCGCAAGTCACCGTGCAAGGGCCCCGAGCCGACGATTACGAGACGCCAATCGGGCCGGTTGCCTGCACATCCGGCGAATGCGCGGATCAACAGGTCGAAACGCTTTTCGCGCGCCAGACGCCCCGCACCCAGAATGACCTTCCCCTCGGGCGGCAAGAGGTCGTTTGGTAACACGGGCACCCCCGCGTTCGCGGGAGCGAGCCACGGGTTGGGAATCACCGTCGTTTCAACTCCCGTGTGCTCCCGCAACCATTCGGCAACTCGGCCAGTTTGGGCGACCATCCGGTCAAGCCGACGATAGCAAAGCTTGCGAAGCATCCTCCACGCGCGCGGAAGTTGGGCCGCTGGCGGGTAGGTTCTTTCCGAGCCGAGCAACTTGACGGGAAGGGGTCGACCTGCGAGCGCGAGCAGAATTGCGGCGTTGGACATCATACCGATAGCCGCATCCGGCCGAACCGCCGCAAGTACACGCCGGACGGCTAGCGCGCTCCGCACCAGTGTCAGAAGCGATTGCAGAGGCGAGCGCGCTGCCACCGCCACTCCCAGTCCGATGACCTCGACGGCAGAGGCGAGTGGATAGATGTCGCGCGTCGGGCTGCTAAGAGTGACGACCGTGACGTGATGGCCGAGTCCAGCGAAATGATTGGCTAGATTGGCAGTCGCTCGCTCCGCGCCGCCACCATCAAGGGATAATGAATTGATGAGGAGAAGGATGCGCATCAGCGAGGTCGGCCTATCGCGTGAATACACTGAGGAAGGTGTTGACGATGTCTGTCGCGGGTGGGTTGGCCGACAATCTCCAGCTTTAGCAATATCTCAAGGAAAATGCAGTGTTTCTGAGTGTTCGGGAAGGGCATAGCAGGGTATAATATAGAGTAGATTTTGATATACATTCTTATAACAGGGGCAATTGGTATTAATACGTCATTCGACATGTTAAAAATCTTCCATCCCTACTTATTTGGTAATCCAATATTTCTCTATAAGACTATAGATAGATATTGGTGCAATACGGGTCTATGCGTAATGGCCCTATGCATTCTCACCACGAGTATTATTTGCGGAGTGCCGCAAAAGTTGCGAGAGATCTCATGCCGTATCATATGCCAATGTTCTTTCGCGCCGCGATGTACATGGCGAGATTGTAAGACGCGAGACAGATGGCAGTCACCACAGCGACACCCAGAGCGCCCGCTGCCCACGCGGCTATGGCACAAGCGATCACATTGGCCGATCCCGCCACCCACATGATCTTTAAGCTCTTGCGCTCATGTCCGCACATCGACATGAGCGCTCCGCTCGGGCCGAACGCGTGGTTGGCGACGAAGCCGGCCGTGAGGATCAGCAGGTAGGGATAGGCCGGCAGAAACTCTTCCCCGAATGCCACGCCAATAAGCCATTGGCCGAACAACGCGTAGGCCCCGAGGGTAGTTGCAGCGAAGAGAAATCCGAGCAGTTGGGCGGTCCTGAAGAGCCGGCGGAGGTTATCGGTATCGCCGCTTGCATGGAGACGAGCGAAATAGGGCCCGGTCAACGCAGTCACAAGCTGCAGCCCCGCAAAAGCGAGCAAGGCTCCCTGCGAGGCGACACGATAAAGACCGGTCGCCTCGTTGCTGACGAACAGGTTGACCATCACAACATCAATCTGAAGCGAAAGCAGGCTGGCAATATTCAACGCCAGGAAGGGCCAGCTTTGCGTGAGCAGGGCGCGGTGACCGGGAATCGCTGGAGGGACGTTTCGGCCGTCCCGGACGGCGTGGGCTAGCCAGATTCCCGCTATCGTCACCGCGGTCGCGCTCGCAGCGATCTGAATTGCGACGGCATGATAGGCCTGCAAGCCTGCGACGCCCAGCAGGGCCACGCTCCCGACGATCAAGAGCGCCAGGAGTGGAGCCAGCGCGAGCTCGGTCACCTGGGCTGCAGCTAAGCGCCTGAGCCCGTTGAGCGCGGCCGTGAGCATTCGCAGTAGACCGGAAAGCGGGAGGAGAAAGACGAAGGCAAGGCCGAACGCCCAGCGTTGCCCCACATCGATCCGGTCCCCTGACAGTATCAGTGTGACGAGTGCGAGGGAGGCCGCTAGGACGCAGGCCGTCAGGAAGAATCTGCGGGCGGAATGCAGGAGGCCATTGATGCGGCTCCAATTTGCCTTGACGTGAGAGCGAGCGATCTCGCGCACCAATAGCGAGGGGAGGCCGAACTCACAGGCAATGAGTGCGATCGTCATGCCCGACGTTGCAATCGCGAAGATGCCGTAGCCTTCGACCCCTAGCAGCCGGGCGAAGATCACCGCACTGGCGATCGTTGCCACCTTGTTGAGGATCATGGCGATGCCGCCCGTACCGGCGCCGGTCAGCAAGCGACGTACGCCGTCGGAGCTTCGAGAGATCTGCAGCAAGCCTTTGATCGACAAAGGAGAGGTGAAACTGAGCATGCGGCGTTCTAGAGCCGCATGAGTCCGGCATCGATGGGGAACATACCTTTTAAGTCGAACAGGACAGCGTCATTCCGCCCCAACCGACGAATCTTTTCAACACCCCACTCGCGATAATGCCGATGGGCAACCGCCAGAACGATACCATCGTATGAGCCGACTTTGGGCTGACCCAGTACCAAGCCGTACTCGTCCATGGCCTCCTGAGGGTCAGCAAAAGGGTCGTGCAGGTCAACCTCGATGCCGAGATCGGTTAGCTCGCGGACGACATCGACCACGCGCGTGTTACGCAAATCGGGACAGTCCTCCTTGAATGTGAGGCCCAAGATAAGAACGCGCGAGCCCTTTATCGTAAGGCCTTGCTGGATCATCTCTCTGACCAGGCGCATCGCCACCTGGCGGCCCATGCCGTCGTTGATTCGGCGGCCAGCAAGCACGACTTCGGGCACATAGCCGAGCGCCTGCGCTTTGTGGGTCAGATAGTACGGGTCGACGCTGATGCAGTGCCCCCCAACGAGGCCTGGCCGGAACGGGAGGAAATTCCATTTCGTTCCGGCCGCCTCCAGCACCTCGAGAGTATCGATCCCCATCTTCTCGAAGATCAAAGCCAGTTCGTTGACGAGGGCGATGTTCAGGTCGCGCTGCGTATTCTCGATCACCTTGGCGGCCTCGGCCACCCTGATCGAAGCTGCCCGGTGAGTGCCAGCCGGAATAATCGAGGCGTAAAGTTGGTCAACGATCTCAGCAATCTTCGGGGTCGAGCCCGAAGTGACCTTGACGATGGTCGGCAACCGATGCTGGCGATCGCCGGGATTGATCCGTTCCGGGCTGTAGCCCACGAAGAAGCTTTCGTTGAGCCTCAGGCCGGATTCCGCCTCGAGGACAGGGACGCAGTCCTCCTCGGTCGCGCCGGGATAGACTGTGCTCTCGTATATTACGATGTCACCCGTGCGCAGGGCGCGGCCCACGGTGCGCGAGGCGGCGAGCAGGATTCCAAGATCAGGGCGCTTGAACTCGTCGATCGGTGTGGGGACCGTGACGATAAAGATGCCGCAGTCGTCCAGGTCGCGCGGATCGTTGGAGAAGTCCAGGTGAGCGGCGATGGAGAGGGCCTCGTGTTCGACCTCGCGCGTCCGGTCATACCCGCGGCGCAGCTGCTCGACGCGCTCCGCATCGATATCGAAGCCTACGACAGCGCGGTGCTTGCCGAACTCGACTGCTAGCGGAAGGCCGACATAACCCAGGCCGACAATTGCGATTTTCGACGTGGTGTAATCAGGCGCGCGCACTCGCGGTCTCCTCGGCGTGGTAATAATCACGATACCACTTCACGAAATTCTTGACGCCCGTGCGTACATCCGTTTGAGGGCGATATCCTGTCAGGGTCTGGAGCAGCGAGGCGTCAGCCCAAGTGGCGGGGACGTCTCCCGTCTGCATCTCCATGTAATTGCGCTGCGCCTCAAGCCCAAGCTCGTCTTCGATCGCTTCGATGAAATCGAGGAGTCGCACCTTCTCCGAGTTGCCGATGTTGACGATTCGGAAAGGGGCGACGGGCGAAAGGCTGTCTCCTTGCGCAATGTCCGCGCGGGAGGCCGGCCGCACGGGCGGAACATCGATCAGGAGCCGGATAGCGCGCACCAGGTCCTCGACGTAAGTGAAATCGCGCCACATCTCGCCGTGGTTGTAGACGTCGATGGGCTTGCCTTCGATCATTGCCCGGGTGAACTTGAACAATGCCATGTCGGGTCGGCCCCAGGGACCATAAACCGTGAAGAAGCGGAACATCGTCGTCGGTAAGTTCCAGAGATGGGCATAGCTGTGCGCCATCATCTCGTTGGCCTTCTTGGTCGCAGCGTAGATGGTCAATGGAGTGTCCGCCTGTTCGGTTTCGCGGAAAGGCATGTCCTCGTTCGCGCCGTACACCGACGACGTCGAGGCCATGAGCAAGTGCTGAACCTGCAGCTCGCGGGCCACCTCCATGACGTTGAATGTACCCGTGACGTTGATGTCGATGTAAGTCCGCGGCTGCTCGAGACTGTAGCGGACGCCAGCCTGGGCGGCGAGATGGACGATGACGTCCGGCGGAATATCCCGGGCAAGCGAAGCGAGGCGATCGTAGTTCAGGATGTCGAACTCATGCCTCGAAAACGAGTTGTTGCGCCTCAGCAAATCGTGGCGCGCGTGCTTCAGCGACACGTCATAGTAGTCAGTCATCGCATCGACGCCGACGACGAAGAATCCCTCCGCAAGAAGGTGTCGTGCAAGGTGAAAACCGATAAAGCCGGCAGTACCGGTCACAAGGACGACAGGCTTATTCAACTGATATCCCTCAAGCTTTATGTCGCATCGACGCCGAGACGGCATCGGGGCAAGGCGGCCGATCGGCGCATAGAAGATGGAGTATGGGGTCGCAACGCATTTTCCGGACCGCGGCATACTTCGAGCGCTTGCCCTCGGCGGACGATTTGGGCATGGCGCCGCTCACACCGACCGCCAGGGCCGAAACAAGGCGGGACGCCCAGTCTGGAGCCATGATGTCAGGGAAGAATTTGCTGGAGGCGGACAGCCACTTCGAGTTCGGCAAGAACTGGAGCGACTACTCCAGCCTGATCGACGAGGAGGTCATAGCGGAAGCCGAGAAGGGCGTCCTCGCGCTTGTTCCAGCGGAGGCCCTCAAAGGTGCGGCGTGGCTCGACATCGGCTCAGGAAGCGGACTCCATTCCCTAGCAGCGCATCGGCTGGGTGCGGGCGAGATCACCGCTGTCGACATCGACGCGGATTCGGTGGAAACGACGCGGCGAGTGCTGTCCGCCTACGGCGTGTCGGCTCGGATCGAGCAAATGAGTGTGTTCGAAATGGATACGCTAGGGCAGTTCGACATTGTCTACTCGTGGGGCGTCCTCCACCACACGGGCGACATGTGGAAGGCGATCCGGTGCGCTGCTGAGAAGGTGAAGCCGGGTGGTCTGCTCGCGATTGCGCTCTATCAGAAGACCCTGCTGTGTGGCGCGTGGACAGTCGAGAAAAGACTTTACACCGACGCTCCCGAGTTCGTGCGCAAGGCGGCGCGCGGAGCATATATCGCGGCAAGGTTTTTCGGGCTGCTGGCCAAAGGCCGCAATCCAGTAACTTACATTCGCACCTACAAGACCGCGAGAGGCATGGACTTCTACCACGATGTCCATGACTGGATGGGAGGATATCCGTACGAAAGCTCCACGCCTCAGGAAACGCGGGAATCCATCGTCGGACTTGGCTTCGAACCCGTCAAGATTGGCGATCTGAAGCCTTGGCTTGGTCTGTTCGGTACCGGTTGTGCCGAGTACGTCTTTCGCAAGCGGATCTAAGTGCTGACTGGGAAGGACGATCGATCAAGCTGCGGAACGCCGATCTTTGTGGCTGTTAGCAGCAAGCCGTCAATGGCAAGATCAGCGCTCGACAGGTCGCGGAATTCCGGGGCGAGAGAAGGGCGAATTGTCTCGACGTGTGTCTCGGCCACAGCGCGCAGTTTCTCCGGAATGGCGGAATAGGGCTGCGGTTCGACAGGCCCCACTCCCGCAAGGCACGTTACCTTGATTTCCCATTCTAGGGGCAATCGACCGAGCTCGCAGCGGTACCGATCGATGAGGATTCTATTCGGTCTTCCGCGGCGTTGGGACATCCGCCGGTAAATGCCGGCCGGTAAGGTTAGGAATGTCAGCGGATGACGGCCGCCGCCGGAGAACATCCCATGGTCCCGCAAGTCGATGAAATGGATCTGGCGCCCGCCATCCACTAGCGACGCCGTCGCGGCGCGCACGACCGCGAGTGGGTCGGTGACATGCTCGAGTACCGCACAGGAGCAGATCACGTCGTAAGCGAGCGGCCGGCAACCGAAGAACTGCTCGGCCGCAGCTTCCTCGCCGGCATGGAAGGCAATTCGCGGGCTCAAATTCCCACGAGGGAAAAGCGCGCTCAATTTCGCGGAGCGCTCGATTATCGCGGAATAGGTCTCCGCTAGCTTGCGATTGTCGTGCGGGAAGACGAAGCGATCGAGTAAATCGACCCGTTGGGCACCTTCGGCAATCAGAAAGAGCGCCGATGCCGCACTTCCGCCCGGGCCGATTTCAGCGACCCGGCCGTTGATGGCTCCATTGGCGGCGTAGCTTTCGACCACTTGACGCGCGTAGGCGATGTCACTTTCGACATCCGCGCCACTGAGATGCTCGCCCGCGGCAGGGTTGGCATCGGCGACACCCAGCCGCGCGAGCAGATCGTCAGCCAAGAAGGCAAGGACCGTGAGAGGGATCGATCGGCTGGCGAACTTGCGAATGCCGGCCTTCGTCGATTGGAAAACCATCGCGACCGGCCTTAAATCGTGCCCAATGCAGATGCAATCGTTCCGCGCGCGCATGCGGTGTGCCGCCTGAAGCAACATTATGGGTGCCTTCGGAAAAATCCTATCATAGATGGCCGGATGAAATACGAATCGCTAGCCGCCGCGCAGGCAGATCTCTGCAAATCAGACGAAACGGATCCGGAGGGCGAGGTGGGCCCTCTGCTCGCCCTGATCGAAGCAGCCGAGGGCCCGTTAAAGCCTGGCGCGAGCATACTCGACTTTGGCTGTGGCGTCGGAAATGGGATCGCTGCCCTGTTGGCGCGCGGATATGACGCGCATGGTGTGGACATCTATGAATACTGGGGCGAGCACGCTGAACTTTACTGGACAGATGCACCACCCCCCCCTCCCGACATTCGGGAGCGGCTTAGCGTCGCCCAGATAGATCCATACAAACTACCTTACTCAGATAACAGCTTTGATTATGTAATTAGTAATCAAGTTATCGAGCACGTCGACAACAGGCGGTCAGTGTTTGAAGAAATTCGGCGTGTTCTGAAAGCAGACGGGACGAGTGTTCATATCTTCCCAAGCCGATGGACCCCTCTCGTCGAGGGCCACGTCAATGTCCCCTTCCCAATGCTGTGTAAGAGTGAGGCCTATTTGAAGCTAGCAGCCATTGCTGGTATTAGGGGGCCACGCCAAGCTGGCTTCAATTGGCAAGGTGTGTATCAGTCAAATGTGGCACAAATGAAAATAACGCATTATCCATCCAAGCGAGAAATACTATGTGACGCGCAGTCAGCAGGGCTCTTGGCGCGGTTTGCACAGGATGACTATATAGCGAGGGGGGGCACGGGCTGGATGCACCTGTACGACCGACTCTCGCGTTTCGGATTAGGTATGCTCGCGCTCGCGGCTGGCCGGACGTTTCTCCAACATATGTTGGTCCTTACACCGCGACGGTGTCCTGCGCGCGCCGAACGGTAAGCTACGCTTCGTCGGACAATGTAGCGGCGTTTTCGGTTGACCCCTGGCCAGCCCTCACTCCCTCGCGCGTGATGCATTCACCGCTACTGGGCAGGCTCCTTCACCTGCGCTCCAGCCATAGAGTCCGACATCAAGATCCCGGTTGCAAAATAGCGACTAAAGGTTGCGGATATTGGCCGCATGCAGAGGCACGTCCCCCTTGCAGACGTCATGGTCCGAGCATCACCGACGAAGGTAGCGGGTTCTTCCGTGCGCTATTTGCGGGGCTGTTGGTCGGCGGCGCCGTATCGGCCGTGATAATGGCAGCCATTGCCGAACCTCTAGGTTTTCTGCCGCACAGCCATTTTTGTCGTACGCGCTTTACAGCGGATGTTGGACGGCGGCAGGCGTCCGCTCGTGGTTGCCGCTCATGATGCCCGAGTGAGGCCGAGGATCCGGCGACGTCATGAAGCTCGATATCCGTAAAGCGGTAGCGGGCTATTCGACGCGGTCAGCTGCTACGCAAGTACGCAATCGATCGCGGGCCGACTTGCGGATCGAGGATTTTACACGCTTTCTCTGCGTAGGCTTGGAGCTAGCAACGCCAAAGCGCCTAGCGTTCGTCTTTTTCGAGAGGCACGAAACCCTGAGCGACAGCCGCTCATCGCGAGTGCACCTTAAGGTCAGGTCAATCTGTGCAGGCGCAGTCTTGGTTCATGAGCGCTGTTTCAGCAGGTGTCCCTCGTCGATGCGTTTTGCTCGGGCTCTCAGCCGGTCTGACCACATTGATGATTCCGGGATACGCGCGGGCAGCCGACCGAAGCCTACGCGTCGAGAACTTCCGCACCTTTGGTGCCGATGATCGGGACACGATCCAGCGGGCCCTCGGCGCATTGAAACGACAGGGTCGGGGTGTGCTGGAATTCGCTGCTGGCCGCGTCTATCGCCTTGGCAAGGTACGTCCGCCTGGCGCGATCTTCCATTTGCAAGACTTTCACGACGTGGAGCTCCGGGGTAACGGCGCAAAGCTGATCTGCGAGACCGTTGGTCGCGGCAAGACCCAGATGTTTCTCCTGCAGCGTTGCTCCAACTTGCACATCTGCGATTTCGAGGCTTCGGATTTGGGCACGGACCTGACGCAGGAATGGAAGGGAATGGATTTCGTCCACCTCGAGACGGGTGCAGGGCCTATCGAGCGGATCGCATTGACCTCGCTCACGGTGGATAAGGCTGTCTCCCTGTTCAGTTGCACCGGAACAGCAGATTCGCCCCGTTCCCGCCTCTTGCGGTTTACGAACCTTGTCGCCCGGAATTGCTACTACGGCCTGAGCTTTCAGGAGAACGGCGATGACGTCGTCGGCAATCTTCAGAGCATCGACTGCCGGCGCGCCTACTTTCCGTACGGTGTGAGCAACCATCGCATAAGCCTGGATATTCATCATTCCGGCGTCGGGCCTGGCGCCGATGCCTGCATTCTGATCAGCCGCATACTAAGAGATACAGGCAGTATCTCGGTAAATGCGCGATTCGAAGGTTCGCTCCCTTGGCGTAATCTCGTGCATGTCACTCACCAGCCGAAAGGCAGCCAGTCAGGAGTGATCGAAAACATCGACATCACAATTGATGTCAGTCCGCTAGCTAGCGATCCGTACCAAGCGGCACGGCTTGCCTTAACCTCATACCGTCAGGGTCAGCCGATCGAAAGCTCGATGGATGTGTGGCGCAACATTCGACTGTCTGGTTGTTTAGCCCTGGCTGGCGGGCAGGCACCGGTCATTTATCGTTCGCGCTCGCCACGCGCGAGCGGCATTTTGATCGAGCAGCGAAGCTGCACCTAAGGACCTTCAGGCGAAGGCGGCTTTTCTTAAGCTAAAATAATAATTGACGCCTCTGCCGGACAGAGATGCCCATATAGTTTTTAGAAGAATGAAAATATCAAGCCAGTCAGAAAATTTATCGATTTAGTAAAAGGCGTAGCTATTATTTTAGAATACTGAATCCAGGTCTGTGACGAGCCCTTCATTGACCTGCGCCCGCCCTGTCCTACCGCGTTTTTGTTCGCTCCGGGCCGATCGCGCGACATCGAGCTCAGCGGGATCACCGTTTCGAGCCCGCGCGGCCGCACCCGCCAGGGGGTGCGCTTCAGCGGCCATCGCTTCGAGCGGGGGACCACCCGCGGCGCCCGGAACGACTCCCGCCGCGATCTTCGCGGCGGGAGGCTGATCCGCGCGCTACTTGGCGCCGAAGCCCGAGAAGACGATGCCGACCGTCCGCCACAGGATCAGCAGATCGAGCCAGCCCGAGAAGTTCTTGATGTAGAAGAAGTCGTAGTGGAGCTTCTCGTGCACGCCGTCGAGGTCGGCGACATGGCCCTGGTTGACCTGGGCCCAGCCGGTGATCCCCGGCCGCACGATGTGGCGATAGGTGTAGAACGGCAGCTCGGTCATGTACCATTCGGACAGCGCGATGGCTTCCGGACGCGGCCCGATCCAGCTCATTTCCCCGCGCAGCACGTTCCAGATCTGCGGCAGCTCGTCGATCCGCGTACGGCGCAGGAACTGGCCGACCCGCGTGATGCGCGGATCGCGCGTCCGCGTGACCGCGTGGCTGCGCTCGCACTCTACCTGGTCGGGCATGTGGTGCCGCATCGTCCGGAACTTGAGCACGTGGAAGATCTTGCCGCGGTAGCCGCGGCGGATCTGGCGGAAGAACACCGGGCCCGGCGAATCGAGGGTGATCAGCAGCGCCACGATCAGGCCCGGCACGATCAGCAGCGGCGCCAGCGCCAGCGACACCGCCAGGTCGAGCGTGCGCTTGAGCTTGCGGTAGCTGAGGTTGGGGATCAGCGAACCGAAGCTGTTTTCCGACAGGTGCTCGATCTCGACCCGTCCGGTCAGCGATTCCTGCACCTGCTTCGAATGGTAGACCGGGTAGCCGTTGAGCGCGGCCTCGGCGATCAACCGCTCCCAGCTCTCGTCGAGGTCGGCGCGCAGATCGGCGATCAGGATAGCACGGACGTCGTCGGGCAGTCGCGCCTCGGAAAGCACCGTCCAGTCCGCTCCGGGCAGCGAGGTCAGCCCGCTCGCGTGCTCGGAAGGAATGACGTAGAATCGCTGCCGCCCGTGGCGGCGCAGGTGGATGCTGACCAGGAACAGGAATAGCATCGCCGCGCCGAAGCTCAACGCGAAGTTGAGGCGGCTGTAGTCGAGCCGGGCCAGGAAAAAGACCGTCAGCACCAGGCCGTAGCCGGCGGTCACCGCAGGCATGACGTATCCGAGCAGGCCCATGCCCGGGAACGTCGCCACCCGTCGCAGCAGATAGAGCGAGAAGGCGTAGGCGATAGCTCCGCCGATGGCCGTGTTGAGGCTGCTCGGCAGCCTCATCGCCAGCGCCAGGTCGCCGCTGTGATACACTGCGCTCGGCAGCACCACGGCGACGATCAGCCCGGCGATGAGCTGATAGCGCACCCGGCTCAACGGCCGCACGGCTGCCGTAGGACGGACCGAAGTCTGGGCCAGCGCCATATCGACCGAAAGATTATTCATACAGTCCCAAGAATCGCCTCCGCCGGGGCGTCCGCGGCTGGGTCATGACGGGAAACGGCATTCGTGATCGGCCGTCCTGACAAGGGTAGGGTAGGTTATAGATTTTCCCTAGCAAGTTCAAACGGCTCCCGCCAGCCACCATTCGTCGCGGCCAACCCGGAACACGACTCCCGTCGCCTGTGATAGTTCCGGAACCACTCCGCGATCGGGGAATGCCTTCGTCGATATTGGTCGTCGGGCGGTAGCCGAGATCGCGCGAAATCGGATCGATATCGGCGAAAGTCTCGAACACGTCGCCCGGCTGGGTCGGCAGCAGTTCCACCTCGGCCTTACGGCCGCAGGCGCGCTCGACGAGCTCGACGAGCAGCATCAGCTCCTCCGCGCGGTTGTGCGGTGCGGCGCTCCCCCCGGTGTCGGTTCCGCCGCCGTCGGAGGGCGGGCTGTCGTGCGCGGCGAGGACGCCGGCGACGATGTCGTCGATGTAGGTGAAATCCCGCCGCGTCTGGCCGTGATTGAACAGCTGGATGGTCTCCCCTGCCATGGCCATGTCCGGGCGCCCCCAGGGACCGTAGACGGTAAAGAAGCGCAGTCCAGTCAGGGGTATCCTGTAGAGATGAGCGTAAGTCTCGCTCATCAGCTCGTCCGCCTTCTTGGTCGCGGCGTAGAGCGAGATCGGATGGTCGACGCGGTCATCGACCCGAAACGGCAGGCTCCGGTTGCTGCCGTAGACCGATGAGGACGAGGCGTGGACCATGTGCCGCACACCGCGGCCGCGGGCCAGCTCGAGGATGTTGAGATGCCCGGCGAGGTTCGACTGGACGTAGTCGCGCGGCCTCTCGAGCGAATGGCGCACCCCTGCCTGCGCGCCGAGGTGGACGATCCGGTCGATAGCGGTGCCATCCAGGGCGCGCTCGAGCGCTTCGCGGTCGGCGAAGTCGAGCCGGTGGAGGGCGAATGCGTCGCCGGCCAGGCCGCGCAATTCGGCGAGCCGGTCAAGCTTGAGCTGCGGATCGTAGTAGTCGTTGAGCGAATCGACTCCCGACGACGGCTTCTCCGCGCGCGGCCAGCCGCGCTGCAACGTGGTGGCCGATGAACCCTGCCACGCCCGTCACCAAAGTGGCCAATTCCGCCCCCTATCGATACTTCACGGTGTCGCTGCGCGCCTTGGCCATGCGGCCGGGTTTTGGCAATGGCGCAATGAGTTGCGTCGGAAATCAGGCCTCGACCCGCTCCTGATGGAGGCTCTGGAAATCCTCGGCCAGCAACGCCACGATCCGGTCCGCGACGGTCTCCGGCGGCTTGACGGTCTGGGGATCTTCGCCGGGATAGGCGCGCGCCCGCATCTGCGTGCGGGTGGCGCCGGGATCGACGATCGCGACCCGCGTCTCGGAAATGCGCTCCACTTCCTGCGCATAGCAGGCGAGCAGGTTGTCGAACGCCGCCTTGCTGGCGCCGTACGCACCCCAGAAGGCGTGCGGGCGGGCGCCGACGCTGCTGGTCACGCCGATAACGCGCCCGCGCCCGCTGCGTTTCAGCAGCGGATCGAAGTTGGCAAGCAGCGCCTGTGTGGCCAGCACGTTGAGCGTCAGCGCCTGGTTGAAGCCCTTGGGCTCGATCTGGGTGACCGGGGTCAGCGCGGGCAGCATCGCGGCGTTGATCACCAGGATGTCGAGCTTGTCCCAGCGCTCGGCCACCGCGGTGGCGAGCCGGGCGATCGAATCGCTTTCGGTCAGGTCCATCGGCGCGATCGTGGCGCTGCCGCCGGCGGCGTGGATCGCATCCTCTACCGCCTCGAGATCCTTCGCCTTGCGCGCGGTGATCACGACGTGGGCACCGGCCGCGGCGAGGGCTTTCGCGGTCGCCGCGCCGATCCCGCGGCTCGCACCGGTGACGAGCGCGATGCGCCCTTCGAGAGGCCTGGCGCAGGCCATCAAGCGGCCTTGTTGCTGACCGGCAGGGAAAGCTGCGCGTCCGCCTGGTGGCGGTCCGCGAGGTCGGTCAGGCTGGTCGGGTAGTCCCCGCTGAAGCAGGCATCGCAATATTGCGGGGAGGCGTTGTTGCGCCCCGCCAGGCCGACCGCGCGGTATAGTCCGTCGATCGAGACGAAAGCGAGGCTGTCTGCGTGGATGAATTCGCGCATCGCGGCGACGTCCATGCGGCCGGCGAGCAGCTTGGAGCGCTCCGGGGTGTCGACGCCGTAATAGCAGCCGTGCCCGGTCGGCGGGCTGGCAACGCGAAAGTGGACCTCGCTGGCGCCGGCGTCGCGCATCATCTGCACGATCTTCATCGAGGTCGTGCCGCGCACGATCGAATCGTCGATCAGCACGATCCGCTTGCCTTCGACCAGCTTGCGGTTGGCGTTGTGCTTGCGCTTGACGCCGGCGTGGCGCGCGCCGTCGGAGGGCTGGATGAAGGTGCGTCCGACATAGTGCGAGCGGATGATGCCGAGCTCGAAGGGGATGCCCGATTGCTGCGAATAGCCGATCGCCGCGGGCACGCCGCTGTCGGGCACCGGTACGACCAGATCGGCCTCGCAAGGCGCTTCCTTGGCGAGCTCGACTCCGATGTGCTTGCGCGATTCGTAGACCGAGCGGTCGTTGAAGACCGAATCCGGGCGGCTGAAGTAGACGTGTTCGAAGATGCAGGGACGGGGCAGGGTGTCGCCGAACGGCCGGAGGCTGCGCACCGCGCCGTCGAAATCGACCTCGATCAGCTCGCCCGGCTCGATCTGCCGTTCGAACTCCGCGCCGACCACGTCGAGCGCCACGGTCTCGCTGGCGAACACCACCGCGTCGCCGAGCCTGCCCATCACCAGCGGACGGATGCCGAGCGGATCGCGGCACGCGGCCATGCCGCGCGGCGTCATCACGATCAGCGAATAGGCGCCTTCGACCAGCCGCAGCGCGTCGACCAGCTTGTCGAGCATGGTCTTGAAACGGCTGGTCGCGACGAGGTGGATGATGACTTCGGTGTCGGAAGTGGACTGGAAGATCGCGCCGCGCTGGACCAGATCGCGTTTGAGGTGGCCGGCGTTCGAAATGTTGCCGTTGTGCGCCACTGCGAAGCCGCCGTCGGCCAGATCGGCGTAGAGCGGTTGGACGTTGCGCAGCCCGGCGCCGCCGGTGGTCGAATAGCGCACGTGCCCGGCGGCCATCATGCCCGGCAACTCGGCGATGGATTCGCCGGTGGAGAAATTCTCCGCCACATGGCCAAGGCCTTTGCGGGTGAAGAACTCGGTGCCGTCGAAGCTGGTGATGCCGACCGCTTCCTGCCCGCGGTGCTGCAGCGCGTGGAGACCCAGCGCGGTGGCGGCGGCGGCTTCGGGCGCCCCGATCACGCCGAAGATGCCGCACTCCTCGCGAAGCTTGTCGCCGTCCTCGTCAAGGAAGGGGTGAGTAAAGTTCATCTGTCCCGCAAAGGCTGGCCGGCCGCGCGCTCCCAATGGCGATGTTGCGGGACGATTACAAGGGAATGCCGTGCCACATCTCGCCTTCGTCAGGACTCGCGATGCTTTCGCCGCCCCCTGCGCTCGATTGAACGCTGTGCGATCCGCCCGATCCATAGCGGTAGCCGTAGAAGGTGATAGACGAACGTCAGCTGGCGGGGGAGCGATATGCTTCCCCTATCGGTCGGCAGCGTCCAAAGAATGCGAATTTGCTCGGCAATGCGAGTCAGGCCCGGCTCAGCGAAGAATTGGGCCACCATCATTCGGACCCAGGGCATCGAATAGGCCACGTGCTCCTGACCTCCGCCACGATAGGCTAGTCCTGCGAAGACGTTCCGTTGCAACGCACGGGTAACCGAATTCGCCTCGATCGAGCGGCGCAAGGAATCGCTCAATGAGAGATTCATCAGCCGTTTGCAAAGAAGCAGCGCGACCGACGCGCTGCGTTTGGCGTGATAGGCGTCGGTGGCGGCGAACAACCCTTCCAGTTCCCGGGGCGGGCGTGTCGCCGCGAAGGCGCTCAAATCCGCGAGCCACTTCAGGCGGCTCCAGTTGTGTGCGGTGCCGTGCAGGCAGAGGAAGGCGAACATCGGCCCATCGGCCAGGGTGCGCAATGATCCGCCAGCGAGCGCCACGTCCTGCGCCGGGCTGTCGACGCTGAGCTCGGCATGGAGACCGCGATGATCGATCAACTGCCAGTGAAGCTCGGTGGTTATGCGCTTGTGCGGGTGGATGAAGATAGCCTCGCGGCCATGGCCGACGAAATCTGCAAGGTCGATGGTCGGGAATACTATCTCGTAACCCAGACCGAGTAGCAATCGACCGGCCTCGGCCACCGAGTCCGGAGCTACGAGCACGTCGATATCGGCCGATTCCTTCAGCGCGCAATCGCCAAAGGCGAGTATGCCGAGCGGCACTCCCTTGACGATCATCGAGCGCAATCCGGCGGCGTCGAGTTCGCGCTGTAAGCGAAGGCTTTCGGCGGCCATCACGAGCGAACGCCGAGCCGTCGCCAAGGCGCGTTGAGTCAGTTCATGCTCGTAGGCCTCCGGCAACGTGACGCGGGTGCGCTTCAGCGCATGATGCACCAGCGGAGTAATTCGATTGCGACGGACCACGGCGTCGAACAGGGTCCAGTCAAGCGAAGGTGCCGAGGATCTAATGCGGGCGTCACCTAGCTCGCCGGGCGGCCAACTGCAGCAGGCAACTGCGAGCGATACCTCGGCCGGCAGTGGGCGCGTCAACGTGCGGTTGGCCGAAAAGATCGACGGCAATCTTTCATCCGCATTTCCTACCGGCAGATTTTCGGCCGATAAACTGCTTTTCCACTGGAATTGGTCGGGGAGAGAGGATTCGAACCTCCGGCCCCTGCCTCCCGAAGACAGTGCTCTACCAGGCTGAGCTACTCCCCGACCGGCGCACCGGGTTGGGCCCGGGGCGAGGCAGAGGCGGCCCTATAGGCACGGGGTCCCCCACTGGCAAGCGCGCTTTTGGAGTGGTAGCGCAGCGGCGATGACGTCCGATCGACAGCACTGGGAATGGCAGTATCTCGACTTGATGCGCCGCATCTGGGAGCACGGCGACGAGCGGGTGGACCGCACCGGCGTGGGCACGCGGGCGATGTTCGGGCCGCAGCTGCGCTTCGACCTGTCCGGCGGGCGCGTGCCGCTGCTCACCACCAAGCGGGTGTATTGGAAGGCGGCGGCGCGCGAGATGCTGTGGTTCCTGACCGGCGAGACCAATATCCGCCCGTTGCTGGAGCAAAGGGTGACGATCTGGAGCGACTGGCCGCTGGCGAGGTACCGGAAGGCGTCCGGTGAGGACATTTCCCAGGAGCAATTCGAAGCGCGCATCGTCGCCGATGCGGACTTCGCCGCCGTGTGGGGCGACCTTGGCCCGGTCTACGGGAAGCAGTGGGTCGACTGGCCGACGTACGAGCCGATCGGCGACGGGACGTACCGGCAAGGTCCGGGCGTGAACCAGGTCGCAGGGCTGGTCGAAGGCCTGCGGGCCAACCCCGGCGGCCGGCGCCATATCGTCGAAGGCTGGAACGTCGCCGAGCTCGACAGGATGGCGCTGCCGCCATGCCACAAGACCTACCAGTTCCACGTTGCCGGAAAGCTATTGTCGTGCCAGCTCTACCAGCGCAGCTGCGACGTCGCGCTGGGCCTGCCTTTCAACCTGTTCGGTGCGGCGCTGCTGACGCGGATGGTCGCGGCGCAGGCGGGTTACGAGCCGGGCGAGTTGGTCTGGACCGGCGGAGACACGCATCTCTACCTCAACCACGCCGAGCTGGTGGAACAGCAGCTCGCCCGGGAACCCTCGGGCGAACCCACGCTTGAGCTGTTGAGACGGCCGGAGTCGGTCTTCGATTACCGGTTCGAGGATTTCGAGGTGCGGGACTATGCTCCGCAGGGGCGGCTCACTGCTCCCGTGGCCGTTTGAGGCATCGGTTGACGTCGTTACGCACGCCTAATAAAATGTCTGGATCGTAGAATAAAGTTTCGCTGACTTCGGAGAGTATCAGGATGGCCAGGGACAAGGCACGAGCCGGAGCCAATCGCCCGCGCCTGTCGCTGCATGTTCCCGAGCCGCGCTTCCGCCCCGGCGACACGGTCGACTTCTCGCACATTCCGCTGAGCGAGCCTGGCGCGCAGCCGCGGCCCGACGAGACTTGCGCCGCTTCGGAAACGTATCCGCTGTGCAGCGACCTGATCCGCGTGCTCGGCGACGACAATCGGGCGCATGGACCCTGGGACCCGCGCCTTACGCCCGACAAGCTGCGAGAGCTGCTGCGGCTGATGGCGCTGACCCGCGCCTTCGACAACCGCATGTACCGCGCCCAGCGGCAGGGGAAGACCAGCTTCTACCTCAAGTGCAGCGGCGAGGAGGCGACCACGGTCTGCGCCACCCAGGCGCTCGATTTCGAGGACATGATCTTCCCCTCGTACCGCCAGCAGGGCTGCATGATCGCGCGCGGCTATCCGATCGTCGAGATGGTCAACCAGATCTACTCGAACCGCGCCGACAAGCTGAAGGGCCGCCAGCTGCCGATCCTCTACTCGGCCGCTTCGGTGAACTTCTTCACGATCTCGGGCAACCTCGGCACCCAGCTGCCGCAGGCGACGGGCTTCGCGATGGCAAGCGCGATGAAGGGCGACAGCAGGATCGCCGCCGGCTGGGTGGGCGAGGGCGCCACCGCCGAGGGCGACTTCCACGCCGCGCTGACTTTCGCCGCTGTCTACAATGCCCCGGCGATCTTCAACGTCACCAACAACCAGTGGGCGATCTCGAGCTTCTCGGGCATCGCCGGGGCCGAGCGGGCGACCTTCGCCGCGCGGGCGATCGGCTACGGCGTCGCCGGGCTGAGGGTCGACGGCAACGACGCGCTCGCGGTCTATGCCGCCGAGCGCTGGGCCGCCGACCGCGCGCGCTCGAACGCCGGGCCGACACTGATCGAGTTCTTCACCTACCGAGCCGAGGGCCATTCCACTTCGGACGATCCTTCGGTCTACCGCGGCGCCAAGGAGGGCGAGGCATGGCCGCTCGGCGACCCGATCGCCCGGCTGCGCGACCACCTGATCGCGATCGGCGAATGGTCGGAAGAACGCCACGACGCGATGGACGAGGAGCTCGACGAGGAAGTGAAGGCCGCGCAGCGCGAGGCCGAGAAGAACGGTATCCTCGGCCACGGCCTGCACCACCCGTTCCACACCATGTTCGAGGACGTGTTCGAGGAGCTGCCGTGGCATCTCGAGGAGCAGGCCGACCAGGCGATCCGCGAAAGGCACATCAAATGGCCCGAGTGATGGCGGACGACGAACCGGTCACCCTGGCCGACGCGCCGGCGCGGGCGATGACGATGATCGAGGCGATCAACGACGCGCTCGACATCGTGCTCGAGCGCGATCCCGACGTCGTGCTGCTCGGCGAGGACATCGGCTACTTCGGCGGTGTGTTCCGCTGCACGGCCGGCCTGCAGAAGAAGCACGGCAAGACCCGGGTGTTCGACACCCCGATCAACGAGTGCGGCATCATCGGCGTCGCGGTCGGGATGTGCGCCTATGGCTTGAGGCCGGTGCCCGAGATCCAGTTCGCCGACTACATCTATCCCGGCCTCGACCAGCTCGTCAGCGAGGCGGCGCGGCTGCGCTACCGCTCGGCGGGCGAGTTCATCGCGCCGATGACGGTGCGCAGCCCGTTCGGCGGCGGCATCTTCGGCGGCCAGACCCACAGCCAGAGCCCCGAGGCGATGTTCACCCACGTCGCCGGGCTCAAGACCGTGGTCCCGAGCACGCCGCACGACGCCAAGGGCCTGCTGATCGCGGCGATCGAGGACAACGACCCGGTGATCTTCTTCGAGCCGAAGCGGATCTACAACGGCCCGTTCGACGGCTACTACGATCGCCCGACCAAGCCGTGGAAGGAGCATCCGGACGCGCAAGTGCCCGAGGGCTATTATTCGATCCCGCTCGGCAAGGCCCGGATCGTGCGCGAAGGGTCGGCGCTGACCGTGCTGGCCTACGGCACCATGGTCCACGTCGCCGAGGCGGTATGCCGCGAAAAGGGCGTCGACGCCGAGATCATCGACCTGCGCACGCTTGTCCCGCTCGACATCGAGGCTGTGGAAAAGTCCGTGGAAAAGACCGGCAAATGCATGGTCCTGCACGAGGCCACGCGCACCTCGGGCTTCGGCGCCGAGCTCGCCGCGCTGGTGCAGGAGCGCTGCTTCTATCACCTCGAAGCGCCGGTCGAGCGGGTCACCGGGTTCGACACCCCCTATCCGCACAGCCTCGAATGGGCCTATTTCCCCGGGCCGATCCGCGTCGGCGAGGCGATCGACAAGCTGCTGGAGGCCTAGGGGATGGGGCGTTTCACTTTCAGGCTGCCCGACATCGGCGAAGGCATCGCCGAGGCGGAGATCGTCGCCTGGCACGTCAAGGTCGGGGACACCGTCAAGGAAGACGGCCGGCTGGCCGACCTGATGACCGACAAGGCCACGGTCGAGATGGAAAGCCCCGTCGCGGGCAAAGTGCTCGAAGTGGCCGGCGAAGTCGGCGACGTGATCGCGATCGGCTCGCCGCTGGTGGTGCTGGAAACCGCGGACGAGGTCGCGGAGGAGGCGCTCGCTCCCGCGCCCAAGGCGCCGGTGGTCGAGGAGCGGATCGAGGTCGAAACGCCCGATGCGAGCGACGTCGAGGATGCGGCGGCTGCGGTCGAGGAGGAGGAAAAGCCCTCTCCCGTTGATCCTTCGGATCAGCTTCGCTTCCAGGGGAGGGGGTTGGGAGAGGGGCCTGTCGCTCCGCCACCGCAGCCGAGCGTTCCCCGCCCCCCGACCCCCTCCCCTGAAGGGGAGGGGGAGAGGCGCGCCCGCGGCCACGCCAAGGTCCTCGCCAGCCCGGCGGTTCGCGCGCGGGCGAAGGAGCTCGGCATCGACCTCGCCGACATCCGGTCGGCCGAGGGCGGGCGCCTGCGCCATGCCGATCTCGACGCCTTCCTCTCCTATGGCGGCGGCAAGGGCTACGCCCCCGCCGGCGTCCCGGGCCGGGACGAGACCATCAAGGTCGTCGGGCTGCGCCGCCGCATCGCCGAGAACATGGCGGCGTCCAAGCGCAACATCCCGCACTTCGCCTATGTCGAGGAGTGCGACGTCACCGACCTCGAGAAGCTGCGCGCCGATCTCAACGCCAACCGCGGCGAGCGGCCCAAACTGACGCTGCTGCCGCTGCTGATCGTCGCGCTGTGCCGCGCGCTGCCGAAGTTCCCGATGCTCAACGCGCGCTACGACGACGAGGCGAACGAGGTGACCCGCCACGGCTCCGTCCATCTCGGCATGGCGACGATGACCCCCGCTGGCCTGATGGTGCCGGTGATCCGCGACGCGCAGGCCGGGAACCTGTGGCAGCTCGCCGCCGAGATCCTGCGGCTGTCGGAAGCCGCGCGCGAGGGCAAGGCGAAGTCCGAGGAGCTGTCGGGCTCGACCTTCACGCTGACTTCGCTCGGCCCGCTCGGCGGAATCGCCTCGACACCCGTCATCAACCGTCCCGAAGTGGCGATCCTCGCGCCCAACCGGATCGTCGAGCGGCCGATGTTCGTGCCCGACGGGATGGGCGGCGAGCGGATCGAGAAGCGCAAGACCATGAACCTGTCGATCAGCTGCGACCACCGCGTGGTCGATGGCTACGACGCGGCCTCGTTCGTGCAGGAGGTCAAGCGGCTCCTGGAAACCCCCGTGCTTCTGCTGGCCGACTGAGCGTAGGGACGCGATGCCCCACGATCCGCGCATCGACGAGAAGATCGCCCAGGCGGCGCCGTTCGCCCGGCCGATCCTCGAGCACTTGCGCGCGCTCGTTCACGAGGCCGTCCCCGAGGCGGACGAGGCGATCAAGTGGGGCATGCCGCACTTCACCTACAAGGGTAAGAACATCGCCGGGATGGCCGCGTTCAAGGCGCACTGCGCGTTCATGATCCACGGTGAGGGACGGCAGGGCGAAGGGGCCCGGGACGTCGGCGGCATGGGTTCGTTCGGCAAGATCGCCTCGCTCGACGACCTCCCGGCCGAAGCCGTGCTGATCGACAAGCTGCACGCCGCGCGGGCGCGGATCGAGCAGGCCGGCACCGCGCTGAAGCGCCCGGCCGCGGCGAAGACCGCGACGGCGCGCACGATCGACACGCCGACGGACTTCGGCGCCGCGCTCGCGGCGAACCCGGCGGCGGCGCAGTTCTGGGGCGGTCTCGCCCCGTCGCACCGCTACGAATACCTCGAATGGATCACCGGCGCGAAGCGCGACGAGACCCGCGTCAAGCGGATCGGCCAGGCGCTCGAATGGCTCGCCGAAGGCAAGCGCCGCAACTGGAAGTACGAACGGTAAAGTTCCTCTCCGTTGCGCGAGGCGGCGTGGTGAGGGGCCGGCGGTGCAACCGCCGCTGACGCGGCCGTCCCTCCGTCAATCGCTTCGCGATCGCCACCCCCCCGTCGCTTCGCGACAGGGTGGATTGAGGCTCAGCGCACCACCGCGCGGTAGCTGAGCCGGCCGTCGCCGCCGACGCGCCAGCGCAAGTGCGTAGTGCCGTGCGGGATATCGTCCGGATCGGCGAGGCGGCGCCAGCGGCGCCCGCCATCGGTCGAGACCTCGAGCCCGGAATGGCTGGCGCTCGTCAGCGCCAGGCCCGGGGGCACCGGGCTGGTCACCGTGTAGCTGCCGCCGCGCGGCGCATCCCAGGTCAGGATCGTCACCACGCGGTCGCCGCGCATCAGCCGTGTCGCGGGCTCGATCGTGGTCTCGCCGTCGCCGGTGCGTTCGAGAAAGACCGTGCTGGAGAGCGCGACGTCCTGCGCGTTGGCGGGGAAGGCGGCGAGCAGGGCCGCCAAGGCAATCGTCCAGCGCATGATCTAGCCCCCTCGCGGCCCTGCGCCGCGGCATGGGCTCGATGCACCCGCGCTCACCAAAATATGGTTAACGCCGATGCCGTTTTCGCGGTGCACGGCGGCTCGCCGCAGCCCGCGGGCAGGGCTGTTGACAGCCCCGGGAGGCTGCCCTAGGGGCGCTGCTCCCAAGCGGTGCCCATCTCGATTACCTGGGCCCGTTTGCGCGGGTGTAGCTCAGTTGGTTAGAGCGCCGGCCTGTCACGCCGGAGGTCGCGGGTTCAAGTCCCGTCACTCGCGCCACTTGGGACATCAAGCCGGCCGAGCGCTCCTCGCCGCCGCCGCGAGCGGGATCGAACCTGACGGAGGCGAAACCGCACCAACGCATGTCTGCAACGATCCGAGAGGCGACGTGGCGGCAGGCTTGCCTTGGAATGCCTTCGACCTCGATCGGGACGCGGTACGCAGTCGGTTCGACTGGGCGACCCGTCAGGGCAATCCCTATTGGCTGTGGCCCGACACGCTGGTGGACCATTGGCAGGAAGCGCTTTGCCGCATCGAGCTGATCACGCGGCAAATCATGATCGAAGGCGCCAGTGACCAGGTTCTTTCGGGCAACGCAGAGGCAACCGGAATAGCAGCCTTCACCAGCGGCATGGGGCCCCTGCTCGGGTACTGGCTCGGCCAGGGACTGTTCGAGGCCGACGAGCCCATAGCAGCGATCATGGACTTGCACCTTCGGCACAATTCGAAGCGGATGCAACGGCTTGCGCGGCACGCTACCAGCGTGGTCGAGCACCTCGCCCGGCGCGGCGTCCAGGCGACCGTCCTCAAAGGCATGCAGACGGCGCAAGTCTGCTTCCCGGTGCCGGGGGCCCGCCCTATGTCCGACATCGATCTACTGGTGAGTCCGCGCGACTGCCGCGCCGCTGGCGCGGCTCTGGCCGAGCTTGACTTCGTGCCGGGCCGGAAGGTCGACCTCCCGCCGCAGCAGTGCTGGCGCCTGGCCGGAACCCCGGACTGGCCGTGCAGCCTGTCGCTCACCCATGCCGACAACGGCTGGTATGTCGACCTGCAGACGGCGCTGGGGCGGCGCTACTCGGCGGGCGCGCCGATGATTGCTCTTGACCTGCTGCTGGAACTCGAGGCCCCGCAGCCCTGGGCGCTGTCGGCCAAGGCGGCAGCTCTCGGCCCCGTATCCTCGGTCTTGCATCTCGCCTGCCACGCGAGCTGCGGACTGGAAAACGTGACCATGATCCGCCTGGTCGAGCTGGCGCTGGTCATCCGCAACGGCGCGCGGTCTCCGGGCTACTGGACGTCCTTCGCGCAAATCGGCGAACGGACAGGCACTCTTGCCAGTGCCTATCCGGCCCTGTTGCTGTCCGACAATCTCGTGCCCGGGCTGATCCCGGAGGAATTGCTGGAGCTGGCCCGGTCTCGCACACCTCGTCGCGTTCGACGGGTGGTCGCAGCGCTCACCCCGGCCAATGCGCAACGGGTCCATCGATGCTCGTTGGAGGAGCGTTTCATGTGGACGTCGTCGTGGACGGCCCGCCTGCGGCAAATCGTGATCGAGATCCTCCCGCTTCACATCCCGTGGCGGGAACTGCTTCACGTCTACAAGATGCGCGGCTGGCGCGTGCTGCGCGGCAAGCTGACGCGGCGCGCTCGACAGGGCTTCTAGCGGCGGCCGGTCTCCATCCAGATCAGGAAGCGCCGAAGCGGGAGCAGCCAGATGACGCCCAGGACGAGGTAGACGGACGCCTGGGCGAGCGTCGGCAGTCGCTCGATCCATTGCGAAGCCCACATCACCGCGAGCGCATAGACCAACAGGCCGAGCAGAAGCGCGAGAATGCCGAACGGAATCCGCCACGTCGGCTTGTCACGCATCAGAACGGCCCCAGCACGCGCGTCGGAGTGACGAGCGCGGTGAGGCGGATGTCGTGCAGCTCGGCCGGCAGATCGGGCACTTCCTGCATGTCCCACGCCATGCCGATTGCGATCGTCTGCGGATGCGCCGCGAGATGGCGGTCGTAGTAGCCGCCGCCCTGGCCGAGGCGGTCGCCCTTCGCGGTGAAGCCCACCAGCGGCATGAACAGCACCTCGGGCACCACAACCGGCGCGTCCGTGCCCGGCTGGCGCAGGCCCCACACACCGGCCTCGAGGTCGCTTTCCCCGTAGGGATCGGTGTGGCGGCGGAATTCCATCGGCTTGTCGAGCGTGGTGACGCGGGGCAGCGCGATCGGATGGCCGCGCTCGAAGAAAAACCGGGTGTAGCCGGCGGACGGTGCCTCGCCGGCATCCGAACGGTACAGCCCGATCGTCGCGCCTTCCGGCACGAGGTCGAGCACCGGGCCGGGCGGGCGGCTGAACACCAGCGCCGACACTTCGCGCGGCAGCGTCTCGGCATGGGCCAGCCGCTTGCGGCGCAGCTCGTCGCGCAGCTGCTTCTTGAGTTCGGATATCTCGGACATGCATCCCCCTTGCCGTTCGCCTCGAGCGAAGTCGAGACACCTTTGCGCGCACGCCTCTTCGACTTCGCTCGAGGCGAACGGAGGCCGGGAATCGGGTAGAGAGTGGCGGAACCACCATGGGTCGTTGCCGGAAAATCCACCGACGCCTTCACGTCAGGTGGGAACCATATGCACCGAACCCGCAGGACGAACCCGTGGTCCGGGCAGGGACAGCTCCCAAGGATTGCTTATAGCCTCAGGGATGTTTGTCGGCTCGTGCCGGGCAGTCCCGCCGACCTCTATGTAGGATGCGCGGGTGCGCCCGGCAACTACCAGCCTCCTCCGCCGCCCCCGCCGCCGCCGCCGCCCGACGATCCGCCGCCGCCCGAACCGCTGCTCGACCCCGGCGCCGTCGAAGCGGATGCCACGCTGCTGGCGAGCGAGGCCCCGACCGCCCCGGCAAAGCGGCCGGGGTTGGACCAGACGTTGCTCGAGCCCGAATACCAGCCGAAGGTGCCGTCGGACCGCCTCGAGGGATCGGCCGACGCGGCGGCGAGCACGCCGGCGAACTTGTCCGCCCAACGGTTCTCCACGCCGAGCGCGATCGCGTAGGGCAGGTACCGTTCGAACAGCTCGGGCGTCTTTTCCGGCGGATGCAACGCTTCGAGCCGCTCTTCCTCGGTGATCGACAGATACTGCTCGAAGCCGGCGATGCGGTCCATCACCTCGCGTCCCTCGCGCGTCGGGGCGGACATCCAGGCAAAAGCCGAAAGGACCACCGGCAGCGAGATCAGCGGCGCCAGCATCCATCCCCAGCTCGAAAATGGCACGGCCTGGGACAGGAACACGAACGAGACGACGAGCAGGACGATACCGCCGAGGACACACGCCGCGCCGAGCGCGCGCAGCGACCAGCGCCTGGCCCGGCGCCAGCGAATGACGAGGGCCGCCAGCATCAGCGCCAGGCCCGCGGCGGGAACGGCACGCTCGAACGGCGTCAGGTAGAGGTCGGAGAAGGCGACCGTGGTCGCCACGAACAGCATCGCGGTGACGAGCACGAGCAGGCCGACCCAGGCCCATTCGAGGTTTCGGGCGAACAGCCGGCCCTTGTGGGCGTCCTCGAGCCCGTCCTGCAGCGCCTTGCGGGCGGCGCCGAACCGGGCGTGGTTGGCGTCGTCCATCTCGATGCTGTTGCTGCCGGTGAACAGCGCGCTGAGCATGTCGCGCTCGCCGCGCGGCAGGCCGCCTTGCCCCGTTGTCCGGACCAGCGTGGTCCTGGCGCTTCCGAGGAAGGGCTTCTCGCCTTCCACCAGCTTCAGCTCGCCGTGCACCCCGCTCTCGACGATGGCCGCGGCGAAGCAGCGGTCGTCGTAGCCCATGCGCTCGACGTAGCGCACGCCGGCGGCGGACAGGCCCTCGGGCGGCGCGAAGAGCGGCACGACGGTGCCGGGCCGCGGTCCGCGTCCGGCTTTCTTCCACGCGGTGAAGTAATACCCGAGCAGCGCCAGCAGGGCGGCCACGAACCCCGCGTGCGGCCCCTTATCCTGCAGCTCCAGCTGCGCTGCGGACGGCTTGGGCGGCTCGGCGACCACGCCTTTCGGCCAGCGCACCGCGACGGTGAGCCCTTCGTAGGGCTGGAGCGTCGCGGTGGTGCCGACGGCGATCTCGCCCGGCCCCTCCGAGATCACCGCGGCATTGGCTGCGGTGGCGCCCTGCGGGCCGGTATGGAAAGCGCGCTCGGTCCCGAACGCCACGGGCTCGGGCAGGCGGATATGGGCCTCCGCGCGGTCGATCGGGAAGGCCCAGCCGTTGCCGGTGACGTTCCAGTACAGCTCGTCGTAGCCCTCGAAGAAGCCGAGCTGGCGGGTGGTGGTGTAACGGATGACGTAAGTGTGCTCGCCATGCGGGAGATAGACCTCGGCGTCGCCGATCCGCACGCGAACGCCGTTTCCGGCCCCTTCGGTGGCGAAAGGTTCGGGCCGGCCGTTGCGCTCGACGCCGTGCACGTCGAACCCGACACGCACCCGCCGTCCCTTGCGCTCGTAAGTGGTCGGGAAGTCGCGGTAGATGCCGCGATTGATCTGGTTGCCTTCGGCGGTGACGCGGATCGTCTCGGTGATGTCGAGCGCACCATCGCCGCGGACCTCGATGTCGCTGCGCCAGGAGAGGATGCGCTCCTCGGCCAGGGCCGCGCCGGGCATGAGCAGCGCCAGCGCCGCGAGGAGCAGCGCCAGCAGCGCCCCGGCCCGGCGGATCATCGCCTCAGGCCTTCGCGACGCCGAACTCGACCTTGGGCGCGTGCTGGATCGAGGCGTCGCCGTCCTGGTAGAATTCCGCCTCGGTGAAGCCGAGCGGGCGGGCGAAAATCACGTCGGGGACCGACTGGATGCGCGTGTTGAGGTCGCGCACGGTGGCGTTGTAATAGCGCCGCGCGCCCTGCAGCTGTTCCTCGATCGCGCTGAGCTCGTCCTGCAGCTGGCGGAAGTTGGCGTCGGCCTTGAGGTCCGGATAGGCCTCGGCGACGGCCATCAGGCGGCCGAGCAGGGCGGAGAAGGCGTTGTCCGCCGCCGCCGTCGCGGCCACGCCTTTCGCCGCGGTGGGATCGCCGCGATGCGCGATCACTTCGTTCAGCGTGCCGCGTTCGTGCGCGGCATAGCCTTCGACGGTACTGACGAGGTTGGGGACGAGGTCGGCGCGGCGACGAAGCTGCACGGTGATGCCGCTGAAGCCTTCCTGCACCAGCGCCCTGAGGCGCACCAGCCGGTTGTAGATCGACACGCCCCACACGACGATGACGACGAGAACGGCTACGAGAACGATGCCTTCGAGCATGGACCGGTTCCCCCCTGTGTGCGCCATTCATAATGGCCGGCGCGGGAATGGAAAGGGTGTGCCTAGCCCGCGCCTTCGAGGCGGTCTGCCATGCCCTCGAGCCGGCTCGCCAGCGCTTCGAGGCCCTCGGCGAGCGCAGGCGAGGGCTCGGCCGGGGCGGAGGCTGCGCCCGCGCGCAATTCGTGCAGCTCGTCGGCCAGCAGCAGCGCGGCGAACAGCAGCGTGCGCGCTTCCGACTGGCCGCCGAGATTGGGCATGCCGGTCAGCTTGCCGTCGATGGACCTGCCGAGCGCCTCGATATGCGTTTCCTCGCCTTCGGCGCAGGCGACGGTGTAGAATCGCCCGCCGATGGTGAGGGTAACGTTGCTCATGCCTCGAGCGAGCCGATCACGCGGTCGAGCTCGGCCAGCGCCGCGCCGGTTTCGCTGCGCAGGGCGTGGTACTTCGCCGCCAGCTCGGACCGATCATCCTGAGCTTGTCGAAGGGAGCCGCCGGTCGCGGAACGTCCGGCCGCGGTTTCTATGCGCTGCGCCGCCGCCTCGATGCGGGCCGTGGCCCGCGCGATCCGATCCCCTTCCATCGCGGCATGATTAGCCAAAACTGCCTTGCCGGGCAAAATGTTGGCGAGCGGAGCTGTGAATAAACCTCGGCTGGACCTTGCACCCGGGCCGGGGCGGGCGCGCTTGACGCGGGCACGGGCGCTCCGCAAGGAACCCGCAGCCGAATCGCGGCCCCCCGATCCCTTGCCTGCGGAGCCTTTGCATGAGCCTCGATCCCGCCCGTCTCGCGCCGATGGCCAACGCCATTCGCGCCTTGTCGATGGACGCGGTGCAGGCGGCCAACATCGGCCATCCGGGTATGCCGATGGGCATGGCCGACGTCGCGACGGTGCTTTATTCGGAGTTCCTCACCTTCGATCCGGCCGATCCGCATTGGCCCGACCGCGACCGGTTCGTGCTCTCCGCCGGCCACGGCTCGATGCTGGTCTACGCGCTGCTGCACCTGACCGGGTACGAGCACCCGACGATGGACGAGATCCGCAACTTCCGTCAGCTCGGCAGCCCGTGCGCCGGGCACCCGGAAAACTTCCTGATCGACGGAGTCGAGGCGACCACCGGTCCGCTCGGGCAGGGCCTGGCGATGGCGGTCGGCATGGCGATCGCCGAGCGGCACCTCAACGCGAAATTCGGCGACGCGCTGGTCGACCACGGGACCTGGGTCCTCGCCGGCGACGGCTGCCTGATGGAAGGCGTCAACCACGAGGCGATCGGGCTCGCCGGGCACCTGGGGCTCGGCAACCTCAACGTGCTGTGGGACGACAATCACGTCACCATCGACGGCCACACCGACCTCTCGACCAGCGAGGACATCCCGGCCCGCTACCGCGCCACCGGCTGGCACACCGTCGAATGCGACGGGCACGATTTCGCCGACATCCGCCGTGCCCTGGCCGAAGCGCAGGCCGATCCGCGCCCGTCGCTGATCGCCTGCAAGACGGTGATCGGCAAGGGCGCGCCGAACAAGCAGGGCACCTCGGCGGTCCACGGCAACCCGCTCGGCCCCGACGAGATCGCCGCGGCGCGCGAATATCTCGGCTGGACCGCCGAGCCGTTCGTGGTGCCCGAGGGGATCATGGCCGACTGGCGTTCGCTCGGCGCGAGGGGCGCGGAGGCGCACCGCGCCTGGCGCGGCCGGCTCGGCGCCAGCGACCGCAAGGCCGAGTTCGAAGCGCAGATGGGCGAGATCGGCGCGCTCGCCGGCCCGATCATGGCGCAGCACATCGCGACGCTCGCACAGGACCCGCCCAAGGTCGCCAGCCGCAAGGCGTCGGAGATGGCGCTCGGCCCGCTGACCGAAGCCTTGCCGCAGCTGATCGGGGGCTCGGCCGACCTGACGGGTTCGAACAACACCAAAACAGCGTCGACCAAGCCCTTGACGCGCGACGACTATTCAGGCCGCTACATCTACTACGGCATCCGCGAGTTCGGGATGGCCGCGGCGATGAACGGCATGGCGCTGCACGGCGGCGTGGTGCCCTATGGCGGCACTTTCCTGATCTTCTCCGACTACTGCCGCAACGCGATCCGCCTCTCGGCGCTGCAACAGGTGCGGGTGGTCTACGTGCTGACCCACGATTCGATCGGGCTCGGCGAGGACGGCCCGACCCACCAGCCGGTCGAGCAGGTGATGAGCCTGCGGCTGATCCCCAACCTCAACGTGTTTCGCCCGGCCGACGCGATCGAGACCGCCGAATGCTGGGCGCTGGCGCTGGCGACGCCGAAGACCCCGTCGGTGCTGGCGCTGACTCGCCAGAACCTGCCGCCGGTGCGGACCGGGGGCGGCGACAACCGCTGCGCGCGCGGCGCCTACCGCCTTCGTGACGCTGCGGCGGCGCGCCGCGTCGTGCTGGTCGCCACGGGGTCCGAAGTCGCGGTCGCGCTGGCCACGGCCGAGGCGCTCGAAGCGCAAGGCATCGGTGCCGACGTGATCTCGATGCCGTGCATGGAGCTGTTCGCGCAGCAGGACGCCGCCTACCGCGCCGACCTGCTCCCGGCGGATGTGCTCAAGATCTCGATCGAGGCCGGCGTCACCCAGGGCTGGGAACGCTACATCGGCCACGACGGGCTTGCGATCGGGCTCGACCGCTTCGGCGCCTCGGCCCCGGCCGAGGTCCTGTTCGAGCATTTCGGCTTCTCGGCCGACAAGATCGTGCCGACAATCCAGGCAAAAATAAACCAGTAGCAGGAGTTGTTCAGATGGCGACGAAGGTGGCGATCAACGGGTTCGGACGCATCGGGCGGTTGGTCGCGCGCGCGATCCTCGAGCGCGACGACCACGATTTCGAGCTCGTCGCGATCAACGACCTCGCCGATCCCAAGTCGAACGCCCTGCTGTTCCAGTACGACAGCACGCACGGCCGCTTCCTGGGCACGGTGACTTCGGACGGCGATTCGATCCAGGTCAACGGCCGCGACATCGCGGTGACCAAGGAGCGCGATCCGGGCAGGCTGCCGCACAAGGCGCTCGGCGTCGATTTCGTGCTCGAATGCACGGGCTTCTTCCAGTCGGACGAGGCGAGCCGTCCGCACCTCGCCGCCGGCGCCGGGAGGGTGCTGATCTCGGCCCCGGCCACCGGCGTTTCCAAGACCATCGTCTACGGCGTCAACCAGGACACGCTGACCGCCGACGACGTGATCGTGTCCAACGCCAGCTGCACCACCAACTGCCTCGCGCCGGTCGCCAAGGTGCTGCACGACACCGTCGGCATCGAGCGCGGCTTCATGACCACGATCCACAGCTACACCAACGACCAGCGCATGCTCGACCAGATCCACAGCGACCTGCGCCGGGCGCGCGGCGGGGCGCAGAACATGATCCCGACCACCACCGGCGCCGCCCGCGCGGTCGGCCTCGTGCTGCCCGAGCTCAAGGGCAAGCTCGACGGTTCTTCGGTGCGCGTGCCGACGCCCAACGTCAGCCTGATCGACCTCGTGTTCACGCCCGGCCGCGACACCACCAGGGACGAGCTCAACGCCGCGCTGAAAGCCGCCGCCGAGGGCCCGATGAACGGCGTGCTCGACTACACCGACCAGCCGCTGGTCAGCTCCGACTTCAACCACCAGCCGGCCAGCTCGACCGTCGACAGCCTCGAGACCGCGGTGCTCGAAGGCAAGCTCGCCCGGGTGGTATCGTGGTACGACAACGAATGGGGCTTCTCCAACCGCATGATCGACACCGCCGGGGCGATGGCGAAGTTGATGTGAGGGCGAAGCTGCCGGCCTCTCCATACCCCGTCACCCTGATCCATACCCGTCACCCTGAACTTGTTTCAGGGTCCATGGCGCCGCTCGCGCGGAGCCACCGGTTCAACCCGGCCTCACCGCACGTTGCCCTCAACCGGCAAGCTCCGCAGGTGCCGCCCGATGGACCCTGAAACAAGTTCAGGGTGACGGATTTGGGGGTTGAGACTAGAGGCTCACCATGACCACCGGCCGCCTCCTAGGAATCGCCCGCCACGACCGGCCTTACGGGCCGATGGAGACCGTCGCGCACGTGGCCGTCACGAGCGCCGAGGGCGTGCACGGCGATTTCCGCGGCGGCCTCGCCTCCTCCAGGCCGAGCCGCAAGCGCCAGATCTCGCTGATCGAGGCCGAGGCGGTGAGCGCCGCGCTGGCCGAAGCCGGCGCGCTGCTCGACTGGTCGGACTGCCGCCGCAACCTGCTGGTCCAGGGCCTGCGCCTGCCGCGCCAGCCGGGCGCGCGCGTCCGCGTCGGCCCCTCGCTGGTCATCGAGATCACCGACGAGTGCGAACCGTGCGAGCGGATGGACGCGCTCCACGAAGGCTTGCGCGCGGCGCTGACGCCCGACTGGCGCGGCGGCTTCCTGGGCCGCGTGATCGAGGACGGCGAGATCGCGGTCGGCGACGAAATAAGGATTCTTTGATGCCCGCATTCCGCACACTTGACGATCTCGGCGACGTCCGCGGCAAGGTCGCGCTCGTGCGCGTCGATCTCAACCTGCCGATGGTCGATGGCCGCGCCACCGACCTGACCCGTGCCCGCGCCGTTGCGCCGACCATCCTCGAGCTGGCCGAAGCCGGCGCCAAAGTGCTGTTATTGGCGCATTACGGGCGGCCCAAGGGGGAGCGGCATTCGACGCTGTCGACAAGCTACCTGCAGGGCGCGATCGAAGGCGTGCTGGGGCGCAAGCTGATGTACATTTCGGAAGTCTCCGGCCCGGTGGTGGAGCAGACGCTGGCGATCTTCGGCCCCGGCGACATCGGCCTGCTCGAGAACACTCGCTTCTGGCCGGGCGAGGAAGCCAACGATCCTGCGTTCGCCGCCGCCATCGCCGCCCATGGCGATTTCTACGTCAACGACGCGTTCTCCGCCTCGCACCGCGCCCATGCCAGCACCGAAGGCCTGGCACACCTGCTGCCCGCCTACGCTGGCCGCGCGATGGAGGCCGAGCTGAAGGCGCTCGACAAGGCGCTCGGCAATCCGCAAGCGCCGGTCGCGGCGGTGGTCGGCGGAGCCAAGGTCTCGACCAAGCTGGCGGTGCTCGAGCACCTCGTCGGCAAGGTCCAGCACCTGATCATCGGCGGCGGCATGGCCAACACCTTCCTCGCCGCGCGCGGGGTCGATGTCGGCAAGTCGTTGTGCGAGCACGAGCTGAAAGCACAGGTCGAAGCCATCATGGACGCGGCGGAAGCGGCCGGCTGCACGGTGCACCTGCCTTATGACGTCGTGGTGGCGACGGAATTCGCCGCCAACCCGCCGTCGCTGCGGACCTGCAACGTGCACGAGGTCGAGGCCGACGAGATGATCCTCGACATCGGCCCGCAGGCCACCGAAGCGCTCGCCGACGTGCTCAAGACCTGCCGCACGCTGGTGTGGAACGGGCCGCTCGGCGCGTTCGAGACCCCGCCGTTCGACGCCGCCACCATGGCGCTCGCAAAGACCGCGGCGGCGCTGACCCGAGAAGGTTCGCTGGTCTCGGTCGCCGGGGGAGGCGACACCGTGGCCGCGCTAAACCACGCTGGCGTGGCGGACGATTTCACCTACGTCTCGACCGCCGGCGGCGCGTTCCTCGAATGGATGGAAGGCCGCGAGTTGCCGGGGGTGGCGGCGCTGGTGGCTTAGGGCGCGCTGACAGACCCCCTCCACCATTCGCTTCGCTCAAGGTCCCCTCTCCGCGGGCGGGGGAGGATTTGGACCGGATCCTCCCCGGTTTACGGCGGACGTGCCGTGCGTAGCGAGGCGCAAGGGGCCCGACCCGGGACTAGCGATCGACCTCCTCCTTCGCCTCCTCCAGCTGCCCGCGAATCCGCACGAAGCGGCTTGCGGCCGAGAGGTTGGATGCCTCGTAGTACAGGCTGCGCAAGTAGCCGAAGTCGAACGGCGTCATCGCGTCGGTGCCGTCGGCAAACATTGCCAGGATCGTCGCCATCGGCTCGTCGCCGCTCGCCGGGCGCGTGTGGCTGAGACCGCGCATTGTCGCGTAGTCGGCCAGCTGCTCGAGCGTCATGCCGACCACCGCTTCCTCGTTGAACAGGACCACCGAGCTCAGGATGTCGCGCGCCTCGGGCATCGCGCCGCGCGAGAGCTGCCCGCGCACGCTGGGCCGCGCCTTCGGCCAGCCGGGGGGCGGCGCGCCGTTTCCGGTCCAGCGCAAGCCGATGTTGGTCCACACCCGCACCGGCACGGTCTGGTTCAGCAGCTCGTCGCGCTCGTCTGGCGCGATCTGGCGGAACATCTCGGGGCGCTCCCGCTCGAAATCGGCGAGGAAGGTGCGGCTGTCGCGCATGAACGCGACCAGCAGGTTGGGTGTGCAGCCGTCCGCCTCGGTTGCGATCTCCACCCTGGCCGCGTTGGCGCGGATGCGGGCGAGGATCGCCGCGGCGTAATCGTCGCGCAGCCCGAACACCGCGGGGCACAGCGGCGCTTCGAAACGGGGAAGGGCCTCCTCGTAGAGCTGGAAGCGGCCGACACGGCTCAATTCCTGCGCCTGCTCGATCACTTCGCCGCGCGACGGCGGAGCCGCGGTGCCTGTGACCACGATCGTGTCTTCGGCCTCCTCGGCGGCGGTGGGCGCTTCGGCAGGGTCGATGGGAGCTTCCTGCGCCGCGCCGGGCAGCTCCGCGGCGAGCAGGAGCAGCGCCGCGGCGCGCGCGAGGCGGCTATTCACCGCCCTCGCCCGGCGCCTCTGCCCCGGCTGCCCGCACGACCATGTCGTCCGCCTCGGCAATGGCGGCATCGAGCTGGGCGATGCTCTTCACCGGATAGACCTCCTGCAGGTAGAGGTAGAAGAACCCCAGCGACAGGAACAGCAGGATCACGCCGAGGAACGGCGAGCTGACCTCGCCGCCCCACGGCAGCTTGACGGTGCCGGCGCTCGGCGGCTCCGCGGCGGCCGGGCCTTCGAGCGGCTCGTCGAGCGGCCCGCCGTCCGCCGGCTGCGGGGCCCGGCGGCTGCGCGGGCGCTCCATGCCGCGTCGGAACTGGATCGCGGCGCAGGCCATGCCGAACAGCGTCAGCAGGTAGACCATCACCGCTGCCGCATCGGTCCAGAACTGGTGGCGGCGATACAGCTTCTCCTTGAGTTCGTAGCCCACGACCACGAAATCCGCCGCCGCCTCGACCGCGCGCTGGTTCGCCGCCTGCACGGCGGCGGCGGCCTGAGCGGGCGCGGGAGCGTGGCGCGCGTCGCCGAGAGCCTCCTCGCCGGCGGCGGCGATCGCGGCGAGCCGGTCTTCGCTATCGGTCTGGCCGGCATAGGCCGGTGCGGCGGCGAGCAGGCACAGCGCGCTCAGGCTCCCGAGCCACCGCGGCATGCGGTCAACCACGGAACGACAGGTCGAGGCGGACGATCAGGGTAAGCAGGAATTGCCCGATCCGCTGCCGCGGGCAGTCGCGCGCGGCGAGCGAGGTGATTTGCCGCTGGATCTCGGCGCGCTCGGGCCCGTCGAGCACCGCGCTCAGCCGCCGCGCGACTTCCTGCAGCGTCCGGTCCGAAGCGCCGGCGGGGGTGCAGCGCCGCGCATCGGGGGCCATATACGGCACCCGCAGCGCCGGAATCGGCACGTCCTGCTGCTGGGCCTGGGCCGAAGCCGCCGGCACGGCGATCGCCAACAGCAGAAGGACCCATGCCGCGCGCCGGAGCTGCCGATGGGTATTCGAAGGAACTGCCCCAAGCATCGCTTGCCTCCCGCCGACCCGGAAACATGCCGCCGCCGCCGTCGATTCGGTTTCCCGAGCCGCAGGGCAAGAATGCCACGCGGCCCGTTCACTGGCAATTGTGGCCGCGGCTGCGGCAATGCGTCCGGAACCGGGCGCCGATTTTCGCTTTCCTCCTGGTCCCAAAATATGCGAGCGCCGCGCTTCGACTTCACCGTCGGCGCTTTCATCGGCCAGCCGACGCAATTCGGAGATTCAACCGTGACCTTCGACGAAATGACCGCCCGCATCGCTCGCGGAAACGGCTTCATCGCCGCGCTGGACCAGTCGGGCGGCTCCACTCCGAAGGCGCTCAGGGCCTATGGCGTGCCCGACGAGGAGTGGGGCGGCGACGAGGAGATGTTCGCGAAAATCCACCAGATGCGCTGCCGCATCATCCGCTCGCCCGCGTTTTCGGGTGAAAAGGTCGTGGGGGCGATTCTGTTCGAGAAGACCATGGACGACGCGGTGGACGGCATTTCGGTGCCGCAGGCGCTGATCGCCAAGGGCGTGGCGCCGTTCCTGAAGATCGACAAGGGGCTGGAGGAAGAAGCCAGCGGCGTACAGCTGATGAAGCCGATGCCGGGGCTCGACGCGCTGCTCGAACGGGCGAAGGCGCTCGGGGTGTACGGGACCAAGGAACGCTCGGTGATCAACGCCGCGAACCGCGAAGGAATCGCCGCCGTCGTCGCGCAGCAGTTCGAGGTCGGTCGTCAGGTGCTGGCCCATGCGATGATGCCGATCCTGGAGCCGGAATACTCGATCAAGGCCTCGGATCGCGCCGAGGGCGAGGCGATCCTGTGCGAGGAGATCCTCGCGCAGCTCGACGCGCTGCCCGATGGCCAGAAGGTGATGCTCAAGCTCTCGCTCCCGGTGGAGGCGAACTTCTTCAGGCCGCTGGTCGAGCATCCGAAAGTGCTCAAGGTCGTGGCGCTGTCGGGCGGCTATTCGCGCGACGAGGCCTGCGTCGAACTGGCGCGGAACGACGGCATGATCGCCAGCTTCAGCCGCGCGCTGCTCGACAGCCTGCGGGCGCAGATGAGCGATGCCCAGTTCGACGCCGCGCTGGGCGAAGCGATCGACGCGATCCACCGCGCCAGCACGCAGAAGGTCGCGGCCTAGGCCCCGCCGTCGAAGATGAAGCGGTATTCGCTCCTCGGCGTCTCGCGGCCGGCCGATTTCTCCGGCAGGCCCGAGACGAGCGTGACGGTGGTGCCGCCGACCGCATACGGCTCGCCGAGCTTGAGCGGCACCGTCTCGGTCCAGCCCGCACCGTCGAGGCGGGTCGAAACGATCAGCTGTCCGGCCCATACGCAGCGGGCGTTGAAGGGGCAGCGGCTGTCTTCGGTCACGGCGCGGGGCGTGGCGAGCACGTTGCCGACCTGCACGGTCTCGCCGATGGCGGCAGGCATGCCGTCGGCGATCGGTTGGGGCAGCGCGGTACCGGCACAGGCGCCGAGCGCGGCGGCAAGCGACAGGATGACGAGTTTTCTCATGGCGCGACTAACGCTCCTGGCGGGAATTCGCTCCGCTGAACGGGCGCTGCGGCGCGCGTAGGACGGGCATGCCACACTGTCAGCTCTACCTGATTTCGCCCCTCGACGTTTCGGGCGCGTTTGCGCAGCGGCTCGAGCGGGCGCTTGATGCCGGGCCGGTCGCGGCATTCCAGTTTCGCGTGAAGGATGTCGATCAGCACGAGGCCGCCCGCCTCGCCGAGCCGCTGCTGGACATCTGCCGTGCGCGCGACGTGGCCTTCATCGTCAACGATTCGGTGGCGCTGGCCAAGCGGCTGCGCGCCGACGGGGTTCATCTCGGTCAGCACGACGGCAGCCTGCGCGAGGCCCGCGAGGTGCTCGGACGCGAAGCCCAGATCGGCGTGACCTGCCACGCCAGCCGGCACCTCGCCCTTGAAGCGGGAGAGGCAGGCGCCGACTACGTCGCATTCGGCTCGTTCTTCCCGAGCTCGACCAAGCAAAGCGAGCACCGGCCCGAACCCGAATTGCTGGCGTGGTGGAGCCAGCTGGTGGAGATTCCCTGTGTCGCGATCGGCGGGATCACGCCGGAAAACTGCGCGCCGCTGGTCGAGGCGGGGGCCGATTTCCTCGCCGTCAGCAGCTCGGTCTGGACCGGCGACGAAGCCGAAGCGGTGCGGAGTTTCGCCAAGCGGTTGAAATAGGGAGCCTTTGCCGCATCGGATTGTTCCCTCCTTCGAAAAGGAGAGATCATGCGAACTGCGATTGTTCTGGGCGCGCTGCTGCTGGCGTCGTGCGGCTTCAACGGTACCGACGCCGACGGGGGAGAGGAGCAGGCGGTCCAGCCTGCGGCCGAGACCGACGATCCCGACCTCGCCGGGTTCGAGACGCAAGACCTCGCCGACCCCGAGCTGCGGCGGGAAATGCAGCTCCAGGTGGTGCTCGACAGCCAGGGATTCGGGCCGGGAGTGATCGACGGCGGCATGGGCCTGTCGACGCGCAACGCTCTCAAGGGATTCCAGGAGGCGAACTCGCTGGAGATAACCGGCGAACTGGACGAGCCCACCCGCACGGCGCTGGCGCGCTGGGACTCGGTCCCGGCAACCAGGGTGGTGCGAATCCCCGAGAGCTGGGGCCAGCTCGAATTCTCCGAAGTTCCGGAGGAGCCGGCGGACCAGGCAGCGATGGAACGGCTCGGCTACGAAAGTCTGGACGAGAAGCTGGCCGAGCGTTTCCACACCACCATCGAGGTTCTGAGCGAGCTCAACCCCGGCGGGCGGCCGGCGGGGATGCAGCGCGGACCGGGAATTGCAGCCGCCACCGCCGCTACCGGCACTCTCGCCGCCGGCGGACAGGCAACCGCGCAGGGCAATGGGGCGGCAGCGGCGCGGGGCGAGGGGGAGGCCGCTCCTACCGCCACGCCGGCGTCCGGCGCGAATGCGGGCGCGCAGGAGCCGGTGTTTCGTCCCGGCCAGCTCGTGCGCGTACCCAATGTCGGGCTCGACGGTCCGCTTCGCGCTGCGGGCGATGACGACGAACGGGAATGGCAGCGCACGCTCGCCTCGCTCGGGGTGAGCAGCGATCAGCCCCAGGCCGCGCGGGTTGTGGTCGATAGATCCGAAAGCTGGCTCAAGGCTTATGACGAGGGCGGCAAGCTGCTGGCGATGTTCACGGTCTCTTCGGGTTCCGAGCGCGACCCGCTTCCGCTCGGCGAGTGGGGCATCAACGGAATCGGCCGTAACCCGACGTTTCGTTACGACCCCGAGCTTTTCTGGGATGTCCCGGACAGCGAGGAGGAACAGCAGCTGCCGCCGGGTCCCAACGGACCGGTCGGCGTCGTGTGGATCGATCTTACCAAGGAGCACTACGGCATTCACGGCACCCCCGAGCCGCAGACGATCGGTCGGGCGCAAAGCCACGGCTGCGTGCGGCTGACCAATTGGGACGCCGCGCGGCTGGCCGGGATGGTAAGCGGATCGACCAAAGTGGTGTTCCAGGCCTGATGGCTCTCGACCTCGCCGACCGGTTGTTGACGATCGCGGTCACCGCGACGTTGACGACGGCGGCGTGGATCGTGGTGGGCAGCGAGTTGGTGCGTGTGGAGCAGGGCGAGGCGGTCTCGCGCACCGCGGCGCGTACCACGCCCGAGCCGGCCGCTCCGCAAGCGACCGGGCCGCTTCTGGTACCGGTGGCCGGAATCACGGTAGCGCAACTCGGAGACACTTTCGACGACTTGCGCGGCCAGCGCAGGCACGAGGCGCTCGACATCGCGGCGCCTGCCGGCTCGCGGGTCGTCGCCGCCGCAGCGGGGAGAATCGAGAAGCTGTTCGTCTCGGAGGACGGCGGCAACACGGTCTACGTGCGTTCGGCGGATCGCAGGCGCGTATACTATTACGCGCATCTCGCGGACTACGCGCCCGGACTGCGCGAGGGAATGCAGGTGGAGCGGGGCCAACCGCTCGGCACGGTGGGTTCGACTGGCAATGCCGACCCTGCATCGCCGCACCTTCACTTCGCCATCAAGCGCGTGACCGACGACGCCCAATGGTGGCAACCGGGGGTCGCAGTGAATCCCTATCCGCTGCTACTCGCCTTCTACTAACATCACAAATAACAGAAATTTGCCGCGAATCGGAGCGAAACCCGATTGTGCCGGGGACAGGGCTGTGACATGGTCCTGCCTGCGAATCAAAAGTTAGGAGTGAAACATGAGATTGGGTAAGGCGCTGGCATCGGCCGCGGTTGCGGCTTCAATTATTGCCGCACCGCTTGCGGCACAAGCCGCTCCCGCAGAGCTGCGGACGGGTACGGAGATCGAAGGCGAGAATCTTCGCGGCGGCTTCCTGATCCCCGCGATTGCGATCATCGCGATCATCCTGGGCATCCTCGCCGCGACGAGCGGCGATGGCGACCGCCCGCACAGCCCCTAACCGCGGGCACGCCGGGAACGCCCGGCGCGTTTCACGCAATAGCTAACGGCCGGACGATAGTCCGGCCGTTTTCTTGTGTGCCGTCAGCGGCTGGTGCGCACGCAGCGCAGCCGGCCGGGTTTGCCATCCTCCATCAGGCGGAGGAAGCTCGCGCTGATCACCGCGTATGCTTCACCCTGGCGAGGACCGCTTGTCAGCTGCAGGGTGTCGCCCCTCCGCAGATAGGTCCCCGATCCCTGCGGCGAGGAATAGCGCGACGCACTTTCGATGACGAAATTCCTGTCGGGTTGCGCCACTCCCGCGCTGCCGCCGGCGTCTCCCGGCAGCTCACACACGTACGCGCCGCGTTCGACCGTTCCGATCGCTCCCTGGCCGAAGGCAGGTGCGGCGATCGCGCCGAGAAGCACTGCAAGGAACAACTGTTTCATGGAGGTTCCATAGCGCCCGGCGGCTTGCATTGCCATGAACGCGGCAAACAGCTAGGGGCGCCGCTTCCTCCAGAACACTTGGTCAAGGACCGGCGATGAAGATCAGCGGCGTGGACATCCGTCCCGGCAACATTCTCGAGTATGAAGGCGGGATCTGGAAGGTCGCCAAGATTCAACACACTCAACCGGGCAAGGGCGGCGCCTACATGCAGGTCGAGATGAAGAACCTGCAGGACGGCCGCAAGACCAACGTCCGCTTCCGCAGCGCCGATACGATCGAGCGCGTGAGGCTCGACACCAAGGATTTTCAATACCTCTATGCCGACGGCGATATGCTGGTGTTCATGGACAAGGACACCTACGAGCAGATCAACCTGCCGGCCGACCTTGTGGGTGACGCTGCCGCTTTCCTTTCCGATGGCATGGAAGTTATGCTGGAAATGTGGGACGATAGACCCATCAGCGTGCAGTTGCCGGATCAGGTCGAGGCGAAGATCGTCGATGCCGACGCGGTGGTGAAGGGCCAGACCGCCTCGTCGAGCTACAAGCCCGCCTTGCTCGAGAACGGCGTGCGGGTGATGGTGCCGCCGCACATCGAAAGCGGCACGCGGATCCTGGTCGACGTGTACGAGCGCACTTATGTAGGCAAGGCCGGATAACGGGGGTCAAACGAATGGGCGCTGTCACCGATCCGCGCTTCAAGGGCATCGATTTCGAGCACAGCTATCTGCTCGGCGTCATCTACGACGATGAATCGTTGACGCTCGAGATGGATTTCAGGCTGTCCGAAGTTCATCCCGAATACTCGGCGCCGCAGGATGGCGACGAAGGCTGCTATCGCGGCGGGTTCATCCGTTTTGCGGACATCGAGGACCTGCAGATAGACAAGGCGCGCGCCGCGGACGGCGGCAAGCCGAGCGATTACAGCGTGATATATTCTGTGTCGGGGGACGGGAAGAACTTCGAGTTCTCGTGCGGATGGGGCGAGATCAAGGTCGCGGCCCGCTCGGTCCGCGTCGCGTTCGACTGACGGGAAAGAGCGTTGGCTGCAGTTTCCGGCATAATCCGCGTGATGGAGCGCGCCGCGCGCAAGGCCGGGGGCCGGCTGCGGCGCGATTTCGGCGAGGTCGAGCACCTCCAGGTCAGTCGCAAGGGCCCGTCGGACTTCGTTTCCAAGGCCGACCAGGCGTCGGAGCGCACCCTGTGGGACGAATTGCGCGCGGCGCGACCGGACTGGGGCTTCGTGCTCGAGGAAGGCGGCACGATCGAAGGCGACCCCGCCAAGCCGCGCTGGGTCATCGATCCGCTCGACGGGACCAGCAACTTTCTCCACGGAATTCCGCATTTCGCGATCTCGATCGCGGCGCAGGAGCCGAAACTCGACGGCAGCGGCTGGGGCGATGTCATCGCCGGCGTCGTCTACCAGCCGATCACCGACGAGACGTTCTGGGCCGAGAAGAACCGCGGGTCCTGGCTGCAGGATGCGCGGCTGCGCGTGTCCGGCCGCCGCGACCTGTCCGAAGCGCTCGTGGCGACGGGAATCCCGTACCAGGGCCACGGCGACTTCGAGGAATGGATCAGGATCCTCCAGGCGGTCGGTCCGCAGGTCGCCGGCATTCGGCGGTTCGGCAGTGCCGCGCTCGACCTCGCCTGGCTCGCCGCCGGCCGATACGACGGTTTCTGGGAAAGCGACCTCAACCCCTGGGATACAGCCGCGGGCTGCCTGCTGGTCCGCGAGGCGGGTGGGTTCGTGACCGATTTCCGGGGCCGGTCGCTGCCGATCTGCGACAAGCAGGTGGTGGCGGCCAACGACCCGCTCCATTCGCGGCTGCACAAGTTGCTGGCGGAGACGCTGAAGACCTAGGGCCTGTACTCAATTGACGTGAAGGGGCTGGCGTGATTCAAGCTGTCAGGAGGCTTGGATCATGGCTGATCGTTTCTGGTTGAGCGAGGCGCAGTGGGCGGCGATCGAGCCGCACATTCCGAAGGTTTACAGAGGCAAGCGGCGTGTTGACGACCGGCGGGTGATCTCGGGGATCGTGCACCGGCTGCGCGAAGGCTGTCGCTGGCGTGCGCTGCCGGAGGCCTATGGGCCCTATACGACGGTGTTCAACCGCTACAACCGGTGGAGCAAGCGTGGGCTATGGCAAGCGATCTTCGCGGCGCTGGTCGAGAGCGGCGAGCCGCCCGACACGGCGATGATCGACAGTTCGTCGGTCAAGGCGCACCGCTCGGCTTCGGGAGCACAAAAAGGGGGGAGCGCTTCCAGGCGATCGGCCGATCGCGCGGCGGGCGCACGACCAAGATCCACCTCCTCGTAGACGAGCATGGCCGGCCGCATGTCCTCCACCTGACCGCCGGCCAGGCTTCCGACATCGTCGCCGCGGCCGACCTCATCGACCAAAGCCGCCCCAGTGCGCGCCTGCTCGCCGACCGCGCCTATGACGGCGATGCGCTCCGACACAGCCTCGCCGCGCGTGGAACCCTCGCGGTGATCCCCAACAAGATCAATCGCGTGAACCGCTTCCCGTTCGATCCTGAGGCCTACAAGCTGCGCAACGCCGTCGAGCGCGCCTTCTGCCGCCTCAAGGACTTCCGCGCCATCGCAACCAGATACGACAAGCTCGCCCGCAACTTCCTCGCCGGCATCTGCCTCGTCGCCACGCTTTGCTTCTGGATCAAATGAGTCCAGACCCTAGGGCCTCTCCCGGGCCTCGCTTGAAAGCCCGCGATGCTGGCGCTAAGCGCCGGATCCGCGACGAAGGCCCCTGTGGCGGAATGGTAGACGCGATCGACTCAAAATCGATTGCCGCAAGGCGTGCCCGTTCGAGTCGGGCCAGGGGCACCATCCCTTCGGAGTTGGGGCGTTAGCGCGGGGCTGGCGCGACTCCGATGCTCTCGCGAAGGCCCCTTCGCATGAGTTCCCGCTCCGCGTCCTGCGCTCTGAGAGATTCGCCCGGCGAAGCCGCTCCATCTCGTGTTGCTTGGGAAAAGGTGCCGTCGTCGCTCGTCCCCAGCGGCGTTTCCATCGGCTGGCCAAAGTCGTCTTCGAAGCCGGCATCGTCGTGCCAGCCGAGCGGCGGCGGAGCGGGGGCGGACGAGGTCGAGGCGGGGCGCCAGGCTATGACGGGTGGCCGCTCCTGCTCGACCGGCTCCGGCTCGAGATGGGCATCTTTCGCCTCGCGGGTCTCGCCTTCCGCGAACATCGCCAGGGCCGTCGTCAGCGTCAGGGTGACGATCGCAAAGTGTCGGTAAAGCGACGGCGGAATGGCAGGAGTGACGCGGCGCATGAAGCCGCTCGTTAACCGCGGGAAGTTAACCGGTCCGCGCGAGGGTGTGGTTAACCTCTGCCTATCTCTACCTTGAGTTAAGCCAGCGGCGGAACCTGTTGCACCAGCAAGCCGTTGGAGCGGCCATAACGATGGAGCAAATCGCATGGTCGAAGAACGCATCACCGAAGTCGAGACGCCCTCCGGCAACACCCATACCCACACCACCGTCGTCAGCGACGAAGGCCGCTCGGGAGGGGGGGCCACATGGCTCATCGTCCTGCTGCTCGTCGTCATCGCCGCAGTAGCGATCTGGTTCTTCTCCGGCATGAGCCAGTCCGAAATCGCCGAGAACAACGCCGTCGCGGAAGCGGCGGGCGAGGTCGGCGAGGCGGCCGGCCAGGTCGGTGAAGCGGCGCAGGACGCCGCGGACGCGGTAACCAATTGAGCCAACGCAAAATCCACCTTCGGGTGTAAAGTTTACCGACATTTCATTTCTCGCCGCTAACCGGTCGTCGTCCGCCGAATGGGCTGGACGCGGCCGGTTGGAGCGATGGTTCGTCTCTTCAAACATTACGTTCCTCACGCGGTCCTGCTGCTGGGCCTGATCGATTGCGCCCTGCTGTTCCTCGCCGGCGATCTCGCCTGGCGAATGCGCGCGGGGCAGATCGAGATGGATCCGGGCACTTTGCCCGATCGCCTCGCCGCCCTGTCGGGATTCGTCGCGGTGGTGCTGGCGGCGGTGATTGCGGTCGGCGTCTACGGCAGCGAGGCGCTGCGTTCGCTGCGCTTTGCCGGCGCGCGGCTTCTGGTCGCGGTCAGCCTGGCCATCATCGCGCTGGCCTTTCTCGACTTCCTGCTTCCGGGCAGCACCTTCTGGCGCTCGACGCTGTTCTACGCGATGGGGCTGTCGATCGCCTTGCTGATGGCCAATCGCATCGTCGTTGGCGGAATCCTCGGAGCCAGCGCATTCCGGCGCCGCGTGCTTGTGCTGGGTGCCGGACGGCGCGCGCGCCGGCTTCGCCAGCTTGCCGCGCGT